>TARA_R110002049_G_scaffold47902_4_pt1 | contig 26296 bp, 27 predicted proteins | sample TARA_R110002049 | Tara Oceans TARA_R110002049 (sample SAMEA4396941) | marine metagenome | biome: Polar Biome; feature: [SRF] surface water layer (ENVO:00010504); material: water (ENVO:00002006), including particulate matter (ENVO:01000060) such as... | depth 5 m
CGACTGGTCGCGGGTGCCAGTGGCGGAAGTGGCATCAAGACGCACATGCATTGCCTCGCGAACTTCGTTCCATCCTTGAAAAAGCGGCGGCGAGGAACCAACCCGATCAGTCACCCGCGATTGAGAGACTGGCTGTGACGAAGAATCCGCAAGGGGCTCAGTTGCGGAATCACTCACGACTTGCCCATCCGCCGAAACACTGTCCGCTAAAGCACTGTCCGCTAAATCACTGTCCGCGGAAACATCCACAGCCGAGTCATCGACGAACGTTGCGGGCGCACTGAGCCGACGGATCATCAACTCCACTTCGGCTGCTCGCGCCTCGAGTCGCGCCGCGGAAGCTTCGCTGCGAATCTTTTGCAGCTGCAATTCCAGCTCGCGCCGCTGGGCCTCCCGCGAACCGTTGAGTGGTCGTTCACCAGACTCGTGCATCGAATCTAGCCGAAAAGGCTTCGGTTGATGCGGCCCCTCGGGCAAGCCGCGTCGGTCGTTCGTTCCATCATCACTCATCACATTCTCACACCCCAGCTCATCGCTCCGTATTGCTCCGGCTCATCGCTCAATCTTGCCCCGGCTCATCGCTCAATCTTGCCCCGGCTCGCACATCCAACTCGCTCAGAAACGCCACTCACCGCACGTTGCGATCCACGCAAGGACAAACCGGTTCGAAAACGAGCTTCCGACGCGTTTTCTGCGAGCGATCCCGCTGCGGCATGGCCGACACTGGGCCCGCGAATCCAGCCGAATGATTGCATTGTTTGCGGGCCAGATTCGATTGGCAACCTAAATCGATCGAAAAACCGACTTCCCAGTGAAAAACGCTCAAGTGTCGTCACTTGATCACCCTTGCCGTCACAGCCAAAAAACTCGTATAGCTGAAATCCTCAAATGGAACGCTTGTCTCGCCCAGGAACGGAATCGATGCGTCGACTACTGAACCTATTCTTTATGTTGGCTGCTATCTCGTCGGCAGTGCCTGCTCAAATCGCGCCAGCTCAAGGATTCAAATTGCCGCCCGACGCGGCAGCCAATTCGCCAAACGCTGGCAATAACAACGCGTCAAACAACTCCCGTGCCGGCGCCACTCCGCCAAGTTTGCAACAAAATCCTTCGACGCGTAACAACCAGAACTCCGCGAGCGGCCGCGAGTTGCCGCGAACGGCCGGACAGGAACATCGCATCTATGACCTGCGACCCTACACCGGATACCTGACGAAACACGATCATCCTGAACAAGCCGTTATCGACTGGATCTTGCGAGAAACGGGAACCGATGTGTGGTTCACGTCGCCCTTTGGGTTCTTGAGCGCAGATCGTGATCAGCTATCGGTTTATCACACACCGGAAATGCACGGTGTCGTTTCGCAAATGGTTGATCGTTTCGTTGCGGGCGAGAAAGACCCCCAAGTGATGAGCCTAAAGGTAATGACGGTCGGCAATCCGAATTGGCGCAGCCGAGCACATTTGCTGATGCAGCATGTCACCGTTGACTCACCCGGCGTGCAAGCCTGGTTGCTAAGCAAAGAAAACGCCGCGCTCGTCATGGCCCAATTGCGAGCCCGAACAGATACACGACAAGTGCAAGCACTCGATCTGATCACCTACAACGGGCAAACCGAAAAATTAGCTAGCACGCGTGGCCGCAACTATGTCCGAAACATCCGCCCCGCCCCGACCGGATGGCCCCCCTACGAACCCGAAACGGGCGAAGTCCAAGAGGGCTATCGCTTGTCGCTTAGCCCATTGCTGAGCACCGACGGACGAACGCTGGACTGCATGATCAAAGCGGAAATTGACCAAGTCGATAAGCTGAAATCGGTCGAACTGGACCTTCCGCTGCCCAATAACCAAGTTCATCGTGCCAAGATCGATGTCCCGCAGGTGGTCAGCTGGCGACTTCACGAACGATTCCGCTGGCCGTCCGACATGGTCCTGTTGCTTTCCTGTGGGGTCGTCGCGAGTCCAGAACGCAACCAAGCCGTCATCCCGATGTTGAACATGGAAGTCTTTACCGGATCGACCGCAGGACGCGCCGACGCCCTGCTATTCGTCGAGTTCCGTGGCCGCGCGTCGGAAAACCTTTCGACCACGCCGCTGGCACCGCAAGTCGCGACCGGCTTGGGCGCACCGAACCGTGGTCGCTATTAGGCCCCAACCTTGGTCGCTATTAGGCTCGAAACGTGGTCGCACTTAGGCCGAAACCGTGATGGCAATGCGGGATCGTTACCCAGGGCCGACGCAGCACCGAGGGCCGATGCAGCATCCCAGCGGAGACAACGTTCCTGTCAATCCCATCGAACCAGCTCGGCAAGCCTTGTGTGGAAGTCGGCTCCATCGGCGGGAAACGATCGCTCTAGCAACCACGGCCGAGCATGAACACCGAGGCCCCCTGCCAGGATTGACACATCGCTATAGCTTGATGTCGGCGTCCCCGACCGCGGGTGAAAATCCGTCGCCCTGCACTGAGCCCGGTAAAAACGCATTTTTCGTCGATGGGGAATCGAATCAGGCCCCCCTCTAAACTGAACCCTCCTACGCGTAGAATGTCGCGGCCATGCGGCAGCCCGGCTGACGCGTCACAAGAAACATCTTTCAGACACCGGGGTTGCCCGGTCGCCTTTCATGGAACAAAGCTCGTCACGTCGCGTCGTCATCACCGGACTGGGTGTGGTCAGTCCGCTGGGCAATTGCCCTGATCAATTGGTCGATTCGCTTCGAGGATCGATTAGCGGAGTCGGTCCGTTCACGCAGGTGCCGCGGGGTGTCCTGTCGACCGATTACGGTGCCGAAGCGACGGAGTTCACCGGGGACATCAAGGACTACGGCCCACTAGAGAAGACCTTGCAGCGCACGATTCGCAAGGGCAGCAAAGTGATGTGCCGCGAGATCGAAATGGGTGTCGCCGCCGCTCAGTTGGCATTGAATCACGCCAATTTATCGATCGACCAGCGTGACGCGACCCGCACCGGTGTGGTTTACGGATGCGATTACATCATGTCGCTGCCCAGTGAATTCGTTTCGGGCATCGGCAAATGTCTGGATGAAAATGGCCAGTTCCAATTCGACCAATGGGGGACACAAGGCAAGCCGGAAGTCAATCCGCTGTGGTTGCTGAAGTACTTACCGAACATGCCAGCGAGTCACATCGCGATCTACAACGACTTGCGCGGCCCCAACAACTCCATCACCGTTCGCGAAGCCTCCGCGTGCAACGCGATCTACGAAGCGCATTCGACATTGCGACGGGGACATGCGGACGTCTTGGTCGTCGGTTCGACCGGATCACGAATCCATCCGCTGCGAACGCTGCACGCGTCGATGCAAGAAACACTTGCGTCCAATCGTGATGATCCGACGACGATGAGCCGCCCGTTCGACAGCGGTCGTGACGGCAGCGTTGTCGGCGAAGGCGCCGCAGCAATCATTTGCGAAACCCTGGAACATGCCCAATCGCGCGGCGCCAGTATCCTTGGCGAAATCGTGGGCATGGCAAGCAGTTCGGCCGGCCCTTCCGCCGGCGACGACTTCCTGAAAACCGCATTGACGAATGTCTATCGCGCGGCACTTGGCGACGCAGAACCCAGCTCGATCGGTCACCTGCACGCACATGGCCTCGGAACCGTTGGGTGTGACCGCCAGGAATCCGACGCGATCACAGAAGTCTTTGGCGACACGGCAAGCCAACCACCGGTGACGACAGCGAAGGGCCACTTCGGTAATCTGGGTGCCGGCGGCGGAATGGTCGAAATCGTTGCCAGTCTGCAGGCACTCGGCGGCAACCTGTTTCCGATCCTCAATTGCGATTCGCTCGATAGCGACTGCCAGATCAACGCGGTGCGAGACGACAAGACTCCCGCCGGCGACAACTTCATCAGCGTGAACGTCACACCACAAGGTCAAGCCTCGGGCGTGCGCATCCGCCGCTTCGTCGCGTAACGTTCCAGCGAGACGCGCAACGTTCCGGCGAGACGCGAGCGCGGCTTGATCGTCGCAACTGAAATTGATCAGGCTGGACGTTGCTAACGGTGGCCCCCGTAACGTCAAAACAGGTACTCTTACCGTCAAAACGGATACCCGTACCGTCAAAACGGGCACTCTGGCCAAGACGTGGCCGTCACGCATCTGGCGGCTGCGAAGACAACAACGGCTAAGACAACAACAGCCCCTGCTCGTCGGTGTCTTCCCACTCGCGGCGAACCTCTCGCAAACCATAAGCACACAGCTCGAACTGTTCGCTCAGTCGATGCAAGAGCTGGCACGAGGGACGATCTTCACCGCCTTCGATTTCGGCGGCAATCGCATAGGCTCGTTTGCCCTGGCGACAATAGTCCAAGAATGCATCGGGCGACTGGTGCGCCTTGGCGCGTCGCAAGCTCTCTGGATACATCCCCGACCAGAATAGCGTGAAGTCGCCGATGTGGCGGTGAACCTCGCGGCGGGCAAGCCCGATTCGCTGTTCGGCCTCGCACAACATCTGAAAGACTTCCGTCGCCGGCTGACCATTGGTTCGCCGGACGCGGTGCAGTGAATCCATTCGAACACTTCGCAACAACATGTCGCTTAGGTATTCGATCAGCTGGACGTCGGCGACGCCAAGCTTTGACTGAAAGATGTACTCACTCAGTCCGCTAAAGAAGCGTTCAATCGCAGTTTGCTGCGGTTGCTCGTGTTGATCTTGCTCAGGTTGCATCGACTCCTCCGCATTCATGCAATCGGACGACGGGAATCCCTGAAATCCACAATTAGTAAACGGCGGACACCGAGTCAAGAGAAAAGCAAACGCAAACTCGGCGCCGGAACCGTTCCGCCTGTGAACAATTCCCATTGCATTGTACGCGTTGACGAACTGTCCCGTTCGTTCAAGCAACTCATTCAAGCAACCTTCTTTCCACCGGGGGCACGCAAATCAAACAGCCCAAAGATCTCGTCACGCGTTAAACCGCCACCCTTGGTCGGGGCCCCCTGCTTTGCGAACAGTGCGTCAAACATTTCACGTTTCTGATCCAAGACGGCGGCGATGCGCTGCTCGATGGTATTGATCGCCAACATTCGCGTGACGGTAACGGCGCCTGCGGCACCAATACGGTGCGCACGATTGATCGCTTGATCTTCGATTGCCGGATTCCACCAACGGTCAAACAGAAACACGTACTCGCAAAATTGCAAATTCAAACCAACGCTGCCCGCACCGTAACTCATCATAATTACGCTGCAATTGGGATCGTTTTTGAATTGATCGATCACCCCTTCACGCTTCTTGTGCGGAATGCGTCCGTGGTACTCGATCGCCCCAAACCGCTGCATGGCAGGCCGCATCTTTTCAATGCTGTTGACCCACTGACTAAATACGATTGCTTTTTTTCCGCTCGCAGAAACCTCTTCCATGTCGGCGACTAAACGGTCCAGCTTGGCGCTGCTGCCGGTCGGCGGATCGAAGTTGCAGATTTGCTTTAGTCGCAGAACCAATTCAAACACGTGCGTGATCGTGAGTTCTTCATCAAGTTTTTCCAACTGGATGACGCCTTCGTTTTCGGCCGACTCGTAGGTCGCCCACTGCTCTGGAGTCAAATCAAGTTCGGCATCGCGATAGAGTTTCGGCGGCATGTCGTCCATCACCATGTCCTTGGTGCGGCGCAAGATATAGTCGCGTGAACGGTTCGCCATTTCGGTGATCGGCATACCCGTTTGCAAATACCCGGGCGACAGATAGTCGAAAATCCCAACGAGATCATCGGGTGAGTTTTCGACCGGGGTCCCCGTCAAAGCCCACGACCGCGTGCGGGGTATCGCCCGGATGATTTCACTGGTGGTGCTGTTGCGGTTCTTGATCCGCTGTGCTTCATCGAGCGCGACAAGATCGAAATGCAGACCGCTGTCCAGAACGATATCCTTGTCGCGCAAGACAACTTCATAGTTCGCGATTTTCACTGGCACTTGCGGCGATTTCCACTGGAACTCGCGGGTCGCGGCGCTGCCCGAGATTGCCGAAACCGGCACTTCCGGCGCCCAAAGTGCAAACTCGCGAATCCAGTTGCTGACCAACGGCTTGGGACAAACCATCAGCACGTTGCGTACTTGACCACTGCACAACAACAATCGGATCGTGCTGATCGCTTGCATCGTTTTCCCCAGCCCCATCTCGTCAGCAAGCACACCTGCGTATCGTGGAAACAGAAACGCAATTCCGTCCAGCTGATAAGGAAACGGCTCGAAGGGAAAATTCAGTTGGCCGCTGCCGACCAACAAATCAAGCGGCGGCTGCAAAAGGTAGTACAGCCGATCTTGCAACTTGACGACGTCGCCCGGCGGTTTGATTCGATGATGTTTGGTGGACTTGCGTTTGGGCTTCTTTGCCGCGACTACCGCCTTGCTCGATTCATCAGCCGACGGCAGCTGTGCCGGTTTCCATCGACTTGATTCGGGAAACAAGAATCCAGAAGCGCTAGCCTTGATTCGGGGCAACCGAATTGGCAGCGAACGAGGCTGAATCTTCTCCAGCTGTATTTCATACACGTCGCTCGGCTGCAGCGATTGGCAGGTCCAACTGTTCGCCGCATCGATCTGGACGTTCAAGTGCGCGGAAGAGTGGTTCGGCGACATCCGATGATTTCCCTAGAATTTTAGTGGTCGACGACACCGATTGACCTGACCAGGATCACGCGTGCAATCAATTTTGCGTGCAATCAATCGTGACCCTACGGCCAACGGTCGCCGATGACCCACGACATGCTTGCTTCGGTTCGGTGCAGCCAGCTTTTTAGCAGCTTGTGGTGTTCTAGCAGTTTGTGGTTAGACGCTTGTACTTGTTCGGCATTTGAACTTAAGCGGCTCGGCGAACCGCCTCAGTCGTGGTCGTTGGAGTCACTTGTGCGCGAGCGATTTGTGATTGAGCCTCCTTGATTGCTTCGCGAATTCGTTCGAGCGGTTCCACGCCATCGGGCAGGTCGGCAAAATGCGTGGCAAGTTCGCGGACGCGGGAGACCTGTTCCATTGGGACGCGCAAGGTCGCGCCAGCCAAGTCGACTTCGCCAGAGCCGATCAACATATCGTCGGTGATGGGGCCTTCATCGGTTTCGGCGGCCTGAGTTACCAGGGCGACGGGGCACTTTGCGACGGTCGCCAACTGCAACGCTTCGGGCTGGTCGCAACACAACAACGAAATGGGCGTTCGGCATTTCTTGATCAACAAAGTGCCAATGACTTCACCGATCAAATGATCGCGCAAGGTCGGCCCATACAGAATCTCGTGCGCTCTCGTAGCCCGAACCGGCAAGGTGCACTGAAATTCGAGAGGTCGCCCGCCGCTGTTGAGCACGAGCATGCCTCCGGTCCATCCCGTTCGCTCGTCGTTGGTCACGGTGTAGTAGCCGATGGTCGCAGCGTCTTCGTTTCGTTGCATTCGTGTTTTTAGGCCAAATGTTCAAATAGTGTCTGATTGATCACGTACCGCGCGGGCACGTTGTGAGCTTATCTTCACCTGCTTTCGGCGTATCGGTTGTGCGGACTTTAGTGGTTGATCTGCCGGCGTCAGGGTCGAGTCAAACCGGGAAAAACTTGAGGAAAATATGGAAGAACACTGTTGACGGTCACTAAATTGGCCGAGGCCGCCATGATTGCTCGACAAGGTGAATTTTTCGTGGTTATACTCGGAGCGACGTGGCAACCGCCGAGGCGAACGAGCCGCGTTCAGAACACGATATCCACCGAGATTCATAAGCCGACACAGCAGGATTCATCGCGCATGTCTTACGACCAGGAACCTATCTCGCCCATGTTTCGAATCGACGTCTCGGCTGACGCGGACGCCGAACCGGCCGCTAACGAGACACCGGAAACTCGCGAGCACTTGGCGGTCGATCTGCTGCGACAATTGGTCATCGGCCAACAGCAGCAAAACAAGTTGCTGGATCAACTATGTCAGCAAAACGCAGCCATGCAGCAACAACGTGCCAACGAATTGCAGCAGTGGAAAGCAGCCAACCCTGAACTGGCTCGTTCTTGCCGTGAAGCCGCCGAAACGCTCAGCAAGGTCCAAACGCAATTCTTGGACAATTTGACCGAAGAAATCACGTTTCACGAAGAAAACCTGCTCGAAGGCGAATTCATGATGAACGAATTCGTCGACCGCTTCGGCCCACGCCTGGCTCATCTCAACGGCGTTCTGCAGGTTCTCGCTCAACTGGGTGCCGCCGACGCCACGCAACAATAGCGGCGGGAACAAAATGATTTCTGTTTGTCGCAAAATGTTGGCCAAGTGAACCTTTCGCGAAATCAAACAGTCCGCTAATCTGTGCGGATTCCGCTTCCGAGGAATACTACAAGTAACGGGGCGTGGCGCAGGCTGGTAGCGCGTCTGGTTTGGGACCAGAAGGTCGCAGGTTCGAATCCTGTCGCCCCGATTTTTTTCTCAGTCAAACAAATGCCGCAAGTTGTTTCCCGTAAACGACTTGCGGCATTTTTATTGCGCCAGCAATCTGCTAGCAAACTGGCAATTCTAGGGGTTCAACGATAAAAAAGGGTTCAACGAGGGGTTCAACGAGAACGCGAATCAAAAGCAGAGAGCCGGCACCGTGACAGCGTACGAATTGACTTGGATCAATGGCGGCAAAACCAAGGGCGGCAAGCGCCGTCAGGGCCGATGGCGCAAGAAGCACCGCAAGCAGCCGGCCAAGTACTTCTCGCTCTTGCCAGGCGAGACGAAGGCCTCGTCTTATCAGCGATGCCTGCGAGAATGTCGAAAGTGGATGGCGGAGGTTGATGGGCGATTGGATTCGCAGAGCGCAACCGCTACTCGCGATGCATGGATGCCGGTCGCGACCGCTCTCCAGGATGCGATGCAGAGCATCATTGATCGGCACGGTGACACAGAGCAGACACGGCTCATCTATCGAGACCTCAGACAGACGTTCGGCGACAGGCTCCTCGAGGCCTCGATCGCCGGCGGAGTATCACCCGGCGATGACGACGTCGAGACCATCGTCGGCATGATCGCTGATCATGCCGATAGCCTCAGCCAGATCCATTGGCAGCCACCGGTTAGCGGCGACGGAAATCTAGTATCTGCACCCGAGCTAGCGTCTGGCCAGCCTCCCTGGGAATCGGAACCAGATCACGACAATACGCTCGCTGCATTAGCTGACCGTTTTGCAAACGGCATCAAGGTTGAGCAATCTCTCCAGCATGCGCATGAAACCCGCAAGCAGATTGCAAATTTTCTCGGCTGGCTCCCGGCTGGCTGCGGTGTCGAGGAGGCGTTCGGCGGAAGCACGCTCGAGTCATATCGGCAACATGTGCTAGGCTTGGACCTGGCCGATAAGACAAAATCGAACCGCATCAACCCGGTCAAGCAATTCGCTCGATGGCTATACCGCATCGAAGCGATAAGCGAAATTCCCAGAGCGATCGTTACTGACAGCTACGCGATCGAGGTCGGCGACTCGGAAGTGAAACCCTATCGCGACGAGGAAGTCACCGCGATCCTTGCCGAGTGCAAGCCGAGAGAACAGCTCTACGTGCTTCTTGGCCTGAACTGTGGAATGCTGCAGGGTGATGTCGCGGATTTGAAGCACAGCGAAATCGACTGGCAGGCTGGCACAATCACGCGACAGCGCAGCAAAAAAAAGAAGAAAGAGAATCTACCGACAATCTGTTGGAAGCTCTGGCCAGCGACGCTCAAGTTGCTAAGCACGTCTCGGTCAGACGATACTGATCGAGCGCTGCTGAATGCGCAAGGCCGGCCTCTCGCTGAGAAGAAAGAGGTTAACGGGAAATACACCAAGACAGACACCATCGGCAAGGCGATGGGCCGCATCCGTGACCGGATGAAGCGAATGGACCCGCCGGCTCGAACGGAACCGATTTCGTTCAAGCGATTTCGTTCAACGGCAGCGAGCAAGCTCGGTCAACATGAATCCTATCGCGCATACGCGCAGCACTTCCTTGCACACGCGCCGACGAACGTCGCCGACAAGCACTATGTTACGCCGAGTCAGGATCAATTCGACCGCGCCGTCGCTTGGCTCGGCGAGCAGTTCTTGATTCGCAAGTAATGCAATACTCATTGCACTACTTGCACTCATTGCATCCTCCACCAATCCCCGCCGAAAAAAAGGCGGGATTTTTTTTTGCTCTTCTCTCCGCAATCTGCTAGCAGAGCGTGCTAAGTGTTGCGCCCGGAGTGACTTAGCATCGCTTTTTGCGATGCGCCGCCGATTAGGTGCGCCGGTCTCACCGCGTTAAGTTCTCGGTTCGTCGGACCAAAAACACCAAGCAGCAAAGGAAGAAAGTAATGGATCTCAACTCACCACCCATGGCGCCCGGAGCCGAGCCGCTGAGTCCCTCACAGATCGCGGAGCGATGCCGCGTCCGGGCGCAATCTGTCTACTACTGGCAGGATCGTGGCTTGTTGACGCCTGATGGCGATCGGTTGCGACTGCCGTTCAGCCGTACTGGCACCCGCCGCTATACGTCGAGTCGCGACCTGACAGCGTTCCTGAAGCGATGCCAGTGGTGATGCCAGTGGTAGCCCAAAAAATAAACCCGGTCAGCGTGGACAGCGCTGACCGGGCTCAAAGTCTCAAACTTTTCTCTAATCACAAAAAGCGATACGCAAATGTTACTGCAAATGGCAAGCATAGACAACATCCCTCCGATGCACTTTTCGGATCCTAGCCACATCCCCGCCGAACTCCGCGAGCGCAACCAATGGATCACTTGGGGCTTTCGCCACAAGACCACCAAGATCCCGATGACGATCTCGGGCGGGTTCGCGAAAACGAACAACCCCTCGACGTTCTCTTCATTCGAGGAAGTCAAACACCTCGGCAAAATCGCGTACGTTTTCCAAGCGGACGATCCCTACACCGGCGTCGATCTCGATAACTGCATCGACGAGAACGGAAAGCTTCGCGACTGGGCCGCGCCGATCGTCTCTCGTCTGATCGGCGTAGGGTACGGTGAGATTTCGCCCAGCGGCAACGGGATTAAGTTCACGCTGCGTGGCGCCAAGCCGGAAGGGTCAAGCTGCGTGCATAAATTCGGCGATGATAAGCAGCAGGTAGAGGTCTACGATTTCAATCGCTATTGGGCGATGACTGGCGATTTGTATGCCGGCAGCCGCGCGATCGCGTCGGACGAAGCCGGGCAGAAGGTTGTTGATTGGATTTGCCAGGAGTATTTGGGTGCGGCGAAGGAGATGGAGCCAGAGCCGGAGACGACGAGCCTGACGGTCGACAACGTCACTGTTTCGGCAAGAGGCGTAAGCCTGGAAGGTTTTTCGGCGTACGACTATCCGGAGATGAACTATGATCAGCCGAGTCTGGCTAGCGATCTGCAGGCTCGCGCGACTGCGTATATCGATTCGATTCCGACCCCGATGAACGGAAACAGGAACAACACGGTTTTTAGCGTCGCTGGTCATCTACGCTCGCTTGTCGACGAGAACGATAGATCTCTGAGTGAGCAAGAGATCACCGATCTGATACTCGGATGGAATCGCCAATTCGTTGAACCACTCGACGAGAGAGAGGTCCGGCAAACGGTTCGCAGTTCAGGTAGGAACGGGACGCCTCGCGAGCGCAAACCGCCGACTGCGTTTGATGACTTCGGTGAGTACTCGACATCTTTCGTATCGCCGGCTCTGTCGAGTGATGCTGACGCTGACGAGCTGCAGGAGTGGATGCAGGGCGTTCTTGATTCCGCCCTTCAGTGGGCTTCGGTTCGCGATAAGGACCGGCACGAACGTGCGATACTGCTCGCAAACATGTACCTCTTCACAGACGAGGGCCGGCGGTCGTGCATACCGGTCGAGCATGCCGAAGCGTTTGTTTCCAAATGGAACAGCGCGTTGCCCAATCCGCTACCGGCCGACGAGATCAGTTTTTGCACAAAGATTGCAGGCGAGAGCAACCCTGATTTCGTTTCGAGACTTCGCAAGAACATTGCCCAGCGGCCGCCGGAGATCAACGAGCAAGATATCGTCGACGGCGACCCAGACAAGAAAATCATCGAGCGATATCCGCGCATGCCAATGCACCTCCTGATGGCTCCTGGTCTGATCGAGACGGCGATCGAGTACGTCACATCGATGCAAATCACACCACAGCCGGAACTGGCGTGGGGTGGATTTTTGGCCGGTCTAGCAACCGTGACCGGTCGTGTCGCGGAGGACGCTTCCATGTATGGAACGCGAACGAATATCTATACTCTCGGGCTTGCAGAATCCGGTGGCGGTAAGGACGGTTCGCGAAAGCTAAACAAGGCCTTATTCGAGGCGATTGCCGGACACAGTCAATCGCGATTTCAGGGGCCTGAGCGGCTGGCTTCTTCAGCTGCCGTGAACTCCTGGGTAGCGAGTCATCCAGCCTCGCTTTTTCAACTCGACGAGGTCGGAGAATTACTAAAAAGCACATGCGAGGGAAAAGCACCGCCACACAAACGTGACATCCTCGCGATTCTCAAGCACATGTATACATCGAGCGATGGCGTATACACGTCAGATGGATACGCTGATCTGAGCAAGGTGCATGACATTCACAATCCGCATGCGTGCATCTGGGGCACGGCGACGCCTGAAAAAGCCTGGTCTGCGATGAATCCAGACCAAGTCAGTGATGGATTCATCGGGAGGCTGTTTCTGCTGCTCGGGTGGAACACGCCGCCTCGGCAAGTGCCGAGCACGAAGCCAGCCATTCCGCAGGATTTGATCGATGGGTTCATATATTGGGCGGGTAAGCATCAGACGTCGCCCAGAAACAACTTAGCGCCGCCCGTAAACACCATCCCGTTTTGCGCTGGAACGCAGGCGATGCTCGACAAGAGGTACATGGACATCGCGAAGGCGGTATACAAGAGTCGGGATTCGGCAGAGCGTGCGATTTTGAATCGATCAACCGAGAAGATCGCCAAACTCGCGATGCTGTTTGCGATCTCGCGAGCCACCCTGGGTGGCAAACTCCAGATCGAGGATTGCGACGCCGATCTCGCAATCGCGTTTGTGGATTTTCACTCAGACCGTCTGCTCGGCATGATTCGCGAGAACATTGCCGAGAACGAGCACGAGCTGAACCTGAACACGGTCTATGCCGTGATCAAATCGTTTGGCAAGAAAGGTGCGACGACTACTCAGGTCACCCAAAAAACAAGGAAGCTAAACGGACGACAGCGCCGTGAAATCCTCGATCAGCTGATCGAGGAGGGCTCAGTTTGCAGGGGCAAGATTTCGACGAGCGGGTCTAAATTCTTCGCGATGAAAACGAAGAGGTAGTTTTGCATTTTAGGCCTGCAAAACTACTGCAAAGCTGCTGCAAAACTACCTGGTTCGGCCCACTGACAGCGTAAGTTTTGCAGAGTTTTGCAGGCTGGTTTACAAAACTCGTGCAAAACTTCCTGATGACAAAAACACCGTAAATAACGACAGATATAGAGATAAATACTACTAATTACTCCTAGTTTTACAGTTTTACAGGGGGGGAGTCCCTGGACTCTATTTCAGGGCTTTTTTTTCTCTCTTTTGGGACCCCCCTGCAAAACTGCAAAACTAGGCCGCTTGCACCCCAGAGATAAGGAAATCTCGATGCCTGCTACACCCCACCGTTCGCCCAAAACCCGCTGCCCAGACTGCGGATCCCTGCACAGCGATGTGATCGATACGCGCGGGCGAGCCGCCGATCGAGTCCGCCCGGACCGAGTCGTCCGGACTCGATGTTGCCGAGAATGCGAACGCCACTACCGAACGATCGAGCTGCCACTCGCGATTTTCGATGAGCTCGCGCGACTGGCGAAGGCAAACTCACTCTATGGGCCGACCCTCTCCGATAACGCGGCGTCGTTCCTGTCGCGATAGTTCCTAGATCTAGATTCGTCGACGTGCATCCAGCGCAGGATGTAGCCAAGCGCAACCCAAGATTTTCTCTCAGCAACTCGCAGGAAGCGAGAGCAATCGAGATGGAAATCGAAAAGGGGAGCCGGGATGGCGATTACATTCGAAGAACAGTGGGATGAAGGCGGCGAAGTCGAAGGCCTCAGTCCTGACACCTACGAAAAGACACTGCGTTACTACGCACACTGCACCGACAACGAGACGTACAGTGATGTCCGCACGGCTGCAAAGGCCGAGCTGCCGACGAAGTATTTCAACCTGGTTCGAACCTCGGTCGCGGTTCCGCGACGAGTCACGTTCGACACGGTATTTGAAGTCATCCTCGACTTTCGGCACCCCGGCGTCCCGGGCTGGGCGGCGCCCAGTTTCGTTGATGACATCAAGCTGACGATCAGCAGCTCGGGCGAGTCCGGGCAGACGATGAAGTTCTCGAAAGAGGCTCAGCAAGTTTTTCCGGGATCGACCGCTCCGGTCGACCTTGATGAGGACCACAAGCGAGCGATCAAAGTCGACAAGCATGGTGAGGTTGAGGGCTGGCCCGTCGACTCGACCTCGATGATCGTCGAAGTGGAAACCATTAAGTCTGGCGATGTCGTGACGCCACGATACCTGATCGACTGCGCGAAGTCTCGCGGCAAGGTGAACGAGTACACGTATCGTGGATTCCCTCGGGGGTCACTGCGGCTGATATCCTTCAGTGCGGTTGAGCAGGTCAATCCAGGCACGTCCACAGCAACGGACGAAGTGGATGCGCCGAGCTGGACGCTCAAATTCGCTTTTGATTTCCGGCCGGAAGAAACCGGCAAGATCAAGATGAAGCCGTACGAGGGAGCGTCGGTCGAGGTTGATTATCGCCGCGAGGGCCACTGGCTGCTTGACGTGTTCTCCAGCCCGTCGAAAGCGGAGGTCAATCTTCCGCCTGGCTCTGGTTCCACTGCGATCCACTACCACTACCCAGTCATCCGTCACGCGCTGATCCATCGGCTTTATGACTACGAGGATTTCGAGACGCTGCTGCAAATCTGAAAGATCCTAGATCTAGGGATGCCGATTGGCTTTCGCGCTGATCGTTGCGTCCGGAGCGATGAGAATCATAGCAGTCGCAAGGAGGCGACTCTCATGAACACACAAGCCGACCTTCAGCAAGCCGTCGACCGTCTTGCTCGAGCAGACCGAGAGGCAGAAACCCTGCCGAAGCTAAAGGCTGACCTCGCGCAAGCGATTACCGATTTCTCAGAGGCGGAGCGGCGCTTCGAAAAACGAAGCGATGAGCTGAATAACGCAGTCGACCGCATCAAAAAGGAACAGCAGTCTGCATCGGAGTCGCTGAAATCGATTCGGTATAGCTTGCCGATGTCGGCAGCGATGCAGGCCGATCTCGATCGGCTGCGAGCTCGACTGGCTCAGACGCGAGCTGAAGCGGCAGAGGCTCACAAGACTTTGCAAGCTCGCCGGACTGCATGCCACGCAGTATTGCGTGAGATTAATCGGCAACGGCGGGCGCATCCAGGCGACGGTGACTGGCTCGCTGAGCAGACGAACTCCGTTGCCGAAGCGAGCAGCCGGTTGGATGGGCTGCGGAAATCGATTCCTGAAATCGAGCAGCTGATCGAACAAATTTTTTTAGCAAACGCAAACTCAATCATGGATGATAAAAATGAGTAGAACACGACTCCGCGACCTATCGGTCATCGAGGCCGCAATCGGCATCAATAGCGGCCTATCTGAACAGACACTGATGAACGCAGCTGCTCGCAATGGCGATGACATCACCGATGTGATCTCCGATGCAAGCAGTAGCAGGCACAGCAATGCCTCGCTGGGCGATTGGCTCGCCGCGCGAGTCGAGGTCCTTGACCCGACATATCGCGGGCCGTGGACGACTCCGGCGCTACTTCGCGAAAATGCCCGAATCGATGCCGAGCTAGGGGCCGAGATAGGCGCGTCTGCCGGCATGTCGACGATGACAGGCGTTTCGGGCTTGCTGTCGAATCTCGCAAACAAGCATCTGGAACAAGGCTATGCGAACTCGGGTGCAGCGAGTAGCTTGAAAAAGCTGGCGAAGCGAGTACTCGTTAAGGACTTCAAGAAGAACACCGCGCTGCGTGTCGGTCTTGGTGACTTGCTGGGCCCCCTGGGCCCAGGTGGGGAAGTGAAATCCACCACGCTCAATGAGGACCAGACCGAATTCAATATTGGCATTTTTGCCCGGTCGCTGACGGTCACCGAAGAGGCGCTCGCAAACGACGATCTCGGAGCCATCGAGGGTGCGGAGGTGATGGGAGCTGCTGCGAGCCGAACCGAGGAGCTGGAGGCTGCCTCGCTCTTCTCGGAGGCTGCCTCGGCTGCCGTCAGTGGTCAGCCATCGAGCGGTGAGTTCTTCTTCGGCACGAATGCAGCGGACGGTCAGCGTGCCAATTATCTGACCGGCAGCACGTCGGCTCTATCGATCGACTCGCTGTCCGCCGCCTATCAGAAACTCAAGGGCCAAGTCGACCGATCAGGCGATCCTGTTGACTTGCAACCGACTCACCTGATCACGACTGGTGCGAATGAAGTCCTGGCACGCCAACTTTGCACGGCAACTGAAATTCGTCCCTCAGGTGCAACCGATCGCGACGCGCCGATTAGCAACCCATTTGCCGGCAATCTCGAGCCCATCGCCAGTCCCTGGCTACAATCGGCTCGAATCGTGAATCCACTACCGGACGGCGCATGGTTTCTCGCTGCGGTCTCGCGAACGACCGCGCCCGTGATCTTGGCTCATCGAGTTGGCCACGAACGTCCAACTGTTCGAGTCGGACCAGCCGCGCCGAATCAGTTGGCCATGAATTTCATGGTTCGTCTGGACTTCGGCACAGCACTACATGACAGACGGTCGATTGTCTGCTCTGCAGGCGCGTAGGCAGTGACTCGGCTCCAGTGCATCGCCTCGCTTCGGTCACAGCAGGCATGGTGGCAGGGCGGTGCACTGGAGCGTCGGTTAGTACGCGAGGAGCGGAAGAGAAATCGCCGCAACCTTGGGCCTCGCGTTGGGCCCGGCACTGGTCACCCCCTGGTGCCGGGCTTTTATTTTGACACCCTAGCCGCTCAGGCGCCCCTCCCCGGCGGTTCGGGTCCTTCCGGACCCGGGGGGGGCCGGACGCCGTTGGGGGAACAACCAACTTATCGAATGGACATAGCAAGCAGCGATTTTTTTTGAGGCTGGGGATTTTTTTTCAGGCTCTTGGTGACTGCATTGAAAAAAAATTTCGCCTGCCCGGTCGATCGCGAGTGTTACGTTTCGCTTCAGAAAAAACTGGCGTCCCACCCCGAGTTTTCCCAGGGCCTGGAAGGCTGAGATTTTTCGTCTCGCCAGCGTCAGTTGAAGTCAATCCGAAGCTGGCCCAGCTCGCCAACTGGCCCGGCGGGCCGCTGACTGATTAACGATCGGCCGCCATTCGCATGGGGGTTTGGGGGCGGTTTGCGCGATCACCGAACTTCTGACGTGAAAAACGCCGACGCTTGGACTGGCGTGCGTGGATGCCAGCCCTGCCGTCATTCGCTCGCCGAATCGGCGGGGCAACCTGGATCCGCAATTTTTCTTCTCGCCGCCATGCCACCGGCACAACGCCACCGCAACTGATTAGCACTGCGAGACTTACGGTCCGGCGATTTTTCGATAGACGTTCGATAGCTAGCAGCGCATCACCAGATTGCAAGCTTGCGGCCCTTTTCCGTGCCCGGTAGTTTTTTGAACTCACCTATTCTTGACACGCACACAAACAAAAGGCAAGCCGATGCACTGGAGTAATCGATTCACACTTTCGCCCGGCGAAGAGATGTTGCAAGAACTCCATGCTGCCGAACTCGGGCAGTCTGACTTGATCAGCAGCATGGAAGGAATGACGCTGTACTATTCAATGCTGCGAATTGCGTTGGACCTGCTGGGCGTGCCGGCTGATCGCGAGACTCGCTGGTATCTTGTCGATTGGTGGTTTGAATATGTCGCCGGCGGCGAGGCTGATGTGTCGGATTTTTTGCGAGAGGCTCACGCGTGCTGAGAATCACCCTCCTCGGCCAGAAACAGATTGACCGGGAGGCGCGATACGTGCGAAACTAGGGATATCATCGTTTTTTGATGTCCTCAACACGTTCGCAAGGGAAGCTGCAATGAAACGTCTACTATTGCTGGCACTGTTCGTCACGTTCGCCGCTACGGTCTCCACGCAACTGCCTGCTTTCGGTGAAGCCGAAAGCAGCAAAGAACAAGAGCAGGTCGCTGCATCCGATTCCGTCGTGCAAACGGAGTGCAAGATAACGCATACGCTGGCAAATGGAGACGCCGGCATGATCGCTTCGCCGACTATACGTTCTTTCTCTGGGGTGCCAGCAACCGTTGAAATCGAAATTGGCGATGGGCAAAAACTGAAGCTCGAATTGACGGCGAATGTATTGGCTGAGGCTGCCAGGCCATAGATCGATTTTCGACATGCTACGCATTGCACCTGAAGTGCAATGCGATCGAAGAACCCCATTTCAACCCAAAGGGCATCGCAATGCAACTGCCGCGAATCGTTTTGCTTCTGATTGTCTTCTCGCTAGCGTTCGCCTCGACCGAAGCTGACGAGCCAAACACCGTTAGACGAGACACAGCCGTCGTAGAGCGACTTGACTCGATTCTGAAGAGACTCAATGAGATCGAGGCGCGTCTGTCGAATGTCGAAGCGGACCTCCGTCCGATTACGGATTGGTCGATTGACGATCTAGGCGTGATGCGACTCCCGAGTGGGCGTGCGATTGGCTTCTGGGGAATCGACGGAGCGACGACCATTCGCGCCGCCGATCGTCGCCGGTGAGTCAACCGATACGCAACCGAACACTGAACCCCAGGCCCCATCAAAGGAAGCTGTAATGAAGTCTCCATTTCTAACCGTTGGCATTGTGCTAGCTACCGTCGGACTCGCGCTAGATGTTCGGTCCGATGATCCGCAAGGTCGTCAAAAGCAAATGCAACGACAGCGCCTTGCCGAACTGGGCAATACGCTGGTTGACACGCTTGCTCTGAGCTACAAGCAGCGCCTAGTTGAGTATGAGGACGGCCGTTCTCAGCCGGACCGGCTGATTGCAGTTAACCGAGAGCTGTATGACGCGATGCGATCGGTCAGTGGCCAGGACAGGCGTGTTCATGCAAAGGTTATCGGCGAGTTCATCGCAAGGGCGAAAAGCATCGAGGCTGCTGCCCAGGCGAACCTAGACAATGGCAGAGGAACGTCGATGGACCTGCTTGACGCAAAGAGTGCGCGATTGCGGGCGGAGATCGAACTCGCGCGGGTTTCGTATGAGCTCGGCGGGGCCTTGGGTGAATAGGCTAGGCTATGCGTTGACACCGGAGCGGGGCGAGTTGACGTTTGGCAATGGTTGGTCTAACGCGCCCGCCCGCATAACGCTACCGTTATTCGGCAAATCGTAGTGCCTCATGACTGACGATAAAACTTTCCTGGCCGAGTTCGAGGCATGTCGCTGGCCTCTCAGCAAATGGCACCATCGAGACCATATCAAACTTGCGTATCTCTACCTTTGTCGGTATTCGTTTGATGAGGCGCTTGCAAGGATACGTGGCGGCATCAAGGCCCATAACGCCGCCCATCAGTTGCAGGACTTGCCGGCAAGTGGATATCACGAGACGGTTACACGCGCGTGGTTGTCCTTGGTGCAATTTGTGATTGGTGAGTATGGGCGATCTGTGAATGCAGATGATTTTTACGAGAGCCACCCGGAGCTATCGCAGAAAAAGACGCTCCGTTTGTTTTACTCACGCGAGCGAATCATGTCGCCGGAGGCGAAGGCCTCGTTCTGCAAACCCGACCTTACCGCATTCCCAGTCGGCAGAGATCGAAAGAACGGCAGATGACAATTGCGTGAACCGGAGCGACGAAATCTGAAAGCCAAGAGCGTAGCATCGCCGCCCGGTTACGCTTGTCGATCTCTGAGCTGGGTGAACCCTTTTCGCGAAGCTTGTGTCCCCATCGAGTGGAAACCTTCACAAACGGACTGCCGACGTGCCTGAATCAAACACCTCAACAGTGACGCCACGCGTCGCCGCAGTGCAGTTTAAGATGCTGCACATTCAATTCCGTGCGTTAAGAATTGGGGAGGACCGTGAACGACTTAACTCGCAAACGCTCACGGACAACCGTGACCAAATCAAGCAGATGCGCAATGTGGCGTACGGCTTCATTGACACGATGGTCTGCATGGAGCATATCGTCGGCGTAATCAATGACATCCTTTCGACGTCGGAACTCCGCGATAAAATGGATCGCGAGATATTGACTGTGCTGAACGCGTCCAAGAAGGCCGCTGAGAAATGGAAGCCCGTACGAAATCGCGTGGGAGGGCATCTCTGTATTGACGTATTCGAGTCGTTCTGCACCGAGCACAACTATCAAGGCGTGTTTCTTAGCGACGACCTCGAGGCCGATCTTGGGCTGCTTAACATGCTTGCAATTGGCAGCGCCATTAACGACGCTCGCAAGACGTGTGACATTTTTCACCGCGACATCAATATTATGCATATGCCCGATATGAGAATACTGGTCAATCAGCTTAACGAAGACTGCACGACCGCACTGAGCTATTTCGATCCCGTCAGTCGATTCATGTACGATGTAGGGAGGGAGGAGAAGCTTGCGGCCGCTCATCCCGACGATACCGTCGGGATTGTTCAAGGAGAGTGATCGGATAACCAAGTCGCGCACACGAAGGCCCGCATGACGCAATTACAAATGCAACCACATTTACGGTCCGTAAATGTGGTTGCCGTTATCGACCGAAATCTAAATCGATTTAATTCCTTCATGAAGTTTTCAGTCTTGCTCGTTGCGAATGCGATTTCGTTGGCTTTGATCGGCTGTGGTCCGGCTGGCGATTCCACGTCGGCCCGACTGCCTGCGTCGAACAATATGGACGTTGTGTCTCGCTTGCTTGATTGTGGGTTCGCTGAGTCCAAACGCTGGGATGCACTTGGAACACAGTTCGTTGAATACAAGCGAACAGATGGCGAAGCATTGCTTCAAGCGACGGTTTGCGAGAAATGGACACAAATTGCTGTCATCGTACCTTCGGCTGCGGGTGATGACGTTGACCGTATCTCGTCCGCGATTCGATCCGCCGAATCTGTCGTTGAATTAATGGTCGCCGACCCCATGACGATTTCGCGCTTGTACGACGATAAAAACTTGATTCTGACCGATGGCGATGGAGTGCCACGCAAATCGTCCGAGGTGATCTCCGGGCCTTGGACTGTCAGTGCAACTCACTACATGTCGGCATTGCGTGGTGCCGACATTCAAACGCTCGCCATGTTTACCCTTTCCTTGAACTAGCATTGCCCGGGCCACAAGATTAAGGAGAACCACGCGCTGCCACCGGAGCGACTGCGTTAGCCGGTCTGCCCTGGTTTGGCAGATCCCCACCGTTCCGCATATCGCTACAATGGTCGACTAGAACCAAGAAGCCTGACCAAAGCGACACGAGACCGCAATGACACCTCGCATCATGCGTTACCGACTGCGAACCCTGCTCGCTTTGCTTGCCGTGATCGCTTTGCTTCTGGCAGCAATCCCGCCAATCTACCGGTGGTACAACTCTATTCCGCTTTCCTCCGTGGTCGCTGCATTCAATGGTTCGCATCATGAACACGCCATAACGGAAGCTGAAATTACCGCTGCGATCAAATCCCAGCTTCCCACGCTTAGAGCCCCCGCGAGCGTGAGAGCAACACTTCGCCAAATTGCGAAAAGCAGAAGGGTTCCGCTATCGACGACCATCAACCGTTTTCGTGACACGCCATCTGCGGCGACAGGCGAATACTACTGGGTCACCAGCCTTGACTTCATGACTGGGCCAAAATCCGGCTTCGCTATTCGGGTGCGCGAAACTCGAAGCAATGACTGACCGCTGCTCTCACTTAGGCGGTTACGCAGGTGATTGCGTCAGAAAAGGATTGAAGCGTCCTGAGTTTTCACTGAGGACGCTTCTCGCGCTGATGACAATCGACTCGGTCTGTTTCGCATATAGAAGACTCGGGCGCATTTGGCCGTTCGCTCTTGCGGAGCCCGGAATCCGTGTTAACGTCGATGGGTCAGGGCGACTTTGCTCCGCGATCATCTAGCCCACCTTCGTTGAAAGATCCACTAACAAAGGAATTAATTATGCCTTCCGCCAATTGCATTGCCGTTTCCACGCCGGCGCGCATTCTGGATTTGCTCTATCGCCAGCGAATTCGAAAACAAAACGTGCTGCGACGATACCAAGACGTCGAGATAGAGTGTCTCATCGATGAGATCGACTGCGAGAGTGTCCACGGCCTACTGTCACTCGCACTCGATATGCTCGGGGTTGTCGACGCGGACGAAATCCGCCAAGACGCGATCGAAGATTGGTACGATTTAATCGAGACGCGCTACGCACACCCGGCGGTATCGGAGGCGATCATCAACCAATTTTTAGAATCACTTGCGTCAAAAAGAACTAGCCCGACCTAGTGACCAGACGTGTCACCCTCGCTCGCCTCGGATTCGTACCGAACGATCTAACGATCATTTAGCAGCGGGATTGCCTAGCTCAGGTGAGGCCTCGCGTACCGCCTGAAAGAAAAAAAGGGTTCACAAAAGGGTTCAACGAAAATGCGTTTTACCGGGCGAATAACGCCACAGCGGCTCATTCGACACGTCATCTGACAGGTTCGAATCCTGTCGCCCCGATTTGAATTCAAAACAGCTCGTCACATTCATTTGTGGCGAGCTGTTTTTCGTTTGGCGGCATCGACTTGCGGATCGGTTACACCCCACCCTGGTCGGTCCAAACTGAAGACCCGCTGCGGGCGGAAAAGGCGGAGCCAATCCCGCAAGCCAGCGGTTCGAGCAAACCACTGTCGAGAAAAGAGTGGTGCGGGGCTCAAAATTGGTCGCCACTTTTGCTACAGGAAAACGCACGAAGAGTTGCGGCACTAGCCGGACGCCGTGAAAGAGCGAGTGACGGCATTTGCATTCGCGGCCGCTGGCGAATCCGACAAGGTTATCGACGTCCTTGCGCTCGAGGCAGCATCGGCGCATTCCAGACGCCATTGGTCGACGGACAATAGCCCTTGATGACGACCGGATGCAGAATTGCTTTTCAGCGTAGTGGACGAGGCGAGACGACCTTACCTACGGCACATCGCAGGGACTCGTAACTTCGTCCGAAAAAAATTGTTGGCGATGCCCCCCATCACTCCGCCACTCATCCGAAGCGTCTGCCGATGGGTGATCGCAACGATGAAAATCCCAATGCAGTTGAGAAAGAGCTTCGGAGATTGACGCGATGTCGTCTTGGTAAACCAAGCCGTGTCGGCGGCCGGGGACTCGTATTGGCATGACCGCGATGGCTCACTTGCGTTTACCGGGCTTAGGCAAGCGTGCTCGTTGTTCTTTCGTTAGAAGATTCAGTACGGCTGACTTGAACGTCGCGTAGTGCTCCTGTGTCTCGCGAAACGCATCGCGTTGCGGGTCGGTGAACCCGCCACGTTTCTGAAGCTCGCGATAGAGCTCATCTCCTTTGAGGGGCGTTTTTTTAAGTTCTGAGTACACTTCGTCGCGGCGTTTGATCGTATCCTGCGTGATCCCCGCCTCTGCTCGGATTTTGTCGATCCGAGTTCGGAGCGCGCCACTGAGTTGATTGAATTTTGAGACCTGCTCTGGCGTCACGTTGACGGACTCCATTCGCCGCCACAGCAACTTGGCGACGAACAAGTGTTTGACGGGTGCATCACTGGAATTGACGCCTGTTTTTGGTGTGTTGATTGCGAACATTCGGACATCGTCAAGTCGCACCTGCCGGCTGGCCGAAAAACGAATCAGATCCTTTTGCGGATGATCCATACCGGACGATGCGAACGATCCAATATCCTCGCCGTCAAGCTGGACAGATATCGTGTCGCCGATGATGGTGACGATTGCCGTGTGCCACTCCTGCAACTTAATCGGATAGTCAAATTTCGTTCGAAAATTCTTTACATCGGCTTTCTGCTCGTCTGTCGCCGTACCTAACTTCACCGCGTCTCGAAACGCCTTGTTCATCCGCCCCGACTTGAGGTCCTGCATCTCGACACCGTCGGCGCGGAAGAAGACTTTGCAGATGTGTCCCGCGTGAACTTCTTTGCATTGCATATCAGCGAAGTCGATGCCAATGTCATCCGCTTGGTCGTCCAGCTGGAACTTCAGCTCAACGCGGCAATCCTTGTAGTTTGCAGGATGAACGATTGACACGGAATGGTCCGCAGTCTGATGCCGATCGACATGCAGCACGCCATCGACGAGATCGACCTGCTTATTGCCGCCTGCGCGTTTGTCGCTGTTCGTGCTCCAGCCGTTGCCAGGTTCATCGATGACTTCTTGGGACTCACGCCGCTCAAAATCATCATCGAACAGTAAGGTTTCGTTTATGATCTTGAGCCGTGAGTTGTCGGATACGGCGAGCTTCTCTTGAGCATCAAGCGAGCTGCCACAGAGAATCGTAATCGCGATAAAGAACACGACAGAATCACGCCAGCATACGAACCGTACGCCGTAGGGTACCGGGTATTGCGTCGTACGTTCCGGAACGAACGAAACGCTTTCGGTGGCTCGGCCGCTCACGCATCGTGGCTCTCGTGATCGATGGGGTGTATGAGACATTTCACATCCTGTCAGAAACGGGTTTGCCCGGCCGCTGACGCGCCGCGGCTCAGGAATAAAATCGAAATTAAATCGCGTTACCATCGCTGGCCGCGACCCGCACGCGCACCTGATCGCGAAGTGCTCTGCTGAACCAGCGGAAACGCATCGTTCGACGAGCTCTGCTGAAGGCGTCACGGACTCGTCCTCTAAGTGCGTGCGGAACTCGGATTGGGGCCGATCGCGGGCGGAGTCGGTGCGAGGATGCCCATGACACTGTCCTGGATCGCCGATACTAAGAGATAAATCCACTTCCAGCGTAACAGCCTTGCTCCCCCCTCTCGAAAACAAAGGATCAAGTCACGCTCGAACGGGCCTAACTCAACCGACCGTGGGAGCGTGCTCTGAAACCGCGCGTCGCCGGACGTTCATCTTGCCGGCCTTGAGCGTCAGCCAGCTTTGACTTCGAAAGAGGCCTCGCTTCCCAAGGAAGCAGTAACAATGCCTTGAACGGGATCGGCGGAACTTGCAATCGTCGTGTCGTGGTCATGCATATCACTGGCGAGCCAGAATCCAACACCAAGCATTGTTAGAAAAGTCGCTGCCAAAGCGAGCATTGCGATGCGAGAAGACGCAGTCGACGAAAACAATCGTATAACTGAATCGGGCGATCTGAGCCCGTTCATGTGTTTGCGTCAGCTCGAGTTGTCATCTCAACTTAAGTTTTCAATTTCCAGTATCGTGTCGATGAAGTCGAAACACTTTCGCTGCCTGTCGGGATTATTGTGCAACCAATGATCAAAAGTCCGAGTGCCTTCGTCTGCAGAATCTTGATTGCGAACGGCAGCAGACAGACTTATCAACTGGGATCGGCATAGGTCAGACACCCGAGGATTGCTCTCCAGCGCCCGTTAAACTAACGTGAGCCGCGACGCGTGAGCGGCCGGGCCCTACACATTCCCGGTCACCCAACACAAGCCAGCACGAAATATCCGAGGCCTCACGGCCAGCGGCTCACCGCCGGAACGAAACAACGTGAGCCGCGACGCGTGAGCGGCCGGGCCCTACACATTCCCGGTCACCCAACACAAGCCAGCACGAAATATCCGAGGCCTCACGGCCAGCGGCTCACCGCCGGAACGAAACAACGTGAGCCGCGACGCGTGAGCGGCCGGGCCCTGCATAGTCCCGGACACCCAACACAAGCCAGCACGAAACGCCCGAGGCCTCACGGCCAGCGGCTCACCGCCGGAACGAAACAACGTGAGCCGCGACGCGTGAGCGGCCGGGCCCTGCATAGTCCCGGACACCCAACACAAGCCAGCACGAAATATCCGAGGCCTCACGGCCAGCGGCTCACCGCCGGAACAAAACAAAGTGAGCCGCGACGCGTCAGCGGCCGGGCCCTACACATTCCCGGACACCCAACACAAGCCAGCACGAAAAGCCCGAGGCCTCACGGCCAACGGCGCACCGCCGGAGCGAAACAACGTGAGCCGCGACGCGTGAGCGGCCGGGCCCTACATAATCCCGGTCACCCAACACAAGCCAGCACGAAACGCCCGAGGCCTCACGGCCAACCGCTCACCGCCGGAACAAAACAACGTGAGCCGCGACGCGCCAGCGGCCGGGCCCTGCATAATCCCAAACTCACAAGACAAGTCAGCACAACATGCCCGAGGCCTCACGGCCAGCGGCTCACCGCCGGAACAAAACAACGTGAGCCGCGACGCGTCAGCGG
>TARA_R110002049_G_C9177810_1_pt1 | contig 26275 bp, 24 predicted proteins | sample TARA_R110002049 | Tara Oceans TARA_R110002049 (sample SAMEA4396941) | marine metagenome | biome: Polar Biome; feature: [SRF] surface water layer (ENVO:00010504); material: water (ENVO:00002006), including particulate matter (ENVO:01000060) such as... | depth 5 m
CGGCACCATCCCCGCATCGCCTCGAACGAAACGCTGCAACGTGTCGCGATAGTGACCGTTTCACTGCATCCAAGTCTGACCGGGTAACGAGTTGCCCAGTTGGTACAGTCCGGCGGCATCCCAGGGTTCCGCGATCAGGCGATGACCAATCCTCCAGTGCCTTTTCAATCGTCCTAGCGTCGGTTGTCTGACGATCGAATTCGACTCAAACGGCACCGTCCGGGGAGACAACCGATTCGATGACACCGTCGATGCGAGCCAAACGCGACTCGATTGCGGACGCTCGGCGTGCGTGCATCGGGTCGATTCGCTGATGCCAATGCCCACAACGCTGATCGAGTTCTGCACCGACTTGACGAGCGAACTGGCGAACTTCGGAAACCGCAATCACATAAAGATTGAAGTGGATGCAAAAGCTGGCTGGTTCCGAATTACCAGACGACTTGGCTTCCTTTTCGACGACGTGAACCTTATCTACGCCACGCTTCGCCGATACCAAGTCGATGAAGCGGGTCATGCACCGATCGTCTTGGTCGCGAACGCCGGGCAGGATTACATTGACTTGAAAGCGGCTCCCGACCCAACGAGGGCTAGTCGTATGATGGGTCGGGAGCCTTGCCGTCGACGGTGACACACCGCAAACGACTCAAGCAAATCGTGTTCTTGCTTGATGGGTCAATCATCAGTTGTGGCTTCCACGCTTCTAATGGTCATGATCGTGATCATGAGAAATCTTCCCCGTGTAAGACTTGCCTTCAATCTGCAAGATGACCGCACCTTCGGCCTCCGCCTCGAGCCACTGGTCCATTTCAGCACTGGTGGAAGCGAATCGTGACGACTTGCCCGATGCGTCTTCGGCTTGCGGGTCAGCGGGAAGCTCGAACGACTTCACTTCGCCCTCATGCTTTAGGCTGACGGTTAGCTTTTCGGCCTCGATCGCGACAGGCTGCGTCGCCGAACCATCGAGCACATACATGGCGACCGCTCCGGTGCCGTGCATCACTTCAATGTGGAACGCTTCTTTGCCAAGTTCGACCAACTCGCCGCCGTGGGGGCCGTGTTCGGGATGCTCATCCATCTCAATCATTGGTGGCATCTCGTCTATCTCGATCGGGCTGGATGCTTCCGGTGTTTCGGAGACTTGGACGTCCTTCTCTGAACATCCAACAAGGGTGAAGCAGGCGAGGGTCAATGCGAAAAGATGAATTTTCATTTTCAGTACCAATAAAAGACTGGGGGCGAACGGTTGAGAGATAGGGAACGGAATGGGGGATAGAACGAAGTTCCCTATCCCCCATTCCCGATTCCGCATTTCTTAGTGAGCGTGATTAGTCTCGAAGCCGAGCTTCTTCAGCCATGATTCCCACTGGTGAGCTTCTTCGTGGCTTTTCAAAGCCAACTGCTGCCACTTTGGGCAGCGGTAGTTGACGTCCATGTGTCCGCCGTGCGAGCCCACTTTGACTTCGCAGCGAAGTTTCTTCAGCGTTCCGACCAACTTGTCCGCCTTCTCGCCTTCGCTGTGCGTGGTCTTCCACTTTTCTAAGCGATACGACACCAGTTCTTTGGCAGCCGTGTTCGGCTCAGCAGCCTTTGCCAACACGCCACCCAACGAAACCGATGCGACCAAAGCCGCGACTGCAATCATCCGTAAATTCAACATCCGAATTCCTCCGTGGATACCTTCTCAAACAAAAAACACTGCACCGGCAACGCACCGGCACGAACAACTAACTTGTGACCGTCTCAAGCTCCGGCCTGGCTTCCTCCATTCTCAATTTCCCATCCTCCATTTCTTCACCCGCGCGATCGCGGACAATCTGCTTGCCGGCACCGACACCGATCGTCCAAAACAACGCCGGTCGAACGAAGAATTCTGCCAACGTGCTTGTCAGTAACCCGCCGACGATCACGGTCGCGATGGGGTACAAAATCTCTTTACCGGGTTCGCCAGCGGCGAGCGCTAGCGGCAACAAACCGATGCCAGATGTCAGTGCGGTCATCAGCACCGGAGCCATTCGTTCTTGTCCGGCTCGCTTAACCATTTCCTTGGTCCAAGATTCACCTTCGTGCTCGACCAAATGGATGTAGTGGTTCAGCAGCAGGATTCCATTACGACTGGCAATGCCACACAGTGAGATAAAGCCGACCATCGCGGCAACGGTTAGGTTCTGGTCGGTAATGATCAAGGCGGCGACCGCCCCAATGAAGGCAGCCGGCAAGGCAACCAAGACTTGCAATGAAAAGTTGACGTTACCAAACAAGGTGTACAGGACCAGGAACATTCCAATGAGTGCGACCCCGGAAAGGATTGTCAGTCGTCGCGAAGCCGATTGTTGACTCTGAAACTGACCGCCGTATTCAATGAAGTAGCCTGGCTCAAGCTCCATATCGGCCAATTCGGTTTTGATGTCGCCCACAACGTCCACGACACCTCGTCCGGACACGTTTGCCTGCAACACGATTCGGCGACGCACCTGTTCTCGTTTGATCATGTTTGGTCCGCCGCTCTCGTAGATACGCGCGACAGATTCCAGTGGTACCATTCCCCCATCGGGCAGCGGAACGACAAGACGCTTCAGTTTCGACACGTCTTCACGAAACGGTTCATCTAGCCGAACCATTAAGTCAAAGGTGCGTTGACCGAGAAGGACTTGGCTGACGACCTGTCCATTCATCGCGGTCTCGACCAGTTCCATCACGTTCGCCGGGCGTAGTCCGTTTTGGGTCAGCGCTCGGCGATTTAGCTCAATTCGCAACTGCGGAATATTGGTTTGCTGTTCGATCATCACGTCCGCGAGGCCTTCGACGCCCGCGATTCGCTGCTTCATTTCCTCCGCCTTGTTACGAAGGACGTCCAAGTCGTCGCCATACAATTTGATACCGATTTGGGCTTTCACGCCCGAGATCATGTGACTGATCAAGTGAGCCAGCGGTTGCTCCGTGCTTGACACAACGCCGGGAATTTCCTCCATCGCATGCCGGATTTCTTCGATCGTCTCTTCGCGATCAGCGTCATCGGCGATTTCCAGAAACAGTTCTGTGACGTTGACGCCCTCCGCATGTTCATCCAATTCCGCTCGGCCTGTTCGGCGAGCGATTGATTTGACGTTTTCGATTTCCATCAGCCTTCGTTGCACGGACTGTCCGATCTTGTTGCTCGTCGCCAGCGATGTGCCAGGAGCGAGCAATGCATTGACTTGCACTGCCCCTTCGTTGAACGGCGGCAGAAAGTCTCGCTCCAATTGAGATACGGCGATGACCGCAAACGCGACCAGCACGGCGGCAACTCCAAGTACAGGACCGGACATCCGAGTGCTAAAGCTGATCGCCAGACCGGCAATGCCTTTGAGCCCTTCCAGTAAGCGCCCTTCTTCGGCTTCTTCACCACCAAGCCAAAGCTCAAGGGCTTGGATCACAATCCAAATGCCAGGTGTCAACGCAATCGACCACCAAAGCGGGTCGCCAGGTAGTCCTAACGGCAAATGCAAAATGTGTATCGCGCGAGGGACAACCCAATAGACGATCAACGCGGAAATGCCGAATGCCATGACGGGCACAACAAATCGCCAAACTTTATTGCCGACCAATAGCAGTGACGATAATGCTGGAGTCACCGTCAGTGATACGCCAAGCGATGCGACAAGTGACACGACATACCCCATCGCCAACGGTACGAAGAGCTTGCCTTCCATCCCTTCGAGAGCAAACAGAGGAATAAAGACAAGTACGACGATTGCCGTGCCATAAACGACGCTGCTGCGCACTTCGATACTCGCTTCATAGACCACCTTTAACGCTGGGCGTGGATTCGCTGAGTTTCGATTCTCCTTTAACCTGCGAAAGATATTCTCGACATCGACAATTGCATCGTCGACCAACTCGCCAATTGCAACAGCCAGTCCGCCCAACGTCATGGTGTTGATCGAAAGTCCAAACGCGGCAAATACGCAAGATGTCGCGATGATCGACAACGGAATCGCGGTCAGTGTGATGAATGTTGTGCGGAAGTTCAGCAGAAACAGAAACAGAATGACCAGCACGAGGACTCCGCCATCGGCCAGTGCTTCGACCACGTTCTCAATCGCCCGGTCGATGAACGACCGTTGCGAATAGACGTTGGCAATCCGAATATCTTCCGGCAGCGAAACCTTCAGTTCTTCCAATGCTTCAGCGATCGCCTGGTCGACTGCCCGTGTATCGCTTCCCGGTTGCTTGTTGATGGTGAGCACGACCGCCGGCCCCCCTTCAATGTTTTGGCTCTCATCTCGAATGAAGGCAGACGAATCGCCACGCATGACCTGGGCACCTTCGACAACGCGAGCGATATCGCCAAGCGTGATCGGGCGACTTTCGCGCATCGTGATCGCGATTTCTCGTAAATCATCGAGGCTCGTGATCCGACCAAGACCGCGCACAAGCAGCTCGTTGGCTCCTCGTTCGTCGAGGTAACCGCCGGTTGCGTTCAGGTTCGACTCCGTCACCGCGGTGTGGACATCATCCATCGTTAGGTCGAACGAACGCAAAGCATCAGGATCGACCAATACTTGGTATTGCATCCGGCCGCCGCCCATCGTGAAGACTTGCGAAACGCCGGGAATCGTCAGCAAACGTTGGCGAACAACCCAGTCGGCGAGCGTGCGCACTTCCATCGGCTCGGTCTTCCCGCCCTCGCTCCACATACCGTACATGAGGATTTGTCCCATGATCGACGAGATTGGAGCGAGCGTCGGCTTGACGCCATCGGGCAGTTGTTCAGAGGCGAGTTGCAGTCGTTCGTTGACGACTTGACGATCGTTGTAGATGTCCGTGTCCCACTCAAACTCGACATAAATCACGGACAGGCCGATACCGCTACTGCTGCGTACCGCTTCGACACCACTAGCCCCGTTGAAAGCAGTTTCAAGCGGGAAGGTAATGAGCGCCTCGACTTCTTCGGGGGCCATCCCGGGAGCCTCGGTGATGACAACAACGCGCGGCCGATTCAAATTCGGAAACACGTCAATTGGCAGCTGATTTGTCTGCCATCCGCCCACGCAGAGCATGACGACCGCAATGGCCAGGACGATCAGCCGATTGTTCAGCGAGAAAGAAATGATTCTGTCTAACATTGTCGTAGAACGGAAATGATTCCGTTGCCTATTGAGGGGATTCGTTTGAGGGGCGCGGGTCACGTCCTCCTACGGTCAGTGGTTATGTCCAGCGTGCGGGTCAATTGCACCGCCCGATTTATTCTTGAGTGCCATCTGCAATTGATGGGCGCCGCTAACCGCAATGAACTGCCCAGGCCACACCTGACCATCGTTGGCAATCGCGACACTCACTGAGTCTCTCGCGATGACCGCGACAGGAATGCGATCAAAGTGGTCGCCGTTCTCAACAAACAAATACCTTTCCGATCCCTCCTCTGCGACGGCATCCTTCGGGACCACAATCGCGTCTTTAATTCGCGATATCGGCAGTCGTACGGTGAGTCGTTGCCCTGGCTTGTATTGCCAACTGATGTAACGTTTGTCGCCACTTTGCTCTGCGCGTTCGATTTTGTTTGCAAGCGACACGAAGAAAGGCAGCGCCCGAGATTTGCGATCGACTTCAGTGCCGATGTAAATCACCCTCAGGCCGTCAACCAAATCGGGACCTTCGCTTGAGGATTCCATCACCGCTTGCACGTCCGCGCCCGTATCGGCCGCCTTTCGCAACGTCTTGCCGTCACGCTGAAACGCGTGCCCTTCGATCAGAATCTGACTGAAATCGGAAAGCTGAGCCAGTTCGTCTCCGGCTGATACCGACTGGCCGCGGCGAGCCTGCAGTTCGGTGACCAAAAACTCAGCGTCAATGTGACGCGGATGCGCGGGTGGCGCCGGCGGCTGAATCATCGAAGCGTATCGTTCACTCGATGCTTCAGAGAGTCTAGCATTCGCTTGCCCGAGAGATTCGTGATGGAGAGATTGGTCCTCGTGAAGCGTCGGGGCGTAAACAGTAACCTCACGAACCAACTCCCGCGAACGCTCAATCTTAGTGATCTGTTCTTCGCTCAATCCGTGTAACAACATCGCCTGACGAGCGGCTCGAACTCCGGCCATTAACTTGTCCCGTTCGTATTCGCGTGCCAGAAGTGTTTTTCCGGCGATCGCGCCTGTGCTAGCGATCGTGTTGAGACGATCGATCTCTCGCTGCTCGACATCCAGTTCGCCTAGCCTCGTCAGGAAAGCCTCCTGCGTGTTGACGAGGTCTTGGTGAGTTAATCGCAACGTGAATAGCGGCGCTCCGCTCTTCACTAGTTCGCCTCGCGATATCAGGATTGAGTTAAGCACGCCCGTCAGTGGTGACGTCACCGCGACGTGAGTTCGCCCTGGCCACTCGGTAATGACGCCAGGGACTTCGACATACTGTGTGTACTCACCGACTAAAAGCGGCAGAGTACGAAGCCCCATATTCGCTCGGGCCTGTTTGGTCAGTTCGATTGACTCACTCTCGGAGTGTCCAGCGTGATCGTGACCGGCGTGAGCGCTATGATCATGTCCCTCATGGTCGTCCTCGGTCTCGACAGCTGGCGCATCGACGACACCGAACCGAGACGGCAGATCCGTAAATGCAAAAGCACCAATGACGATCGTCAACAAGATTGCGATAACAGTGATCGAAGCAGCGCGCAGGCGCGCAAGCCATTCTTTTAGCGCAGGCATGAGTGTAATTCCGTGAATGCAACACATGGCGTATTTATCAAACGCCACGCATTTCAACGAACGCATGCGTTTCCGCAATCGCGCACGATGGTAAAGGCCAGAGTGATTTGAAAGTTCGCGAGGTTATCGCGTTATCAAATCTGCCAAGAACAGTGCAGCGCGCACCGAGAAAGAGAATCGTCGATTCCGGACGTGAGCCTGCCGCCATCGGCGAAACTCCTTGCGCCGGGCAACTTCGCTAGCAAGGGACCGGTGTCGACGACAACGAAGAGGGCCGGCCCAATATCAATCGAGAACTCAACGTCACTGACGAGAATGAAACTGCACTGGACCGGCGAGCAACAGGGCGAATCGCCATGTTTACATGGATCTTTCTCGCAACAATCGCAACCGGTGCCCACCAGGGATTCTGAAGCGACCTGGTGGTCGTCGTCAGTATGGCCGTCGTCGCAGGCGTGTTCATTGTGACAGGCGTCTTCATCGTGACCGCTATGCTCGTGATGGCAATCGTGATCGTCATCACAAGAGTCCGCAGCCGCAACGTTTGCAACATGCGGATGCTCACCATGCACGTGGGAATCACACGCGCAAGCATGATGGAGGCTGCACCCGAATATCGAGTGCAGCAACATCGCTGCGACGGTGACAATCCTGCACATGGCGTTCACGTTCTGAATCCTAGTGTTGATGTGATTTGTTCTTTATCGACGGTCTGATCTTCCTGGTAAAGCAGATTTTGGGCTGGCTACGAAAGCTGTAGAATCCACCGTTCATCGCTGACTCCCCACGAGCAAGCCTTCGATCTCGGCGATCGCTTGTTTCGCCTGAGCGGCACTATCCAAGAGACTCAGCTGCGTGTTGAACAGCGTTCGTTGAGCGGTTAGCAGTTGCAGATAATCTGTTTCGCCTGCGTTGAAAGCGGTTTGCGACAACTGATATGTTTCTTCCGCATTCGGCAGGACGTTGCCAGTGATCCGCACATATCGCTGATGGGCGGTTTGGTATCGGCCCAATGCCTCGGCGAGTCTCGACTCGAGACTTAGTTGTGTTCGGTCGATTGCGGCCGATGCCGCGGCGATGTTGGCTCGTGCCGTACGGATGTTGCCTTGATTACGGTTGCGAATCGGCAACGGCATGCTGACGCCGATCGTCGCAAATGTGTCGTCGGTTGCTGTGTCGACACCCACTCCGATTTGCCCGGTGACATTAGGCGTGACTTGAGCGCAAGCCAACTGCAGCGCCCATCTGGCTCGCTCTAGTTCCGAACCGGCTTCGGCCACTTCCGGGCTGGCGGTGGTGATCTCTGTGAGCAACTGCTCCCAAGGCGTCTGAGTCAGACCTTCGCCAATCTCACCAACCAATGGCCCGGTTGGAATCGACGCAGAACCGGTCGCTGCAGCCAAGACTCGTCGGTTGGCTTCGAGCTGGGTTGCTGCGTTCTCCGCTGCGATGCGAGCCTGCTCGGCTTCGACTCGCGCTTGTAGTAGCGAAACTTTTGAAACTTCCTGTGCTTCCAACAGTGACTCGATCGACGCGATTGATTTGTTCGTCAGTTCGACGATTTGTCCGGTCAACTCGACACGTCGTTGCGCGACCAGCGCCTGAGCAAAAGCGGCACGGACTCGTGTTAACACTCGCAACTCGGCAGCTTTTAGTTGTGCCTGCTGCTTTTGCATCGCTTGTGCCTGCACCTGTTGTGCGATTCCAAGCCTGTTGGCCGTCACGAACTGCTGCGATACGCTCAGCGAATGCAGGCCGCTCGAATCTTCATTGCCGACTTCATCCGACTGATATTGCAGCACCGGATTGAATGGCAAGCCGGCTTGAACATACTGGCCGCGGACCGATTCAATCCCCGACCTCACCTCGGAAAGCTCCGGATGCGAAACGAGAGCAATAGACTCCGCGTCAGCCAAGCTCATCGACGCGGAGACTGGCATCGCAACATCATCGCCCAATGCGAGTGAAGTCGCGGATTCTCCCGGAATCGTGACTTGTTCCGCCTCAGCGATGAGGTCGTCAAAGACGACTTGTGTCACCTCGGGTGAAGGAATCGAGGGATTCGTCGTAGCGATTGAAGAATCAGTGCCAGAATCACCGGCAATATTCGCAAAACGATCGCCGATTGACTGACATCCGCAGACGGTGCCGAGCAGGGCCAGCAGCATCGTGCATTGCTGGCAATGATTTCTAAAGCTGGTTTTGTTCGCGCGCACCGCGACTACTCCAAAAAAGTAAACCAGCCCGGAAGGATTAATCGGCATCGTATTGTCCGAAGAACAGGAATAATTGGCAGACACCCGATTTGATTCAGATCTTCAACAAATTGGATTCTGCGGACCGAAGCCCACGTGGTGACGCCATCGGCACTGTTGGCGGAGGTGGCGCGTCGCCAAGAGGTGCTTCCGACCGCTGGGGCTGCGAGAACGAAGGCAACGAAGGCGGTGCCAGCGGCTGGCGATCGTTCGGTAAAGGGCTCTCCAATCGGGGCGACACCTGGTCGCGGCCTGGCACATCGCGAAGACCTCGACTATCTCCTTGATAAGGGAGCGGCGATGGATCGCCGTGAGCGTGTCCATGATCGTGAGTATGACCCGCGTGCGAATCTCCCAAGTCGTGCTGATGTGTGTTGCCGGGTTGTCCGAACTGACCGGCGAAGTCACGTCCTGGACATCCGCCTGGGACGTAGCATCCTATGCCTCCACCCTGGTCTTGGTCGCAATGTCCTTGGGCATCACAGATCGGAACTCCGTAACGGTCTCCGTACTCTGAGTAGCCGTAGCTTGAAACCATCGGGCGTTGGTGACGGAAATCGGCATCGCCGTACCCGTGATGGAACGGAGCATGACCATGAAATGAGTTTGGCACACGGAAATCGTGCCCGTGTGAATGGATCGCACGTCCGTGATGACCATAGAGCGGACCGTAGTTGTTGTGATGCGGAACCGGAACTGCATAGCCGTAACTGGATGTGCCGTGCCCGTAGGCGTCGTAAACCTGTGCGGAAACGGGACAAGCAATGGCGAGAAGGCAGCATGTCATCAGTAGTCGGATGGGCATTGGGAATCTCGGGTTTGTGAATGTGAGAAATTGCATAACAACGACGAACCAGGGAGCGAGGAGACCAACTGACGAGCCTCCTCGTTCCCGTCGTACTACTCGATTCAATGCTCGTGTCGCACTTCAAAGCCGCTCTGCTTCAGCCAGCCCATCAGCTTGTCGGCATCATCGTGACTGGCCAAATGGACGTCGCGCCAAGTTGGTGCACGGAACTTGATGTCTGAGTGACCGTTGTGCTTGTCCACGCGAACGTCACAGCCAAGACGCTTCAGCTGATCGATGAAAGCTGCTTCGTTGGGCGAACCGTCACCATGCAATTCCTTCCACTGGACCAATCGAAACTCAACTGACTCGTTGCCTTTCGTGTAGGCGAGATCCGTGTGGCCGTGAGAAACATCGAATCCAGAAGCCGCTAACCACTTCGACCATTGATCGGCAAGTTGGTGGTTTTTCACCTGCATGCTCCTCCAATTGGCAGACCGATAAGTCACATCGATATGCCCCGCATGATTGTCTTGTTTCACTTCGCAGCCGAGTTTCTTGACGGTCGCCGCGTGCTGAGCTGCTTTGTTGGCGTCATCGAAGTGCATCGACTTCCACGCCGGCAGGTGAAATGCGAGCACTTCGCCGCTGTGGTCATGATCGCCGTGGCTCGCATGATCGTGTCCAGCATGCGAATCACCTTCATGCGAGTGGTTGTGCTGCTGTGCCCGTGCAGTGCCAGAAGTTGCTACCAATGCGGTGATCGCAGCTAGTGCAAGCAGAGTCCGCGAACGTTTCGATATCGTCCTAGTCATTTGGTTGATCCTTCGATTGTTGGTTTGTTTGACTGTTGGCCTGTGCTTGCGCATTGCACGCGCGCACCGACACTCGGTTTGAAATGAGATCCAATTCCCTGGAGAGAGACGCAAGTCAATTGACGCGGAACATCGACCGCATCAACGAGGCGTCATTAGATTTGCCAAGACTGCTGCAGCGCGCAGAGCTGGCCGGCAGAATAGGAGTTGGGCAAGAGACGGTCGATTCGAGCGATGGCAAGCGATCGTCGAACATCAACCGAAAAGCAGGGTGGCAAAATCGACGCGAAAACTCCGCCATCGGCGAGTTCAGCAGATTTCGGTTTCGCGCCGACAAACTTACAACTCCCCTGTTCGCACTGTGGAGTGTGATCGCATGGGGCCGGTGAATCGTTTCCCGAGTCGACGCTGTCATGAGTGGCGTCCGCACCGTGATGGTGCTCGTGATCATGCTCGTGCGTCTCGAGGCCGCATGCACCATCAGAATGATGGGCACACATGGCGGAGGCATCGGAGTGATGGTGATGTAGGCAACATCCAAGCACAACGTGCGCACTAAATGCGACGAGCGTCAGGCAATGAATGGTGCGAGTTAACACGAGACAAAATTCTCCGAAGGTAAGGGCGGTGGATTGTTCGCAGTTCGCGGGACCGAGTCAATCTCAATCGATGACCGCGTTAACGTGAAGCCATAGCACGAAAATGCTGAGGCTTTCTCACTCTAATGCATGCTCCGTGCCAATTAGCCAAGCAGGATGCGTTGCACGGAAACTCTGAGTGAGAATACCGCGTGAATCCCGAGTCGAGGGGTGGTTTCCGTGTAATCTCCGAAAAGCAGAGTTTCGAGGTAGCCAAACTTGGAATCTGATCGACTCCACCGCTTCGCTGTCCATTCGACCACACCGCCGTGCTCGTTTTGACGGCGCCGCGGGGACAATTCTGCCGAAAACCCTACAAAAGCTCGTTTGGCACAGCCTATGCGTGTTTCACGGTCAGTTCGTTTCCACCGCTCAACCGAGACGGTATCTCACTCAAATGGAGTTAACCATGCTGAACAAGAAGATGTTTCTACCTGCCGCCGCGCTCGCAGCCGCATTCACGTTTGCCTTTAGTGGTGAAGCCAAGGCTCAATACGGATATGGCTTGGGATGCGGTTACGGACAAATCGGCCAAGCCTATCGCCCTGCCGTGACTTCGCATTTCGGGCACGGACAACGCTCCTACCGACCCAGTTACGGTTACCGTCAGCCGGTTTTCCACGACACAACCCATCTTGATTACCACGCGCCGCAAATCATTCGGCACGGTCGTCACTTCCACGTGCAGCCCGGCCACTACGACGTGCACCGCACCGGCCACTGGCATCACTAAACAGCCGACCGATTAGGTTCATGGCTAACGTTGATCCGGCGGACAGTTTGTTGGCCGGATCAAAATCTTTCTCGTGAGCATTGGGGCCATCCGCGAGCATCGTATCTGTATGCATGTTTCTGTACGAGAATTTCAATCCGACCGAACAATGAAACTCAGCTGCTATTTCAAACATTGCTTCATCGCCTGTCTCACACTTACTGTTTGTGCGACCGGATCGATTGAGTCCTACGGACAAAGCCTATCGAATCGCGACCTTCGCAACATCGACGAATTCGCAAATGCATTGATCGGATACACGGAGGAGCTTCACGATGAGTACCATCATCATTTTGAACGAGTCCGTCATGCAGAGAAGCTTGATGCCGATGTAACGCATTTGGAGAAAATCGCCAAGGAGCTGCATGAGTTCGCGCACGACGCGCCCAGCACCGATGCCACGATGAAGCGTCTGCGCGCCGACGCCAACGAACTGCTGCAACTTTCCTGGCAGATTGAGAGGACAGTTATGCTTGCAGAAAGCTGGGTACGAACCAGCGATGAGAGGCGAGGCATTGCTCACATGCGAGACGTCTCCCGGGACGTCGTCCAAACCGTTTTCCGAATTGACGACTATCTACCAGTCGACACCGATGTGATTGATGGACAGCTTGCCCGTCTAGAAAACGCTGTCAAAGTTCTACATGACGAATTTCACGAGCATCTGGAAGGCTACGAGGTGTCTCGACACCTGGACGAAGACCTGGAAAATCTGGAAAAGTCAATCGAGCACATGCACGACCTCGCCCACAACAAGCACTGGAGCGAGATAGATCTGCTGCATATCGCGCATGACACTCGTGATGTCATAGCCGCAACGCAGCACATTGAGGAGTTGTTCATCCGGCAAGCGAGAATTGGTGTGCGAACTTGGGACTTTGTAGGTATCGAGCATTCGCGTGACGCGATCAGCGACGTGTTGGCGTCCATTCGATTGTTGGAGCACATGATTGAAAAGACGGATCCGCGGGGCCACACGACACTTCATCGTCACAGAACTTCGGGTATTCACGATCGATACCGTACCTATCGTGTCGACCCACGTCACGACGACCGCCATAACTATGATCCAGAGCGATACCGATACGGATATGATTCGCACCGCGCGCGGTATCCGCGTCATTGAGTGGCCTTAAGCGATCAGTCGAAGCATTGAGCATTCCCAACTGGATAGCGTGTCATGCACACACAGGCTCCGTCAAAAACAAGCGGCCGCTTGCTTAGATTCTCAGCAAACGCAGCCCGTTGCCGATGACCAGTAGCGAAGCTCCCATAGCGGCTGTTATTTCTGAGACTCGCCAACGCAGTAGCACAGACCATCGGGGGCAACGACGAAGAATAGGCGATAGGTAGTGTCGCCGTATTGCTGCGTTTTCAAGTCCGCTTTGAGACTCGGGTCATATGACCGAAGCTCAGCGGCAGCCGCCTGGACGTCGTCCACCTCAAAGAAGCAACCTTCCTGCGACGGGTCGCCGCCATTTTCCGCAAGACCAATCTGAATCGTATCTCGTTCAAGAACCACTCGACGGCACCCGTCGTCGGATCGGGATGCAACGCGAAACCCCATCTTTGATTCGTAGAATCGTATCGCTTCGTCGATGTCTCGAACCGGAAGGTTCATCGCATCATCGGCATAGGGGGCGGCTCGAAAAAATTTGGCCGTCATCGAAATTCCTTAGTTTTGTCTTGTCATCCGGCATTCGGTACGAATCCGCTACTTTGCCTGTAACTCTTTTACGACGTGGCAACAGTCCGTTCGTTTTTGGTGCTGGCAGTCATCCAGTGCCGACTTCAGCACCTTGCGGACGTGGCGCAGGTCCTTGAGTCGATCTTCTACATCGGCCAAACGCGCTTCGATAAGTTCCTGCACACTTCCGCATGTAGGTACATTGCCGTGCCCATCAGCAAGCAGCGACCTGACGTCTTCCAAAGTGAAGCCAATGGCCTGAGCTGCCCGAATAAACTTCAGTTTCTTGAGCGATTGGTCGCCGTAAAGTCGGTAGTTCCCATAACTGCGATCTTCTGGTTCAACGAGTCCAATTCGCTCGTAGTAGCGTAGCGTCGTCGTCGGGATGTCGGCCGCTTTGGCCAACTGGCTGATTGTTAGTAGCTTGCTCATCGCAGTCCTTGACAGGCCGAGTCCGAACAGGTTCGACGCTTGTTCTCGCAATAAAATCCGCACAATCACGAATCCGACTTGACCTTACACCTAGGTGCAACCTCGATAATACAGGAACACCGTCCATGCAGCAAACACCGCTGAGACGAACACGGGAGAAATGGGTGATGACAAAGCAGACAGAGACGGCAAAACAGGTCCAGTGTCCCTCGTGTGGCAACAAGGCGAAACGAGTGAGCACAACGACCCTCGCCGCGCTGCTTCGAGACAAGTATGCGGCGCAGTTCAAGACGGACAGTCAGTCCTGTTGCGCCTCTGAAGGCGAAGGTTGCACATCGATCAAAGCAGATACTGGTTGGCGATTTTGCGAATCAAAGAATTGTGATGTGGTGTACTTCTCAGAAGAAGGCGACACGACGTTCACGAAGTCGCAGTTAAGAGTCGCAGTTGGCGTCAAGGAAGAAACCGGTCAACGACCTCTTTGTTACTGCTTTGGACATTCCGTCGCCAGTATCAAGGAAGAGCTAGTGGCCACAGGAACGTCGAATGCGCCGGATGACATTCGAGCGAGAATGAAAGACCCGGGTTGCCGCTGCGAGACAGAGAATCCATCCGGCTCGTGCTGTTTGGGAAGCGTCGCAAAGGGAATCAAGGTCGCTCAAAAGGAGTTGGAAATGAATGTTGCGGATACGACATCACCACCTGAAAAACCATCCGGCAACACAGGCGGAAAAATCGCCACGGTTGGAACACTCGTCTCGGCAATTATGGCTTCTGCCTGTTGTTGGTTGCCACTTGTGCTGTTGGCTGTTGGTGTCTCTGGGGCGGGGATCGCTGCGACGCTGGAAGAGTATCGCCCCTACTTCATGGTCATCACGTTCGGCTTTCTTGGTGCAGCCTTCTACTTCACTTATCGACCTAAGAAGGCTGCGAGTGCTGGTGGGCATGCTTGTTGTGCGACCGAGCCAGCCGCTGGGGACGACTGCTGTCCGCCTGGTACGGGCCGTTTCAACAGGATGACCATGAACAAGGTCATGCTCTGGGGCGTGACGGTGTTGGCGATCGCCTTCTTGTTCTTTCCAAGCTACGTCGGAGCGTTTCTCGGCGGTGAAAGCCAGAACGTGACGGATAACATGAATCAAGCCGTCATTAAGGTCGAAGGCATGACGTGCGAAGGCTGTTCCGCCATCGTCGCGAAAGCAATCAAAAGCACACCGGGCGTACTTGCCGTGGAAGTAAACTACGCGAAAGGTGAAGCCGTCATCGACACGGAAACTTGTTGTCCGGCTCCGGAAGCCGAGATTCTGGCCTCATTGAAGGACGCAGGATACGATGGTGCGATCGTCACCAAGGCAGCAGCAAGACGCTAAACCACGGAGTAGTAAGTACTGCTCGCCGAGGTGAACTTGCTACGAAAACGCGACCGACCAAACCAATAACAGATACAGTACAACGACAATCGTTACCACAATCGACATCCAGCGCAATGCTCGCAGCATCGTAGGACCTTTTTGTTAAACATTCGTTCCACTCCAAGCGGCGATGGAACTTTTTGGCAAAGAGTTGGAACGCAATGGCTACTCGACGGCAGATGAAATGATGACTCACTGGTGTGTCGAAGCTCGCAACGAAAGAAGCGAACGTCCCGTGGCTGAATTCTATTATTTATCTAAGTAGCCTCAGTCCGTTGCCAATCACCAACAGTGACGCACCCATGTCCGCAGCGATCGCGGCCCAGAGACTTGCGTATCCGGCGAATGTGAGAATCACGAACAGCGCTTTGATGGCGAGCGAGAATCCGATGTTCTGACGGATGATGTTGAGCGTTCGTCGTGAGTGGTGAATCAACCACGGCAGTTTCGAGAGGTCGTCAGACATTAATGCGATGTCCGCCGTCTCGATTGCGGCGTCACTTCCCGCCGCTCCCATTGCAAGGCCCAACGACGCTCGGGCAAGTGCAGGCGCATCGTTGACACCATCGCCGATCATGGCAACGTGCTCGTATTGCTCAACGAGCCTTTCAACCGCATCGACTTTGTCTTCCGGCAACAACTCCGCACGAACTTCATCAATGCCAGCCTGCTTGGCGATCGCGTCGGCTGTGCCCTGGTTGTCGCCGGTAAGCATGATCAGATGCTCGACGCCAGCTTCGTGGAGTTGCTTGACCGCTTCCCGCGACTCGTCGCGGATTGCATCGGCGAGCGTGATGAATCCGCAAACGTGATGGTCGTTTCCGATCACGACGACAGTACGTCCGGCTGTTTGCATCGCTTCGAGTTGCTCATGGACTTCCGGAGTCTCCTGTCCGCGTTGCTCCAGATAGCGATGTGAGCCCAGCCAATAGGTTTTGCCGTTGAATTTTCCCGAGGCGCCTTTGCCTTGGATAATCTCAAACTCATCCGCTGTCGCAATCGTCATGCCCCTCCGCTCTGTTTCTTCCACAATTGCGCGGGCGAGCGGGTGATTGCTGTTCTGTTCCAATGCTCCCGCGCGAGTAAGCAATTCTTCGTCATCGTGACCGCTTAGCGGAACAACGTCGACGACGACAGGTCGTCCCTGCGTCAGCGTTCCTGTCTTGTCCATCGCAATCGCTTTCAGTCGCGCCGGCAACTCGATAAATACGCCACCCTTGATGAGAACTCCGTTCCGAGCTGCCGCGGCCAACGCCGCAACAACGCTAACCGGCGTCGAGATGACGAGCGCACACGGGCAAGCAATCACTAATAAGACCAACGATCGATAGAGCCAATCGGACCAGTCACCGCCAAATGCCAACGGCGGGACTATCAAAATCAACAGGGCCGAGACCATAACAACCGGCGTGTAGACGGCCGCGAACTTCTCGACCCATTTCTCTGACGGCGCGCGTTTTGAGCCGGCGTCACCAACCATCTTGATGATCCGAGCCAGGGTCGTGTCGTTGGCTGCTTTGGTACTTTCAATTTCCAGCGACCCATCGCCGTTGATGGTCCCGGCAAAGACCTCATCACCAACTTCTTTGTCAACCGGCACACTTTCGCCAGTGATCGGTGCCTGATCGACGCCGCTGCGGCCCACGCGAACTTTACCGTCCAGCGGTATCTTCTCGCCCGGACGGACAATCAGTGTCGAGCCGATTGGAACACTTGCCGGTGCGATATCTTTCACTTCACCATCGTCGCCACGAACATGCGCAATCGGTGGAGACAAATCCATCAGTGCTGCGATTGCACGACGAGCGCGTCCCACACTCCACGACTCAAGCAATAGTGAAAGCGAAAACAAGAATGCGACGGTCGCTCCCTCGAACCATTCCCCGATCGCAGCAGCACCGACGACAGCAACCGACATCAGCAGGTTCATATCTGGTCGGAGTGACACTGCCGAACGCCATGCCTTCGGCAAGACCAAACTGAGACCGGCAATGATCCCAATCACATACAACGTGACGGCCACTAGCGGCACCGCCTCGCCGGTTTCACCTGTGCCGCCGGACAACAGCAGTTGCGCTGCCAATCCCGCACCGCCAAATAGTCCACTGATAATCGTGAGAATCACGCGGCGATGTCGCACCCAGAACGTCAATTCGCTCTGAGTATCGGTATCTTCCTGCCAAGCTTCCGCTTTCAACCCTGTTCGATCGATCGCGGCCAGAACATCAGCTTGCGTAACGTCCAATGACGAAAGATCGACGGTCAGTTTCCCACCAAGCAAATCAAAGCCAAGCCGATCTTCATCTTCTAGCAACGGCATGAGTTCTCGCTTGAGAACCGAAACCTCTTCGGCGCAATCCATTCCATGAATGCGAAGTTCGATTGAGTTTGTTCTTGAATTGCTCATGCGATTGCTTGGTTTCGTTCCTCTGACCAACTACCAGAGTACGCGTTTGGTTTATAACATGCTGCTGACGCTAGGGACGAACCAAGCGCCAGCAGCTATTTGCTTCCATCAGATGGGAGACTACTTCTTCGGTTTGGACGTGAACGTTCCACTTGGGCCTTCAAGCTTCAACGGCTTCTTGCCAGCCTTTTCGATCGCTTCCCATAACCGGAGAGGCGAGAGCGTCGTGTCACGCTTGGGAATGACAAACGCCCGCTTTGTCTTTACGTCCGTTTTGACGCCGCCGACGTCAGGAACTTCAGACAACTTGGCCGCCACTCTCTTGGCACAGCTCTCACAAGTGAGAACTTCCAAGGTGATGGTAGTGGTTTTTGACGGAGCGGCTGCCCGGCTGTGGCTGGACAAACAGACGGCCAGCGCAAACGTCAGTGCGATACAAAGGGGGGTACGGTACATTTTCAGAGTCCTTTCATCAAACAGTTAAACATTGAAATGGTGAGTCCGTTCAGGAGATGTGAAGGTCACATGGCGATCTCCTTGGGTCCGCGTAATAAGGCGTGTTAACGGTGAGCAGACGTGACTGGGGGCGGGCGTTTTTACAGGCTGGCAAACACGCTACCGATCCCCCAGTCACTCTGGCCCTCTATTTCATTCTTCTGGTTGAGGTGGTTTGTGACCGGTCTTGGCTTCGTAGCGGGCAGCAAACTTCTCGAACCGTGTGGGACTGCAAATGAAGCATTGAGATTCGGGGCGATCATGTTCATCGCACCAATCTCCTTCCTCCTTGAACTTGGATACCAAGGATGTGTCGCACAAAGGGCATTCTCCTTCGGGGACGCCATGCTCGACACACCACCAACCCCCGTGACTGTGATCGACGTTCGTCGCAGCGACTGTTCCGGCACCACTTTCGGTGCCTCCTTCAGATGTGGCCGTGTCACTCTTGCCGCATCCGCTCAACGCGAACGCGGAGACCGCCAATACGGTCAGCGACAAGCCACGCATACTCAAAATCCAATTCATCTCAATCTCCTTCGGCATCGCCGAATCAAGGGTTAGACCGTCACTCGCCTGGGCACTTGTTTGGTCTCGGACGACTGCCTGGACGCAAACTCTTGCTCGACTTCTGGATCGGTCGGGTCGTCTGGTTCGAGATGATGACCGTCATCATCCCCTCCATCTCCATCAAACTTTTCTACAGGCATATTGAAGACGACGTACAGAACTCGTAGCACGAGTAGGCTCATGATCATCGCGCTACACACACCGCCGATCACGACCGTTGCCAAGGGTCTCTGCACTTCCGCGCCCATGCCGGTGCTGAACGCCATTGGCACAAAACCAAGACTGGCAACGAGTGTTGTCATTAAGATCGGACGTAACCGCGTCATCGCAGCTTCTTCGACTGCCTCGTCGAGTGATCGCCCCCGCCGACGAAGTTGCCGAATTGTCGAAACGAGCAACATGTCGTCGAGCACCGCCACACCGGATAGTGCGATAAACCCTACCGCCGCGGAAATCGAAAACGGCATATCGCGAATCCACAACGCCAATACACCGCCAATCCACGCGAATGGTACGCCAGTGAAGACTCGCAATGAATCGATCCAGTTGCGATAGGTCATGTAAAGCAGCGACAGAATCAGCAACAGCGCAATGGGGACGACGATCATCAACCGCGTTTGAGCACGTTGTAGATTCTCGAACTGCCCACCCCATTCAATGCGGTATCGGCCAGCAGGCAATTGCACTTTCTCATCGACAACTCGTTGCGCCTCGGCAACGAAACTGCCAAGGTCTCGGCCGCGTACGTTGGCTTCAATTGTGATTCGCCGCTGATACCAGTCTCGTTTGATCGTATTGAACCCTTCGACTCGTTCAATTGACGCCAGTCGCGAGAGCGGAATCCGCTGTCCCGCTGGTGTGGCGACCAGAATCTGGCCGATTGATTCCGGGTTGGCCCTCGCTGCCTCGGGCAACCGGATGACCAACGGAAATCGCAATTGGCCTTCATACACCTCACCGACATAATTGCTGCCGAGTGAACGGACTAGATTCATGACAGACTGGGCGGGAATCCCATAGCGAGCAATTTCGTCCTGCTTGACACGGATCTGCAGGACGGGCTGGCCGGTAATCTGCTCGATCTTGACGTCTTCAGCGCCGGGAATCGAATTGAGTGCTCGCTCGATCTCAACGGCCTTTTCGTTCATCAGATCAAGGTCGTCGCCATATAGGATTGCCGCGACATCAGAGCGAACGCCTGAAATCATTTCGTTCATTCGCATTTCGATTGGCTGTGATAAGGCCAATCGCGGTCCGGGGAGATCGCGGAGCTCATGGTGCACAAGAGTCGTTAGTTCCTCTTGTGTTTCGGCTCGTGTCCACTCTTCACGCGGATGCAAAGTAATAAACAGGTCGGTCAATTCGGTGCCCATCGGATCGGTTGCGACCTCTGCAGTTCCGATCCGGCTCCACACCTGGTTGATCTCATCGGGAAACTTCTCCAACAACACCTGCTCCATGCGCGTGTTGTAGCGCATCGATTCTTCCAGTGGTGTTCCGGCGAGTCTGACAACGTTGAGCGTGATTGCTCCCTCTGACAAGCGAGGCACGAATTCGCTACCAAGATTAGGCGCCACAAGACTGAACACGCTGACCAGCAGCAACAACGCCGACCCGATGATAAATGCCTTGTGGTGCATCGTGAATCGTAATACCGGTGCGTAGAGCCATTTAAGAAATCGAATCAGCAGCGGCTCTTTCTCGGTGATATTCTTCGGAAGCAAGAGACTAGCCAGCACCGGCATCAGCGTCAGAGAAAGAACCATCGACCCCGCCAAAGCCATGATTACGGTCAAGGCCATGGGCCGAAACAACTTGCCTTCAATCCCTTCCAGAGTGAGGATCGGCAAATACACAATCATGATGATGAGCTCACCGAACATCGTCGGCTTGCGAACTTCGATGGCGGCGTCGCGTATGATCTCCAAACGGCTGCGCCCCTGCCGGTCATGCGATAGATGACGCACGCAGTTCTCGATCATCACAACGGAACTATCGACGACCAGACCGAAATCAATCGCACCGAGACTGAGCAAACTGGCGGCAATGCCGAACTTCAGCATGCCGGAAAAGGCGAATAACATCGACAGCGGAATTGCCAAGGCGACGATAAGCCCGGCTCGAAGATTTCCAAGAAAGATGAAAAGCACTGCGATAACAAGTAGACCACCCTCGAACAGGTTTTTCTGCACGGTGTGGATCACATGGTCGATCAGTTCTGTGCGGTCGTAGACTGTTTGGATGGTGACTCCGGCCGGTAGTGTTTCCTTGATCTGCTGTAGTTTCTCCTTGAGTGCCCATGTGACCTGATCACTGTTTTCGCCCATCAGCATGAAGCCCAAGCCGAGCACGGCTTCGCCTTGGCCATTCGCGGTGACCGCACCACGCCGAACCTCATGTCCAATCTGCACGGCAGCGACGTCACGTATTCGCACAGGCACGCCATCCTTCGCAGTGACGATGACCTCCTCGATCTGCTCGACGTTCACCGTGCGTCCGACACCATGGACGAGCAGCATTTCGCTTCCGTCGATGACAGTGCCGCCCCCGACGTTCTCGTTGTTGGCCTGGATGGCCTCACTAACTTGCTCGAACGTCAGTCCGTATTTGAGCAGCAGGTCAGGGTCGATCCGGACCTGATACTGCTTCTCGTACCCGCCCCAACTATTGACCTCGGCCACGCCGTGGACGGACCTCAATTGCGGCTTGATAACCCAGTCATGGATGGTCCGTAATTCGGTGAGTCGCTTGACACGTTCTTCACGAGAAACTTCAGATAGATCAACGCCCTCATAAACCACGACGTAATGAAAGACTTCACCCAGGCCGGTGGAAACCGGCCCCATCTGTGGTCGGCCGATTCCATCCGGCAATTCTACCGTGGACAGACGTTCGTTGATCAGTTGCCGCGCGAAATAGACGTCGATGTCGTCATCAAAGATGAGCACCAGTTGCGACAATCCGAACTTTGATATGGAGCGAAGTTCATGCAGCCCCGGCAAACCGCTGATCGCTTGCTCAATCGGAAACGTAATCTGTCGCTCGATCTCTTCCGACGCGAGCGACGGTGCGACCGTGTTGATCTGGATTTGAACGGGCGTCGTGTCCGGAAATGCATCGATGTCAAGCTGCCGCAGTGAAAACGCGCCGACGACAGCAAATAGCCCTGCCGTCAGAATGACCAGCGCACGGTGCTTGAGCGAAAAATCTATGACCCAATTAAGCATCCCTGCTCTCCCTATTCAGCGACACAGTCGCAGCCTGCGCCGAGGTTGTTTTTCAGTAACTGAGCACGCAACACATCACTGCCCTCGGTGGCGATGATTTCACCCGGCAGGAGACCGGAGATCACTTCCGTGTAGTCGCCGTTGGTTGCACCAAGACGGACGGAGCGGACATGAAACACTTTGTAGCTCTCTGGACTATCGAAATAGTGCTTGTCGCGAACGAAAACCACTTCGCAACAGCCTTCCCAATGTGACGATCCGGTGGGGATTACGATTGCATCGCGTTCTTCTCGCAAGATCACTTGGCCCGTGCCGAACGTCTCATTCCGAAGACGCCCATCGGGATTCGGCAGTACGGCTCGGACTTGAACCATGCGTGTTAGCTTGTCGGCTGAGGTGCTGATCCAATCAACTCTGCCTTGGACGTCTTGTCGGCTGCCGTCGGCGCGAAAGTGGACGGTTTGGCCGACAACAAGCTGGTGCATGTTTTCCAGCGGAACATTGAGCGTCAGCCACATCTGACGAATGTCAGCGACTTGGAATAGTATCCGCGAAGGGTCGACGACCTCTCCCGGCGACACAAATCGATCGACAACGACACCATCAATTGGCGAGCGAATAGGTAGCAAGTTTGATGTGACCGTCTGGCTGTTAAGCTGCGCGCGGATTGAATCCGGAATGCCGATCAACCGCAAATGGTCGAGAACCTGCTGCTCGGACAATCCTTGCAGCGAACTGACTTGAACGGGCAAGCCGAGGTTTCGCAACGACTGTTCCGCACTGAGAACATCGGCTTGGGCTTTCGCCAAAGCGGCTTCAGCATCGAGAATTCGCGATCCTGGGACGGCATCTCGAGCTTCGTTGAGTCTGACGACGTTTTGTTGCTGTAGTTTTTGTTCAGCGAGCGCTCGCAGAAGGGCTGTCTTCAGTTCGCCAACTGCGGCTGCGTCAACGATCGCCAGAACCTCACCCCTTGCGACTTGATCACCCACGTTCTTCGCAACCATCCAGACACTGCCGGGCACTCGCGAAGCCAATTTGGCTTGCCGAGTCGGATCGTAGACAATCTCACCGCTGCCTTGGACCGATTCGACGATCGGTTTTCGCTCGACCAATTCGACGTCAACACCCGCCTGTCGCACCGAATCGATCGAAGCAAACTGTATACGTGACTTATAGACATCACATCCACTGTTGTTTTCTTTTCGATCGGCGATCGCAAGCGCCCGTGCAGCTCGTTCTAAGTCGCTCGCAAGAACGGTCGGTGCGACTTTGAGCTGCGCGACATCCGGATGATCCAGTGGGCAGTTGTGAACACCATGCACCTTGCACCAACCGTAGTCAGGGCCCTTGGGCATCAGTGTCGGATCACATTCAACACAGATGGACTCCGGCACCGCATGCTCTTCGCACCAATCGGATACGACAGGTTCATGCGAGCCGGTTAGCGCGGCGAATTTGGGAATCCGCCAATCGTTGTGATGCCCATACCAAAACACGGTAGCGAAACCGGCCAGAACCAGCGTCGGTCCGATACTACCGAGCACGAACGAGATACCGCGGCGAACGGGACCGCGAGGTTTCGATTTCCCGTCCTGAGTGATTTCAGTTTCGGCGGCTGGAACCTTGTGTCCATTGACGGGCGACTCCACTGGTTGTTGCCGAGAACTTTTTCTCGGCGCATCGGCGATCGGATGACTCATTGGAAAACCTTGCTGGCTAAAGACGGTGCAAGCAGCGCACGCAACAACCGCGAGCGCATACAACGACCAAAAACGCCGCCGACCAGAAGCTAGAATCCGAGCGCGCAAATCCAAAGCTGGAGTTGCAAACCGAGTTCGCCGGTCAGCAGACGAAGAGACCTAGTCGCGGCTTAGAGCAGCCAAGAAGAGTGCGCGACGCGCACCGAGCGACCCGTCAAAAGATCGAATGGATGAGGCTGATGCTCGAATCGAGAAACCAAGACCTCGGAGAGATCAAGCGTCTCCCATTTCAGCGGAGCGAGATCCAAGGCGAGCTGAAAATCAGCCATCGTCCGATGGTTCAGCTCAGGCGTGACCTGACACTCGCATCCCGTTTCGCAAGGGCAAGGCGGATCGGCTGGTGGAACGCCATCATCATCGCAAGGCGAGTTCTGTTCACCAGAACAGCCGCAAGAATGATGCTCAACTGGCACATCGTTCACAAAACGATCATCAAACGCACCCAGGCAAAACACCGGGCACACGACAACTCGCAATGCGATAAACGATAGTAAAAGCAGCCGAAACATCGTGTCAGTTGGTTTTTCCAAATATAGAGCCCATTATGGACATTGTAGGCCAGAGCTAGCCTTGCGACCAGTCCAGTTTATCGGCAAATGCTGGCCGCGTTGTCCTGTCATTCTTGCATGGCCAGCCGCAAATCAAGCAATTCGCAAACCAACACGCCCACGACTTGACGATCCGCTCGTAAAACGCGTAGGAAAGTCGGCTGCTAGATCAGCAGCGTGCAGAGAATAGCCAATCGCTCGCCCATCGTCGGCGGCCACTCGCAAACATTGAGCCGAGCAGACGCCCAATGCAAAGAGGCCAGCGTCGAAGCTCGCGTTATGCATATCCCTAGCTCTCGACGTTGAGGTCGCCGTAAATGTCAAACGGTTGATTGCGTGGGCTCCCTGCGACAGTCACTTTCAAGCTGCCATCGAAAGGGCGGGTTGTACTCGCGCTTGGCTTTCAATTCCTCCTTGGCACAACTCGCATTGGGCCGACGACGTAGTTCGGATTTTGATGTTTTGCGATTTGGGCGGCTTGAATGTTGTTGCGGGCCGGAACGACGACACTGAGTGGCATGCCGTAGACGCCGGGCGGTGGTTCCATCGTGACTTCCCAGAGATCAAACACGCCCGCGTCGTAGGCTTGCAGGTTGAGTTGCAACTGCTGAATTTGCTCTGCTCGCATTTGCTGACGTTGATAGGCTTCGGCTTGGGCGTGCGCAAGGAATGATTCCTGCTCTTTCGCTTCATAGTCCTCTTTGGCCGCCAGCCAACGCTCCCAGCCTGGCTTGAGTACGTTCACCACTTCGTCTGTAAACAGAAAAAATGGGGCACAGTACAGATCGCCGTCCTCCAGTTCGATCATGACTCCCGCGCATTCATACGTGCGTGGTTCGCCTTTGAGTTTCTTCGCCCATTTCTCGAGCTCTTTTTCGCCCCCGATTTCTTCGCCTGTGAAATGCTCCACGATCTTGGGGATGATGGCTCTGTAAACACCAGGCATCTTGTCAAACCGACGGTTGTTGACGTAGACGCGCCCGAGTCGTCGTTGGATCACGACTGGGTGCTTGTCAAAGCCAACGATTCGGCCCGGCATCTTCAAGCCAGACTTCAGCGTCCAAACTTGCCTGCTTCCGGTCGATTGACCAAGTTTTTCGGCTGCCTTCTCAACGTGCTCCTGGTCCTGCCTCGACAGTTTTTCCAGCGGCACGGCCACCAGGTCGCTATTTTTCTTTCTAAGCACCACGGTCGATTCGCTAAAAGCAATCATGTCACCAGTGATGCTGTAATTCCCGGTCGAGTCGGACCATTCTTTTGCGGCGGCGTTGGTAGTCGCCACGACAACCAATGTCAGCCAGAGTGCATAAGTTTTCATCGTTGTGTATCTCTTTTGTATGGACTGGATTGCTGCAAGACAACCACGCTGCGTGGATTGACACGGTAGGCGTGCTGGTTGATGACCGGGCTTGATTCGTCGCACTGAATATCGAGTGGACTGGGCAGCGAAGTGTCGATGACCCGTTGCCAATCGCAATCTCGTGGATGAACAACAAAGGGACGTGCTTCCTTCGAGCCGTTGATCATCACGTACAGATCGCCACCACAACTCCGCGAATCTCTCAGATGATAAGCCAATACCCGCGACGGAGCCGACATGTCGACGGTCGGTTCTTCAGCACCAAACCAGCAGATATCGTCTCGCCAAAACGTCGATCGTCCAATGGATGGATGCTTTTTCCGGAAGGCGATCATCTGCTTGAAGAAGCGAAACACTTCTTGGTTGGATTCGAGTCGATGCCAGTCGAGCCAACTTGCTTCGTTGTCTTGGTTGTAGGGATTGT
>TARA_R110002049_G_scaffold108455_1_pt1 | contig 26273 bp, 27 predicted proteins | sample TARA_R110002049 | Tara Oceans TARA_R110002049 (sample SAMEA4396941) | marine metagenome | biome: Polar Biome; feature: [SRF] surface water layer (ENVO:00010504); material: water (ENVO:00002006), including particulate matter (ENVO:01000060) such as... | depth 5 m
ATGGGTAATTAACTCTTTAAAAATCTCAAAGAGTTTATCAAAAGGTGATTGATTTGGAGCTTCGTAGGTTTTAAACACAAAGCCCGATTTATTTTGTTTTTCTTTCATGTGTTTTTCTTTAATGTGATTAACTGACACATGCAGTTCGCAATTAAAAATTCCTTTTTGCTTGAAATTTTTTAATATGCTCGTTTCATAGCTATGTAAAAATAATGATTTTTCAAACCAATAAACAGACTTAGAGATAACTTAACAAGTCCTTAAGATTTCTAGAAAAATTTTACTTAATTTTAAGCATTACTTAACTAATCACTATAAAATGAAGCAATTCCTCTCTCTTGTTATGCTCTGTTGCATAACTTTTATTTCTGCACAAGACTTTTCAATGGATTTAGTAAAAAACATGACACCAAGAAACATTGGTCCTGGAGGCATGTCTGGTCGTGTTACTGCCATTGATGTAGTAAACGACAATCCGGATGTTATGTATGTTGGTACAGCTTCTGGTGGTTTATGGAAATCTAATTCTGGAGGCATTACTTGGGAACCCGTTTTTAACAAAGAAGTTACAGCTTCTATTGGTGCTGTAGAAATCCAGCAATCTAATCCTAGCGTGATTTGGGCTGGTACGGGAGAAGGAAATCCACGTAATTCTTTAAATGGTGGCTATGGAATTTATAAATCTTTAGATGGTGGAAAAAATTGGGTAGCAATGGGTCTTGAGAAAACAAGACATATTCATAGAATTATTGTTGACCCAACAAATCCTGATGTGGTTTACGTTGGCGCCATTGGCTCTCCTTGGGGAGAACACCCTCAACGTGGCGTTTTTAAAACCACTGATGGAGGCGAAACTTGGAATAAAATATTATTCGCGAATAACAAAACTGGTGCTGCAGATTTAATAATGGATCCTACAAACCCTAATAAATTAATAGCAACACTTTGGGAACACAAACGTGAACCTTGGTTTTTTAATTCTGGAGGTGAAGGTTCTGGAATGCATATTACACATGATGGCGGAAAAACATGGAAGAAAATTACAGAAGAGGATGGTTTTCCAAAAGGAAATTTAGGACGCATTGGTGTTGCCATTGCTCCTAACAAACCAGATATAATTTATGCCTTAGTTGAAGCCAAAAAAAATGCACTTTACAAAAGTGAAGATGGTGGTTTTAAATGGAAAAAAATCAATGATAAAAGCGACATTGGGAACAGACCTTTCTATTATTCTGAAATTTATGTAGATCCTGAAAATGAAAACAGAGTCTATTCTGTTTTTACTTATGTCAATGTTTCAGAAGATGGTGGCAAAAATTTCAAACAATTAATGCCAGCTTATGGTGTGGATAATGGCATTCATCCCGATCATCATTCTTGGTGGATTCATCCTGAAAATGGAAATTTCATGATTGACGGAAATGATGGCGGAATGAACATTACTAAAGATGGTGGAAAAACTTGGCGTTTTATTGGCAATCTTCCTGTTGCTCAATTCTATCATATAAACGTAGATAATGAATTTCCATATAACGTTTATGGAGGCATGCAAGACAATGGTTCTTGGCGTGGACCAGCTTATGTTTGGCGAGCACAAGGCATAAGAAATAGCTATTGGCAAGAAATTAGTTTTGGAGATGGCTTTGATGTGATACCAGACAAAGACGATTCTCGTTATGGTTGGTCTATGAGTCAGCAAGGTTACGTAAGTCGTTACGATTGGCAAACAGGAAATAACTATGGCGTGAGACCAACACATTCTGATGCTAGTGTTAAACTACGATTCAATTGGAATTCTGCTATAAACATAGACCCATTTAATAATAGTACTATCTATTTTGGAAGCCAATTTGTACACAAATCCACAGATAAAGGCGAGACTTGGACTGTAATTTCACCAGATTTATCAACAAATGACCCTTCTAAATTAAAACAATCTGAAAGTGGTGGATTAACCATGGATGCTACAGGAGCAGAAAATCATTGTACTATTTTAGTCATTGAACCTTCACCTATTGAAAAAAATATGCTTTGGGCTGGTACAGATGATGGACGTGTGCATTACACAACAAATGGAGGTGATTCTTGGACAGAAGTTACCAAAAACATTAAAGATTTACCGAAAGGAAGTTGGATTGCACAAATTAAAGCATCTAACAAAAATAAAGGCGAAGTTCTTTTAATAGCCAATGATTATAGACGCTTTAATTATACACCTTATGCATACAGAACTAAAAATTATGGAAAAACATGGGAACGCATCGTTGATGAAAATGATGTACAGAGTTACACTTTAGCAATTGTTGAAGATTTAGTGGAACCAAATTTGATGTTTTTAGGAACAGATGATGGCTTATATGTTTCTATTAATGCAGGAAAAAACTGGACTAAATGGACAGAAGGTTTCCCAACTACATCTGTAAAAGATTTGGTAATTCATGCAAGAGAGCACGATTTAGTAATTGGTACTTTTGGAAGAGCTGCTTGGATTTTAGATGATATTAGACCTTTAAGAGAAATGGCTAAAAACAAATCTGTTATGGCCTCAACAATTAAATTATTTGAACCACCAATAGCATACCAAGCTGCATATCAGCAACCAACTGGTAGTCGTTTTGGAGCAGATGCTATGTATCGAGGTGAGAATCGTGTTGGAGGTGTCAGATTTTCTTATTTATTTAAAAAGCATGCGTCGTTAGATTCTGATACAAATGAAGATAAGGACAATAATGAAGATGAAGAGACTGCGGAAATTGATTCTAAAAAAGACAAAAACAAAGTAAAATGGGATTCTCTAACTTTAAAATTATATGATGGAGACCGTTTAATTAGAACTTTAAAAACAAAAGCACCTAAAGAAAATGGCATCCAAAAGTGGACTTGGCGCATGGATGAAGCTGGTGCTGATAGACCTTCTCGAAAAATAAGAAAACAAACCAGAGAATCTGGAGGTGTATCTGTAAAACCAGGAACATACAGAGCTGTTTTACACTATGGTGACCAAACTTCTGAAACCAACATTACTGTAAAATCCGATCCAAGATTAAAGGTTTCTCAGAAAAACATAGACGAAGTTTATGCAGCTTCTAAACAAATAGAGCAATTGCAACAAACAGCTGCAGATGCTGTAAAACAACTAGTAGAAAGCAAAACTATAGCAGAAAACTATAAAAAGGACTTAACAAAACTAGATAAAGAAAAATATAAGGAAGACATTAAATCTTCGAAAACAATAGTAAAATCTATTAATAGATTATTGGATAAATATTTAGGCAAAGTTGATAAAAGACAAGGTATAACCAGAAGTCCTGAAGTAACACCTTTACTACGATTAAGAACTGCCAGTGGTTATATTAATGGAAGCCAAAATGGGTTAACAACTACAGAAACTACTTTAATAAAACAAGCAGAAGATGCATTAGATACTTTATTTTCTGAAACAAATGATTTCTTTGAAAAGGATTGGAAAAGCTATAAAGCTAATATGACAGCAATTAAAACAAATCCTTTTAAGGAAATAAAAACTTTTAAATTGAATTAAGAAAACCATCTTAGAATCAAAAAAAAGAACTGAAGTACATTCAATATTTAAAGAATGCACTTCAGTTCTTTTTTTAAGTCTTATTGTTTAAAGCGTATTACTCAACACGTTTTAAACCTTCTAAATCTTCAATCTTTACGTGTTTTCCTGTTGTAGAAATCAAACCACCTTTTTTAAACTGAGATAAAATTCTGATGGCAGACTCTGTTGCTGTACCAACCAGGTTAGCATAATCTTCTCTAGACAAAACAACCTTTAAGAAACCGTTTTCATCTTTATCAAACGTTTCATTTAGATAAATTAAGACATCAGCCAATCGTTGTTTAACCGAATTCTGAGCCATATCCACAATAATATTGTCTGCTGACTTCAACTCTTTTGCCATTTCCTGAAGCATATCTAAAGAAAATTTCGCATTATTTGTTAAGTCGTGCATAATTTCATTCTTAGGAATAAAACATACTTCCATATCATTTAAGGCAATGGCAGTAAGGTTCGATTTCTCATCAGAAACTAGAGAACGTTGCCCTATTAAGTCACCTCTAACGACCAATTTTACTATCTGGTCTTTTCCGTTAGAACTTAGTTTAGATAGTTTGCAAACACCATCCTTAATACAATAAACGCCATTAATACTCTCACCTTCTCTAAAAATCACCTCGCCTTTATTAACAAACCTCGATGTTTTACATCCTGAAATACGAATTAAATCATCTTTCCCTAAGGCTCTTAAAGAATTAAATTGTTTAATAATACACTGATCACACTTACTCATTGCAGAAACTATTGATTTCAAAGTTAATCAAAACATGACAAATATCATAGATTAAAATACTATATTGTATGACCTTTGTTATAGGTATAATAGAGCAAATTTTAATATGGAAAACAATACTTGTTTTCACTGTGGCGATGACTGTGGTAGTCATCCTATACGTTTTCAGGAGAAATCATTCTGTTGTAATGGCTGTAAAACCGTTTTCGAAATTTTTAACGAGAACGATTTAACGTGTTATTACGATTTACAGAATTCACCTGGTGCAATTCCAAAAGAGATTGAAGGTAAATACGATTTTTTATCTCAAGAAAACATCATAGAAAAACTTACAGAATTCCAAAGTGATTCAATTGAAATTGCAACCTTATATATTCCGCATATTCACTGTAGTTCTTGTATTTGGATATTAGAAAACCTTAACAAACTTAATCCTAACATTTCAGATTCTCAAGTTAACTTTGGTAAGAAAACGGTAAGAGTTACATACAATTCTGAAACTACTAATCTTAAATCTGTAGTCCTATTATTAAGTTCTATTGGTTATGAACCGTATATAAGTTTAGAGGATTTTAAATCGGGAAAACAGCATATTAATAGAACCTTAATTTATAAACTTGGTGTTGCCGCTTTTGGTTTTGGTAATATTATGTTTTTATCATTTCCTGAGTATTTTGAAGTGAACGAATATTGGTTAGAGCAATACAAACCCTTGTTTAGATGGTTAATGTTTGCTCTCTCGCTTCCTATTGTATTTTATTCTGCTCAAGATTATTTTATTTCAGCATTTAAAGGATTAAGGACAAAACTTCTAAATATTGATGTCCCTATTGCATTAGGAATTTCAGTCTTATTTATTAGGAGTACTATCGAAATTATTTTTGACTTAGGTTCTGGATTTTTTGATAGTCTTGCTGGTTTGGTTTTCTTCCTGTTAGTTGGTAAGTTTTTTCAGCAGAAAACATACGATTTTTTATCCTTTGAGCGCGATTACAAATCTTACTTCCCTATTGCTATTACAAAGATTAATAAGGATGGTTTTGAAGAAACGATTCAGGTTTATGATATTGAAAAAGGTGACCGTATTTTAATTCGGAATGAAGAATTAATCCCTGTAGACGGTGTTTTAATTAACGGAAAAGCTAAAATAGATTACAGTTTTGTTACAGGAGAATCACAAACAATTTCCAAACAATCTGGCGACAAACTCTTTGCTGGTGGTAAACAAACCAATGGTGTTATTGAAATGGAAGCTATAAAATCTGTTGAACAAAGTTACCTCACACAGTTATGGAGTAACGATGTTTTTAATAAAAACAAAGAAGATGGCTTTACCAATATCACCAATACTATAAGCAAACATTTCACTATTGCCATTTTAAGTGTTTCAGTGATAGCAACCGTTTTTTGGCTATTTACAGATAGTACAAAGGCGATGAATGTTTTTACAGCTGTATTAATTATAGCTTGCCCTTGTGCTATTGCTCTTTCTGCACCTTTTACTTTTGGAAACCTTTTAAGAATATTTGGTAAACAAAAATTCTATGTAAAAAATGCAAGTGTTATTGAGCAACTTGCCCAAATAAATACGATTATATTTGATAAAACCGGAACTATTACGTCTAATAAAGATAGTGATGCAGAGTATGATGGTGATTTGTTATCTGATTCTGAAAATCTAATTCTTAAAAACTCACTTAGAGGCTCTAATCATCCTTTAAGTAGAACATTATATAATGTTTTACAAGAAAACAATATTGTCACGCTTGATGCTTTTGAAGAGCACATAGGTAAAGGCATTGAAGTAAAACATAATGCTATAAACATGAAAATTGGTTCCGCTAGTTTTGTAGGAAACCCTAATAATTCAGCTGTTTTAAATACTACCGTTCATGTTAGTAGTAACAACGTTTACAAAGGAAAATTCACATTTTACAATAGCTATAGAAAAGGTGTTTCAAAATTATTCAATCAATTAAAACAGCAATTTGATTTGGTTATTCTCTCTGGTGATAATGAAGGTGAACGCGAAAACTTAAAAAAAATGCTTCCAGCTAAAACCAAATTAATTTTTAATCAGAAACCAGAAGACAAACTAGATTTTATAAAATATCATCAATCCGAAGGTGCAAAAGTATTAATGATTGGAGATGGATTAAACGATGCTGGAGCATTAGCACAAAGTGACGTTGGTATCGCTATATCTGAAGATGTAAACGTTTTCTCTCCTGCTTGTGATGCCATTTTAGATGCTACAAAATTTGAGGAATTGTTTTCATACATAACGGCTTCTAAATCAGCAATAAAGATTATCAAATGGAGCTTTTTACTTTCATTTTTTTATAATGTTATTGGATTATACTTTGCCGTAACCGGACAATTAGAACCTGTGGTTGCCGCAATCTTAATGCCTTTAAGTTCTATTAGTATCGTTGTATTCACCACAATTGTTACTAATATTTTAGGAAGAAAATTAAAATAAATTATTCAATATGATAAATGTCATGTTTTAAGACAAGGTTCAATATTATTTTTGGGCCATAACTTCAATAGGTATGAGTGTTATTTATATTTTGTTAACTGTTAGCGTAATCGTTGGCGTGACTTTCTTTGTTATTTTTATAATAGCAGTAAGGTCTGGCCAATACGATGATGACTATACACCATCTGTACGAATGCTTTTTGAAGACGAGTTAGTAAAAGAAAAACCTAATACATCAATACAAACTAAAACCGACTAATTTTTTTTATATGGAAATGCAACAATTCTATTACGATAATAAAATCGTTAAAAAATTCATCTATGCCACTATTGTTTTTGGTGTGGTTGGAATGCTTGTAGGACTTCTACTTGCCTTTATGTTTTTATTCCCAAACATGACTGATGGTATCTCTTGGTTAAGTTTTGGTCGATTAAGACCATTACATACCAATGCAGTAATCTTTGCCTTTGTAGGTAATGCTATTTTTGCAGGAGTCTACTATTCTACTCAACGTTTATTAAAAGCGAGGATGTTTAGTGATTTATTGAGTAATATCAATTTTTGGGGTTGGCAACTTATTATAGTCGGTGCAGCAATAACACTGCCACTTGGATATTCAACATCTAAAGAATATGCTGAATTAGAATGGCCTTTTGATATTGCTATTGCTTTAATTTGGGTAGCTTTTGGTATTAACTTAATTGGTACAATGCTTAAGCGTCGTCAACGTCACTTATATGTAGCAATTTGGTTTTACATTGCTACATTTGTAACGGTAGCTGTACTTCATATATTTAATAGTTTAGAAATTCCTGTGAGTTTTACAGGTATGAAAAGTTATTCAGTTTATGCAGGAGTACAAGATGCCTTGGTGCAATGGTGGTACGGACATAATGCGGTTGCATTTTTCCTTACAACTCCTTTCTTAGGTTTAATGTATTATTTTGTTCCTAAAGCAGCAAATAGACCTGTTTACTCTTATAGATTATCTATAGTTCACTTTTGGTCATTAATCTTCATATATATTTGGGCAGGACCTCACCACTTGCTATATACAGCTTTACCAGAATGGGCTCAACACTTAGGTGTAGCATTCTCTGTAATGTTATTGATGCCTTCTTGGGGTGGAATGATTAACGGATTATTAACCTTGCGTGGTGCTTGGGATAAAGTCCGTACTGACCCAGTTTTAAAGTTTATGGTTGTAGCTATTACTGGTTATGGTATGGCTACATTTGAAGGACCAATGCTATCTCTTAAAAACGTAAATGCTATTGCGCACTTTACGGATTGGATTATTGCTCACGTTCACGTTGGAGCATTAGCTTGGAATGGTTTCTTAGCCTTTGGTATGATATATTGGTTAATCCCAAGATTATTTAAAACTAAACTTTTCTCTCTTGGTTTAGCAAACGTTCACTTTTGGATAGGCACTTTAGGTATTATGCTTTATGCATTACCATTGTATGTTGCTGGTTTTGCACAAGCAAGTATGTGGAAACAATTTAATCCAGATGGTACTTTAGTTTACGGTAACTTCTTAGAAACTGTTACTGAAATTATGCCAATGTATTGGATGCGTGCTATTGGTGGTACATTATACCTTACCGGTATGTTAATATTAGTATACAATGTAATAATGACTATCGCAAAATCTGATCATAAAGTAACAGATGAACTTGCAGAAGCACCAGCTTTAAAACGTGTATCTAAAAGTCGTGTTGCAGGTGAAGGATGGCACACTTGGTTAGAGCGTAAGCCAGTATTATTAACAATCTACGCAACAATTGCTATTTTAATTGGTGGTGTTGTACAGATTATACCTACGATTGTTGTAAAATCTAACATTCCTACTATTAGTAGTGTTAAACCATATACACCTTTAGAATTAGAAGGTAGAGATCTTTACATTAGAGAAGGTTGTGTGGGTTGTCACTCCCAAATGGTACGTCCGTTTAGATCAGAAGTAGAACGTTACGGAGAATATTCTAAAGCCGGAGAGTTTGTATACGATCACCCATTCCTTTGGGGAAGTAAACGTACTGGACCAGATTTACATAGAGTTGGTGGAAAGTATTCAGATAACTGGCACTTTAACCACATGTATGATCCTCAAGGTATTTCTACAGGTTCTATTATGCCAGCTTACCAATGGTTAATTAGAAACGAATTGGACAAATCTGATACCGAAAAGAAAATGGAAGTAATGGTAACTTTAGGTGTTCCATATACAGAAGAAGATATAGCTAATGCTCAAGCAGCAATGTTAGAACAAGGAACTAAAATTGAGAAAAGTCTATATAACGACCCTGATTTTGTAGCCTCTTATGAGGCAGACAAAGCAGCGTCTGGTGAAGATTTCGTAGAAATGCGAAATAGAGAAATCGTAGCGATGATTGCTTATTTACAGCGACTTGGTACTGATATTAAAGTTAAAGATATTATAGACGAAACTGTTCAAAACTAAGAAACCATGTTAAAATTTGTAAAAAACCATATGGAAAGTATCACAGGTATAGAAATATACCCAATGATATCACTTCTTATCTTTTTTGTATTCTTTGTTGTGTTATTCTACTGGGTAATAACGGCTAAGAAAGACTATATAACAACTGTTAGTAATATACCATTAGACAACCAAAACGACACCGAAATATGAGACATTTAATTCCATCATACATTAGAGTACCTGTAATCTTTTTTGCTATTGCCGGACTTGTTGAATACTTTGTAGACTCAGGAGATAAACCCGCTTTTATTGAGCAGCCAATTATTTTATTGTTCTTATTATTAGTATTACTAGTACTAATTGCAATTGAAGGTATTGTTAGTTCTATGGACAATATTCTTTATCAAAGTTTAGATGAAGAAGGAAAAAAACGATACGAAGCATCAAGAACTAAAACACCACAATTTACTAAAGTAAAAGCACTTTATACAAAACTCGTTGGTAAGCAAAAAGCGATTGAAGAAGAAAGCGAAATTATATTAGACCATAATTACGATGGCATCAAAGAATTAGATAATAATTTACCACCATGGTGGGTATATAGCTTTTATATCTCAATAGTATTTGCGGTTATTTATATGGTACGTTATCATGTACTAAATGCAGATGATCAATTTGTTGAATATGAGATTGAATATGCTGAAGCAAATGCAGCAATAGAAGAGTATAAAAAAACTGCTAAAGGCTTAGTTGATTTTAACACGGTAGAACTTTTAACTGAAACAGCAGATTTAAATGCTGGTAAAAAAACCTTCGAAGCTAACTGTGTTGCTTGTCATAAAGCTGATGGTGGTGGTGGAATTGGACCTAACTTAACTGACCAACACTGGATTTTAGGTGGAGGTATTAAAAATGTCTTCAAAACTATTTCTGAAGGTGGACGAGATGGTAAAGGTATGGTATCATGGAAATCTGAATTAAAACCTCTAGAAATGGCTCAGGTTGCTAGTTACGTTTTAAGTTTTCAAGGTACAACACCTGCTGAACCTAAAGCTGCAGAAGGCGATATTTGGGTAGAAGAAGGTGCTGAAAGTCCTAAATCAGATGCGACAGAAGAGAATAACAATACTACTATTGATGAAGTAACTGAAACTGTTGAAAATGTAGTATCTAATAACTAATAAGAGTTATTAAAAAAGAAAAATGGAAACGCCAGACAAAGAAATATTTAGAGATTCAATTGGTACCATTGATGAAGAAGGTAAACGTAAATGGGTATTTCCCAAAAAACCTTCTGGTCCATTATATGAAAAACGCAAAATAGTTAGCTATTTCTTATTAGCATTTTTACTAGCTGCACCTTTCATAAAAATAAATGGCAATCAATTTCTTTTATTTAATATTTTAGAAAGGCGTTTCAATATTTTTGGTTTTCCGTTTTGGCCACAAGATTTCTATCTATTTGTAATTTCAATGTTGATAGGTGTTGTTTTCATTACCTTGTTTACAGTAGGTTTTGGACGTGTTTTTTGTGGTTGGATTTGTCCTCAGACTATCTTTTTAGAAATGGTCTTTAGACGAATAGAATATTGGATAGATGGTGATCGTAACAAACAAATGCGTTTACAACGCCAAAAATGGGACGCAGATAAAATTAGAAAACGAGTACTAAAATGGTTTATATTTTTAGTGATTTCCTTTGTAATTGCTAATGTATTTTTAGCCTATTTAATTGGAGGAGATAAATTACTAAAATATATTACCGAAGGTCCATTTGAACACACAGGTACACTTATTCCGCTACTAATATTTACAGCTGTATTTTACTTTGTTTTTGCTTGGTTTAGAGAGCAAGTATGCATCATAGCATGTCCTTACGGCCGTTTACAAGGTGTTCTTTTAGATAATAAATCTATAGTTGTCGCATACGATTACAAACGTGGAGAAGCAGAAAACGGTAGAAAGAAATTCAGAAAAAATGAAGATCGAGAAGCTTTAGGAAATGGTGATTGTATTGATTGTAATCAATGTGTTAACGTTTGTCCTACTGGTATTGACATTAGAAATGGAACGCAATTAGAATGTGTTAATTGTACCGCTTGTATAGATGAATGCGACCATATTATGGAAAGCATAAATCTTCCCAAAGGTTTAATTCGTTTTGCTAGTGAAGATGAAATTGAGAAAAAAGAGCCTTTTAAAATAACGGCTCGTATGAAAGGTTACATAGCTGTACTCACTATTTTAATAGGGATTTTAGCAGGTATGCTATTACTGAGAAGTGATATTGAAGCAAGAATATTACGTTTACCAGGTCAATTATTTGAACATAAAGATAATGGTATAATTAGTAATGTTTACACTTTTAAATTAGTTAATAAAACATCTAAAGATATAGACGATTTAACCTTTAAGTTAAGAGGTTGGGATGGTTCAATAGACGTTGTATCTACTTCAGAGACTTTCAAAGTTGATGCTCAAGGCATAGCAGAAGGCACTTTATTTATTGAGCTTAAACAAAGTGATTTATCTGGCGATAAAAACGATGTAATGATTGACCTTTACAGTAACGGTGAATTAATTGAAACCACATCTGTAACGTTCTTAGGTCCTAGAAGTTTTAATTAGCGAGGCTTAAAGGGATATTAAGATTCTGAAAACATATTTTCAGAATTATAAAATTAAAACATGGAGATTCCCTTTTGGGAAGTTGAATTATGAAAATAAATTGGGGAACAGCAGTAGTAATAGCATTTGTATGTTTTATTTCATTTATAATGTACTTTGTTATAAGTATGAGTACGAATAAAAAGTATGACCATGATTTAGTAGTTGAAGACTATTATGGACAAGAACTAGAGTTTCAGCATGATATTGATAAAGAAGAACATTCAAAAACGCTAAGCACTAATATTACTTGGAAAAAAACCAAAGACGGTATTCAAATCACATTCCCAAAAAATTTAGATTATAAAAATATTGAAGGAAAAGTGTTCCTATACAGACCATCTAACAAGCAATTAGATTTTGAAACTCCAATTTCATTGTCTAACCATAATTTGCTCATACCTGACAAACGCTTGTTGGATGGTCGTTGGAACCTTAAAATAGACTGGAAATATAACACTAATTCTTATCTTTATAAAAAAGAAATCAATTATTAAATGTTAGTTTCGGCTCTCATATTAGGCTTATTAGGGAGTTTACACTGTGTTGGTATGTGTGGCCCAATTGCCTTTATGTTGCCAGTGGATCGCTACAATTCTTTTAAAAAAGTAAGCCAGATTGCGATCTATCACTTTGGTAGACTACTCGCATACAGCATTATCGGATTAGTTTTTGGCCTTCTTGGCAAAAGCTTCTACATTTTTGGCATACAACAACAACTCTCAATTGTAATTGGTGTTTTAATGATTGTAATTATTCTTTTACCTCATAAAACAATCGGAAAATACAACCTTTCAAAACCACTTTATAAATTTATATCTAAAATTAAATCATCTTTAGGTAAAGCACTAAAAAAGAAAACTGCAGATACATTTTTAACTATTGGTTTTCTTAATGGTTTTTTACCATGTGGCTTAGTTTATATGGCTGTATTTGGTGCTATTGCTACCGGTAGCTTAGTAGAAGGTAGTTTGTATATGATTCTATTTGGGTTAGGTACAATACCATTAATGACCACAGCTATCTACTTGGGTAAGTTTTTAAATAGTACTATAAAGCAACGTATCCAAAAAGCTATTCCGGCTTTTGTCGTTGTTATTGGATTACTATTTATTCTTAGAGGTTTGGGCTTAGGTATTCCTTATGTCTCTCCTGCTCCAATTATAGAAACAGCGACAAGCGCCATTGAATGCCACTAAATCATAAATAAATTCTTACATTCTGAAGTGATTATTGTTATATTAGCTTTATCAATAAATCAATCAAAATGAAAAAGACATTATTTCTATTAGCTTTAATTACCTCTATTTTAACTTCAACAGCACAACAAAACCAAGATGCTAGTGTCGAAAACTCGACTTCTGGTATCCAAACAGGTTTGTTAGGTATTTGGGCACATAGTGAATATAAACTTTCAAACTCAATTGCTCTTAGAGCTGAATTAGGGTTTGATGCTGGCGCTTTTGGTGATAATTTTAATGATGGTTCTTTTTTTATTTTAGTTCCTGTTATAACCCTAGAACCAAGATGGTATTACAACCTCAACAAAAGAGTTTCTAAGTCGAGACGAATAGACGGTAATAGCGGAAATTTTATCTCTATTAAAACAAGTTACCATCCAGATCTTATTATTGGTGACATCCCAAATAACACCAACTTTATAAGTGATCTTTCTATAGTTCCTACTTGGGGAATTCGCAGAAATATTGGTAAACATTTTAACTATGAAACTGGTATTGGATTAGGGTATATCCACTTTTTCAAAGAAAAAAACGTTTATATTAAATATAATAATATACTCGCGTTAAATCTTCATTTAAGAATTGGATATAAATTCTAAAACCAAATAACGACTAAAACTAAAACGCCAAAGAACTAAACCTTTGGCGTTTTTAATGTGATGCTATATTATAAACACTAACTAAATTCTATAGCACCATCTAAAATTAAATTTTAAAGGTCATTACTGGTAAGGTAGAATGATTTGCAATATCCTCAGACACACTGCCTTCAAAGAAATGCGACAACCCTTTTCTACCATGTGTAGCTACAGCTATTAAATCTGCACCAATAACATTAGCAAAATTTAGGATTCCTTTTTCTATTGAATAATCTGAAACCACATTTACAGTATTTAAACTGTCTAAATTTCCATCTGCCTTTTTTAAGAAATCGGCCACTTTTTTGTCTATTTCAGAAGAACTTTTAAAGTTACCATCTGGAGAATTAACGTATACTAAATGCATCTTTGCACCAAGTTTATCTAAAGTTGTTTTTGCATTTAAATATGGATCAACAGCTTCTTCCGAAAAATCACATGCAAACACAACATTTTCAAAATCTAACAAAATTGGGTTATGCTTTATAACTAAAACAGGCACATCAGAATGTCTTACAACTTTTTCTGTATTAGAGCCTATTAAGACTTCTTTTAATCCACTAGCACCTTGTGAACCCATAATAATAAGACTTGCATTATGCTCAGTTGCGACATCATTAACCTCACTCCATACTTTAAAATGCTTAACAATTGGTGTTAACTTAATATTCTCTAAGTAAGGTTTATCTAAAAAACCTTCAAATTTTTGTTCTGCTAGTTTTAAGTAAAATACAGCTTCTTGACTCAAGGTATCACTAGCAGAAGATATAATGGCATTTGACAATTCAAGCATGTGTAATACAATAAGTTCAGAACCGAATTTCTGTGCTAAACTTGCTGCAGCTTCTAGTGCAAATTCTGAATGTTCCGAAAAATCTATTGGTACAATTATTTTTTCCATTATTATTTATTTTTAATTTGATGATGCTTTTTAATCCAAAAACACATTGCAATTTGTTAATCTTGGTGTTATTATTATCTTTTGCTAATATTTAAATTGTCATAGAAAACAACTTTGTTTCAGGCTTTTTTCGTTGTAACAAAACATCAAAAGCCATGCATATATTTCTAATAAAAGGTTTCCCTTTTTCTGCAACGGTTACTTGCTTCGTTTCAAATTTAAGTAAGCCATCTAATTCAAACTCTTTTAATTTAATAAGTACTTCTGGTAATTCTTCAAACAACAATTCGGTATTAGTCCAAGATGTTTTAAAATTACACATTAGATTAAGTATGTGCTTTCTAATAATTAAATCTTCGGCGTTTAAAATATGACCTTTAAATACCGGAATTATGCTCTCTTCAATTAAATGGTAATACTCTTCAATAGATTTTACATTTTGAGCAAAACCATACCAACTATCGCTTATAGAAGACACTCCTAAACCAATCATAGCTTGTGTTTTAGAGTCTGTATACCCCATAAAATTACGATGAAGTGTTTCGTTTTTAATGGCTTTGTATAACGAATCCGTTTTTAATGCAAAATGGTCCATCCCTATTTCTACATAACCTGCAGCTTCAAAATGTTTTTTACCAGTTTCGTACTGTTTACGTTTAGATTCTGCCGTTGGTAAATCATTATCATTAAAACCACGCTGACCATTTCCTTTTATCCAAGGCACATGAGCATAGCTATAAAAAGCAATACGATCTGGCATTAAAGCTTCGGTTTTATTAATAGTTTCTATTACATCAGCTTCGGTTTGAAATGGTAAACCAAAAATAATATCGTGCCCTACTGATGTATAACCAATTTTACGAGCCAAATCTGTAACACGTTTTACGTTTTCAAAAGGCTGAATTCTATGTATCGCAATCTGTACTTTAATATTATAATCTTGTACTCCAAAACTTACACGTCTAAAACCTAAATCAAACAAGGTTTGTAAATGTTCTTCTGTAGTATTATTAGGATGCCCTTCAAAACTAAACTCATAATCATCTGCTAAATCAGAAACTTTTAATAATTCTGAAATTAAATAATTAAGATGCTCTGGTGAGAAAAAAGTAGGTGTACCACCACCTAAATGCAATTCTTTAATTTTGGGTTTTTCACCTAAAAGCTTACAGTATAAATTCCACTCTTGTAATACCGCTTTTATATAAGGAGATTCTACCTCGTGTCGTTTAGTAATACGTTTATGGCAACCACAAAAAGTGCAGAGACTTTCGCAAAAGGGCAAATGAATATAAAGACTAATACCTTCTGAAGAATTACTTTCCTCAAACGAACGCTTTAAAGATGCCTTCCACTCTGCTAAAGAGAATGTATCTAAGTCCCAATATGGAACTGTTGGGTAACTCGTATAACGAGGACCTGCAACATTATACTTTTGAATTAATGTTTGACTCATACCTATTTTAAAGGAATCAAAATTAGTTGAAGACTAGGATTTAAAATATGATATTTATCATACGAGTTAAAATTAACAGCTTAAGAAGCACTTCTCACTTGCACAAACGCAGTTATATGATTAACTTTACTTAAATAAAAAAAACCATGAAAAGCACTAAATTTTTATCATTACTCTTTGTTGTTGCATTAGTTATTACTTCTTGTAAAGACGACAAAAAAGAAGCGACAACCGAAACAACCGAAACAGTTGAAAACACTGTTAAATACATTGTTAAACCAGAAGCAACTACTGTAAAGTGGACTGCTTATAAAACAACAGAAAAATTACCAGTTGGTGGTGAGTTTGCGACTTTAAATTTTGATGAAAAAGAAGGCGCAACTGTAGAAGAAGCTTTACATAATCTAGAATTCTCAATTCCTGTGAGTAGTTTATTTACTAAAGATGACTCTAGAGATGCGAAGCTTAAAGCTTCATTTTTTGGATCTATGTTAGATACCGAATTTTTAAAAGGTAAAATTAAGTTTGCTGAGAACAAGCATTCTGCAAAAATTACAATGAATGGTGTTACTGCAGATTTACCGTTAGAAGTTACAATTATGGACGAAAGACGTGTAAGTATGAAAGGCACAATGAATCTTAAAGATTGGAATGCATTAGGCGCTCTAGAAGCCTTAAATAAAGTGTGTTTTGATTTGCATAAAGGTGCAGATGGCGTTAGTAAAACTTGGGAAGATGTCGCTATAGAAGTGAACACTTACTTACGTGAAAAATAATAGTTTTTAAAGTAAAAAACACTAATCTACTTGTGTCTATTTTATAAACTCAATAAGTATTAATTTTTGAAACCACCGAGCGTTGCTTAGTGGTTTTTTAATTTAAAATATACGTAGATCTACGTATATAAACGTCTACAATTTATACTTAACTTGAAAAGTATAAAACCAGTGATGTAAAAGAGATGATATCCTAAACATATTATACTTATAAATACGTGTTGATAATAACGGAAATCGTCGCTTAAATAAAAACTATGAATTCAATTTTTAGAAATAAAAAGAAAAATAATTCTGAATCGGAATTTCAAACTAATAAGAATTTCGATAAACTCACTGTCAATGCAGTTACTCACGATAATGGAGTTCCTAGAGCTCGAAAATATTCCTTGTCTTGCGAATTACACTTTACGCAATATTCAGGCTTCACTATTAAAAAATTAATTGAAACAAATTTTAATTACTTTACTTGGCTTCCAAGAAATATTCAAAACTTTGAATATGAAAAAACAGTATTAGACTATGCCAAAACCTGTTTAGAACAATTAGAAAAAATTGATAATTACTCTATAGGTTTAACGCAAACAAAATTAGGTAAAGCAGTTAACCAAGTCAATGCTATGATTAGTTACGAGCAGGCTTTAGATACTGACAAAAACAAATATACATTAGTCGCTAGAAAAAGCTTAGTCGATGTTGAGTACTATAAAAAAATTATAGATACACCAATTGAAAGACTTATAAGACAATCATTTAAAACAGATGTAAACGCATCTAAAAATCGACGAAAGTATTTTGAAGAGTTAAATAAAATTGAAATTAAGAAAGACTCCAATCAATAATGATTATTTAACTACCTCTAGCCTACTGCTTAAAATCTTTGCGATTTCTTATTAGATTATTATTTACTAAATTAGGTGTTATTAATTGTAGTGATACAGTAAAAAAGCACGGATAACGCCTTATAAAATTTAATATGAAACAATTACTTATTTTAGCCACAACCATACTATTTGCTCCTATCTATTCACCTCTATTTGCTCAACAAGACATTTTTATAGAAGATTATTTAGAACGTTTAGAAAATTCTCGAGACTATTTAATTCTCGTGGCTGAAATGATGCCTGAGGATAAATATAATTTTAAAGCGACGCCAGAATCGTTATCCTTTGCTGAAAACCTACTGCATATTGGTTTTGCTGTAGATTGGCACAGTCTGTCGCTTTTAGGAGGAAGAGAATCTAGAGATTGGAAAACAGATACCGTTTATAAAGTTGCTGAGAAATCTAAAAAACAAATGATTGCAACAATTAACCAAACTTTTGAAGAGGCAATTAAGCTTATTAAAGAATTTGACACTTCTCAATTAAATAACAAGTTAGACTATTTTGGATTGAAAAGATCTAAGAGGCAAATTTTCTTATTACTTACTGACCATATTACACACCACAGAGGACAAATGCTTGTATATTTAAGATTAAACGGACTTGTACCTCCTAGATATGTTTTGTATCAATAGATTGAACTGACTGACAACATTAAACTTATGAAAAACATATTTTACTCGCTTCTTTGTCTCTGCATTATTTCTTGTGAAAATAAAAATAATACAGATATTGCCTCAATTAGTCTATCAACTGACATTCCCACTAATGGATTAATAATAGACCAACAACTTCTTTCTAACATAAAGAAAAGCATAAATAAAGAACCAATTCAGTTAAATCGAGAAGTTTGGAATTACGATAAAGATGGCAATGAAGAAAATTATATTCTAGATAAAGGATTAGTTTTCAAATTTGTAAATCATGAAAAAGCACATGCAATTTTCAATACATATTCTGATAAAGTCATAGAAGGGAATAATTATATATTCCTTACAAATATGGACTTTGATGAATCTTACAATACATACTATGATATTGTAATTATTGATGGTTCTGACCCTTTTGAACTCATAAAACGTATTGGTACAAATGGTGTGAATTACGACAAATACAACAACGATATTGTTTTACAATTAAAAGAATGGCATACTGAAGTGGGTTTTAAATTTGTTGTAATTGACGTTGCTAGGATTCATGCTTATATGAATAAGCTTCCAAAAAATATAACACAATTTTCAACTGAAGTCTATGAGTTTTGTCCTGATGTTATTGACCAAGGTTATAGTTCTATGGATGAAATGATTAAGGACTATAAAGACACTAAGTATTTTTGGTTATGGTGGGATTAAAAAATTTGTCTACAAAATAAATTCGTGATTTATTAGCATAAAAAACTAACTTTGTATTCTTAATGTAGATGTTATGAATCCATCAGCAAGTGGCTGGATAAAAAAATTACTAGATGACGTTTCAGAAACCAAATATTCTGAAACAGATAACTACGAATTTTATGACCGTTTAAAACAAGCTGGATTTATTTACGGAAGTAACATTAAAGTCATCTTAGATATTGTTAAACCCTTTGATTTAACTGAAGAAGAGCGTTGCAAAATCAATCTGCTTCTTACTTTTTACTTCGTTTACGCTAAGAACAAAACCAATGAAAATTTTATAGATAGTTTAATTAGATATTACAAAGCTATTAGTAATCAAAAACGTTCATTTTTTGAAGAATTATTTGGAGACAAAACACCCGATAGTTTACTAGAAAAAATGATTCATAAACGTATTCACATTGATGATAATTTTATTACTAAAAACTTTAATTATTTTTTAATTAATGCACTTTTGTTTGTTGATGTTTTAGGATATCAACGTTTTTTAAAGGACGAAAGAGATATTAGAGATTATGTAAACAACCTAGAATCTGCTCTAGAAACTATTGTGTTCTCAGCAATTGATAACAAATCTGAAAAAACAGAATACGATGAAAATCTTGTTAAACTATTTGAAGGTTCTATAAGACATAAAAATTCTGAATTACCATCTTATAAAGCTGCTGTAGCATTTATTAATGACCCTTTTGAAAAGTTATATATTATCGATTTAGTATGTATGGCTTCTTGGACTGATAAAATCATTGATACTGAAGAACGTGAATTCTTAGTGCGTTTAAAAAATGATTTATCAATTGATAGTGATATCATAGCGCAGTCTGTAAATGACATTAATTTGTTTTATGATGAACATAAGGATGATGTCGCTTTTTTAAGTTCTAAAAATTTAGCACAAAGTTTTTACGATAATAGCAGTAAAGTTGTTTCTAAACTTATTACAAGAAACAGTAAACGACTAATTAAAGAATTATCTGAAAGTAAGGAAGCCATGTCACTTTTGGCGCAATCTACACAACGAAATCTAACAGATGATGAACAGAAAAAAATTCAAACCCAACTATTAGATATATTTAAGTCTATACCTAGTTTAGCTATTTTTATGCTTCCTGGAGGCATGTTACTTTTACCGCTCTTTATTAAATTTATTCCAAAATTACTACCTTCTGCTTTTGATGATAACAGAATTGAAGATAAAGAATAAGTTATCAATAAAGGAACCATGAACCTATGAAAAATATCTTTTTAATTTTCATTTTACTATTAATTATTGGTTGTTCTAATAAACAAAACCTAGAATCTGAACTAATAACAACATATTACAAAGGTTTTAAAACATCAAATTACCAACTCGTTAAAAACGTATTATCGGATAGTCTTACAACTGTTTATGGAGGTTACACTACTTATTTCACACAAGAGAGCTACTACAAACAATTTAAATGGGATTCTGTTTTTAAGCCTGAATATGAATTGATATCCATAGATTATATAGACGAGAAATATATTGCGACAGTTTCTATTAGTTGTTCAAAATTTAAATTCCTTAAGAATAATCCCTTGACTTGTAGTTATCAGTTCCTATTTCAATCAGGAAAAATATCTAAGATTGAAGAATTAGATTGTAGTAACGTAAACTGGAAAGTTTGGGCAAAAGAGGTAGATACTCTTGTTAATTGGATTAAGATTAACCATCCTGAATTAGATGGATTTGTTAATGATTTGAGTATGAAAGGTGCTCAAAATTATTTAAAAGCTATTGAATTGTATAAGAATCGTGAGATAAATTAATGAAGCCAATCTATTTTAAAAATTAAAATTTGTCCGATAATATTTTATTATTCTAACCAATTTTTAAAATCCTTTACACGCTCTCTAGCTACAATAATATCTTGCTCATTAAAACGGTTTAGTTTTATCTGAAGTCGAGAATTGGTGTAGCTCACCATATCTTTTATAGCATTTATATTCACATAGAATTTTCTACTAATTCTAAAGAACACATCAGGTTCTAACTCGTCTTCCAATTGATCTAAAGTAGAATCTAAGAGATAATTTCTACCTTCATTGGTAAAAGCATAAGTCCCTTTATTTTCACTATAAATACATTCTATATCTTCAATATTTATAAGTTTTAAATGCTGACCCACTTTTACTGAAAAACGCTTTTTGTATTCACGCTCTATAGGATTAACCAATAGATTCTTAATATCATTAAAATCTAAAGTGACCGATTGCTTTTGAGGAGCTCTTCCTTTATATTTTTCAACAGCAGTTTTTAAATCGTCGTCATCAATTGGTTTTAATAAATAATCTATACTATTAAGTTTAAAGGCTTGTAAGGCATATTCATCATAAGCGGTTGTAAATATTACTGCCGATTTTATCTCAATAGCTTCAAAAATTTCAAAAGACAAACCATCACTTAACTGGATATCTAAAAAAATCAAATCTGGATGTTCGTTATTCTGAAACCAATCTATAGATTCTTCAACAGAATGTAACATGGTTTCGGCTTCAAAATTTAGAGTTGCCAACATACGTTGCAAACGTCTTGCTGATGGTTTTTCGTCTTCTATAATTATTACGTTCATTACTAATACTTTTTGTTAGACTTTGTTTTAAATCAAAAAAATGAAAGGCATTATTCCCACATGGTGGTTTCTTCTTCTTTCTCTTCTTTTAAAAACTGTTCTACTTTTCTATCTTCCCAACTCTTCTTAAAAAAGAGTTGTCCTTTAAAAACACTCCATCCATGTACAATAATTACTATAGACCATAATACTATAGTTGTAATATTTACACCAGTAATTATGCTTGTATAAGGTCCTGACATGATATAAAAATTGTACGCAATTAGTGCAATCCCTATAAAATATAAGATTAAGTGCAAATAAAAATTTCTAATTCGTTTTGTTTTATTTTGGGCTCTATAAAAAGATTCTTTCTCGTCTTTATTTAATGTCATCATTTTAAAATTATTGAATTAATTACTCCCAACGTTCGCGTTCTTTCTCCATAAACTCGTCAATTTTTTTGCTCTCCCAATCTTCTCCAAAGAAAAAATTTGGTCCAAAAACTCCCAAGAAATGAAATACTAATCCTATTCCCCAAAATGTTGCAGTCGCATAAGGACCAAAGCCTGAAAAACCTGCGTTAACGCCTATGAGAATAATTAAAAATAAATTTACAATAACATACACAGCCAAATGCCAGTAAAAACCAACAATAGCATCAACTTTTTTCTTCGCTCTTAAATACGCCTCTTCCTTTTTAAAATCTCTTGAATCCTTATGCTCATCATAAGGTTCTATATTATATTTTTCCATCGCTAAATGATTTAATTTTTATCCTTACCTAATTCTTTATTCATATACTTTTCTATTTTTCGCTCTTCCCAATCGTCACCCAAAAATAAAGGAAGACCAAATACTGAAAAGGCATGTATAGCAAGCGCTATTCCCCAAACAACCCATGTTGCTAATGTCGAGAAATCGTATAGAGCTTCTTCAAACGTTTCGCCATTATTTAAATTGTTCATCACTTTTACAGCTGTAATAACTGTATTTATTACAATGTAAACTACTAAGTGCGTGTAAAATCGCTTTAGTTTTTCAACTTTATTCTTAGCTTTTATATATTCTAAATTAGTGTCTTGTGTATCCATTATTTTTAAATTTTAATTCCAACGTTTAGTATCATCTTCCTTACGCATATATTCTTCTATTTTGCGTTTTTCCCATCCTGCACCAAAGGCGCCATCATCTACAAATACCCTATAAGCTTGAACCACCAAACTTATTCCCCAACCAAACATTGGAAACCAAAACCATTGTATAGTGTACCTAGAATAGGTGTACCAAATGAATATTAAAAAAGGGATAACAAATACGTAAGATATTAAACTATAATAAAATCCTTTTAATTCTTCTACGCGTTTACGAGCTCTTACATAATCGTCGTTAAGACGTTCTTTTGATTGTTGTGTTGTTCTCATGATTGATACTTGTTTTGTGAGCATCGGTATTGCTACTGCAAAATCTTTTGCTCTTTGATTGATGATAACTTTTCTATCTGATAATAGACTGTAACGTTGTTTTATATTTTCTAAACCTACACCACTACTCTTTTTAACAATTTGTTTTAATTGAAGATTATTCATCACCACCAAGTGACCTTTGTCTTCATATATTTTAATATGCAACGGCTTGCTAGACGTTACCATATTGTGCTTTACTGCATTTTCTAAAAGTAGCTGAAGTGATAAGGGTACAACTCTACTTTCTGGGTTAGACGCTTTATCTGGTATTTCAAAAATTATACTATCCTCAAAACGCGTTTTTAAAAGCGACATATAGGTTCTGGCAAAATTCAACTCTTCATCTACAGTAACTAACTCTTTACTTTTTTGCTCTAAAACATAGCGATATACTTTAGATAATGAGGTGGTGAATTTTTGCGCTGCAGTTGGGTTTTCTTCTATTAAACTCGTTAGTACATTTAAACTATTGAATAAAAAATGAGGATCTAACTGGTTTTTTAAAGCATCAAACTTTGCACTTGCAGCACCAGCAATAACCTTTTGCTCTTTAATCTTATTTTTTTGATAACGATTGTAGAAATATATAACATGAAAGACAGTAACAACAGACAGTGTTATCCACAAACCAAAAGAATAGCCTTGCCAAGATTCATTATTTAAAAATGTTTCAAAATCTAAACTATAAATCACAATTGAAGTAAAAGCTCTTAATAAGAACAGACCACTTAAAGTTATAATTGTACTCCCAATTATTCCGTAAACAATACGTTTTACTGTGTCTCCAGTTTTCCATTGACGCTTTTCCATATAATCAAAAAACGCCATATTAGAATATCCTAATACAAATGCATAGAGTTGATAAAACCCAAAGTCAATTAAAAAATCATTAACAGATTTAAAATCAAAACCTCCAAAGAACAGATGTCCAATTACAAATACAGCACTTCCGATTGCAATAGTTAATATGATTTTTTTTAATGACTTATTCATATGTTCTAATTTATTATGCCTTACACTCTTTTGCTACAAATTCTGCACGCTCTTTTCCCCAATTAGGATGAAACTCACTCTCTGGTTTAAAGGTATCAAAAAGTTTTACTGATGTTTCTATATCCTCACAAAATGGTGCTGTATCTTTTCCAAAGTATTTTGCACTATTTAAGTTCCAATCTGCTTTACAAAACGTTGCTCTTGGATTTTCTGGTTCTAACTCTAAAGCCTTACTGTATAATTCTGAAATCTTACCACCATATTTCATACCATAAGTCATTCCATCAAAAACAACCCAATTAGTTAAAATTTGTGCTTGCATTACTATTAATTCCGCATTATCTTCACTAATAGTCATTGCTAAATCTAAATGCTCTTGAGCCTTATCTAGCTGTGCTTTTAAAATGGTTTCATCTTTCTCATTCCAGCTTTTTAAACTGTTGATTTGTGCAATGTAATAACTCGGCAACCATTCTTTTGGTTCTGCCTTTGCTATACGTTCAAACATATTTTCAGCGTCATCAGTGTTTCCGTTTTTCCAAATTTCAAAGGCTTTAGTCATTCCTTTTTCAAAATTTGTTTGTGCCTGTGTAAATCCTGTAACAACAAGTAAAGCGATGATTATTATACTTTTACTCATGGTATATTTATTTTTCTTTTGACATTGGTGAATCTTCGATTTCATTTCGTTATATTTTTAAAATTATAGAGATATAGTTATTGATTTATTTTTAGTTAATTGAAATTTAGCATCTTCCCATTTTGGCGGTCCCATAAAACCAGTTGCTCCATTAGAACAGCCATAATCTTCTTTAGGAATACCAAAAAAGTTAGTGTCTATTTTACCATTATCATTTTCATCATGAAAAAGAGACACTGCATAAACGCCTTCTGGAATATCTTTAAATAAAACCGTACAAGATTTATTTGCTATACCACTTATTTCACCTTTATAAGATTTTTCTAAAAAACCAGATTCAGTATTATAGAGTGCAACAAACATTTTTCCGTCGTTACTATTAGCATGCTCAACTTTTACAGTAATGGTAAACTTACCTTGTGCTTCTGCCTGAAAACTTAAAAAGCTAATCAGTATTATAACTATAATTTTTACGAGTAAATTCATGGTTAATAGTTTTGTTTGATACAAATATCGAACACAAGTCCATGTTTCTAAAACTGAACTTACCGAAATGTATTTTTTATATGATGAATTGTAGAATATAAGAAAATGCAGAAGACAAAACCCATTTCTGATTAGAATACTAACTGAGTATTGAATTTATTTGTTAGATTTAACAATAGTTAAACTATCTATAATTGAATAATAAAAAATAACTAATGGCTGAGAAATTAAAAATTGTAAAGATCATTCATCTGGCTATTTGTGCTGGTGTTATATTTGCTTATATCCTATTGAGTGACCTAAGCGTTTTAGCCGATTTAAAATTTCCTGTTATAGATGGATCCTCTTATATTTATCTTATGATTCCTGTGATTGCAATATTGGCTGGCAACTATTTATACAAGTCTCAAATTAAAAAAGTAGATTCAAACTTAAAGTTAGAGGACAAAATACCTTTTTATCAAATTGCTACAATTATGCGTTTAGCGCTTCTTGAAGGAGCTGCATTTCTTATATTATTTGTAAAACCAGATTTTATAGTATTTGGGATACTAATAATACTTTATATTATTTTTATTAGACCAACTGAGAATCAATTTAGAAGAGATTTTGAAAACCCTAGATTATAATGATTGAAGAATTGTTAGCAACTGTAAAACGGATAAAAACAAATCAAATAGAAACAAAAAAAGACCATCTTCACAGATGATCTTTTTTAATATTATATAATGTTTTAACTTAAAACATTTCTCTTCCAGAAAAATGGAAAGCACTTTCAATAGCTGCATTATCATCACTGTCACTTCCGTGAGCTGCATTTTCGCTAATTGAATCTGCAAACATGTTACGGATAGTTCCTTCAGCTGCATCAGCAGGATTAGTAGCACCAATTAAAGTTCTAAAATCT
>TARA_R110002049_G_scaffold2888_3_pt1 | contig 26269 bp, 27 predicted proteins | sample TARA_R110002049 | Tara Oceans TARA_R110002049 (sample SAMEA4396941) | marine metagenome | biome: Polar Biome; feature: [SRF] surface water layer (ENVO:00010504); material: water (ENVO:00002006), including particulate matter (ENVO:01000060) such as... | depth 5 m
GGAGAATATTTACTATTGTTCATTAAAACCGTCAGGCTATGCTGCTTGACTCAAGCAATCTTGTCTCCGATAAACTCGGGACGGTTCATTCATAAAATTATTGCTATTTAATTTCGAATATGTAAAACTAAAGAAACTTAAATTTTGGTCTAAATCTATGCAGTGGTTAAAGACATGCCTATCGCTGTTTTTATCGTTTGCTATCCTTTTAGTAGGATCGGCTGCTGTTGCTTCGTCTGTACATAAGCGGTGTTTAATGCCATCTGAACAGATGAAATCCATGCAAATGGAAGCATCTCAAAATCAGGATACAATGCACACTGATTGTATGAAAATAGAGACAAAGGCCAAAAAATCTTTACATGATCCTTCCTGTATGTCTGAGCAAGATTGCATTAATTCTTTTGCCAAAATTGCGTACGCCAGTGATCCTCAAAGCGTTTTGCACTCAACGGTATTCTCACCCGTAGAGCGATCAGTCTTTTATTTTCCAGATCAAAATCTTCCTGCTCCTTTTCCTTCAGTTCTCTGGAAACCCCCCACGCTCTAACTAATTTGATAATTCTTCGTCATTCATAGCATTTTTTATGGATGTTCTGCGCGTGCGCGTGTATATCATTTTAGAGCTAAAAATATGAAATTTTATAAAGAAAAGCTATCTCGCAGGGTGAGATGGCCGATAGGTGTGATCTGTTTTTCTCTAGTCTATGGTCAAGCTTATGCCCAGCCACTGACTTTGGATACAGCTTTGAAGCTTGCTGAGCAATATGCTCCAACTTTAAGAGTAAATAGTGCCCAAATTGAAGGGGCTGAGAATGTAGTTTTAGCTTCAGGTATTTTACCCAACCCTAAATTATTTGTCGGTTTGGCGAATTATCCTATATCTGGTGATGCGTCATGGTCAGTCACACAAGATGGCATGACCATGCAGAAAATTGGCGTTATGCAAGATTTTCCAAACCGCGCCAAAAGACAAGCCGAGGTCGAGTTAGCAAAAGCTGAATTGGGTTCAGTCACTGCTCAAACTGAGATTCTACGTATTGAGTTACGTCAAAAAGTTGCATCTGCTTGGTTTAAACGTTTTTATCTTGAGCGTAAATTGGCGCTATACGATGAACTGTTTTCAGAGAATCGATTACTTTCTCAGATGACCCAAACACAGGTCACCTCTGGTCGGACAATGGTTGCTGATGCACTTGATCCAAAACAAGAAGCCACGGTATTGCTTGACCAGAAGGATGATTTGCTTCGTGATTTAAATAAAGCCAAGCTAGAGTTGCATCGCTTGATCAGTGCAGAGCCTACCGAAAACCTTACTCAAATTGAAACCTTACCTGACCAAGCTCCATCCATCCATCTTGATTCATCAAAGTTATATCATCATTTGCATCAACATCCTGAATTAAAAGCATTTCAGGCAGAAAAGAAAACTGCTGAAGCAAAACTGAAGCAAGCTCAGGCTTTACAGAAACCAGATTGGGGGATTGAGCTTGCTTATCAGCATCGAGCACGCGAATTTGGCGATATGATCGGGGTTCAACTCACAACAGAGCTTCCAGTATTTTCAAAAAGACGTAGTGGGCCGCTCGTTCAGGCAGCTTTAGCCGAACAAAACCGGATCATTGCCGATCAAGAAGTTCAATACCGTGAACATCTCACCATGCTGGATGATGGGTTATCTGATCTTGATGCGCTTGATCAGCAAATTAGACGTGCAATGCAAATAAGTATTCCACTCGCTAAACAAAAAGTGAATTTACAGTTAGCAAGTTATCAAGCGGGGAAAACTAATTTGACCAATGTCATTGCTGCCCGACAATCTCTTTTAGAACAACGATTGCGTCTCATTGATCTTCAACAACAACAGGCTGTGACTAAAGCCCAACTTTATTTTGCCTTTGAAGAACCAACCTTAAACTATGTTGAGGAGCAGCCATAATGTTAAAAAATAAACTGGCAGTTACTGTCATAGGAGTTGCCACAATTAGTTTGGTTGCAGGTGGTGGTGCTGGATATTGGTTTGCACAACAGAACGAGAGTCCTCAATCGACATCGGCAAGTCAGCAACAGGATGCCAAAGTGTTGTATTGGTACGACCCAATGAAGCCAGAACAGCATTTTGATAAGCCAGGTAAGTCTCCATTTATGGACATGCAACTGGTACCTAAATATGCAGACGAAAATGCAGCGATGACGGATGAAAGTCGTCCTACAGTCAAAATAGATCCATCTATTCAACAAAATTTAGCCATCCGTTACGGCACTGTTGAACAGGCTGTAATTGGAAATGCCATGTTTACTAATGGCATATTACAAGCAAATGAACGGCAAACAGCTATTTTACAAACTAGAGCAAGTGGCTTTGTTCAGCGAGTGTATGGGCATGCTGTTGGAGATATGGTGACCGAAGGAAGCCCTATAGCTGATATTTCAATACCCGAATGGACTGGAGAGCAAACTGAATTTTTAGCTGTGCTCCGTACTGGAGATCGTTCCCTTATTCAAGCAAGCCGTCAACGTTTGCAGCTTTTAGGAATACCACAAAATGTGATTCATCAAGTTGAGCGAACTCGTCGAGTGCAATCTAATATAACTTTGCAAGCTCCCATTAGTGGATTTATTGATTCACTAGAAGTCCGCAATGGTATGGCTTTGGCTATGGGACAAACCTTGGCCACAATTAAAGGTATCAACCCGATTTGGCTAGAGGCAGCCGTTCCTGAAAAACAAATTGCTGGGATAAAACGAGGAAGTAAAGTCGAAGTTACTTTTACAGCATACCCTCAAATAGTCTCGGGTAAAGTAATTGATATCTTACCTACCTTAGATACTACTAGCAGAACCATAAAAGTTCGTATTGAATTACCTAATAAAAAGGCACAGCTCAAACCGGGGATGTTTGCCTCTGTCAAACTATCTAGCAATCCTCAAAGCAGTTTAATAGTTCCAGAGCAGGCTGTTATCCGTACAGGCACCCGTAATATTGTCATTGTGGCTCATGAGCAAGGACGTTTTGAACCTGTTGTTGTTCAGTTAGGGCAAAGTGATGGAAATAAGATTGCAATTTTAGAAGGTTTGAAAGTAGGTCAAAAAGTTGTAATTTCAGGACAATTCTTGATTGACTCTGAAGCAAATTTGCAAGGCGTATTGGATAAGCTGAATACTGGAAAATCTATTACCCCCTCTCAAGCAGTTAAGACATCAAAATATCAAGGCATTGGAAAAGTTGAAAAAGTCACAGCTCAGGAAGTTACTATTTCACATCAGGCTATTCCTGAGTTGGGTTGGGGTGCTATGACCATGAGCTTTAAACAGCCAGTACAGCCATTTACTCAGATTCAGCAAGGTGATCAGGTCAATTTTAGTTTTACAAAAGTTGGAGATGCTTATGTCATTTCTAATATTTCCAAGATGTCTATGACATCTATAAAGAACTAAACGGGAGATCCATCATGATTACCCATATTATTCGCTTTTCTATTACGAATCGAGTATTTGTATTACTAGCTGCTTTAGTTCTGGCTATCTGGGGGACTTGGGCTGTTAAAAATACTCCTGTTGATGCTTTACCAGATTTATCTGACGTACAAGTCATTGTACGAACTAATTTTCCCGGTCAGGCACCACAGATTGTTGAAAATCAGGTGACTTATCCTTTAACAACCACCATGTTATCAGTGCCTGGAGTTAAAGATGTTCGGGGGTATTCTTTTTTTGGTGATTCGTTTGTCTATGTCATTTTTGACGAACATACAGACCTCTACTGGGCACGGTCACGTGTTTTGGAATACTTGAATCAGATACAAGGAAATATGCCTGCGGATGCGAAACCATCATTAGGGCCAGATGCTACAGGGGTTGGCTGGATTTATGAATATGCATTAGTTGATCCAACAGGACAGCATGATCTTTCTCAGTTGAGAAGCGTACAAGACTGGTTTTTAAAGTATGAGTTGAAGACATTACCCAATGTGGCTGAGGTTGCTACTATTGGAGGGATGGTTAAACAATATCAAGTTGTTTTAAACCCAAGCAAAATGGCGTCATTAGGTATTACTCAAGATAATGTCATTGAAGCGATTCAAAAAGCTAATCAAGAAACGGGTGGTTCAGTCTTGGAAATGGCTGAAACCCAATATATGGTACGAGCCACTGGTTATTTAAAAACATTAGATGATTTTCGCCAGATCCCACTACGGACAAATCGTTTTGGTGTTCCAGTTACTTTGGGTGATATTGCAACGATACAGCTTGGACCAGAAATGCGTCGTGGTATCAGTGAACTGAATGGACAAGGTGAAACTGTTGGTGGCGTTGTGATTTTACGAGCAGGTAAAAATGCACGTGAAACTATTGCTGCTGTTAAAGTAAAGCTCGCGGAATTACAACAGAGCCTACCAAAAGGTGTGCAGGTGGTTCCCGTATATGATCGTAGTCAATTGATCGATCGGGCTATAGAGAATCTCAGCCATAAATTGATTGAAGAGTTCATTGTCGTGGCATTAGTCTGTGGATTTTTCCTCTGGCATTTACGTTCAGCAATGGTGGCTATTGTTTCTCTACCACTTGGGATTTTATCGGCTTTCCTGGTCATGTATTATCAGGGGTTAAATGCCAATATTATGTCTCTGGGTGGTATTGCCATTGCGATTGGGGCCATGGTCGATGCTGCGGTGGTAATGGTAGAAAATGCACACAAACATATAGAAGCTTGGCAGCATGAGCATCCTGATCAAATCTTAGCACCACAAGAACGTTGGGATATTATTGCTCGGTCAGCCAGTGAGGTTGGTCCAGCTTTATTTTTCTGTCTACTCATCATTACCTTATCCTTCATTCCTATTTTCACCTTGCAGGGACAAGAGGGACGCTTGTTCTCACCATTGGCATTTACCAAAACTTATGCCATGGCAGCGGCAGCTGGTTTATCCATTACGTTAATTCCAGTATTGATGGGGTATTGGATCCGCGGGAAATTACCGTCTGAACAACGTAATCCACTAAATCGTTTTCTCATCAAAATATACGGTCCTATGTTGGATAAAGTTTTAGCTTATCCAAAGACGACATTACTGGTTGCATTGCTTATTTTTCTAGTGAGCCTTTACCCTCTGACCCGTTTAGGTGGAGAATTTTTACCTAAAATGGATGAAGGCGATTTACTATATATGCCGTCGGCTTTACCGGGATTGTCCGTAGCCAAAGCTTCTGAACTGCTACAGCAAACAGATAGGATGATTAAAACCATTCCGGAAGTTGCAACGGTATTTGGTAAGGCTGGACGAGCTGAGTCAGCTACAGACCCAGCGCCTTTGGAGATGTTTGAAACAACAATTCAATTTAAGCCTCGATCTGAGTGGCGTGCTGGGATGACACCTGAAAAATTGGTGAAAGAACTTGATAAGGCAGTTCAGGTGCCGGGTTTAACGAATATTTGGGTACCGCCTATTCGTAACAGGATTGATATGTTGGCGACTGGGGTTAAAAGTCCCATCGGAATTAAAATTTCAGCAAACAATTTACAAGATATTGATCGGGTCGCACAACAAGTTGAACAAGCAGCTAAAACGGTATCTGGTGTTAGCTCAGCTTTAGCTGAACGGCTCACGGGTGGCAGGTATATTGATGTTGATATCAATCGTATGCAAGCTGCACGATATGGTCTTAATATTGATGATGTACAGCAAATTGTGTCATCAGCGATAGGTGGAAAAAATATTGGTGAAACTGTTGAGGGATTAGCAAGATATCCTATTAATGTACGTTATCCACGAGAGATTCGAGACTCACTGGAAGCTTTGAGAAATTTACCTTTTGTTACCGAGTCAGGTCAGCAAATTATCTTAAGTAGCGTTGCCAATATCCAGATTACAGATGGCCCTCCAATGCTGAAGAGCGAAAATTCCCGCCCTACTGGTTGGGTCTATATTGATGTGCAAGGACGTGACTTAGCTTCAGTTGTACAAGATTTGAAACAAACCATTGATTCGCAAGTCAAACTTTCTCCTGCTATGAGCATCAGCTATTCAGGCCAGTTTGAGTTTATGGAACGTGCAAATGCTCGACTAAAAGTAATAATTCCAATTACTTTGATGATCATTTTTCTATTGCTCTACCTGATCTTTAGACAAGTACAAGATGCTGCTCTGATTATGTTGACTCTACCTTTTGCCTTAATTGGTGGTATTTGGGCCATATACTTGAGTGGCTATAACTTTTCAGTGGCAATTGCTGTTGGTTTTATTGCACTTGCCGGTGTTGCCGCAGAGTTTGGAGTGGTCATGCTATTTTATTTAAAACAAGCGATAGATCATACCCAACAACATTTACCTTCTTCAGCAGCGTCTTTAACGGTGCAACAACTCAATGATGCAATCCGAACAGGAGCTGTACTACGCGTTCGTCCTAAAGCCATGACGGTTGCCGTCATTTTGGCAGGCTTAATTCCTATACTTTTAGGGACTGGGACAGGTTCCGAATTGATGAGCCGTATTGCTTTACCTATGGTTGGGGGCATGATTTCAGCTCCTCTACTGTCAATGTTTGTTATCCCAGCTGCATATCAGCTTTTAATCAAAAGAAAACTATCAACACATTGATCGTTTTATTATTTCGTCTAAAGAGGTTTTATTATGTTGAAATTTATAAAAATTATTGCTCTTGTTACCACTATTGCTGCATTAAGCGCATGTAGTAAAAATGAAGCATCAGAGCAGAAGAAAGCAGACGCACCTATGGAGCAGATGAATAAGGAGTCTTCTACCGCTACAACGGCTCAAGCCATTGGCGTGATTACTGCTATTGATACGAAAGAAAATATTTTAACACTCGACCATGAAGCAATTCCTGCGATTAATTGGCCAGCAATGAAGATGGGCTTTAAAGTTGCTGACCCATCCTTATTAAATGGTTTAACTGTAGGGGATAAAGTTGAATTTGAATTAAAAGCAGAAGGAGAAAATTATATAATCATCGCTGTAAAGCCTAAGAATTCATAATGTACTAGTATATGGTGCCAATAGTGTTATATCACACCGACACTATTGGCATTTTTATATAAGGTAGTTCTAAAAATTCTAGTTAATTCTTGAACGTTATTTTATCAATTCCTATCTTTCTTAAAGCATTCAATAAAGTTGACTCACCTTCAGTGAGCCCTTTTGTATTTGAATGTCGAAATAAGAATATCTGAGTGACCAGCAAGCTTTGGAACACTGAGGGCGAGTATGAACCTTCATGAAGAGGCAGAAGATACATTAAATCAGAAATAAACTGTTTGATGTGTGCTGAATTAGCAGGAGACTTTCACTTGGGAGATTCTAGGCAGCTAACCGATAAAAGTCTTTTGCCATTTGATTTGGTGTCTTAAAATCCAAGCCTTTTTGAATTCTTCGCTGATTATAAAATAACTCTATATATTTTGTAATATCCACTTTGGCTTCTTCCCTTGTTTTGTAGTTGCGATGGTGGACTAGTTCATTTTTGAGTATGCCCCAGAAACTCTCTATCGGTGCATTATCAAAGCAGTCGCCTTTTTTGCTCATTGAACCCTGAAAATCAAATTTCTCAAGTAAGTTTAGATATTCATTACTGCAATATTGGCTGCCTCTGTCTGAATGTACAATGAGATCTTTAGCAGGTTTCTGATTGAGAATAGCCATATTCAATGCATCACAAACAAGCTTGGCTGTCATGCGCTCATTTAAGCTATAGCCAACAACCTGTTTCGTGTAAAGATCTTTGACAGCTGCCAAGTACAACCAGCCCTCAGCCGTCCAAATGTAGGTAATGTCACTCGACCACGCAAGATTAGGCTTCGTCATTGAAAACTGTTGCTTGAGTAAATTGTCATAAATAGAACGGTTGTGATCACTGTTCGTGGTTCTTTTGAAACGCTTATGGCGCTTACAATACAACTGATTTGATTTTTTTATTTGGCGCACAGCATACGTACTTATTTTGATACCTTGCGCTTGTAAATGCTTGGTTAATCGAACATAGCCATAGCTTTGTTTGGTTTCTTCATGGGCTATTTTGACCAAAATTGTCTGCTGATTTCGCTGAATTGATCTTTTACTCATGCCTCGCTTTAGCCAATCATAAAAGCGAGAAACGGATACACGAAGTAATCGAGCCATTAAAATAATCGGAAATAAGTGGCTTTGCGATTTCATATAGGCGTACCTCACTGACTTTCTTTGGCAAAGTACGCTGCTGCCTTTTTTAAAAATTCACGTTCCATTTCTGCTGTTTTGAGCTGTTGTTTAAGCTTCTTATTTTCTTCGAGTAAGGCGTTTAGATCGGGCGAATACTGTTTTGTGCCTGCTAAAGTTCCAGCCTTTGCTTTGTTATTCCAGTTCGAAAGGGTTTGCATTGAAATGCCAAGTTGTCTAGCGGATTCCGATACATTACCTTGGTTCTCTTCAATGGCTTTTATGGCTTCAGCTTTAAATTCTGCGGTGTAAGTCTTCTGTTTCTTGCTCATGGTAAACTCCTGATGAGTGTGTTTAGTTTACCAAGTTAAAACCTCCTGTTTTTTCAGCACACATCATATAGCCATTTAATGTTATTTTGAACGGCTATAGGTATGTCTTTTTCAGTGATTATCTGCCACGATATATCTTTAGAGTGCCAGTATCGACGCTCTATCTCTAGTTTCTCTAGAGTTCTGGGCTTCATTAGATCTTTTGAATATTTTGCCTGCAAAACAAATTGACTAAGCTTTTTATTAGAGCTCACAACATAAAAGTCTGATGTCATAACATGAGTATTGCCTCTAATAGCAGGATGCTTTACTTGCATATCCTCTGCAATCTTAAGAGTATCATCAAATTTAAGAGGAAATTGCTCGCGGATATCTATAACTTCAGTACTCCATTCAAGAAATAGAAATGTTGCTAGCTCTAAATCAGACATTAAATGATGAGTACGTCTTGTTTTGTGACCGAAAACCCTATGGGAGCGACCTGACGAGGATATATCAGATATTTTTATCCAAGGTTTGTAATCGGCAAAATCCCCCTGACCTCTACCTTCTTTAAGCCACTTTTCTTGTTTTTTTGAAAGCATAAAAAACCCCTGCTAAAGTTATATAAACTTTAGCAGGGGTTAATAGCGGAGTCAACAGTATGAATCTTTATTACTCAGTATGAATCTTTATTACTCAGTATGAATCTTTATTACTCAGTATGATACTTTATTACTCGCTCACAATAACCGCTAGTTAGATGCACAACCTTTTCCACAGGATTATCACAAGCTGTCAAAGCGAGAGCTGTCAAAGTAAACACAGTGAGCTTTTTTGCACTATCCATAGCATTACCTATAAATTAAAAAAGAAACAGTTGCCCCAGCTGGGGCAACTGTAAAATGATTATTTGTCTTATCTATAATTTAAAGCCAAAGCCTTTTTTACGTTTAGGTTTAGGTTTTGACTTAGCGCCAGGCTTGCCGTTATCGTCTTCTAACGTATTTTTACATGGATCATTTTCATCTTGATAGCCACTACAGCCCCAAAAAAACTTATCATCTTTACCTTTTGTTCTTTTTAGCTTGCGACCACAAACATCACAGTCATAAGTAGGGATTTTGAAAACTTCTTTTTTAAGTCTAGTTACTTCAGGATTTACCACGTCTTCCATCATACCGCGAACAAAATCATAAACATCTTCTATGTCTTCTATGTCTTGTTGTTGCTCATGCCATATCGCAGTCATATCAGGGTAAACGATAATATCGTGTAGCTGATCGTAAAATGTTTTGCCCAGTTCTGTACTAACAATATTTTTGCCTTTTTCAGCTAAAAAGCCCCGATCAAATAGCCCTTCAACAATACTTGATCGTGTCGCTGGTGTACCAATACCGCCACTTTCACCCGCTTTATCTTTGTCACGTTCTTTTAAAATTTCTGCTAAGTTTTTATCTTTAACATATTTTGATGCACGAGTTAGATCGCCAAGCAAAGTAGTCATAGTATAGAGTTTGGGCGGTTTAGTTTCGTGTTTGGTCACTTCAGCTTTAGAGCAAACACCTTTCATAGTTTCAGTTAATTGTCTAAAATCTTCACTAGAAATATCTTTATCATCATCGTCATTATCGCTGTCTTTTTCATTGCGATAAAGAACCTTCCAGCCTTCGGCTGTCTCAATATTACTTGTTAAGCCAAATTTATCAACGCCAACACCAACTATGATTTTTGTCTCATCATAAGCCCGATCAGGGTAGAATTGAGCGACATAAGCACGAGCTATCATCAAATAAATATTTTTCTCTTGCTCAGATAGCGCATTAAAATCACCGACTGTCTCAGTCGGTACAATGGCATGGTGAGCTGATACCTTACTACTGTTAAAAACACGACCTTTAATTTTTGAGTCAGTTTGTGCGACTTCTGCTTGCATACCTTCAGCGGTCGCAGCGATTGCATCAAGCACCAGTGGCGCAGACTCAAATTGCTCATCACTTAGATACTGACAGTCAGATCGGTTATAAGTGATTAACTGATGTTTCTCACGCAGATTTTGAGTTATTGCATCTACCTCAGTAGGTTTATAGCCCCATTTTTTAGACGCTTCTTGCTGAAGCTTAATAATACTAAACGGCAATGGCGCTTTTTCATTTTTTGAAGAAGTTTTAATACTGATTATTTCAGCAGCCTTGCCATTTACCCGTTGGGCAATCTCTTTAACTAAATCCGCATCATTTAACTTACCACTATCATTCACCGCATCATTATCAGCAATCAAATATTTAGCAGTAAATACAGTATCATCAAATTTAAAATCACCCACCACATTATAAAAATAATCGACTTTGTGACCAGCATTTTGCTTATCACGTCTCACCACAAGCCCTAGAATTGGTGTTTGAACCCGACCTACTGATAACGTATCTTGACCGCCATAAGCTTGCGCTAATAGCGTATAAAGACGGCTAAGATTATAACCAAAATATTGATCAGCGATACTTCTAGCTAATGCTCGATAACCTAAATGCTCAAACTTTTTGTTATCTTCCATACTTGCTATGGCTTTAGCCACAACCTTAGTATTATTATCATTAATCAAAACACGATGAACAGGTTTTTTATAATCATAAAACCGTAAAATCTCATCTACCAATAGTTGCCCTTCATCGTCAGGATCACCAGCGTTAACAGCACTGTCAGACTTTTCTAATAAAGCTTTTATAACTTTCAATTGCTTATCAGTCTTGGGATTAGGCTTGTGTTTTGCAGGAAGAAAGCAAAACGGTAAATCCTCTAAATTCCACTTTTGATATTTAACATCATAGTCTTCAGGATCGCACAGCTGTAGCATGTGACCATAGCACCAAGTAACGACATTATCACCGTCAACGTAGTACCCGTCTTTTCTTTGAAAATCACCACCTAGTCCAGCAACAATCGCTTTAGCTAATTCAGGTTTCTCAGCTATAAATAATTTCATTATAAGCCCTATTTTTTGGAGCCGTGTTTCCACGGCTTTTTATATCTTTACGTTTGGTGACTATCACACCACCACAACCCTATTTTTTAAGAAGGAGCTAAAAAACTATCTTTCCATAACCTTCTCATGTGACTTTTTTTGCTCAATTTCTTTTTCTTTACCAATTGCTAAATCATTGTTTTTAGCAGTAATATCACCTTTTCCACCAGCATCATAAATTATCTTGGCAGAGAGATTGCTATCTTGCTCTTTGATGCCTGGCAAATTTTCTGTTTCATGGATAACAAACTTACCGCTTTTGGTTCTTTGAATAGTCACGTCTTCACCAACTTCTATAACTTTTCCCGTATAGGTGCGACCAGGTTTTGCTACTTCAGTTTTACCTTCTTCGCTATATTCCTTCTTTTTAGCAGCAATCGCGCCTACTTCAGAACTATTATTACTCTCATTCATTTCAGCAAGAAAACCGCCACTGGCTTGATACTCTTTATCAGCTGCTACCTGTTTTTGAATTTCTTCAAACCGCTTTTTATCAATCCCTTGACGCTTTTCAGCGGTTAATTCAGGGGCATTTTTTAAGAAGTCTTCAATATATTTAGTATTGTAGTTTTCATCTTTTTTTAGACCCAATTCAAAGTCTTTAAACTCTTTTGTATCGGTATCAATACCCATATCTTGATAGGCTTCTTTATCATGTGTATGCTCATTGCCATTCATAAAATAGGCAGCACTACCGCCTTTGTGGATCTCTATGTGATCACGGCTACCTTTATCTTCGAGCTGGATACGCTCATAAATACTATGTCCGTCAGGCGTGTGCCCAGCTTCAATGTGTTCAATTTTGTATTTTTCTTTTAATTTTTTCATGGTTAACTTCCTTATTTACTTAGGCTAAATTACCAATTTAGCCCATTAGTTATTTAAAGTTTGCTTTGCAAATATTGGATCAAAATATACTTCTTTTAATTTGCGCTTATCAAAGAACAGCACTACATCGACAGTGGAATATAAAATCATTTTGATAGCTTCCATATCTACAGTACGTCCTACATCTGAAGATTTAACCAGCCCAGCGATACGATCAAAAGTATGCACCGCACCATTAGAGTGAACAGTGGTTATGCCCCCTGGATGCCCAGTGTTAAGACTCATAAGATATTCCCAAGTCTCACCACCGCGCAGCTCAGCTAGTAAAATACGATCAGGACTCACACGCATACAAGACATTAGCGCATCAAAGGCTGTAACACGTCCTTGCCCCGATCCAAACATCATGTGAAGATGGTTAGGATGATTAGGTAGATGCAATTCGTGAACATCTTCAATAGTGACAATTCTTTCTTCGCTAGGAATTTCAGTTATTAAAGCCTTCGCAAACGTAGTTTTACCCGAACCAGTTTTACCAGCGATAACAACATTCTTTTGATGGAGGACACATTTTTTAAGAAACTCAATGATTTTTCCATCTGCTTTTAGCTCAATCAGCTCTTTATCTTTATCGGTGATCGTCTCAAAGCCTTTTAACTTACTAGCAGCTTCAACCGTTTTATTGAAACTAACATCCTTCCAATCATTAAAAGCACCGCCTTTTTCTAACTGTTCTAATGTGAAGGAGACAGTAGAATGCTTACGAATAGTGAATGAAACTTGATCATCTAACGTTGCAGGAAATCTTAATACCTGGCAGCGACTACCGTCAGGCATTAATAGAGATCCAATAGCTTGTTCACGCAAATTATTGTAAGAGTAAGTAGCTGTGATTAGTGAATTGATATGGCTTTCAGTTAAGGCTTCTAAGTTATGACATTCCCACCCCTCAAAACCTTTTACCCAAACTTCTTTAGGCTGGTTAATAGTCATTTCAGTAATCGCATCGTCATCTAAAAAATGTTGCAATGGACGCAGCATTAAATTGACCGTTTTAGCTTCTAACTCTTCGCTTTTATCGCGCATAACAAACCCCTTATTTCTTCGGTTTTAAATCGTAAACGTCACCAAACCATACATCACGAGCTACAAAAATTGATAGACGGTCGCCTTGATGCTTCACTAATGAAGGTGGAATATTGATTGATTGTTCTAATGCTGTGGCAGCCATATCTTCGGCAGACTGACTTGTGTTTTCTAAATGTACCGTTCCACCGACCGCTTCTTCAGCAGCTCTTTCACTAATCGCCTTACCAAAGTCATTAACTAGACTAACCAGCATAGCGCCACCAAAGCGTTTCCAAAACTTACTATCAACACGACCAGTAACGCCAGCTTCACCCAATGCACCAGCAGCAGGACTATTAATGTCGATGATCACGCCTTTTGGAGTCTCAATTCTATTCCATAAAATAAAGACCCTATTTTGACCTTGCATCAAACCGCCTTTATATTCACCAGTAACTTTACTTCCACGGTCGATTAGCACAACACGCCCTGAAGCTCCGTAAATATTCCTTGTAACCGTACAAGAAAGCATACCTACCACAGTGCTATTAAATTTAGTCTCTAACACACAGTCGATAACATTACCCTTGGTAATGATAAGGTCTCTATTTTTCATCCGTACCGCTGAACTGCCTGATAAAGAAGCAGGAGATAACGATTTTACTAATGGATCTTGATTTTCTGATCTTTCAGGAGTACCAGCAAAACCACTATTATTATTACCACCGTTACCACTATTACCGCCATTACTACCATTATCATTTTTTGGTAAATTGAAGCCAGCTTGATATAGTCGTGCTTTTCTCAGCTCTTCAGGGGTTTTAACTGGCTCAGGTGGCGCTACTGGCGCAGACTCTTCATAGTCTCGCTCAGCTGGAGCACTAAAACTCATAGGTGATTGTTGTTGAGCTTGAATAGGCTCATAATTAGGTGGCTCAATAGGCGCATAATTAGGCGCTGGACTTGTTGCACCGCCTACCCCTGATGTATCCTCATATATTCCCGAGGTGCTACCAGGAACAGGGTTATTTAAAGCGTTTGGATCTGTTTCAGTAGCATACGGATCATAATCAGGGATCTCATCTTCAGCAAACCGATCACCAAAGCTTCTATCGTCTGGTCTAACGAAATCAGATTTTACCTCATCAACGCTTGCGCCCTCATTCATACGATCTTCAGCAGTGATAGCGCGGTAAGCCATAGCACTAGCAACCATTACTGCACTTAAAATAAGAAAAAATATTAAAGCCTTTTGTCCTTTTTTCTTAAATTTCTTTTGTTTAGATAATTCTGACTCGCCCCTTACTTGATCAAGTGTCTCAACCTTTTCAGGCTCGCTATATTCAGGATCATAAACCTCATCGTTTTCATCAAACGGTACAATACGATCTTGCTCTCTTGGATCAGCCATTATTCACCCCCTCCTATCTCTACGCGCTCTACATCATTAGCAATAGTGCCGCTTTTGTTTAAAGTACCGTACCAATTCATACTGTCATTGCGAATATCTAAAACTTCACGACCAAGGCGTAAGCGCCATAGATGATTTACTTTGTGCATAACAGCAATATCATTACCTGAACCTTCTATCGTTTTATTTACTAATGTTTCTTGACCATTTGCTGAACTACCATCTAAAGCGACAGAGTAAATAGCAGGCATATCAGTATTACCAGCAAATTTAAAATAGGTAAAAGTGCCGTCATCCCAAACGTTTATAGGTGCAATTGTTTTACCGCCTTTCATCGTGTAATTGAGATTGAAAACTTTTTGCGTTTTCGCATCGTCTAAACGATTTTCGATTTCAGCTTTATTATTGGCTTCAACTTCAGCTTGATTAATCTCATTGGGGTAAATAAATTTCACTTGGAACATATCGGTAAGATCTGATCCTTCGCTTATAAAGTTAACCTTAAAAACGTAAGTACGTTTATTGGTGATCACGCTAAGGTTGGTTGTGCCCATCGGCTGTGCAGGTTTGATAAAAAGATTATTTTTATAACTGCTAAAATGCCATGCTTCACTATCACCAAAAGCGTGAGCTTCGTACTCTTCACCAGCTTGCAATACAATATGAGTAGCAATACCAGGTTTTACGACAAGCTCGACCACATCATCATCTTTATAGGCAACGGTAGTTACACGTTTATCACTACCAATTGAAATAGGTATGTCAGCAGCGACCGCAGGGATTGAAGCACACCCTAAACTTATTGCTAGAAATAAGGAGTAATTTAATTTGCATAACATTAGATAGTCTCCTGATCAACACGGTATGAAGTCACAACAAAACCAAGGGGATTAAGCAAACGAATATCAGCATCAATGCTTGCAGCGACATATTCATAAGTTAATGTTGCTACCCAAGTTTCATTTCTAACGCCTTGACTGCTTGTTGTTTGTGTCTCAAAACGAACAGTCGCTACGCCTTTATCAGTATTGGGAACTACAGAGATAATTTTAACTTCCCGTGTGCCTTGTGTGCCCAACTCAGCATCCCGACCGATGTTACCGCCCGTACTGTCATATATTGACATATAACGTTTTGCTACTGGATCTGCACTCATTAGAATAGTTTTATCGTAATCGTCCTGAATACTATAATAGTTATAGCTTTCATAACTTTTAATGAAGCTAGCTATGAAATAGGCATCAACCACTTCACCATAAGTCTTTTCTGCTTCTTTAACGGTTGATACCGCATCTACCGCCCCAGTCGCATTATCGACACGTAACACAAAAGGCTCTTTAATCGTTACTGGTTTGAATTGATGGTATAGAACAGCCACACAAGCGAATAAGAAGCTAAGCATTGCGAGGGTTTGCCATATTTTGCGAGAGTGAACAATCTCAGCCATGTAATCGCGTTCTAAGCCTTTGGTCTCATCTAAGTATTGTTGCCACTCTTCTTTATCGACCTTATCCGATTTCTTTTTTAATTTTGCTTTTAACATTTTTCAATCCTCCAAATTATTTGATAACAACAATGCTTTTAGGAACTTCTCTTTTTGTATCAACATACTCAACTTTTGGAGGTATCTTGTACGGCTTTAACTCAGATGGAACAAACTTATTAACAGGAACAAATCCACCCCATCCCGACACTTGACTAGCATTTTTTGGGTAAGTTTGGCAGCCACTCAAAAACGAGAGACAAAGCGACCCTATTAGCAGATATTTCATAACATCAACCTTGAAAATTTAATAAATTAGTTTAATTAGAAAGATAATATGATCAGGTTATTATTTAGTGCCCTTCCTATAATAGTCAGGATAACCTTGTTTCATCTCTTGTTTTGATTTATTGAACTCATGACGTGCGCCCCTTGCAGCGCCAGCAACCCCAGCGCCACCTTTACGAGCTTGATTATATTTTGAAGCAGCAGCACCACCAGCCATACCACCCCTTGCAGCACCAGCAGCACCCATGCCACCAGCAGCAGCAGCAGCGCCACCGCCACCAACTTTAAGCATAGCAGTACCAACCGCGCCACCAGCAGCGCCCGTTAATTGTGAAACATATTGGGGTACTTGAATTAGCACACCCATACATACAAGACCTAAAAACGCATAGGTTGCAGCTTCAGCAAAGTTATTAGCTTCAGGATCAACTACTAACGCTTCAAGTTGAACTTGGAAGATAGCGGAGAAAATAGCAAATACGGCAATGACAATAACAGCGGTAATGACCGTATTTAAGACAGAACCTACCCATGAAAAGAAATATTGTTGTGTTGGCTGAAAAGCCAAGCAAACTATGAACAATGGACCGATGCCAAGCATTACAGCTAATACGATTTTAGCAATGAATAACCATAATGCACCCATGATGCAGCACATTAACGTACCGATCCAAATCATTAATCCATACACAACTGGCATTAAGTTACTATCTTTACCTGGCATGAGATTAATACTAAATTCTTCAAAATATAACCCAGCGTTATATGAGCCTAAATCGTATAACGTCTCAATCGCTTTAGCAGCACTCTCACCAGTTTCTAAATTAGCCCCTGATACTGAATTTGCTACCACCCCAGTAACAATATCGTCAGGCATTGTGAGAAATACATCAATGATATAAGTCTGATATACCGCTGTTGTTAGGGCTAACGTGGTTATGATAGATACTTTTAACATCTTCACAGCGACTTCAGTAAAAGGACGGTCAAGCATTCCCCGAACTGCCATAATACCGAGAAAAATAAAGGAAAGTGTCAATGCCCCAGCTACTAAAGGAGCAATCTCACTCGCTATGCCAGCTGAAAAAGTGCTAGTGAACGAACCTAAAGCATCATTTACGTCAACAAACGCATCACTAAGAAAAGTTGTGCCTATTCCTTCTGCTTGAGCCATTTCAATCTACCTTAATGATTATTTTACATCTTCACTATTAACGTCTTGATCGTTAGTATCTTCACTACTTTTAGGATCAGCGAAAGCTCTAGTTGATGCTCTACGTGTACCACCTGAACTATTAAAGGCAGTCTGTCTTTGATCTGTTGCAATTTCAGCGTTACTACAGTTAGGATCGCTCATTACTTCTTTAACGCTTTTACCAGTTGCCAATTCCGCTTTACACTCTTGCATCAACTTATTTAAAACATCTTTATTTTCTTGCTTAACGAGAAATTCAACTGAATACAATTCAGGCTTTTCAGCTTCTTTGGTTTCAGTACAACCAGCTAAAACAATACCCATTCCTAAAATTAAAACTATCGACTTCATGATAACTCCTGATGTTGTAGGCATTCATACTGCCTACAACCATTATAATTTTTAAAATTTAGCTAAAAGCCCGTACTGAACCTCTACGTGTACCGCCATTTTTATTAAAATTGCGTTCGCGCTCCATGCGTTGATTGCGCTGTAAATCTACCTCAGCTTCTCTTAGCATTTTTGCCATTTGCAGCTGATTGGTTTGCAAACTCAACATGGCGTTTTCAACTTGAATACGGTTTAAAAGATCGGCAGCAGCTTTAGGATCTTTCTGTAAATCTACAGAATTAGCCATGCGCTGAATTTGATTAAACCGTTCAAGGCTCTTAACGTACATATCATCAAGTTTTACCTTATTCTGCAAAGCGCCCATTTTTTCTTGTTCAAGCAGTTTAGCAACTTGCTCTTTTTTTGACCCTGTTAGCTTTTGATTTTTTTGCAAGCTATCTACTTTTTGGGCGAGACCTTCCCAGTTGCCAGTTTGATAATCTTTATACAAGCCCTGCATTTCATTAGGCAGATATTTACCATACTTGTTAAACATATCACCAATGTTGCGAGTGCCCCTAAATTGTTCAAACTGGGCTTTCGCTTGCTGGAATTGCTTTTGAGCTTCTTGTAATTGCTGTAACTGGCGCACAAAACTACTGGCATCAAATACTGGAACGCCAGCAGCGTTTGCTTGAATAGTAGGTATTACCGTTAATGGGGCAATCATTGCAGCCGATAGTACAACTGCTATAACTTTCTTTTTCATTGTAAATCTCCTTAGACTATTTAATTTATGTAAATCCATGCTCTTCATAAAATACTGGTAGCCAGTCTTCAGGCTTATCAGAACCAATGCGATCAATGATTTCATTTACTTGTTCAGCATTATCAGGAGTGCCCGACAATACCAACATTTCTTTATCAAAATCAGGTAAGAAAAACTTCAGCATTGAAGACTGACCAAGATCAGAACCCCCTTGTTTGACCAAAAACTGATAACTTTTATCAGGTATATCTTTAACTAAATCATATTCAGTTTCGGATAACTTCAGCCCGTGAACATAATCGTCATAGTCAGCTTTTGGGTTTTCAAGCAAGATCTGTGTTACGCATTGAGAAACGATAGTTTTAGCGATTGGACTACTAAGGGCATCGTTTGGCTCTTGTGAAGCAAAAACGCAAATCCCGTTTTCCTTACGGATAGTTTTAAGTTTGTTTTTAAAAAGCTCTTGAAAATGAACATCTTCAGCAAGTTTCCAAAACTCATCGAAGAAATAGACAAAAGGCGTACCGTCAATAAGTTGCTGTGTTCGATATGTCAAATACAAGATAATGACTGATCTTAATTCAGGAATATCAAGAAAATTAGTAACGTCAAATCCATAAATGTTATATTGGCTAACGTCTAAAGTGTCTTTTGCATTATCGAATACCCAGCCATATTGACCATTACCACACCATTTCTCTAAACGTTGGCGTACCGATGGGCGTTCATCATCTGAGATAGGATTAGGCAAACCTTGTTGAAAGATAGATAACTGTCTATCTTTTTGATCATGGTTATATAGAACCTCAATCGCTTTATCAATTTCACGTTCATCATTAAAATTGATACCGTAGTCATCCCCTCTTAATAGGTCATGAAGCCACTGTCTAACGAACTTACGATTTTCGTTATTGTCAGGCAGCTGGAAGGGGTTAAATCCAGTAGGCTTACCAGTCTCTAAAGGCAAGTATTTACCACCTACAGCACGTATAAATATCTCTAAACCGCGATCTTTATCAAACGCTACTAATCTTAAATTGGGTACACTCAATAACTGGGCAAACAAGAACGCGCAAAGCGTGGTTTTACCAGCGCCCGTTTTACCAAACATCAAAGTGTTACCATCATATTTTTTGCCAATTGAGTTTTCATCTTTAGGGCTACGATGAAAGTTAAAAAAGTATGGCGTACCCGACATTGAGCGAAACATAGTGACCGCTTCACCCCAAGGGTTTTTATCAGCTTTACCCGTCATAAAGTTATGCAGCGAATTGAACGACCAAAAATTTTCAGAAGTTACAACCGCTGGACGTGGACGCATATCATAATTACCTGGGAGCTGGGCAAAAAACCCAGCTTCTAAAGCAATATCAAGATAAGTTGGAATAATACCCACTTCAGTTAAGTCAGTAGATAGACCTTGTAAACTACCTTTAACCTTAGTTGGTGTGTCACCATAAGCACACACTGTCATGTGATGTTGACCCATAATAAAAGCGCCCGACATTAACTGATCCATTGCTTCGTCCATTTGCTGAACTTGTGATACAGCAACGTCTTCTGAGTCAATTAAAAATTTCTTATGGCGTTTTAAATAACCCAGTGCCGCGACTTTTGAAATAATAGTAAATGACTGAGTAACAACCAATTCACAGCTTGCTTGAAGCAATGTATTAAAGTGACCTGGAACTGTAAAATTATCGTACTCTTTAACTTCAAGCATTCCAAAGAACTTAGAATGATCTATATGTCTAATCTCACCAATCTCACCATGATCTGAGAACAATAACCGATTAGTTGATAGGTAGTTGTAGTAGCGTTCACGAGTTACTGGAACACGAACCATCTTATGATTAATTAGATAAGCAAATAGCTCTAGCATTTGGCAATACATACGCCCTTGATACTCATAAGTTGTTAACTGAGTCGGCTCATAACTTCTAATGCCACTTTTTATTAAATCGGCAATGTCAGTTAGCTTTTGAATATAAGCACTTTGCTGTTCTAAACGATCTTCCAAGCTAGATTTTTCAAATCGAGCAAAAAAACCACTTACTTTTTCAATTACTGGTCGGAAAATAATAGTGATATAAATCTCATTGACCATTAAACCCGAACCATCAAAGACCGTACTATATTTATTAGCAACGTCTTGACAAAATCCGTTTTTATAATCCTTAACTTTATAGCCTTTTTCATAGCGTCTAACTGTATTGACATACAAACTGACATGCTCAACATCATGGGATGGGATAGATCTCATATTGGTATTAAGATCACGTACCCATTTAATAATATCTTCAACGTCAGCAGCTATGTGAGCACGACCAACAACCTTGATCGTGGTCACATAATCGCCATTTTTTGTAGCTATGATATTGTCGCTAACATGATGAGAATACGGGATCATGTCTGCTAAACTTCGATCTTTAATCATGATTTCTGGGATTGTAAGCTCATTCATATTAGAAACCTTTTAGAAACCTTTATTTTTTAATGTCTTTTTTAGACCATTTTTGCCATTTTTGATTTTTGATGGGCGTATAAGAGGTCGCCCCCCAAAATCTCTTTACAGCTCTAGGACAACGTAGTTTGGTATCAATATAAAGCCCCCATTGTCTAAATGCCCTATCATCTTTTTTTGCGATCATTCTCATAACAAAAACAACCACTGGCAAAAGAACCCACATAAAGAGACTGATAGCAATTGATAAAACACCTACCCCTACGAACGCCCATAAAAGGGCATTCGTAGGTACACCAAACATCGTTGCTGGGCGTGTTGCGCCCTTATACAAATCAAACATATATTATGTCCAAAAGAAGTTAACAATTTCTGTTGCTGAAGCAATAATGATGATGCCAGCAATGATTTTGACAAACATTGACTTATCAACCATATTCGCCATATAACCAGCACCAGCACCAATGATCGAGATAATGGCAACGATACGGATAATAGGCTGAATTTCTTCAAGAAACTTTTGCATACCAGTTGTTGCTTTAGATAAACCAGCAGCATGAGCCATATCAGGCATCATGAACAAAGCTGCAACCGCTACAAGCATTAAACAGGTAGATGCCCATTTACGAGTTTGCAAAGCGGTTAGGTTTGCTTCGCCGTACTGAGAGTTTTGAGAATAAAGCATGTTTTTTCCTTTTAAATGAAACAAGTTAAGTTGATTAAGATTGATTTCGTGCGCTAAATAAATCGGTACTTGGGGCAGCGAACACATCCCCAGTAAAAACAGACTCTTTACTGTTTTTTACTTGAACATCTGCTAAACCTTGATTGACTTCACCAATGACTTTCGCAGCATTAAGACGAGTAGTTAGTAATTCCTTTTCTACACTATTAGCCTTATTAGCGTTTTGTGCATAAGCAGCTAAATCATTGCTATTGCTAGGCAGTGTTAGAGGTAAAGACTGTGGTAATGCTTGCTGTCTAGCATTGCGATAACCATTAACCTTTGAAAAAACCTTAGTAACGTAAGGAGGTTGACCCTTAAAATCAGCTCTAAATCCAGTCTTGAAATTACCACTGTAATAGCAGCTCATAGCTAAACGTAATTTGCCGTCATAAGAATGCTTACTACCGTATTGGCTATCAGCACGTTTTAAGCAGTTAGCAAAAATACTTGATCCAGCGCGTAAATTAGTACAAGGATCAAACATATTGCGCTCATTCATATTGTATGTTTTGAAGTTTATCTTATTGACTTGGGCTAACCCTACGCTAAAGTTCCTACCTTGTTCTCTAAGTAGTCTTACGGCTTTAACCGCATCTACATAGTTAGTAGGTTGCTTAATAGAGCCACCTACTACGCCAATAGCATAAGGGTTAAAATTACTTTCTGTATGCACAATGGCGCTCATAACAGCAGGTTCTACATCGACAGCGCATTGTTGGGCGACCGCTAAAAAATCAAACACGTTAAACTCCTAGCTAAAAATTTAAAATCTATGGTTTGAGTAAGGCTGACCATCTACAAACATACGAAAGTCAAAACGAGCATTATCAGGCGTTACAGTTTCAACTTTTTCCCACCACTCATGCTTAACACCACGATTGCTAACAGCGTCTAATTTTTTGCCACCTACACAAACACGGCTTTTGTATTTTGTTCTAGTCCGTGTTTCATCGCCAACATCGTAGCTTTCATCATATGTGTTACTGGCTAATCCACCAGTGACTCTACCAGCAGCGCGTTGTCCTTTATGGTAGTAAACCCCATTTGAGCCATAAGTAAGACCAGCAGGACAAGAAGGGAGGTAATAAGCAGGGCTATAATCGACATAATTACCAGTGGTTTTAGAGTCAGCGCCACTTACTAGATTACAAGTAGGTAAGCTTTTACCTGTAGTGGTCAACTAATTTAGGACAGCTGATAAGAGATTTTGATTAAAGTAACGTTTTTCTTTTGCTAACGGTGTTAAATAATCATTAAAACTGTGCGGTCTCACGGTTTGATAATAGCCCCAGATATAATCAACAATGGCACTTTTAGCCTTAGCGATATTCTCATAACCACCCTTTGGCATCCATTCTGTTTTAAAGCTCCTGAAGAACCTTTCAGTTGGCGCGTTGTCCCAACAATTCCCACTACGGCTCATACTTTGTATCATCCCCTCACAACTTGCCACAGATTCAGCGAACCTTGCACTGGTGTAATGGGTTCCCTGATCGGAATGGAATAGCACGCCATTGGGTTTGAGTCTGCTGTTATACGCCATCTGCAACGCTTTAGCGGTCAGCACGCTATCAGGGGAATCTGATACCGCAAAGCCAACAATACGACGGGCATACAGGTCTAAAACAACGGCTAGGTAGCACCAGCCACCTTTAATGCGAATGTAAGTGACATCACCCGTCCAGACTTGATTGGGCGCTGATGGGCTAAAGTCTCTATTTAAAATATTTTTATGTGTTTTATGTGCCTCGTCAGCGTGCTTGTATTTGTGCGTCTTCAATTGACAGCTTTTAAGCCTCATCTGCGCCATAAGCTTACCTACCACATAACGTGACAGCTTAATGTTATGCTCATTCATTAGTATGGCGGCAATGCTGCGAGTGCCTGCTGATTGCTTCGAGTCGTTAAATATTTGGCGTATTAAGGCTTTGGTTTTGACAGTGTCAAGGCTAATTGGCTTGGGCTTTAGTCTATAATAGTAGCTGCTCTTCATCACGCCAAACAGCTTGCACAGAAGGCTTTTATTAACCTGTTTGTCTTGCTCTGCAAGCTGACTGATTAGCGATAGCCGTTCAGGCTGTCCAAGGCTAGCAGAGCAGAAGCCTTTTTTAGAATGTCGCGCTCCATAGTCAGCCGCTTAACCTGCTTACGCAGTTCTTGGAGCTCTCGCTGCTCATCTGTTAAGGCGTTGCCGACTTTAGGTGCTTCGCCATTTATTTCTTGACGGTACTGAGTCAGCCATTTCTGCAGAGTGGATTTACCTATTCCTAAAGAATCGGCCACGTCAGGTATTTTACGCTTATGATCAATCACTAAGCTAATGGCTTCTAATTTGAATTCTCGGGTATATTGATTGCGTTTGTTGGTCATACTGTTTTCCTCTTTGGGTTAGTATAAACCTCTTATGCGCTGTCCAATTTAATTATGCCACTACAACCCTTAGCCAAGTCGCGCACGACCTCTTTTACAGTAGGAGCGCATTCAGCTATGCCCATTGGGTTAACTGCACCCATACAAAGCATAAATTTACAGCCGTCAGCAGCTTGCGCTACTGTTATTGGCAATATAAAAACGCTTCCAAGAACCGCTGATTTAATTAAATTAGATACGTGCATATTCCCTCACTATTTATTCCTATTAAATTCATCTTCACTAGAAAAAACCTCTATTTTTCTACGTTTCTCATCATCACAAACAATGTAAACATGCTTAGCGTTATCGCAATTCTCTTGAACAAATTTCAAGCAAAAATCTAATTTTTTGAAATAACGTAGATGCCCAGCAAAAGTGTGTAGCTCTTGATGTTCTTCTTTATGATGAAGCTGTAATTGAATGAACCATGAAGATTTTCCGTCCAACTCAGTTTTTTCATAAATAACAACATCAAACTGTTTATCAAGATTTGTATTAAGCACCTTTAAATCATTAGTATTGATCATTGCATCGTCACCTTTAACCTCTTGTTTTTGATGATGCAACTTTACCTTGTTTTCATTCATACAGAACTACCGCGACCTATTATTTTTCACAGTAATTAACTCTTGTGAAATAAGAATTAGTTTTTATTTCACAAGAATGCGTTTTCATTGTATACACCAAAAATCATATTATTTCTTGAATGTTGCCATTTACCTATGATAAATAGTTATAACAGGATAATTATCCAATAACTGTTTGTTAACGTCTGAGTGTTATTAAGATATTATCTCATTATGACAATAGTATAGGTAGCTAAAAAGAAAATAAGCGACACTCAATGTCGCATACATACCTATATTTATATAACGGCTAAGATGAGCTTTATTCATATCAATATGAATATTATTCATCAATCTAAATTTGAATTAAAGACAGTAAAATATCTTTATATATCAACTATTTATATAATTGTTATCAAATATTTTTAACAAAAAGTATCTATCATTGGCATTATATTCATTAAGTAATATTAATGAATATATGCAGCTCCGTTTATCAAGAAGTGGTTACTATACAGCAATGAGACTTTTTTACATTACAGAAAGGCGTTACTAATTGTATTTTTGACTATATATTAGAAATCAACATAAGTATTGTATTTTAATCATACATTCGTTTCACTTCTTAACATTTAGCACCTTTAGGTAATCCATAGCTCAGTAAGCCAAAAATGAGCTATAACGGCTTATTAACTGCCAAAGTGAATTGTTAGCCAAAAATATTTTAAAGGCTAAATAAGGCTACATTTACGAGCATTTAGAGTTAGTTGATCTTTTTTAAATAAAAATAAATATTCAAAAGAAAAGAAGCGCCAGCTGGCGCTTCTTAAAAGATAAAATTAATTTGATTATTATATGGAATGGTTTAGCTTCTCTATGAAACTTACGTTTAGCTAAAGAGTATATAAGTCAATCACTTACAAGCGTTAAAAACAGGAAATGAAGCGAAAATGAGGAAATAGAGCTAAAAAAACAGGAAATGAAGCCAAAATAAGGAAATGAAGCCTTATAAATGACGAAATGGCTGTTTTACAGATAAAATGATGTTAAAAATAGCAAAAAATCAATCAATTCTGTTAAAAGGGGGTTTATTTAATCTTGGTTAATCTTGGTTAATCTTGGTTAATCTTGGTTAGTCTTGTTTACTCTTGTTTGAGAGCATTTTTTCGATAATTAAATCAAACACTTACAAGCGTTAAAAACAGGAAATGAAGCGAAAAAACAGGAAATGAAGCGAAAAAA
>TARA_R110002049_G_scaffold275725_1_pt1 | contig 26262 bp, 18 predicted proteins | sample TARA_R110002049 | Tara Oceans TARA_R110002049 (sample SAMEA4396941) | marine metagenome | biome: Polar Biome; feature: [SRF] surface water layer (ENVO:00010504); material: water (ENVO:00002006), including particulate matter (ENVO:01000060) such as... | depth 5 m
ACTATGACACCGAAATGGGTGGCACAAAACGAACCGAAGTATCCACTCTGTACTGTTAGTTTTAAACTCACAGGCTTTACAGGCTCTATAACTTGTTGGCGAGTTAAAATATCTGTCTTCCTCATAAGCACCTTTTAAAAGGTTTATGGATTCTATAAACCCCATATTTTCATGATACTTGTGATTGTCAGCTATTATATCCTCAATAATAGGACTAATATTAACCATTCCAAGAACTGAAGTGCCAAGTTTCGAAATATCAGATTCCAATTTCACAACCCCTGTTCTATTATTGGCCTGTTTGCTAATGCGGAACAGTTGGTTTAAACCATCAATTGAGGCCGTTGTTTCCTTATTTGCCATCATCAGAGATGACGTTATAGACCATTCTGGATTACATAACTGCATCACATATTTTTGAAAAGCAATATCGAATAAGTAGGGCTTCCAACTTGAAACCATTCCTCCACGCTTTCCAATGAACGTATATTCATCGGAAGGGTTATATGATTTCGCTTTGACTTCAATCAGCTGAATTTGATTGCCTTTTTTGACCAATATATCCGTTCTAATAAACAGGTTGTTTATTAAAAAAGCGGCCTCAAAAATGATGACGTTTTCTTGAAGAACAAGTACTCTTGTTTGTTCCGCCAGTCCTTCGTAATCCCAATCATTTCCTTCTACTAAAATGCCATTTGGATAATGCATTCGAGCCAATTCCTCAACTTGAAACCCGCCCTGAGCAAGTGCTTGCAAAAAGGTGTCATCTACCTTTTGATTTACATATTCGTCCTTCCTGGTATAGAATAACTTATTAGGACATTCCAATCCTAACTTAAATCGGGATTTTGTAAGGACACGCATAATTCTTATTCTAATATAACTTTTCTAAATGTCAAAGAGATTCTTCTATCACGCAATCGTTTTGTACCATTAAAACTATCTGATTTACGGGATGCGATTCCATGCTCAAACAAATACCTAGATTCGCCACTGAAGATTAGTATGGACCTTCTTTTAAGAAGTATAATGTGCTTATCTTTTGAATCTGCTTTTTTTATGTCCATTACAATATCTGACGCTAGGCTCAATGAAATTATGGTATCACTAAAACAAGGCTCACAATCAATATGCATAGCTATTCCTTCTCCTGGCTCATAATTATTTATTATAAGCTGGTCTGGAGTAAAATCAATAATATTTTGCTTCAATAACCTATTAACTATCAATTCACTCCACTCAGGTAATTCTCCTATTTTATAGGATTGATTGATTTTCCTAGCTCTGTAATCATACTTATATCCGTAATGCTGTACCTTTCTTTTTAAATCGTCTAACCAAGGCTGGTTGTCAATGAAATTAATAAGAGTCTTCTCCTCTTCCTCAGAAATAAATTGCCCATTGTATATGAGGCCATTTACTCCAGAAACAATTTCCTCGGTAACCTTCTCATCCGTTTTATATATCCCAAATAAGTCCATTATAATTCTAGTAATTCAAAGTACACTTTTTCATCCTTTTCATATCGAGACAATTCATTATTTTTATACTTAACCACTTCGCGTCTGCTCAGTTTTATGTTATATGTTTTTAATGTTCTTTTGAATACGTTATAGCTATGATTCCTCTTTTCAATGGCAGAATTTTGAAATAATATTGAAAACTTATTCAGAGGATATTTTTGGACTAATTGATTGACTAATTCTGCAAGCATTTTTCCTTGGTCTCTATTAATATTACCGAAAAAGTAGGAGAAATTAAAAACACAAAATTTAGTTTGGGATAGTATATCATCCAATTGATTTTCTTTAATTTCAGAAAAATTCTTGACTAGCGTATAATTAAAGTTTGCCCCGAACATCGATGATTTTAAAAATGCTTCTGCTTTTTCTAGCATTGAATTGGATATATCTATACCAATATACTCAATCATAGACTTATTTCGAGCATTATCTAAATATGATTGTAGGGCTATCCCAGCCGTACATGGACCACATCCCCAATCAAAAAGGACTAGTTTATTAGAATTATTTCTAAGCTCTGTTTGAAAAAGCTCATCGAAGGATTTTAATATTGCTACTTGGGAAAAATAATGTTTCCTCATATTATAATAGCAATACAGCAATGTTCGGTCATGAGGGCCATGGGTAATAATCGCTTCATCAAAATTAGCTCTTCCATAACCTATAACGGTCGTACGGTTGTACTCATTGTCGTACTCAAGAATATCTTGTGGATAATTGGGGCTTCGCTCTTTAATAGGATTCAAAACTAGTTCGTTGAATACAGAGTTAAACGATGCATCAGGAAGCTGAACTTCACCTTCTGTAGATGACGTTGCTAAATCAAGCTCGTCGTTAAAGAAAATCTCCCCAGATAAAATACCATCAACTCCTTCATCGATTAAACCGCCTCGAGATTTTATAAACTGAGTTAATTTGTAATAAATTGGGACATTTGAAATATAATAAGGATTCCCAATTAAAATAAGTTGTTCTTTCGCCCTGGTAAGTGCCACATTGAGCTTTCTATCAACTAAATCTCCATTATCACTATCAACTGTAGTATTGGCAGATAGAAGTTCCAATTGAGAAAGTGAGTTCACGCACAAACTTAAAATAATAATGTCTTTCTGGCTCCCTTGGTACCGCTCTACTGTATCTACAGCAATATCGTCCCAATTAGGGATTTTCGCATTTTCTAATTCTTTCTTAATTAAGGCAATTTGATTCCTATAAGGTGTTATTATTCCAATAGTTTTCTGTGAATGGTATTTTATTTCCGTTATTTTATTTTCATTAGTTATTACTGTGCCCTCATTAATATTATATAAATCAATAATTTCCTGGACTATTTTTACCGCTGCTTTAGCTTCAAACTCATTTACCTTTCTATTATTAGACTCTGTGATTTTACTAGGGATATAGAGTAATCTTCTTTTTCCAAAATATTTTTGAAGGTCATTTTCGAAAGTGGCAAAGGGCAAAGGACCAGTTTGATGAGGTAGCCCCGCCACCTTTAGCTTATTTCCGTAAAAACAATGATTCGGGAACGTTGCAACTTTACTATGCATTCGCCCTTGGTAACTCAGCATATTGGATGCATGCTTCCAGCCATTATCTGTGGTTAAACGAAGCATTCTTTCAAAGTAAGACTCTTTAAGGTTGCTAATCCCCATTTTTCTTAAGGCACTATCGAATCTTTTTGACTGTTCATTATTCTGTAATGAAACCGCTGCCAATTGCTTATGGTCACCAATAAGGATAAACTTATTAAACCTCCCTAAAAGACCAATTAATTGAGGTTCTAATATTTGGGATGCTTCATCAATTATAACGGTGTCAAATTTCTTAATTTTAAATAGTTCCGTTTTATTGACTATCGAAGATACAGTTGAAACAAAAACACGATGTCTAGATAGTAATTCTACCAGTTCAGCTCTATTGCTACAACCTTCAGCAATACTATCTAATAAATTATGATGATGTTCAGCTGCGGTTCCTAATCTGGAACCTATCCGAATAAAGTTTCGGTCTGCTCGCCCAAAATTAATACGACCGTCATTTTGGTCTTCAAAGTTAATAATTGCGTTATTAATGGACTCGCAAATCTCATCAACAGCACGATTAGTGTATGCTAAAACCATAACATTCCCTTCTGTTTCTCCATATAGTTGTCGCACCAAATGCTTTAGCATGATACTGGTTTTTCCTGTTCCTGGAGGGCCAATGAGTAAGTAATAATCTTTCGCAGCTAGTGCTTCGCTCAGGATTTGATTTTGCTCTTTTCTTGATTCTGTATTTTTATTCTCGGCTTCGGTAACGTACTCTTTAAAATCATAAATTGCCTCTCTTGGTTCACTTTTGCCTAAAAGCAAATCTCGTTTAGTTTTATCTGTTTTTATAAACTTGAACAGACTTTTAAACATGCTATGAAATGAATGGTCCAGACTATCATGTTCAATACACCATGGTGAATCGTTATTGAATATCTTATCCTTTGCTACTGTATTTTGCTTATACCTAAAGACAACTTCCAATAAACCCTCTCTATCAATTTCTTTAGAAATTGAACATTTAAAAATCTGTCCTTCGGTGACTAAGGCATTTTTATTTGCTTTTTGGTAGAGAACGCATATATCACCTCGTCTAAAATTAAATGCATCGGTTTCGGCAAGAGCGGTATGTCTTAATACCAGTCTTGGATTCTTTTCATCATCACTATAGTTGTTCTCTATTTTTAGAGGCTCTATGGCATCACTTTCATCATTTTCACCCACATCCTCTTTATTCCATAATGCCGCATGACCTTTAGAATAATTACCATCACCAATTTTTGACAGCATTAATTCCTGGGCAACAAATTGATAGAATGCTATAAAGTATTGCAATTCATCATCGTCCAATCTTCTAATTGCCTCTTGAACTGCATCAAAATCTCGTCTAAACCAACCTAAATTTGGGTGTAACTCTATTCCTAATTTTTCAAAACCTAAGTCGTTAAAAAAAGATTTTATATTGTCACTGTTTTCAGCTGAACAAATTGCTCGTTCTTTACTAACAATGATGTTTCTAGTATTAAGAATTCTTTTATCAAAATCAACAAAACGAGGAACCCATCGTATATTATGCCCTTGGGTACTAGCTGAGGAATAACAAATAGCGGCCTCTATGTTATTGTCTGGCATGTTATAAACTTGTCGCAGTATCATACGATACATTCTGGCTTGAGCAGCATGGTTATCGTTTACTTTTGTTGTGATATGACTTGGGTAAGGTAAGCGTCCGGATTTTAATTCAATAATCTTTGCAGCCTGTTTCGATTTGTCCAATAAGTCTAAACGTCCTTGTAATCCTATTTTTTGATTAATAAAAGCGGGTTCTAAAACCGTATTTTCCTTATCTATTTCTATACCAACACTCTCAAAATCTATTTGGACTACTCGTTTTAAATTATCGAACTGCTCTCTGGTATTTTGAACAAAACTTATAAGTTCCTGGTCATCTTTGAACAATACCGTGTATTCAAAGGGACTATTACTAAAGGTTTCTTTAATAAGGTTATTAAACAAGGGTTGTTTGTCTCTAGGAGCATACACTAATTCGTCCATAAAAAAGTTGGATACATTACCCTTAAGTAAAGCTGGAGATGCCTCTACTTCAATCAGTCGTTTTATAAAGAACAGTTGCCATGGCGATATTTCATTGCCACCTATATTTTGAAAACATTCTGCTACAGCCGAAATATCTATTAAATAATCAGGTTGATATACAATGTGCAGCGGTAAGCAATTGTCATTCTCATCAATTTTAACCTCTAATAATGACAGTTTATCTCCTACTTGAATAATATCCAGGGTGCTGGCATATTCTTTTAGAAGGTAATCATCATGTATTGGTATTTTGAACTGATTTCCATCATCGGTATCGACAATGATTTGACTATTGGTTTTATCCCAAACATAACCGACTAAAGCGTTATAAAAAGCTTTTGCTTTCGGTGGTTCATATGCCTCATACTCTGCTTTACCTAAAATATCCTCAAACCAATTGGGCATTGGGTTGGTTGTTAATTCTTCAATAAATTTCCCTGTAGCAAGTAAATACCCGTAAAAATGCCCTTCATCTATTTTAGAAATAGCATTCTCTGTTTTAGTATGAAACCGTAACGCACTTATTTTCTGCTTTATGTTGCTGGTTAACTGTTCTTTTCTGAAGATATAATCTAACCTGGCATAGAGATTTGGAAATTGAATAGAAATTTCTGAGGTATAATCCGTAGCTATTAGCTGAAGAATACGCTTTAACTCCTTAACTCGATAACTCAAGGTCGTATTGTCGGACTCTGCTATTTCAAATAGCAAATCATAGTAGGCAGTGCTGTTTATTCTCATTCTAGGACTTTATTTTTATACCAACAAATAGTCTCTCTAAACTCGGTCCCGTACCCATGATAAGATGATAACAAACAACATTTTTAGAATCCAAAGATTCAGATTTTATAAAATGAATAAATGCCTCGGAAGAAGTAATTTTTAGTGGCAAATCTTCTGCATGGGTAAAGAGCCTACTATTTTCGTAGGACTTGGAAACCCATTGTTTTTGAAATTCAAACTCTCCGTCATAAAAAATAAATTCAGTAGCGCTAGAAGGGTTATTACTTATCTCGTTTTCTTCATCAATTATGACTTCACCAGACACTGGACACTCAAAATATAACGGACTTTCTATGAATTCTTTTATCAACTCCATCGGGTAACTATTTTTGTTTTAATTTTTTCCATCTTAAGTTGTATTTTCTGGACTTCTTATAATAGAGTTAGATTAAGTTTTGAAATATACTTTAAAACATGTTAAATCATATATTTTCTATGAAGGGGGTTGAGATTCCTGTTTTTTTGTAGAATTAAATCAACTTCATCCGTGGGTATTTCATTGCTATGGCAGGTTAACGTACGTAATTTTTCTAATACTAGTAGAGGAATAATACAAGTAATTCGATTGTGAGAACAAGTTAAAGTTAGAATTTGATTGCAACTTTTTAATGGTTCAAGACTTGTTATCTCATTTCCCCATATATGTAAATATTTTAGATTCTCTAAACTAGACAACGGTTTTATGTCTTCAATAAAATTATTATTTACGTAAACGGCTTCTAAACTTGTAATACCTTTTATAGCATCTAGGTTTGAAATTCTATTGCCATTAAAATCTATAGATTTAAGATGCTTTCTTTTGGCGATTGATGATAAGTCCGAAATACGATTGTAAGAGAAGGATATACTCTCCAATTTAAAAAGACCTCTTAAAGCATTAATGTTCTCTATTTTATTTCCTCCTAAATATAACTTCTTAAGGGTTTTTAGCTTTTTTATTGGTTTTAAATCCGAAATAAAACAATCTGTCATCCACAAGGTCTCTAAGGACGACAACTTTGATAAAGGACTTAAATTTGATATCGGGTTAACGCTGCCATATATGCGTTTTAAATGTGTAAGTTTTTGAAGTGGTTTAACATTCTGAATTTTACATCTCTCAAATGCAATTTCTTCCAAACCTTTAAAAAGTTTTATCTTTTTAAGATTATTTACTTTAGTATTTGATATCGCCAATCTTTTTAAATTAAATTGAGAAATCGGCTTTAAGTCTTTAATAGGAAAGCCATTACAGCAAATAATATCCATTTTAATTATACTGGCGATTATTTTTTCATTTACTACAATTTTATTCATCTCAAACCCATCAAGGAAAAGGAAAAAATAGTCCTGTTCAAGATTTGAAGAGCTTATTGAACGACCTCTATTTTTTTCTAATCGTTTACGTTCTATTTCATAATTTAACAACAAAATACGCTGCCACATTTCGGACAAATTATTCCACCATGTTAAATTGTTATTATTCATTTTTAAGTTCTAAGTAATGAATATCATCACAGACAAATATTTCTGGGCTAACCAAATATTAGTTTTTATTTTCTTAATCAATTATAACTTCGCCAGATATTGGACATTCAAAATATAGTGGACTATCTAAAAGTACTTTTTTTAACTCCATAGATTATTCTTATTGTAAGGCATGATTCACTATCTCATCCATACTAGCTGCCACAATCATTTCAGAGTCCAACGCTTTAAAATGCTTTTTACCACAATCTATTTTCCCTTGTTCTTTCGGTCTTAAATCCCCAAACAATGTAGTCCCCTTAGACTCAACTACGAAATACAACTTCTCATCATCTCCATCCTTCCAAAGTATAGCCCAATCTGGGTTATATGTTCCCAAAGGTGTGTCTATTTTAAACCAATTAGGCAGTTTAGCGTACACTGAAATATTATCACTATTCTCAAAAGCAGTAGCTAGTTTTGATTCTACTGCTGAATCATAAATTACATAATCAAAAGGTGACTTCTCAGATTCCTTCAGGTTACTCTTCAGGTAACCAAACAACTCTTCATTCTCAAATAGCTCCTGACTATAATATTCTGAATCTCCAATTTTTTTATATTGAATGCCATCAATGATATGTAAACGCATTTGTTCGTTGATGATATCAATACAACCTTCTATAAATTTTTGCGGATTAATTTTAAAATATGGCAACTTATTTGTTCCAGTCAATATCTTAACTATCGATTTTCTAGTTAATTGGGTTTCATTTTGAAGATACCCCACAATATCTGGCAATACATCAACTTCATCATTTACGTTTTCCGAATAGGTTTTTGGGTCTTCATTTACCTGAAGCCCGCCAATGTTCATAGCCACCTTAACTTTTGTATAATGAAGCTTTCCCCTGGTAATCTTTAACCTATCATCTAACGCTCTAATACACTCCTTTATGAGGCTATCAGAATCAAAATCTACAGCAAATGTTGTTCTATATTTTACTCGTTCCCATAGTGCTTGAAATTCTGGGCTATTGAGTATTCGCTTATTTACTTTTATCCTTTTTTTATCGTCTTGATTCTTAATCTGAAGTTTACCAACTGCATCTTTTAAGTTGTTCAGAATCTGTTTTTTTACGTGTTCACTTTCCGTAAATTCTTCAGGAAGTTCCACGTTGTCTTCTTTTATAGCTATACGCAACAAATCTTGTACTTTTCCCCTGGTATCGATATAGCCTTTAAGGATAAGATAATCATATAATTGCTCTGATTTCTCTTGACCTAAATAATTTACCTCATCGCCATCAAAACTCATTACCACATTATTGAAACTATGGCATTCTAGAACACCAAATTTAATACCTGTGTCACTTTCAATTTCTTTTTGAAGATTGTCCACGAAATCCACGTAAGATTCTGTTGCCATAACCGTTAACGTATTGGTTTCAAAACCATAAACACGTTCACCCTCTTGATTTACACATAAACGTAAACCACGACCAATTTCTTGTCTACGTCTAATATCTGAATTCCCAGCATCTTTTAACGTGCATATCTGGAAAACATTTGGATTATCCCAACCTTCTTTTAAAGCAGAATGGGAGAAGATAAATTTTAATTTTTTTTTCGCATCTATTCCATCATAGAAGGATAATAATGTTTCCTTATCTCGCATTATGGTATTATAGGTGTCCTCATCTGCATTTACCGAACCTGAAGTATCTTTGAAATATTCAAACTTCTCCTTTTTATTACTGGCTTTGCTTTTTTTGTCTATGGAAAAGTATCCGTTATGGACCTGGGATGCCTCTGTTTCTAAATCATCTATTTCAGCAAAAAGACTTGCATATTTAGTTTTCTGAATAAGCTTCCGATATTCTTGTTCAAAAAACTTAGCATATTCTCCTAAAGAGTCTTTTCCATCTTCATCATATACACGATATTTACCTACGGAGTCAATAAAAAATAAGCTCAGCACCTTAATACCTTGAGGATTTAGTACAAGCTCTTTGTCTAGATGCGCCTCAATTGTTTTGTTAATTAATGCTCTTTTGATTTGTTTATCGTCTACGCTACCAATTACCTCACCTACTTTGAGTTCTACATCGCGACTCGTAAAATCAATGTATTCATCCTGGACATAAATATCTTTAATGATGTAGCCTTCGTATTCTATTCTTCCTGTAAGTTCCTCTAAATCTTCATTTTGCTTGACCCATTTTTTTACTAGCTTTATCTTTCCATTTTCTAAAGAATCAACTTCCACATGTGCATCAATATTACCACCTCTGGAACGTACTTCTAACAATTTTATATAGGCTTGGTTATTCATCCCATTTGTTTGGATTGAACCTATTTCTATTTGTTTTACCAACTTCTTTTCATAAGCATCTACGGCATCCAGCTTATACATCATGTTGATTTTTTCATCCTTTTTATGAGTTGCCGAATAGCGAAGAATGGCCAACGGATTTAATCCTTGTACTGCTTTCTTTGCTAAAGGTGTACTCATGGTACTTTGAGGCTCATCTATAAAAACAACTGGGTTGGTATTTTTTATAAGGTCTAAAGGTTTGTACCCTAATTTATCGTTGTATCGGTGGATAATATTAGCTGTTTTCTTTTCATCGGTTGGATTCTCAAAACTTTTGCGAAAAGCGTCAATGTTAATAACCATAATAGATAAACCATCATTTGTAGCAAAATCTCGTACCTCATTTAATTTACTACTATCGTAGATGAAAAAATTATAATTTATGTTATCATAGAGCTGTCTGAAGTGGTCTTTTGTAATTTGTAGTGACTTGTATACACCTTCTTTTATTGGAATGGAGGGAACAACAATTATATGTTTTGAAAAACCATATTTTCTATACATTTCCATAATGGTACGAAGGTACACATACGTTTTTCCTGTGCCTGTTTCCATTTCAATAGTGAAATCTAAATGGTTTCTGTCTACTTCACTACGGTCTGAGGGTTTTAAACCATTGGCTAATTGTATGTTTCGTGCATTCTCAATAATATTGCCTTCCGTCAGTGTTAAACGATTACCATAACCAATTTCATTAAAGGCTATATTTTGTTGTTTAGCTAAGAACTCTGGGGAGTATACAGTAAAGTTAGCCTCACATATCTCCTGACCTTGAAATATGTTTGTAATGGCTTTTATAGCATCTCTCTGGTAATCTAAACTACTGTCAAATTGTATTTTCATTAATTTTTTTTTGAGGTCTTAATTTTGATTAATACCTAAATTTTCACTTATCCAATTGCTTAAATGGTTTAAATGTGTTTGACCACCTCTTTTAACTGCATACGCACTAGGACTGTATGAAATTGGGTTAAATACTGATTCTAAATTATTAATAGTATTGATATAACCTTGAAAACCATTAATCTCTAAGCCGTTTTCTGATGGAACGGTTATGAGATTTGGTGAAATTCTTGTATTTCCCATGGTATGAATAACCTTTTTAATTTTTTGAGAATTAATAAAATCAACTGCATTTTGATTATAGGTTCTCGTCACCAATATATTTCCTCCAAAATGTTTAGTTGTAAATAATTTTGAGTCGGAGAAGTTGGTGAAAATATGGTCGTTCGCAAATTGCCTTATAATATTATCATTACCATCTGGATTGGTGATTTCAATAGACGAAATAATATCTAAAAAACAAAACTTGTATTTCTGCATTACAGCCAATTTATTAGTCAATTTATCCGTAAAATAATGCTCGTGTTCAAGTAATAATGAAGCAATAACTTTCCAGAAATAATTAGAAGACCTCCCGTAAAAATATTCTGTGTTTTGATTATTTGGGTTGTAAGGATTAAATGAACCTAATATTAGAGTTTTGGCTCCTTTAATTTCTTCTGCTTTTATCCAATCGTTTGCGTGACAAACATGGTTGATTATCATATTTCTAAATACTTTTTATTTCAGTGATACCAAAACGCTTTAATGTTTGAGCACTATTGGTTTTCTCAACATCAGTGAAACCTGAATCTTTAAAAACGACTCTACACACTTCAGGCTGTAGTTCCTCTTTCCATTTACCAATACCATCAGCTACTTTGTTTGTAATGTTGTCGGCTAAACAAATAAATAAGGCGCCATAACCAAGACTAAACACTGTTTTACCTTCTATTGTTTTTTCTTCAATAGGTAATGTAAGGTCTAAACCATATTTAAGTAATATCTCGTAGAGCACATCATGCTCTGTGCGGTCTGTTTTAATGTTATCCTGCGCATCAAAAAGGCTAACTTCTAGACTGGCTGGATTACCATCCCAACCTTTAATATTTGAAGTGTCTAGTTTAAAAACTTTAAAACCTAAATCTAGGTCTTTTGCTTTTTCTGGATATTCTTCTTTTATTTTTAATGCTGCTCTACGGATACGTTCTTTACCTATTTCAGCAATAGTTTTATAACCAGCTTTGAAGGCTTCACTTTTTTCAGATGTTGGTTCTGGCAATTGAACTTGAATATTTTTACGATTGCCGTCATCCTTTGCATTAAGTTTCATAGTAGCAACAGCTGTTGTTGCAGAACCAGAGAAAAAATCAAGCACAATAGAATCCTTTTGTGAGCCAAGATTTAATAGATTTATTATTAATTCAGATGGTTTTGGTGTGTCAAAAATGTTAAGGTTACCAAGAGTTTTGGAAATTTCGGCACTAGCTGAATTATTAAAAACTACGTCATCCCAAAGAGTACTGTTGCTGACTCCTGTTTTGACATCTTTCAGAAACCTTTTAAGTTTCGGCCTCCCTTTACCGTCTATACCCCAGAAAATTTCATTATTTTTCAAAAGGCCATCGATTTTTTCTTTATTATATCTCCAATTTCCATTAGATGAAGGATAGTGCTCTTCACTTGTATTGGGGTTAACTATAGGGAAATAAAGAGACTGGACAAAACGTCCTCCTTTAACGTTGGCCATTAAATTATCTGAAGCCCATCTACCTTTTTGATGATTATCAGGGTTTTGATATCTTTTCAATTGTTTTTCAGAACGCTCTTTCAGATTTAATTGAACTTTGGTAATGTCTTTTGAATACATAAGAATATACTCATGGACAGCAGCTATAATTTTGTCATTAGGTGGTCCGCTACGTTTCTTCCAAATAATTTTTTCAACAAAGTTCTCTTCTCCAAACACTTCATCACATACTTTCAAGGCATTTGTTGCTTCATTATCATCTAAACTTATAAACAGAACACCATCTTCGCTCATTAAATTTCGAGCTAGGCGTAATCTAGGATACATCATATTCAGCCAATTAGAATGGTAACGACCATCGGTATCACTATTGGTGCTTAGTTTGTTACCTTCTTCATCTAGCTGTCCAGTAACTTGTTGGTAATTACGCAAATTATCTTTGTAGTTATCTTTATAAACAAAGTCTTTACCTGTGTTGTAGGGCGGGTCTATGTAAATCATCTTAACTTTTCCAGCATAACTTTTTTGCAAAAGCTTCAGAACTTCTAAATTGTCGCCCTCTATATATAGGTTTTGCGTAGTATCCCAATCAACACTTTCTTCTGGTGTTGGTCGTAAGGTTCCCGTACTTGGCTTTTGGGCTTCACGCCTGGCATTGGCTTTACCAGCCCATGTAAAACGGTAATATTCTTCGCCTTCTTCCAGCTCATTACCTAATACTTCTTGCAGAATTTTAAAATCAATTTTTCCTTCCGTTACAATTTCTGGAAATAAGGTTTTTAATTTGTCAATATTGGTTTCTACAATATTTTCACTTTGGCTTAGATTGTCTCCTTTAATTATTTTTTCCATAATGTATTATTTTTTCCAAATTAACAATGCTAATTCGGCTAAATCACTTGCTCTTTCATCAATAGCATCTTCATTCCATTCTGATAAGCTTGTATATTTAGTTGTAATAGGCAAACTAGAATAATGGTTTAAAATTGCTTGTTTGTTAGTCCAAGCTGAGTTACGCAACTTACTGTTTAGGTTTTTGGTGATTATAGTAAGGTTACCTAAAGTTAATAGCTTTCTATTCCTATTGTATATTTCTTCAGGAGTAAATTCTTGATACCAGTTTTCAGTCCATTTTTTAGGCATCATGTGTTCCACTGAAAACGCACTTGAACTTAATGCTGTTAAATCATTCAGCACTGTATTTATTTGATAAAGTGTTATGATAAATAGAATTTCCTTTGCATGCTGGTTACTCAATGCTGTATTAGAAAATGCACTAGTAAACTCATCATTTGTGGGGAATTTACCAGTATCCTCAGAATAACCTGTTAATACCTCTTCTAATTTAGTCTCGATGGACGTATAATCGACATCCTTAGCTTTTAGCTGTTTAATAAGTGATATAAATAAATTATTGTAGTTTTTGGTAGTCAACTTGCACACAGCTCTTCTCACCAAATAACTTTCTAATAATGTTAAACATTTTGAACGTTCTACTGTATCAATTACATTATTATAAATGAATAAAATTAAAGGATAAATAGTTGTGATATTGAGATTTTCTATTACATGGAAAAAACGCTTTTCATTGTCACTAAAGCGCATGTTATTCAATTCGGTACCAGTTGGCAAATTGATATAAACATCTGCATAATCTTTTAAGGTTTTTAAAAAACTTTCTTTTTCTTTAAATGTTTTTGAGCTTAACCATTCTTTATAGTCCTTAAACAAATGTTCCAAAGAAACGTCTTTTTCTTTTTCAATAATTAAGAAACAATACAGGAGTACATCTATATTTTCCCTATAGACTCTACCAGCTGTTTTTTTAGCATTCCAAAATTTTACGGTCTCTTCATCTGCTTCAAAAACATCTTCCCAATATTCTTTATACAGTTCTTGTGATTCATTATCACTAAAAATATGATTTTTTAAAAGCTCGGAGGTGGTCAATTTTACACCTAGGGAGTTAATAGTGTCAAAAATTTCTTGTTCATCATCATGTCGTTCCAAAACCATATTTATAGCTGGAAATTTATGAAGTAAGGTCATGTTTTTACCTAACAATTTATCATTTGACAAATCTTTGAATTTTTCTCTAAAATAGAGATAGGTAGCAACTATTTTATTGTCATTTTCGGCTATATCATTATCTGTAGTGCCATCAGATTCCATAATCATATCAAATGATTTACGGTCTAATCTATTATGGATAATTCTATGATGAATTTTTCCGTAAGCGTCTTTAAAAGAAAGAGAGCTATTTAAATTATTAAATAAATGTTCAGCATTTTCTTGCGTCATATCAACACTATTTGCCAATGCTTTTATTAATAAAGAAAAAGTAGTCATGCGTTGTTGCCCATCTACCAAATCATATTGGGCAGTCATTTGTGTACTTGTGGGACTATTTTTTGTGATTATAGTTCCAATAAAATGTTCTTTTTCTAGATTTGTTTTATTTATTTGATAGGTTTGAATTAAATCTTCATATAAATTTTCACAATCCTCTTTTTTCCATACATATGGTCTTTGAAAAAAAGGAATTACATATTGATTTGTACCAGTATTAAATAATTTTATTAGACTTTCTTTGCTAATGTTCATTGAGTAGTTTTTTAAGTTCTAAGATTTCTTTTCTTTTCTTTTGTATTTTAATATTCAGCTGTACTTTTTCATTCAGCTGAGATTCTTTTTTGATTTGGGTAGATAAAGCTACAATGTCTCGGTCCAGTTGTTCTATGGATTCCAAATGCTCCATATCCTCTTGGGTACGCGCATTGGTGCGTTTCTGGTAGTTACCAGTTATACTTGCCGCTTGAAATTGAACTACGGCTTGTATATAACTTTTATACAGCAGCTCTAAATTGGTTTTATCTAAATTACCAAAATCCAAAGCCCTGTAAAACGCATCGTTAAGTTCGTTTTTATACAGTTTGGATAAGGTATTTGTAATAAAGTAGCGTTCTATGGTCCGTTTACTGGTTTCACTTTTATTAATACGTTTATCACATATATTTATCTTAAATTCATTGGAGTCCTCAACGATAACAATAATTTGATAAGGAATGTACTTTTGAAATAATTGCATACATTTTTCTCCATGTGTATCTAAAGTATTATCAGTAATGGTACAGACTATCACTTGGATTTCTTCATATTTATACTCATCATTAATAACTGCTGGTATATTAGCTGTTACTGGCTTAATACTAGCTAGCCAGCTCATTTGTTGAATAGTGTTATTTAGTATTTTTTTTTCAGAAGTGGATAACGTAAAGTTTTTTAGAAAAAAGGCTTTGGTCAGCCGTTTATCCAATACGTTTCGCTCAGGAATATTCAATATGTTGTTATACGGAAACCCCATTTATTTAATTACGAGATAACTGACTAATTCTAAATTATCCTCATTGCTTAGGGTTTTGCTCAATAGTGTAGTACCGCCTTGACTAGCTAAAGAATCCAATCCTATTTCCTCTTGAACACCAACAACTTCTTTTATGGTGTATTGTAGAGCTTTTATATAAACAGACATCTTTTTAGTCCCGTTGGTTTCTTTTTCAAACTGCGCAACCAAATCTGATAACACCCCATCTTGTCCCATACATAACTTGCGGAAATAGTCTAAGGCTTTTTTTGACTGCGATGGTTTTACCATATGTGCCCCATCAATACTTGTATAGACTAAAAAGAAAGGATAAAGGATGTTATTTTTAAGCTTGTCTTTATAATCTGCACTAGTGTCTTTTAAGCAATAGATAACACCTTCTTTTACCTCAGCTAAATTGGATTTTACTATTGAGTATGATGCTGGTGGAATATCTTTTAAATCCTCTAATTGCTGGTTTGAGCTTTTTTCTAAATCAATTTTAAAATCATTAAAAGTCATATCTGTTATCGAAATATTACCATCGATATCTTCTAAATCCAACACTTGATTCTGTAATTGTTTCAATTGTCTTTTACGGTAATCAAGGTCTTGCATTTCTCTGTTGGAAGTGCTTATGACATTATCTTCACCTGTAGCGGAAACATCTAACATAACCATTTTTCCTTGTACACGAGCTACTAAATCTATAAACTGGTCTAGTTCCATAGAAGGGAAGAAGTTAACCAACTGGATTTTCTCATTAATAGAACCTATACGGTCGATACGTCCAAAACGCTGAATGATACGTACTGGGTTCCAATGTATATCATAGTTAACTAAATAATCACAATCTTGAAGGTTTTGTCCTTCTGATATACAATCTGTACAGATAAGAATATCTATTTCACTAGTTGATTCTGGAAAAATATCCTTTCGGTTTTTAGAACGAGGAGAGAAATTAATAAGAATTGAGCTGAGGTCATTACGACAACCAGACATATTGGTTTTGTTATGGCCTGAACCTGTTACTAATGCGCTATTGAGCCCTTTTTCATCCTTTAACCAATCACTTAATTCTTTATACAAATAGTTAGCAGTATCGGCAAAAGCGGTAAAGACAATAACCTTCTTGTTTCCTTTATTAAAGGGTTGGTTATCTACTTTGTCCGAAATGCGGTCTTTTAACTCCTTGAGCTTGGCATCACGTTCTACATTAATTAATTTGATGTTACTAAGTAAGGTTGTTAAAATGCGTTTGTCGTGTTCCAAGTCTTGCTTCCAGCGGATAGTATCGATATCTTGAATTAAGACTTTTGTTTTTCCCCCAACTAATAAATCTTCAAGCTCAGTATCGTCAATATCGACATCAGTAATATTGAGGTCATAATCGATTTCTCCATTTTTATGGTCTTTAAGTTGTTTTAGGTTGGCATTTACCAATTCTATTAACTTTTCGGTGGTCAATTTAAAAGAATGAATTGAACTTTCAAGGCGTTTTAAGAGGTTAACTCGCATTAAATATATCAAACTCTGTTCACGGTCTACTTGTCTAAATACGCTACCTGTACGCGTTTGCATGTCGTATTTTTCTTCATAGAAATCACGCTTATCAGCACGAACATAGCCTAAAGGCGTATATGAGGCTAGAGTAAGTGTACTTATTTCATCATACACTTGACCAATGTTTTGGAATTTACCTTTAGTGTCAATTTCTGGATACACTGTATCAGGTTTTAATCGAGTCGGAAACTTCCCAATGTTAGAGGTATCATAATACTTTTCAATATGTTTTCTGGACCTTGCTATGGTAAGCATATCTAAAATCCTGAAGTATGCACCATCCAGAGTTTCCATTAATTCATTGACATCTAGGTCATCGGGGTCGCCATCGCGATACCATTGTGTAAATCTACGTTGGGAATCCCGCATAACCTGACTAACACTATCAATTCCATAAGACACAAAGGCTTCATCATCACCCTCTGTTATGAATGCTATCTGGTTCTTCAGGTCATTCATTTTATTGTTAACTGGCGTCGCAGATAACATCAATACTTTAGTGCGGATGTTAGATTTTATTACATCGTTCATTAAACGTCTGTAACGAGTCATACCACGTTTGGTAGGGTTATTTCGAAAGTTGTGCGATTCGTCTATGACAACTAAATCATAATTTCCCCAATTAATCATTTCAAGGTCAATATCACCGGATTTACCTGTACTTCTTGAAAGGTCCGTATGGTTCAGCACATCATAATTTAAGCGGTCTTCGGCAAGAATATTGCGCTTATCATTCAATTGGTAAACGGTCCAGTTTTCACGCAACTTTTTAGGAGCTAGGACTAGAATTCTATCATTTCGAAGTTGATAGTATTTCATTACTGCAAGACCTTCAAAAGTTTTACCCAACCCTACTGAATCAGCAATTATGCAACCACCATAGGTTTCTATTTTTTCAATTGCCCCAATTACGGCATCCTTCTGAAAATTGTAAAGTAAGCTCCAGATTTTAGAATCTTTAAATCCTACTTTTTGTAGTTTTTCATCGGCTCTTTCACTAATAGTTGAATAATGGAAAATTTCACGAATGCAATATTTGTAAATTTCTTCACCCGAGTAGTCTCTTATCCCTTTTTCTAATTTCTGTACTATTAAATCATTAAGTGATTGTGTACTATTGTTCCATGAGTTTTGGAATAATTTGAGGTATTGATTACTAGAATCTTCAAACGAGTTAATAAATATTGGCATATCTGAAGGAAGAACTCCTAAACTAATCGAATCCAAATTCATAGGTGTTAAAATGAAACAGGTAGATTCACCTTCATTTTCAATAACTAATATATTTTGATTACCTATTCCACCTTTCCGAAACTCTATTTTATCCTCAATTAAATTAATAACTTGGTTTATGCGGTATTTTCTATCTAGTTTTAAATTGAGTTGCTTCTCGTTATCATTTTGAATGAATTTAAAATCCTCCACTTCATAAGCTTGAAAATCGAGTAGTACTTCAACTTGATTCGAGTTTTTTAAGACATCCACTAATTCAAAAACAGCAAAAGAGGTGAAGTAGTTACAGCTAAGATATACCTTGGATTTTTCCGTTACTAGTTTTTTTAAGACATCTAGTAATCTATTGTCTTTGTTGTCAATTATCCGCATTAAACTATTGATTATCCGTTAATAAATATTTATCGTTAACAATTTAAAGGTTTGCGATTCGCAAGTGTTTTTTAATACTGGGCTTTCCATAGTTGGCGATATAGATATAGCCATATTTTAACTTTAATGCAGTCTCTTTGCAATTGTAACTTGCTTCATGCCCTTTTCCTATCCTTTTGTAGGATTTATAACGCATAAATATTATAAAAATTAAATATAGAGTAATAATCCCAAAAAAAAGGTAAGAATTTTAAGAGAAAGTGGTCTTTTCAATTGCAGCTGCATATTTATAAATAAATGCAATTATGAAACAAAAATCGTATTACGAATTTAGTCAGGTGATAGCACTAACTGGTATCTCAGAACGGACCTTCAGGTATCGTATGAAGGAGCTAAAAGAAAAGTATAAGGATGCTCCAGAATTGCTATATAAAAAAAGGCACAGTTGGAAGATACACCACAGTATCCTTTTTGAATTTAATCACAAGTACCGAATAACACCTCCAAACAAAAACTAAAAAAAAATGGAATACTTAATAGAAAACATTGAATTGTTGTACACTCCAATAACCAAACAACTATTGATAAATTATGTGAAAATACAAAATGAAGAAAATGCAGATATTACCGATGAATCATTGAAGAGAGAACTCCTCTGGCTAAATAAATATAATGAGATGGACCAATTAATACTTGCCGAGTATTTAACATCTGAAGCAAGACAATTAGCCTACACTAATGAAAATAGCAAATCAATTGTTAAAGAACGGCTAATTAACATGATTAAATCTAAATATGAAGAAGTTGAATATGATTACCTGTTGAAAGACTATCATTTAATAAAAGGTGATAATGGATTATTCAGAATTGAGATACCAACATCAGGAACAATTGAAAATAAATTATCTATTCAATAGTCTATACACTTTAGAGTACATCAAATATATGACCCACTACCTATGTATTTACAGAGGGGGAGACCCCTCTTACCAGTCCCCCCTAGGTCCTGTGTATGGGTCCATATAATGGTTTAAACGTACTTTTGGCACCATGACTCTCCAGTAGATACTAACATGCAAATTAATAATAACCGCTCTTAGGGGTAGCCTAGGGCCTATTTTGGATTCAAGACATCGATGGAGAAATAAATTAAGACTAAAAATATAATAAAAACTAGGGAGTCATGCAATTTACTTTTACCCGAAGCATAGTATATTTAGCGTAGTTTGAAATAAATTAAGTGATAACCCCATATGCAGAAAACAAAATATAAAAAATATAGAACCTTTTATTTGCCTACAGCCATAGTCGATAACCTACTATTAAAAATACACCTAGGTCTTACTGATTTTGAATTTAATATAGAAGTTGGTCTTACCATCTTAAATGATATTATAACGAAAAGTGCCATTTATAATAAGGATGAGGAATACGATTATCATTTTGCTCCTTTAGATTCAAGGTTCCTTAAGGTTAAATACGGAAATAGTTATTCCGATTATATACGGTTTCTAGTAAATCAAGGTGTTGTTTGGAATGATTATTATTACAAAGGCAAAACCACTTACTATTACTTATATCACATTGATTATTATATACAAAATTCCAATACACTCCGTATACTACATAATATAAATAAAGAAGAAACTCTACCCTCCCCCTATTGTTTCCATGAAGGAATAGAAATAACCGCTTTAACCACTATAAACAATAAAGAAATTAGCAATCAAAAAAATAGGATTTACAATGATTGGTATAAAGTAAAAATTCTAATTAATTCCAAAAACAAACGCTATTTAACAAATGGCTACGAACAAGATTCGGTTTTTATTAATAATGCACCACAACATATTAAAAAAATGGGAAGTCACTTTAGAAAGACTTTTAAATTACATCATGAAGCGGCTGTTACATTTATTGTAGAACAATACAAATTCAATCTAGGTATAGCTACAACAGATGATGAAAGAAATAAAGCTACCCAGAAATACACCTCCAGATTATCATCTGTATTAGCAATTGAAAATGGCAAGAACAATAAGACCCTTAAGTTCAATAGAAACACAGTTAACAATAGAATAGACACCAACCTAACCTTTATGGCAAGTGAATTGAGACAGTTTATTGTTGGTTATGGCGATATGGCTCACCTGGACTTAAAGAACTCTCAACCTGTTTTATTTAATATACTATTAAAAGAATATTACCGAGATGCCGATGAGTCTTTAAAGCATGAAATTAACGACTATTTCAAGCATACCACTCAAGGCACATGGTACGAGCGTTTACAAGAACTTTATAACAACACCAGAGAGGATAGCAAAAAGCTATGGATGTGTTTAGCCTACTCTCAAAATGGCACATTTAAAAAGGATAAGAAAATCTTTAAAAAGGTTTATCCTGGGATAAATAGAATTATTGAGTCTTACAAAGTGAAGAATCATGCTGATTTTTCTAATAAACTTACAAAGATTGAATCTAGTATTTTTATTGATGGTATTTGTAGAGAATTAGTTATCCGGGGCATTATTCCATTTACTATCCACGACTCAGTAATTGTACACAAAAAAGACAAGGAAAGAACCTTGGAGATAATGCAAAAAGTGTTGAAAATGCATTTGGGGGTGGCGCCTATTATATGTTACGAATAGCCATATCTTTAACATCATTGGCATATAATTAAAAAAATCCGTGCAACCTAATTTTTTAAGGAGTATATTTGTAATAAGAAATTACCGTTTCCTATCACTCTGAATGTCGACTACAAAGACTGATTCCCGCAAACATTAAAAACCACATTTTTACTGATTAAATCTAAAAACGAAAGTTTTTGGCTAAATCAAACCTATTCCAATTTCAAGCGAAATCGGAACAGGAATCGTTATGGGCTTTATGCATCCCAACTAACAATTTGTATAACGTATATCACGGTTTAAGTCCTTAAGTGATGCGTAAAGGCATATAACAATTAAGATAATTGATTATGAATTGGAAAACGATTACGAATCTAATAAGATATTTAATGTTGCTGGAATACAAAAAATATCTACTAAAAAATTAAAACAGCTTACTGGTGATAATACCATGAGTGAAGAACTGGCTGATGTTATAATAGACAGCCTATACAAATTGAGCATTATTGCTTACGAAACTAATATTAACGAATAAGAATAAAAAGAATGGATTTGAACTATTTTAATAAGTTTAGCACTTTCAAAGAAGAAAAAACTACAAATAAAAATGTCTGGTTATACACGAGGGTTAGCTCTAAAGAGCAATATACCACTAACAGTAGCATCACTAATCAGCAACAAAAAGCTGAGGAATATGCAAAAGAAAACGGATATACAATTAGCACTGTTTTTGGAGGCACTTACGAATCGGCCAAAGGCGATTTTACGCGTAAGGAGTTTAAAAAGCTCTTTGAAGCCATTAAAAAAGCTAAACAAAAACCGTGTGCTATTTTAATTTTCAAAATGAGTAGGTTCTCACGAACTGGGGCTAATGCAATTGGATTAGTTAGCGAATTAATTCAGTCTTACGGTATTCATCTTATCGAGGTATCTACGGGTAAAGATAGTACAACACCTAGAGGGGAACTTGAAATTATTGAATCGCTACAATACGCTCGCAAAGAAAACATTGAACGCCTCGAGGTTACAATGCCTGGCATGATTGCTTTTGTTGAAGCTGGAAATTGGCTCGGACAATCCCCAAGAGGCTACACAACTTACGGAACTCGTGTGACAAACAGCAATCATTTTGCTGCCAAACAAAAAATTGTCATTAACGAAGAAGGTACACTATTGAAAAAAGCTTGGAAATGGAAACTAGAGGGAGAGCAAGATTTTGTTATACGTCAAAAGTTAGAAACATTAGGATTAAAAATCTCTAAACAAAGTATGAGTGCGATGTGGCGTAAACCATTTTACTCAGGCATTAGCACCCATAAATTCCTTAATGGTAAAGCGATTAAAGGCAATTGGGAAGGTCTGGTAACCCCCGCTCAGTTTAAAAAGATTAATGACACCCTAGACAGGCATTCAAGCGGTTATAAGCAATCGAAATATCCAGTAGGTCGCCCACTACTACATTTTATAGTTTGTGGTAACTGTAACAGCAAAATGACTGGCTATATGGCTAAAGGCAAATACCCATACTACAAGTGTCACAACAGCAAATGCACTACCAAGGATATGAATGCAAACTCGACAGCGCACTCACTTAAAAAAGGTCTGAATAATCTATTCAATGACTACTTAGGCAACTTCACCTTAGACCCTAAACTTGAAGCTGCATTTAAAGAACAGATGCGTTTAACAATTAAACAATTTGACAATGAGCAAGAAGATGAACATAAAATCATAAATAATCGAATTTCAGCAACTCAAACCAAGCTAGATTTATTAACTAATAAATATTTATTTGAAGAATTTCCTAAAGAGTTATACGACAAATTTAAAACTCCTTTAGGAAAAGAATTAGCTGAATTAAATGGACAGCTTTCAAATGTTAGCTTGAAAACATCGAACCTAGATAAAAAAATTGAAGATTGCGTTGAGGTCGTTAAGAACATCAGTAAATATTGGAGGTCTGGGAGTACGCATACTAAAACACGTATTCAAAAACTGGTGTTTCCAGAGGGTGTGGTCATTAACCCAGTAAACAGACAATATCGAACCAATAAAGTGAACATGATATTTTCCAAAAACCTAGTAATACCAAGGGATGCGAAGTGGGAAATAAAAAACGCATCAGCTATTTCTAGTGATGCGTCTTGCTTAGTAGCGGGAACTGGACTCGAACCAGTGACCTTCGGGTTATGAGCCTTGGGGGGAATGGTTGGATATGGGCTGATATGTAGTAAAATCTAGTATTTATGGAGGTTTGTATTTTATGTTAAAACATAAAAAACCACTAAAAAGCAGTAAATGTTTTACCTATGTTTTACCCTTTTTTGACTAGTTTTGTATATCTATAACTTAACAGTAAAGCTTATGGCGTCAGTAAAGATAGTACTTGTCAAGCATAAAAAGAAAAAAGATGGTTCAGTCCCTATTGCCGTTCGCTTGATAAAAAATCGTAAACCTAGTTATATTTTTACAGGGAATTACGTTCTTGAAAAGGATTGGAATCCTACAGAACGATGTATTAAAAAGTCGCATCCGAATTCTACAAGATTAAATAATTTACTGCAAAAAAAGTTGAGTGAGGCTCATGCAAGTCTCCTTGATGCGGAAACGAGCGACGATAGTTTATCAACTAAACAAATAACGAATAAAGTGAAGCGTAAGGGAAATAGAGTTTCATTTTTTGAAGTTGCAGCAGAACGAATTGAACGTAAGTATAAAGCTGGAACGTTTTCAGTTGCGAAATCAGAACTGTCTATTCTGTGCAACATAGAAGAGTTTTTAAATTTAAATTCCTGTGAGCCAATGGAATCTGTTATCGAGCAGATTAAGGAACGTCGTAAAAAAAGAATGGTTCACAGGCGTAAACCGGAAAATTCGATGATTAGTGGCATTAAAGCTTTTGCCAAGAAGAAAACACTTTCCTTTGAGGAAATCGACACAGCCTTTTTGAATAAATATAAATCCTTTTGTGCTGCATATTTGGGTCAAAAAACACGCACGATTACAAATCAATTGATTTTTATTCGCACCCTTTTTAATCAAGTCATTACTGATGGTGAAGTTGATAGAAAGTATTATCCATTTGCAGGAGAGAAGGAAAAAATTAAAATCACCTCCGGCCATAAAATAGGATTGACAAAAGAAGAAGTTTTAATGATAGAAGATTTGAAATTGGAGGATCAAACAAGTATCTGGCATACCCGGAACGTATGGTTATTTTCTTTTTACTTTGCCGGAATCAGAGTATCTGACGTGTTAGAGATGAGATGGTCCGACTTTAAAGATGGGCGACTCTTCTATACTATGAATAAAAATGAAAAACCGGTTAGCCTTAAAATACCTGAAAAAGCGAAGATAATTATTGAACTATATAAAAGGAAGCGCAAATCTTCGGATTATATCTTTCCGTTTTTGAACAATGTAAACCCAAAAAATGAATATGATAAATTTGTCAAAATCAGAAACGCAAGTAGGTTGTTCGATAAATATTTAAAGCGTATAGCAAAGCAGTGCGGTATCGAAAAGAACCTATCGAATCATATTGCCCGTCACAGTTTCGGGAATATTGCCGGAGATTCTATTAGTCCACATATGCTTCAAAAGCTATACCGTCACAGTGATCTTAAAACTACGATAGGGTACCAAGCGAACTTCATTCACAAGGAAGCTGATGATGCATTGGATGCTGTTGTAAATTTTTAGAAAAGTAATTTGAAATCTTCTAAATATATTTTGGATCTAGTACTATGAGGTATGAAAAATTGAATCTAGGATTTTTTTCTGTGGCTCGGTCCTAGGGACTGTACAACTCAAGAAATCTTATTTTTAGGAGTGGCTTTTTTTGTTTTGGTCAAACAAATGGACGTTTTATAAGATATAATTTTGTCGTTATCTTATTTTTAAGGAAGCAATATTATTTAAGATAATTTGTGATTTACCTTCTAAGCAGGCGGTCCTAAGTTCGAACCCTTCTGCCATAACGACAAGAAAAACGGGACTTCCAAGAGTTTGGAGGCCTTTGGGTTTTTGTAAAGAAAGCCCGCTTTAGGCTCACTTTTGATTTTTGTAATACGAAATTGTATGGTATAATGTATCATAATATAATTAAACGCTATATAATCAATATTTTATATAAATTCTCTTGCAGAGATGACCTTGTTTTAAAAATAAAAAAGCACGGGGTCAATTATTATACCCGTGTTTTTCTAGACCCAGTTTTTATGGATAGGTTAAGGCCAGAATAGCCTTTAGTAATATTCTATTCATTGGCTTTTTAATAAGGCAAATTAAAATTGACATAGCCAATTATGCTCATTCAACGATAAAAAAATACCTAATTTAACATATTACTACTATTTGATTTATTTTGTTGAGAAATTGAATGAATTTGAGACATAAAGCTAAGTGTATGTAACTTACTTTGAAAAAACTTGTTTTTACGAGGTTTATATTTTGGATACCTTTTTTACAATTTACAGATTGTCTTATTGAAAAAAGTTCGTATCTGTGACCCTTTTAATTCTAGTCATTGTTTATGTTCCTAAATCTTTTTTATCTCAGAAGATCAATTCAAGTAATAAGTCAAAATCTAAAAAGAATATGATTAAGCAAATAGGTTATGGAGCTTTAATGCTGATGGTAGTTTTTGCTTCATCAAAAATTTGCAGTTTGGGTAGCACAACATATAGAAAAGTACAGGACTCACGACCAAATATTATCGTAATAATGGCCGATGATCTCGGCTATTCGGATTTAGGCTGTTACGGA
>TARA_R110002049_G_scaffold195112_1_pt1 | contig 26229 bp, 17 predicted proteins | sample TARA_R110002049 | Tara Oceans TARA_R110002049 (sample SAMEA4396941) | marine metagenome | biome: Polar Biome; feature: [SRF] surface water layer (ENVO:00010504); material: water (ENVO:00002006), including particulate matter (ENVO:01000060) such as... | depth 5 m
ATACTCTTCCCATCACAGGAAATTCCATGTAAGCACTGCTTTAGCCTAATATGGTCCTTTAAAAATCGGCAAAGGAGGTAAATGCTATCTCGAAAACGGATAAATCCAAAAAGTTAGATATAATGCGATAAGCTTTTAGGTTTTCAAAATGATCTGTAATGAGAAGAATTACTATATAATGCGTCAACAAGAGGTACTAACCTCCCTATAGACTGAGAGGCATTTCTGTACCTATAGATTTCTTTGGTAAATAATCTATTTCAACTTAAGTTTTGGCATACCTTACTGCCGTCAATTACAAGGCCCATAATTCCTTCGACTAATTACACATATTCAGACTGGAATCTTCAATGTTATTGTTCGACCCCCTCAACCTGAAACATCCTGGGCTGGTAGTGATAACCTCGACCCCACGTAATGATACATTAACCCCGTCTGCACTATCCAAGGGGTATACCGTTGAGGTAAGGGAATTGTCCTTAAGGGTCATGTTCTCAAATATCACATTATCAAAGTTCCCTAAGAAACGTAGGGTATTAAATTTATATCGGTCCTGGAATATACTTGTTTCACTTTCGGCATATATATTCTTGAACGTTCCGTTGGTAATGTTCTGCATATCCGCTAAACCATCACGCCTGTAAGACTTGTACCCGTCGACCAAAACGTTTGTAATATCATCTGTCAGTTTAAGGGAATTACAATAACCTCCACCTGATCTAACATTCACAGAACCAACATATTCTCCATAGTCTATTACATCTGACATGAAGATGCCATTGGAATCATTAGGTTGACCGTCTTTATTTATATAAAACAAGTGCGGAGGAGGCGACCATGTACCGCCATTACCTCCAATGTCTCCTCCCTCGGCATTCTGAATATCTGAATACCTATGTGAACGCAATGTCTCAACATTAAAGTTTGAAACGTTGCCTTGGATACCCATTATGGTACCGTCCAATGTCAATCTCCTTAAAGTTACATTAGTAGTCTGTGTTCTTGGGTCGTTATCTTCATTTGAAACAGTAGAACCTTCATTATATTCAGTTGTCAATTTCATGAAATAAGGACAGAACTGTTGGGCATTGACACCATCTGGAACCCTAAGGGAAACATCTTCCAACAATATATTGGAAGATCCTCTTATATTGAAAACTGCCCAAAAGGAAATTGCACCCGACCAAGCAGGGTCTGCACCTGTAAATGTCATACCTTTATTGGCTATCAACCAATTTTCTACCTGTGCCTGATTAGCGCTATTGGTTTGGGAATCAATAGGTAAGGTGGAATACGTCTGATTCCATAGGATGTTTAAATTTTTAAAAGTAACATTGTTTGCAAGCGCAATTATAAAAGCTGGTGAACGCAGGTTATTGATAATTAACTCTGAATCAGCTGTTCCTTCTATCCAATGGTTATCGTCCAAGAAAATGGATTTAGTACCTGTCGCTGCCACATCTATAAATATTTTCCCGTCTAGCAGTACTTTCGCGTTTATGGCTTTGGACTGTGCTAGAGTCTCCACGAGGTGGGCCCTATCATCTGTAGTTCCATTCATGGAAGCGCCAAACCATTGTGGCTTGATGTATTCGGAGCTCAAAACTCCATCCAAATTGATGGAATCGAATATGTGATAATTGACTTCGGTTTCAATTATTGTATTGTTGAAGGTTAAGATTCCATTAACCAAAACTCCGCCGTTGAACATCAAGGTAACGTTTTCGGGTAGTATAACCGTCTTGCCACCCAGATCGAAGCGATCTACAATCTCCCATACGGAATTACTCATGTTAGCAGGGATATTGTTCCAGTCGAAATCAGAAGGTATCAAATTATTTACACTTGTCTGCCCATCAGTGTTTACAGGTTCTTCTTCACCTGTAGATTCAACGGTTACAGTACCTTTTTCCGTGATAGTGGACCCATCATCCTCTACTACTTCTACCATGTACTCAAAGCTATCGGTCTGTGATTCCTCTTTGGTCTCCAATTCTTCAGTGCCATCAGTGGTGCTGCTATTATCAGTAGAGGTGTCATTGTCAGGTACAGTCTCCTCGTCGTTGGATTGGTTTGAATTTTCCAGATTCTCTATGGGGCTGTAGACGATTTCTAAATTATCCTTAATTTCAATAGTACCATACTTGGGATTGGAAACCTGCACAATCTTGACTTCCTGTCCCAATTCGAACGTATCGTTCGCCAGAACATCTAGTATAACAGCTTCATTTCCTTTGATGACAAAGGTGTCGTCGACCACATATTTACCATTGGTAGGGACATCCCTTGTCACATAATCGGCAAGAATATCTGTATCCTTATTACATGATACTTGAAGTGTTGTCGCAATTATATACAAAAAAATGCTTAAATTTTTGAAAACAGGGGGGCGCATAAATAGGTTCATAGATTAGCAGTAATTTTTCGGATGGCAGTGAAGCCGCTACGAATTGGGGATTCGTAACTGTTGGATTAATATAGATTTTACAAATTCAAATTATTTTTAGTTTTATCTTCCATTCTTCTCTGCTTCGGACAACTTGGATATGAGGTATGATTTCTTCGACGAAATCCATTATCATAACCACTTAATCCAAAAAATGTTGTGAAAGCGTCCATTTATTGGATGAAATACATATTTGACGTTGCCTTGGCCGTAATTTTATATTTTCCGAGGTGTCCACAGGTTAAAAAATATTAAGTCCAATAAGATGAGATTTGATGTCGTTTATTTTAAATTTCTAAATTATTTAAAATTTAAATAATTTCGATAAATTAAATGAATTTTTCGACAAAATACACAATTAGCACAGAAATCAATAACATTCAGACCTTATTTACCCAATAAATTACAGAATTAATATTCAAGTTGTTTAGAATTTGAAAATCGGTTTCTAATACCTAGTTACGTAATTAGTGAGCATTTGGACTACTTCATCATTTTTTCAGTATAGAGTATAAAATACAAGAACAATAAGAATTTAATTTGAATTAAGAAGATTGGAGCCTAAAGATAGGGGAGTGTGAAATTTGTTTTTGGCAAAAGTCATAGATTCCTTAGTATAACAAAGAGATTTATTTGATGCTTCTTGAGAAGTGATTAGTTTGATTATAACGGTTCATTAAAGAATCTGACACCATTAGTTAATTAATTTGGAAGTAGATTTTCTCAAAGAGAACTCAGCAAATATAATACTTTGCCCCCCTCCTAGAATATATAGTTAGTATCAGAAAATGAAATTATTGTGAGGATTTAGATGTATCTATAAGTTTTGATCTCAAAGAACATCCGGATTAAAAAGCGGTTAGAAGGCAACTATTTTTAATGAATAAATTCTTCCATTATTTTAGCTAATTTCCTCTGACCTTTATCATTAATATGAATATTATCTCTATAATCAGAATCAACAAAGTGGTAGTCCAGTTCCTTAACAATCTTGACATTATTTTTTTGGGCCCATTGTATTATCTCATTTCCCTCTTCATTGTAATTGTTGTTTAAAAGTTCTGACTTTTCCGCATGCAGGTATACAACCAAAGGAATATTTAAACTATCGGCAATAGATTTCAACTCATTAAATCCAGGGTTAAAGACCGATCCATTTTTATGAATGGCCTTCAATACTTTTTGATCTGGATCTAAATTGTTTTGTTTGCTTAAATAAGGCCTAAACCTAGGCAATACATATCTATCCAACAATTCCCACCACGCCAACAAATATTGATGTTGGGGATAGGAGGGGTGATTACCAACTACGGGTTGGAAATCCATATTATCATAGGCGTCATGGCTGCTTACTATTAGGAACATACCCTGCGCATCAAATGTTCCGTTTTCTTTTAAATATGCAGCGCAATTATCAGGACCCCAACTGCCTGCCGAAATATTTAGCATTTGTATATCTTCAATTTTGTTAGTGACCAAAGAGGTGGCAATACTATCCTGATCGGATTGCACCCCACCAAATATAACCGAATCTCCCAGCCCTAATATTATGGTTTTGGTGGAATCTGGCTCATTACTTCTTTGGGAATAGGTATTGTAATGATAGTGATTGCCAAATCTTTTCCCATCTTGATTAGGTGCAGCTATATATTCATATGCCTCGTTGGAAACGTATAAGGGAGCATCGCATAATCCAAACAAAAGGCGTAGACCAATTTCTACTAAAATGCCTAAAAAAAGTAAGACAAAAATAATGCGCCAAATTACTTTCTTCTTAAAAAACCCAATAGTCATACCGTGTAATTTAATCTGTATTAAAATATATTATGATTGGACTAATACCACTGAGATTGGCATAAGTCCGCAAACATTAGGGTTGTATATCACCCTAATATGACTTATCCAAAACTATGCGTAACACCTAGTACCCTAGACTTTTGAATTAAAAATCCGACCCGGCATTAAATTAACCCAGTATTCTTTTTTTATGCTATCGCAGCTTCTATTTTGCCCATTGTCAAAAACCCGGCAATAAGTGACGTGTCAACATTACGCTACTGGAACAAATCCAAATTAAACATCAAAAGGTAAACAAAACAATTATCTGTCATGCAGTATCTTAATGTCTCTCCGATTTTTTTAAAGACAAAATATACTTTTCAACCCATTTGGTTTCTGCATACGACAACTTATCTTTCCAGGCCGGCATACTTCCGTTGCCCGATCCATTTTGGATTATTAAAGGTATATTCCCTTTTTCATTTATCCATTCCCCATCAACCAAACTTGGCCCAGTAGCACCAACTCCCTCTACCCCATGGCAAAGCTGGCAATTTTGTTCATAGATTACTCTACCTCCCTCCAAGGGACCCCTTATTTCTTTTGATTTGTTTTCTACTTCAATCCTAAGCTTATTGCCTTCCTTTTCCAAAGGATGAAATAAGGTGATAGTCTTGTTTCCAAACTCCGACACATAAATATTCCCTGTGTTGGGATCCTCTAGCACATCCAAGGGCCCACTCCCCAATTGGAGTCCAATTGCCTGGCCATCATAATCATCAACAATATCCTTTGCATCCCCACCCGGTCTTAGCAATATCAAATCATTGTGTCCCATACGGGCCACAATAATACATCCCTTTAATTTGCCATTAAAAGTTCCACTTTTATACTCTACCATACCTGTAGGTGCTACATGAGGTCCAAAATCGTAGGTAAACCCTCTAAAATTAACATCAGGTACTACCCCGTTGTATTCCAAATTGTCCAACGCATAATCCCCTTGGTTTTGAACGTATTCGGCCCTAAGAGGGTTGGGGTGCCCATAATAACCACCTGGCTCTATCCGTGCCATGAAATCATTTTGATCAGGATGAGCACCAAATACAGCAGGAATATCTTTTGGGCCGTTATATCTTATTTTCGGATTAGGCGCAATATAATAGGGGGATTCAGGATTGGACGTCGGGGTGTTTTCATTACCCCCGGAGCCATTAATTGTTGCATAGAGTCCGCCATTGCTATGCCAAACCAAATCATAGGCATTTCTCAGGCCAGTGGCATATATCTTTAGAGGTGCCGTATCTTGATAGGGGTCATAACCTCCACCACCGTCTACCGTCCTAACTACAAGTGGCAACTTTTGAGGTAACTTGTTTAGGTCAAGACATAAAATAGCAGCAGATAGTAAGGCCTCCCTGGATGGAAGTTGATTTTCCTCACAATCACACAAACCCATACCTGTATTTGCTCCCTGCGCAAAATAGAGTTTTTCGTCCGGTCCAAAGACGATGGAATTTGCAAAATTCTCATGGTTAGGACCAAAACGGGGCAGGTCTTTTAAAACCAATTCGTTTTTCAAAACTTGATTGGACTTGCTGTCTAATTGCAATCGAGCCATACTGCCAGCCCAATCTGATTTATCATGCGTCTTTTTAGGATTGTCAAATTTCACCCAACTACTAGTAGTTTCAGAATAAGTGATCCAAACTATTAGACTATCTAATCTCGACTTTGGATCAAAGGCCAAACCAATAGTTAATTTAGATAATTCCCCAAATGGTCTAAACGTATGTTCCAACCGTAAATCCCCAGAAGGTTGTATCAGAAATCGCATTATTTTACCATCAATGGCAGCCGCATACAATTTATGGTCCGGCCCAATCGCCAAACTAGTAAACTGCCCCTCGACCTCTTTACCCAGGGCTATTTTCTGGAACAATACCCCTTCCAATATTCCCTTGGGAGCCGTATTATAAGCACGGAGCCTTCTATTTACATACCTATTTAATCGATTGGGGTAAAACACAAGAAGAACCAAGCCCACCAATAGTACCCCTACTAGTGTTTTTTTTACTATCCCTTTCATTCTTAGATCGTGATATATATGCCGCTTTGGGCGTTTATAATTTTATGTGATAGTTTTGATGTATGTATTTTTTTATTTTTTCCTTGTCATCACCACAAGCTTTTTTTACCTCATAGACCTTGGCATCTACCAGGGTACGGTACCAGCAGCCTTGAAAAAAATGCCATAAAAAACCCTCTTTACCTTGGGTAAAGCCTAATTTAAAAATGTAACGATACAGGAAATAGACAAATGACCGCCAAAAAAGTGGCATATTGGCGTATTTCTTCTTTTTTTCCCGTTTGGATAGGGCATCGGCAGACATTTCATATTGTTCGGCCTCCGCTGATTTCGGGCTAAGAAAATTATATTCCAGATTCAACAGGTCTATTGCTTCACGAATGGAATAGCCATTATGTTTTTGGATCCACCATCCCAGTGGGTTCAGATTATGATCTACAAAAAAACCACGGAACTGAACACTCTTTCCCCGGGTCAGTACAATATGCTCATCCATCCAGCGCTCCTCACAGAAACCGTGCTGATATTTAAATAACCTCAACATATTCATTTGCAACATGCCTTTGGTCATCAAAGTATCCAAAAAATACATTTTTCGTTCAAATACAATTCCCGAAATTTCATTATCAATCAAGGGCAGTCTATTATGAATCTCATCAATCAAAGCGTCGGTTAAATATTCATCCGCATCCAGGCGAAACACCCATTCGGTTTCTATGGGCAAATTTTCCAGACCCCAATTGAGTTGTTTGGCATAATTATTTTCCCATTTATTTTGGTAAATCTTGGCACCTAAGCGTTCTGCTATTTCCACTGTTTTGTCACTGGAATAAGAATCGACCAGATAAACTTGGGAAGAAAATCTAAATGCGTTAGATATACAGCGTTCAATATGCCGTTCTTCATTATAAGTTAGAATAATCGTTGATATGGATTGCATTAGCCCTTAATTTCTCTATTCTTAATAAATTTTGCCGGATTTCCACCCACCACGGTCCATGGATCGGTATCCTTAAATACTGCCGATCTTGCTCCTACTACTACACCTTCTGCTATGTTTACCCCTGGACCAATAAACGCATCGGCACAAATCCATACTTGGTCATGAATATGGACTGGAGCAGGGTACCATACCAAAGATGCTGTCGTATGATGGTGGGAACTGGCACAGATATAACTTTTTTGGGAAATGATAGTGTTGGACCCAATGCTTACCCTACCTTGATTATAAATATCAACATGCCTACCTATAGCACTAAAAGACCCTACTTCCAAGTTCCACGGTGCCCATATTTTAACATTGGCATATATCAAGGTATTATTGCCAATCTTTGCTCCAAATAACTTTAGGATAAAGTTTCTCCACCTCCTAAAACCATTTAAAAAAAAGATTCGGAAAAGTAAGGTATAGGTAACACACCAAACAACCCTCCTTATTCTACTTTTTAAAGTAAATGGGTCGTTATATTTAGACATATCAATTTTATTCATCCAATGTGTTTAAAATTTATAAATTTATCATAGCTTTCACGATTGAAACCTTATAAGCTCGTAAACTGTTTTAAAATTGTTAGAGAGAAAATGCGATGATTTTATCAATTTTTCGATAAGCCAAATTTTAGCATCGCTATACTTTAATACTTCTTTGCGTATATTACTAGCTTCCTTTAAACCTTGATTTTTATTTACAGTTGAAACCCCATTTAAATCAAATACGCACAACCATTGTTCAATGTATTTAAGATTGTTTGTCATTGTCAAAAACTCCAGTGTAAACTTATAATCCGCGGAAATCGGATATTTGGTCTGATCAAAAAGAAGGTTGTTCCTTTTAATGACGTCCAAGGAATATATCATGGCCTGATGGTTTGTAAACATCCCATACCATGCAAACTTGTGATGTCTTGCTTTTTTATGGTGTAGTTTATCGGACTCAAACTGCTTAACTATGGCATCCCCATATATAAAATCCGGTTCGGTATTGGTATTTTCAACTTCCGCAAATATAGAAGACAAGGTATTTAAATCGTATAAACAGTCTCCACTATTGACGAAGATTATGTAATCGCCTTGTGCATTCCGTATGCCCTTGTTCATTGCATCATACAGTCCTTTGTCTGGCTCCGACACAAATACATCTATATTTTTCTTATAATTCCCAACAATCCCTATTGTACCATCCTTAGAGCCTCCATCAATTACAATGTATTCCTTGTTTTTATAAGTTTGATTGATACAACTAAGTATAGTTTTTTCAATTGATTTCTCTTCATTGTAAGAAATGGTTACAATAGATATTTTTTTCATGTACTTAATTGTTTAACAAGCTACTGGAAAAGGCTTGAGCTGCCATTTTGATTGAATACAATTTTTTATAAACCCCAATAGCAGAATTGGCAAAATCTTGTTTTTGTTTAGCTTCTAATTGCAACCATTCCCTTAACAAATTCTCTGTTCCCAAAAATGTATCTGGCCGAACAATTCCTCCGCTCCCCTCTTTTATTTCGCGCCAAATGTTTACTTTATCACTAATAAGTACAGGTTTGCCACAGGCCAGTGACTCTACCACGGCAATCCCAAAATTTTCTTGGTGGCTAGGGAGTACAAAAACTTCACTTTCATAAAACGCCCCCCATTTGGCGTCACCGCTTAACATTCCTGGAAACATTATATTTGACGATGCTGCGGCTAATTGCTGCATTACCAATCCGTAGGAATTGTCCCATCCTGGCCCAGCAATGATCAATTGGGGTATATTTCCCAATTCTTTTTCCAGTTTCAGATATGCCTTTATCAAAAGGTCAACACCTTTTTTAGGGTGTATCCTACTCAAGAATAATAGGTAAGGCTTCCCATTCCATTTGGGTACTTTAGCTACAAAAGCCTTTTTCATATTGGCCGTATAAGAAGGGGGAGGCTGTATACCGTACCCCACATTAATTTCCTTTTTAGGTCTATAATTTGGAAAGGTGGTCCTGGCCAATAACAACTCCTCTTCGCAAGTAAAAAAAATACCATCCGCCTGATTAACCACCTTATTTTCAAATATTTTCCAATAAACATCATTGCGAAGCGCCTTCATCCTGCGCTCCTTGGCTTTTTGAAAATAGGGATCCAACATTCCATGGGGCATTACAAAGACCTTAGGTGATGCCCCATTTTTTTTCCTATGCGCCAACATCGCCATTATCCCTGCAGTACTGGGATAAAGCCATAAACCATGGATGATTACCGCATCAAATCTGTGAAACTGCCCTAACAGCCATGGAATAAGCCTCTTATTGTATTTCCAGGGTGTTTTGCCTTCTCCCAAGGTATGTATGGGGAAGGGGTCTTGTCCCAAATATTCCGAATTTTCATCATCCAGGCAAACTACTTCATTATACACCTCCAATTTTTGCAGTTCCGGAATAGCATTGCGAATGCCTTGGCAAGGGCCACCTTGCTTGGGGTCCATACTTGGAATAATACGTAATATCTTCATAAGTTAGGTTAGGTTTTGATATAGTGTCACATATTGTTGGGCTATGTTCTTAACGGAAAATCTTCTGGCATTTTCCAGCCCTTTTTCGATGATATTATTTCTAAAGCTCTCATTGGCAAACACCTTACAATAGGCCTCGCTTATAGAGTCTACATCGGTAGGGTCTACATAGGCTACTGCATCCCCGGCCACTTCAATAATAGGCTCTATCCTAGAAGTCACAACAACCCTCCCGGTTTGTTGACCTTCAATAACAGGCATCCCAAACCCTTCATAAACCGATGGAAAGTTTACAATATCACAATTGATATATTCCTGTCTTATGTCCTCATCCGAAAGATCGTATTGATTGGAATACTCAATTTTATACTTTAGAAGAAGCTCAATTTGCAAATCATTTAATGTACCTATAATTCTCAAATGACATGGAATATTCACCAAGGCCTTTATAGTCTTTTCTAAATTTTTGTTCCATCCTGTTCCTATATGCAAAATCACAGGTTTATCCTTATTGAAATGTTTTTCAGAATATTTAAAAATTGGATCAACCGCATTGTGGATAACCACCAATTTGTCTGTTTTGATTTTACTCAATATGTTACGTTTGGTTTGGTTAGAAATGCACACTACCTTATCAGCAATTTTTATGGGAAAATACAACCAAAACAACCATTTGTAACAGCGTTTGATCGGATTCTTCACATTGTCCAAAAAGACCAGATCATGAATGGTCAATACGGTTTTTACCCCTATTAGGGCCAAAAGTACATCATGAATATGCCCCGTTACATGATGCAGTGCTTGTTTATCCCTTTTTTTAAAGGTAAAAATATTGTTCTTCAGAACATCTTTTGGCAGGGAACCTGTGAATGGAACTTCATATATGGATATATCCAATGTTTTATCAAATTCATTTATCAATGTTCTAAAAACACGATGAATTGAATGTCCTACTTTAGGGTGCCTAAAAAAAAAATTGATTTTCATATTAAAGCAGTTGTTTTCTAGTTATTTTCTGGCAGAATTTCAATTCCCCAGGATTAAGCAAAGTGTCTTAATTTTATAACCTGTATGATAGTCGCCAATTTGATATGAACAAATATTTATAAGTAATTAACCTCTCTATATCTAAATTCCAAGACTACAACATCTAAGTTTTGTCACTTTAAATGACTTATAATTAAAGGGGTTTTCATGCCCACTTGTTGTGTTTTTAGAATTTCCTTACATTCCACGGCAATTTCGCAACGCGCCCGCTGCATTAGTAATTTTGTCATTTTATCGGCTTCAACAGACCCTTGATTTAATTTTCTTGGTACATACTCAATACATACAGAGTAATTGGATTCTTGCCTCAATTGAATTTCTTTGAAGACCTTCATAAATCCTTCAAACATGGCCATAATATGTTCACCTCTTATGCGAAGCCCAGAAGGGGTTTGAATATTTATTGATTGGCGTCCCCTTACATTATCCATTAATGGCAGTGCTCTACCACAACTGCACATATGGTCCTTGTATTTACCTTCATCCCCAATTTCATACCGTATCAAAGGAAAAGCATAATTGGTTAAATCTGTCAACAATATTTTACCAATAGTATTGGGTTGAACTGGCTGATTATTATCGTCCACAAATTCGATATGCACCGTGTCCTGCATCATATGCAAGCCTTTTTGTTCTGGGCATTCTGCAGCAATCAATAATATTTCGGTATTGCCATATTGATCGCAAACGGGCGCACCAAAAGCCTTTTCCATGATTTTCCGCTGCTCTTCAAACAAGGGGGCCGAAGTGACCCATACCATTTTGGGGGGATTAATTTTAATATCATTATCCAACAAATACATTGCAAACTCATAAACGACATCTACATACCCTTGGAGCAATGCAGGTTTAATTCGATTGAAATCTTGTACAAATTTATTCAGTTGATTAGTACTAGGATTTGCCATAGCCAAAAACACCCGCTTAGTGGGCCACCACATAATCCTGTTCTTTAAACCATTTAACAAAGGTTTTGGATATCTATAAATAAAAGCTTGGTTCTCCCAAGGTTCAATGCCCCACCACTCTAATATACGCCATCTAATCGGGGTTTCTGGATGTCTTTTGTCATGCATTATAAATACTGGCGTACTTGTACTTCCAGATGTACTGACCTTTCTGCAATGGGAAAACGCCACGTTATCTGCCTTTATACTTCTAAAATTGGCTCGTAATTCCTTCCTGGTCAGAGGAGGCAAAGTTAAAAACTCCTCTTGCGTTTGCAATCGGTAATTGTCCAATTGCAACCCGGCGTATTTCTCCTTGTAAAAATCAGAATGTTTAATTGCATGCTGGATAAGTGCTTGCCGTTTTTTAAAATTGAAGTTAGATACACTTTTAACACCCAGATTAGCATCGGATTTTAGGTGTAAACTATTAAAACTTGGATTTAATATTTTTGTTTTAATTCCAAATATTACTTTAGAAAAATATTTACCCATATGTAATTGATCTTAATTATACCCTTAAAGTGGGCGATTAATTATTATAACGAATTTTGCAAAAATTTGCAATTCAGTTTTAGAATCGATTTCCAAAGAAACCTGCTATAACTATGAATCAGAAACATAAGCTACAACAGCATAACATATGTTAAACAAGTTCATATTAATAGCCAAAATGCTTTTCGATTATCAATTTTAAAGGTGTAATTCGTTACTAAATGCTTCCATAATTTTGTTGATGGCCAAATATTGTTCCGCATATTCTCTGGCCGCTTTTTTTATACTCGTGTTATCCTTCCTGAGATACGCCTCCAAAATAGCCTTGTTTAAAACCTGCTGATTTTCGGCAGCTACCAACAAACCCATTTGGTATTTACTAACCACTTTGTGTAGTGTAGATTCAGCATTCGCCGTTATAAGGGCTAAGCCGCCAACGGCCATGATGGTGGTAAGTTTGGATGGCATTACCAAATCACTGGCCTTTTCTTTCTGAATTACCAAATGCAAGTCTGCCATGTTTAGAAAGGCATTAAAGTCATCTTTGGGCTGTAGTGGTAAGAACTGTACATTCTCTAACTGCATTTCCAATGCCATTTTTTTTAAGTTTATTTTGTAAGGTCCAGTTCCACATATCACAAAGTGTAAATGAGAATAGGAACGAAGGGCCTCCGCTGCTCTTAAAATCGCTTCTAACCCTTGTTTTTCTCCTATAGCCCCCGAATACAAGACGATATAATCATTAGATTTAAAACCGAACTTTTCTTTTAATAATTCATTGTTCTTTATAGGGAAAAAATTGTTTGTTTCCGTCCAATTCGGAAAGAACAAAATGGGCTTTTGAGCTTTTTTACTGATTCGTTCTATCATCCCATCGGAAATACTGCTAATGACATCGGTGTTTTTGAATATATAGCGTTCTACCTCATATAACATATTCAATAATTTAGGAGATTTGATCAACCCTAGGTCCTGGGCGGCCTCTATTTGCATATCCTGTATATGGTGTAAATGCTTTGTTCCTCTTAACTTTCTCATTAAGACCCCTATCAGGCCAAATTGGAAAGAAGGTGCTATGGTAATGACCCAATCGTATTTTTTTTGGAATAATAATGGTATAACTGCCAAAAATGCCGTAACCAAAAAAGAAATGTCCAATACCATTCGCTTTAGCCCACTGGGGTTTACAGGCACATACATAGGACATCGCACTACGTTTAGCCGTCCTCCCGAATCATAACGAGTCACCTCTTTTTTATACCAAAATCTATTCTTTCTGTAAGGCGACTGTACCTTCCAATAGGGGTAGTACGGGTAAGCGGTAAGAACGGTACAATGATATCCTTGCTGAGCCAGCCACTGCATCATTTCACCTGAATATTTACCAATGCCGGTCAACTCTGGGGAAAAATTGTACCCAACAAATAAAATACGTTTAGTCCCTTCTCTTTCCAAATTGATATTTTTTAATTCTACAAAATAGTGTGTGTGCCAAGTAAGATACCGTCAATCCAATAGCGCCTCCAATGGTGCCCCATGCTATATCGCCCATATCAACGACCCTCTTGGGCAAAAAATATTGTCCCGCTTCGGCTATGGCTACAATCAAGCTCAAAACTATCCAGGCGAATACCCAGATTTTTATATTGGATTTTTTAATCAAGGGAATATAGACTCCCATCAATAGGCCCAACCCAATAAAGGGTACAGCGGTACGCTTTTGGCCATTACTGCTATGATCTGTCCAGTTGGAAAGCCAGTCGGGAATCAAAGATAATTCCGTGACATGGGGACTGGTCCTCCAGCTGAAAAACAAGGTCAAAAACACCCCCACAGCAAACAGTCCCCTACCCAGCAGCTTAATTATATATATTTTAGAATACTTGATCATTCCTATTTTTACGCAATTATTTTACTTCCTCCGCCACAATTTCCTTATATATCCCTTCTATCTTATCGGATGCCTTTTCCGCTTCAAACCTTTTGGCATTGGCCAATACCCTAAGCACCAAATCAGCCCTTTCCTCCTCAGTGAGGCCAATTACCGATTCCAGCACCTTGGCAGATTCATTGGCCCAAGTGCTAGACCCATTTTTATTGGGTTTACGTCTTATATAGACCGCAGCCGTGCCTCCAACTTCGTTCATGGGAGCTTCATCAGTAGTGATCACCGGACAACCAACCGCCATAGCCTCCACTATGGGATAACCAAATCCTTCGGCCAATGACGGAAAAACAAAAACAGTGGCACCTTGATACGCCTTTAGGAGCAGTTCATCATCTATCTTAACCAAAAAGTGTATATCATTCTTATAAGGTGAAGCCTCAAATTGATCAATCAATTTAGTATCGGGGAGAGCACCCACCATTAACAGTGGAATAGCCTTGTTTGTCATATTTCGCCAAGCATTATAGAGTTGCACAAGCCCCACCCGGTTCTTATAAAAAGTATTCCCTCCTACATGCAGAATATACCCGCTATTCAATTCCTTATTTAAAAACTGGCCAATAGATCTCCTGGCAACTTTCATAGACCCAGGTATAAACATGGGGTCTATGGCATTGTATACCTGTGCATTCTTTACTGGCTTCTTCTCAAGGAATTCCATCAATTCATTTTGTGTATTCTTGGAAATGGATATAAAGCAATTAGACATGGAAAAGCCCTTTAATATTAGTTGCTGATATACCTTTCCGGTCCAACTAGTAGGATTTTCCCCTATTTTGCCCAAAGCAGATTTTAAAGCGATAAAATCATGGCAGTGAACTACGTGTTTTTTATGCCGCAACAATGGCATCCACATGCCCAAGGCCTGGTCTATGACAACATACAGTGTTGATGCTGGAAGGCGCTTGCTCTTATTTTTGAACCATATGGGAAAGAGTACAAACTGATCTATGTAGCGCAACCATTTTTTTATACCTCCCGGAAGGTTATTATCGGAAAGATATAGCTTGGGGCCCCAAATTTCAATGTCATGGCCTCTTTTGAGGAGTCCCTTACTTAAAAAATTTCCATAGCGGAACATACTATACCCTAATGTATATTCATGATGAATTAAAAAGATAATTTTCAAAATAAAATAAAAAGTCTAAGTATTAATAAATCTAAATATCAACTGCCCTGTCCTAACCAAAGATTTCTTTTCTGAACTTTCCCTGCATAAACAAATCAAGTATTTTGATGAAATTCTAAAGGATGGAAATAGTAGTGGTTGCCCTGTTGTCGTAAATTACACACTCTTATTATATGCTTAGGAGGGCTAAAAAGCAAGACAAGCCTCGTATTCTTTACTTATCCAAAAATTTTTATGAGGGTTGATTTATGTAAGAACTTAGCAATTCCCAAAGTTCCCATAAAAATCAATATTATGGCAATTAAAGACAAAACTACTTTAGTCCATAATGGAAATAGATTTATTCTTTCATTAACCACCCCTACCTCCAACAATTTATTTATCAGTTTGATTATTAAAGGATTTGATACAAATACGATTAAAGTATTCCTTCCAACAAAACCAAGTACCTTATTAAATCTTTCTGGAACTACAATGGTTTTGCTCTGCAGCAATGCCATGCAAAACAGTAGGGAAAATACCAATACCCCCAAGGTAATATAGTCCATATGACTAAATTCCCATTTTCTTAACAAAAGTAACTCTACAGCCAAAAGCAGGGGGCAGACCCCAAACCATAGAGAGATCCTATTTACCTTATTCTTTGCCAAGGCCATACCCAAGAACACATAGGGCAACCAAAATAGAAAAGGTCTAAATCCCAACTTTTTAATAGGTTCTGGCAGAACACCATAAGAATAGTTCCAGCCCAAATATATTAAGACCACCGTTGCGAGGGTCAGTACCCTTAAAAATTTTATTTTGTAAACCTTTCTAATTAATGGATATAACAATAAAAATTGAAAGAGAATAATAAAAAAATATTGACCAGACCAGCCATATCCGGAGAAATACTTGGTCAAAATATCTTTTGCGGTAAAATTTTGCCAATCTACGGTTACGAAAAAATACAGTAAACTCCATAAAACAAATACTCGGAACAAATGGACAAAACGCTTTACAATATACTTTCTCCTATCCGTTTTATTTTTTTTCTGATAGGATTTCTCGAAAAAAAATGACCATAATGTTATAAAACAAGGTACAGTAAATCTAAACATATCCCGTAAAAAAAGCATGATATCAGATTCCCCTAAAATGGAAGATCCATGGATAAACACCACACCAAAAATGGAAATACTTTTTAATACATCTGCATTTGTATTTCGTGTTTGCACAACCAATTTCATAGTGTTTATTAAGATTGAAATTTGGGTATGGTTACATACTTGGGGTTAATGAACCTTAATAGCATTCTTACCAAGTGATAGATAATCAAATAGGTAATGATATCCTGTAGAAAGCCTCTTATAATATACCCTAAATCGCCGGTAACCCCGTTTGCATTTCTAAACATCCCCAAGAACCCAAAAACTCCCATCACGGCATAAGGAGAATACAAGACCCCGGATCTAGTGTAATAAACTAATGAATTCACCAGTTTAAAAACAATAAAAGACACTATGAATTGGATGGGAAAATACCAATATCCAAAAGTGGCCAAACCATCACCAACATGACTTGTTACCCTATACCCTCCAAAGCCGGATCCGTATAATAGATCTCCTCTGGAGAATTCCAGTTTATTCTTATCCAAATACACCCCAAAAAAACGCATCACGGGAGTAGGCAGCAATGCCCATAGATTTTGCTTAAACACTTCCTGCATCTGCCTATTGGCATACCCTTTCTTCTCTGCATAATACAGGGTTTCATCCGTAATACGCATATTGGCATACCGCGCCAACATAAAATTATCTACATATTGTTCCGTCCAACCTTGTATATAGGTTATAAATTGATTTTCACCGGCCTTATCCTTAGCAATTTTTAAACGATTCATGAGGGTCTCATCTTGCACTGTTTCAATAGTCTTCTCAAAGAGTTCCAACTTATCAAGGTCGGTCCTAACTTTTCTAGTATGCAACATGGCCAGAGAGACATTGGTAAGGAGATTTAGTACAAACACCAATATTAACCCCATGAACACCCATTTGGCAGGTGAAAAATACTTGGTCAGCTTAATGTTATTTAGTATTACATATACAAAAAACAACAGTACAATAGTGGCTATAGGCGTTATGATGCTCTGCCTGCTATTAGATGCGATATTTATGATAAAAATACAACTAACATACACCCAAACGCTTTTCTTATCGCTGTATTTTAGGCCTAACAAAGAAGGAAAAATTAAGCAAATGGGGGCATACATCAAATAAGTTAAACCTTCTAGGAATTTGCCACCTACATCGCCATATTCAACATCACCTGCCCCAAAATTATAAAGCCTGGTCAACAATCCCAATAACCCCATCCCCCAGAGAATGGCCGGGGTAATTTGAAAAAAATGGAATTGATAGAGCGCTTTTTGAATAATGTTGTTTTTAGGATTTCTAAGGGGTTTTTCACAAGCTAGGTAGAAAGCCAAGGATGAAAAAAGAAAAAGTATTATTTCGTAAAGGAAGGTTTCATAAGGGCGTTCAAAACCAAAGGTTATGGGCTTTCCTTCCGCTAGGGTTGCTACCAACGGCAAAAAGCGATACATAAACATTGATAGGTAGATAAAAAAAGTAAATGGGAATTGGCGTATATATTTTTCCTTTAGAAAAAAGGAAAAAACCCAGTAACCAATTACTGCCATAACACAGCCATAGAAGTTGGGAAGCGTAGGAAACAATATTATTTCCCCAACAACTGCGAGAATCAATATGACCTCCAAGACCCATTTTAACTGTCTCAAAATATGTATGGGTTGACTAGCCATTATTCAATACAACATTTAACATTTTCTTTATCGTCTTTTCATTGGAGTAGCCCGAAATTTCACATCGTTTTAAACCAGCATCAGCTATACTTTTCCGTTTTTCCTCATGGGCTAGATAATAACGGCATAATTCTAAAAGTTCCTCATTGGAGGAGAAATAAACGGCTTCTTTCCCTTCTTCAAACAGATCCAAATGTTCTTGTGTCCGTTCTGCCAGCATAAATCCCCCACAGGCAGGAATCTCCATAGTCCGAGTTGTCTGCTGATCAAAGTTCTTTTTTCTTAAAAAACACAACGAAACCTTAAATGCCCCGAGGGCTTTGGAGTAATCTTCATTAAAAACGCTGGGCAATAAGGTTAAATTGGGATATACACCCTTGTACTCCTTCCATTTCCCATCACCTAAAACCTTTACGGGCACCCCATTTTTTGCCAGGAACAAAATACTGTCACAGCGTTCTTTCTCCCAAGATCCCACAAAGCCAACCTCACCACCTAGACGTTCCAAGTCCTGAGCAGTCAACTTTCTTGGATAATGAAAACTTTCCTCGTACATATTGTGGATAAACTGTATATTTTTCGCCCCCAATTTCTTCATGTCATTAAGGATGTACGACTTATTGGTAAATACATAATCGTAATAGGGAACACTTTCCAAATAATTCTGACTTTGATTATGTCGCAGGGCCATATTATCCGGTGAGTAGCTGACAATAGTAGTTTCAGGGGATTTTTGTTTGATATATTTTAAGGTGGATTTATTAATGGTCACCCCTTTATCTATCCACACTAGGTCGTATTTATTTTTAGCAATTAACCCTTTTATTTTATGATTGGCCCTGGTTTGGTCCTGTAACCTGATTGGAATACCCATTTGGAATAAATGATAGGACAAACGATTTCTTAAGGACATGGTTTTAGGCCCGGATTCTACCCCGTCTACATGATTGGCATTCTTTTCCAATGCCCAATGTCTGTGCAGTGAGGTACTGCTTACATTTCTAAACCAACCAATTGAAAGTATTTTCATTTTAATTTTTCAAGGCTTGAAGTTTATAACTCAATTGGCTATATAGTGTTTGAAAATCTGCAATACCGTTTAGGAACAGTTCCTGTATGGACATTTGCATCAGGGAACAAGCTTTTGGAACTACCAACAATACCAAAATGACATCCAGTGATACATTTCCAATAGCAGCGCCCAGCAAACCAAATTTTATTGAAAAAACATAAGACAGCAATACGGAAATTAAGGCCACTACTACTCCAAAAAGTGCCATTTTATATGGCTTGTTAACAACGCCGAACACCATTTCCGCTGTCCACCATAAGGCATTGAAAACCATTCCCCCAATAAAAATATACCACATGGCCCTAGGTACTTCCAATTCATTTTGGGTCCATATGGAATAAAACCATAGGCCAAAAATTGCCAGTAGAACAAAACCAATGAAGGATAGGGACAAAACACCTAATAATGAAACTCTAAATACTCTTTGGGCCGTTTTCCAATTGTTCTGGCCAATCTCATATTGCAGTTCCGGGAACACTGTGGTCTTAACCATGAACAACAATTGGTTTAAGGATCTGCTCAATGTTCTAACAGTATTAAAAACGGCAACGGATTCTGGCCCCAAAACAATCCTAACCACAAAGGTTGTGCCCTGAAAATAGATAGCTTGCCATACTGGGGACATAAGGTAACTTAGTCCTTTGGTGGTAATGGCCTTTAGAACAACCTTATCCCTTTTCCCGTTATACTCCTTGAAGAGCCCCAATACCAGCCTTCCTTTTGTCCAATAATAAGCATTGAATACTAGGGTTACTACCAGCTGGGATAGGGCAAATTCTACCACTCCATACCCCAACAACAACATACATAGTCCTGCCAATAGGTTTAAAGACGCCTTTATGGTCAGGAGATTAATGTTCATGGCAGCCTTTTGCGCAGATCTAAAATAAGCCTCTACCAACTGATCATAAAAATTTAACAAACGAACAAAGATTAGGATAGATACCGCTATTTGGGCCTCTTTACTGTCTATTAAGGACTTGTCAAAAACATGATAGTAATCCAACACCAAAATCCCCAAAACACTTAAGAGCATTGCGGACAATACCATTACTGTAATAATATACATGCCCGATTTGCTAATGTCGGCGGCTTTTTGTTTTTCATCGGCTGCATAACTCAGTACAAAACTGTTGGCCGCGGCTGTTCCAAAACCCAGATCGGAAAAGGCTATTACGCTGGGTATTATAGTAAGGGTCAGCCACTCGCCGTAATAAGCGGCACCCCAATAAGTAATAAAGAACGGCACCAAAAACAATTGATCCAGTATCCGTATACCTTTTTGAAAAACAGCTGCAAATCCATTATTCAAGAGCCTTTTTTTTAAAGTCATTTCTGCTTCTTAATTAGAACTTATGGCCTACTTTTCCTAAAATTGAAAATATTTCTTCACTACCTGTTTATAATCCTTTTTAACCAAAATCCTATTTGCCGTAGTTATTATAGCCATAAGTCTCCACCACTTCGGTATCGTCATTCAGCAATACCATACAATTCTTCAATTTTCCATTCTTATGGATTACATCTATATTTTTTAAATGCTCTTTTTTGGTGAAATCATTGCGAACCACATATATAGTGCTATCTATATAAGGGTTTAAGGCAAAGGCATCTGAAACTAAACCTATTGGTGCCGTATCAATGATAATTCGGTCGTATTCTTTTTTCAAGTCATTCATTAAGATGGCAACACTCTGGTTGAACATTAAGCTACCTAAATGGGAGACTAACCTTCCTGGTCCAATCAGCGATAAATTGTCTATGGTGGGGTGTTTTTGAATGACCTGATCAATATCCGAACCTTTCTCCAAAATATACTCTGTAATACCAGGGGAGTTTGGCAACCCAAGATTATCCATCAATTGAGGCTCCCTGAGGTCAAATGCCAACACTACGACCTTTTCCCCATTTGTAGCTAAAGTAACTGCCAAATTTGTAGCGATAAACGTTTTTCCTTCTCCCTTAACCGAGGAAGTTACCAATATCGTCTGGTTTTTTTCTGTCTGTTTTAAATAATCAAGATTAAACCGTAATAAGCGAAAAAGTTCTACAGTCGGGGAATCACTATTTGCATCAGTAAGAATCATCTCTGAGTCCTTACTTCTAGAAATCTTCCCCAACAAAGGTACCGTTACCAATCTTGATAAATCCTCCATAGACCGAACTTTGTTATTCAGTGCATCCTTAACATAAATCAATGAAAATGGAATAAATATACCAAGTAGTAAACCACTTAAGTAAAACATTTTCTTATTAGGACTGATGGGGTATATGTCTGCTTTTGGCAGGTTTACAATTCTCGTCGAAGATACCGGTGCCGCCATGGAGAGCACTTCTTCTTCCCGCTTGCGCAATAAATATAAATACAACCCTTCTTTGGTACTTTTATCTCGGCTAATCTCCAGTAGTTCTTTTTCCATGCTTGGCACTTTGGCGATTTGCGCATCAAATCTACTTGCGTTGGAGGACAAATTACCCAGTGCTATGATCAATCCATTTTTATTGCTTTTAATATTTTGAAAAATGGATGTACGTATGCTTCCTAAACTAGCATCTAAACTTACCATAATGGGATTGGAGGTCACCGCGGATTGAGATAGTTCCTGCTTTTTTAAAAAAGCTTCGTTGTATTTATTTATAAGACTCATTAAAGCAGGATCGTTGATGGAATACGATCCGCCAATGGCTGATGACATATCCCCAGTCATGAACGATTGTTCAATACTCGATAGCACGTTTATTTGAGTTTGATATTCCGCTGCTAGTTTTTTATATTCATTGGCCTGTTCTATGTAGACATTCGCATTGCTCGCAACGTCGGTCACCACATTTTCCGTTTTAAAATCAACAACCGAGTTTTCCACATCCTCAATTTCACCAGACAACAGCTTTAAACGATCATCAATCATTTTTATAGTGTTCTCTGCCAACTCATTTTCATAATTTATGGTTTTCGAAATATAAGTCTCAATCACTGCTGAAAGGATCGCCTCTCCCTTCTCCCTATGGGATGAAATAAAATTTAACCTTAATAAGCTACCAGTTTCATTATCTGGAAAAACACTTAACCTGTTTAAAAAATTGATCACCAACTGATTCTTACTCCCAATCTTAAAGAAGATTGGACGGGAAATGTCTATATTGGAAAAATTCGACTTTGGAACAATAGTCATGGTACCATAGGGGAGAACAACTAAATCCCCAAAGGCATGTTCGGAAACCAGCTCTTCATCATTAAATGTAGTACTAAGTTCATAGGTTTCCTTATTTAAAAACCTAATATCAATTGGCAAATCATAGGCTACGTTCTTTGCAGTTTCATCCACCAAAATTTGAACAGGCACAATATCTCCATAAATCTCTACATCTCGAATATTGCCCTTTAAAAAATAGGAAATGTTCAAGGAGTTTTTAGAAATGACCTCTTCCATAATCCCAGAGGATGTCAATATACCAATTTCATCCTCAAGACTTTGAGATGTCTTAACCAAACCAAGGTCGTTAAAACCGCCTATTTCGCCTATTCCTTTTCCAACTCCTTTATTCTTGATCAATATGGCACTGCTTATTTGATATTCCGTCTCCGCCCAATATCTAAGATGAAGAAAAACTGCAGCTGTGCAAATTACAATTCCAATAGGGAAAAGGAACCAGTATTTAAGATACTTCCTAAAAATATCCTTTAGATCATTCTCTTCTCTATTTAAAAAGTCATTTTTTAAATCATTCATATTTTACAAATAAAATTTCATCAAATTATACAGTGAACCAAGCAAAACCTTTACTATTTCCGATTTCCAATCTATAGGCCTAAACCCTTCTAGCATAAGGATAAACCTAAAAGTCATATGTACAACTTTACGCTACAGGACGGCCCCATTGGAAGCTCTTTTTCTATTTCGCCTTAGGACTTAGGATAAATAACCCAGGACATTAGACAATGGATCTTAGTTTCATATTTAGTTGATTTTCTAAAAAGTATTTTCGCTGTTTTTAGCATATTTATAAGTGTTTTTAAAATTACGGTCCCTCCCATACAACAGAGCGGCTTCTATTTTCTTTATGGTGTAAAGAATCAATATTACTTAACCAGTTTGGCCTAGGGTCTGACAATTACTATCAAACCCCGAGACCTATCAATTCTTAAAAATTTGTATCGGAGTATTCTGTCCATTAACATTGGTAATCAAGACCGTGTAAAGTCCACTTGCCAATTCATCGACATAGATGATGACATCGCCGGTATGGTCAAAAACCACTTTTTGTTGTTTTACCAATATTCCACTGGACGAATAGATATAAACATTCGCTTTTTCTGAAGTTGTTTTCCCGGAATGTAGGTAGAACATATCCCCAACAGGATTTGGATACAAGGATATTGGCTCTTCTGGAACGATACTGGCTTTTAGGAATACCCCGCTAGCTTCAGTTGACTCATATATTTTGATGGAAGACAGCATGTCATTAAAACCGTGGTTACCTAAAAAGCTAGTGTTTTCTTCCAAACTAAGCATTGCTCCCCCAAAATCCTTTTCCGAATACAGCTCCACTACGAAGCCCGACTCAATCTGTAATCCTGAGACATTATTATCTGGAATTCCTTCCAAGCTTACATCTGCATATTCCCCAACACCAAGTTCCCATGAGGCCCCAGTATAATTAGCGTCTAGAAAAAGTGATAGCACCATGGGTTCAGGAGCTTCGCTAAGTGGATAAATCCTTACTGAAGATGTCTTGTCATTGAAACCATAGTTGCCCAAGAAAATGGAATTTTCATCCAATTTAATCATCTCCCCCATAAAGTCTTTTTCCGAATACAATTCTATAACATACCCCTCAAGTATCTGTAGTCCAGAGGCATTATTATCCAGAATTCCTTCCAAGGTAATATCAGCATAATCCCCAACTTCTAGTTCCCAGGTAATGCCAGTATAGTTGCCATGCTCAAAAAGAGTTGCTACGGGATTAACTTCTGGTTCAAAGACAAATATTTTTATACTCTCGGTATCGTCGTCCATGCCCAACGCATCAAGTTCATTGGTATCCGAGGTCAAAGCAATGGGCGTACCCCCAAAGTTAAGCTCAGGATACAATTCCACTACATAACCGCCTTCCACCTGTACGGAACCAATTTCGTTTAGCGGAATCCCCTCCAATGAGATATCCGCATAGTCGCCCGCTTGGAGTCCCCATGAAGTCCCACCGTATGCACCTTCTTGATAGAGTGTGGCCTTGGTTGGTTCTGGAGGCGCTGCAACAGCGTATATTTTTACCGAAGATACCATATCATCAAAACTGGAATTGCCAAGAACAGGGAAGTCCTCTTCCAAGGTCAGCATATCGCCCCCAAAGTCCTTTTCGGAATACAGCTCTATGACGTAGCCTTCCTGGATCTGCAATGAAGAGGCATCATTATCCGTTGCGCCTTCCAGGGTGATATCGGGATATTCCCCAACTCCAAGATCCCAGGATGAACCATTGTAGTTCCCATGCTGGAAAAGGGTTGCCACGGGAGTAACTTCCGGTTCATAAACATAAATTTTTATACTCTCGGCATCATCATTAATACCCAAGGCAATAAGGTCGCTGGTATTTGCGGTCAAGGCTATTGGTGTCCCCCCAAAGTTGAGTTCCGGATACAATTCAACTACATAGCCGTCCTCCACCTGCACGGAACCTATTTCGTTTAGCGCAATACCTTGCAGCGAGATATCCGCATAGCCGCCCGCTTGCAGTTCCCAAGAGGTCCCACCGTAGGAACCATCCTGATAAAATGTCGCCATGGTGGGTTCCGGAGGCGCTGCAACGGCGTATATTTTTACCGAAGATACCATATCATTGAAGTTGGAAGCCACTAAATTAAAATCGTCTTCTTCCAAAATAAATACATCTCCCCCAAAATCCTTTTCCGAATACAGTTCTACAATGTATCCTTCCTCAATCTGCAAGGAAGAGGCATCATTATCTGTAATTCCCTCCAAGGTAATATCAGCATATTCCCCAAAACCAAGTGTCCAAGATACCCCACCATAAGCTACATCTTGATAGAGTGTAACTACTGTTGTGGGTGTTGTAATTGTTCCTGGGGAAGGGCAAACTTTTACAAAATCCAATAGGTTGGAGGAGTCAATATCGCCATCAGATGCTTCTACGGGAGTAATAGTAAATTGAATTTCGGTTACCCCAGCCGGTACTTGATATTGCCCTGAGTGCAGTACCCAATCAGAATTGGAGGAAGACAAGGTAGCTATTACTGTTTGATCTCCTACAGGGCCAGCTGAAACGCTGATTACATCAGTCCCTTCACGACCTTGATGGGAAAGTTCCCAATCCAGTAGCTGACCCGGTGTCACCGAAATGATTTGATTGTGGTGATTTCCGTCCATTTCTACAAAAACATTGCCATTGAAAGCCGGAATCCCCAAAAAGCCACTTTGGCCCAACTCAAGGGTTCCCCCTTGTGAAAAACCACCTTGTTGCAGGGCAATGCCACCTGTGGTAAACCAACCTGGGAAATCACTATCAGTGTGTGCGTCAATAAACTTAACACCATTATTGGCACTTCCCAAATCTTCAATCAAAGCATAGGCAGTAGCATACGCAGGGTTACTGGTATCTTCAAAACTTCCGTTTACCAACAGGCTATATTCCCCCGAGGCACATTGGCAGTCACAGGTAACCGTGGTATCGGCAAATACCTTTATGGACTCAACGTCATCATCGATTCCCAAGGCCACGAGATCGCTGGTATCTGAACTCAGGGCGAGAGCTGTACCGCCAAAGTTTAACTCCGTATACAGCTCCACTATATAACCCTCCGTTACTTGCACGGAACTTATTTCATTAAGCGGTACACTTTGCAGGGAAAGGTCGGCATATTCGCCTACCCCCAGTCCCCAGGAAGTGCCACCGTAGGAGCCATTCTGAAATAGTGTCGCCATAGACGGTCCTGGTGGCTCGGCAAGGGCGTATATTTTTACAGAAGACACT
>TARA_R110002049_G_scaffold307317_1_pt1 | contig 26199 bp, 19 predicted proteins | sample TARA_R110002049 | Tara Oceans TARA_R110002049 (sample SAMEA4396941) | marine metagenome | biome: Polar Biome; feature: [SRF] surface water layer (ENVO:00010504); material: water (ENVO:00002006), including particulate matter (ENVO:01000060) such as... | depth 5 m
GCCTGGGAGATCGTCGGCCGCAAAGTCTCAAAAGAACGTTTGCTTGCAGATATTTATCAGACCGCTAAATCCTCTGTGTGAACCGCGCCGGGTTTGCTGGAGGCTCCAACTCATGAGTAGGATGGAGCATCATGACAAAGACAACGAACAAGTATTCACCAGAAGTGCGCGAGCGTGCCGTGCGGATGGTAATGGATGGCAGCGGGCAGCATGAAAGCCGTTGGGCGGCGATTGTGTCGATTTCATCGAAGATAGGCTGCGCGCCGCAAACGCTGAACGAGTGGGTCAAGAAGGTCGAGGTTGATACTGGCCAGCGCGGCGGTATCACCACCGAACAGGCCGAGAAGATGAAGGCTCTGGAACGCGAAGTGCGCGAACTGAAGCAGGCCAATGAGATTCTGCGCAAAGCATCCGCATATTTTGCCCAGGCGGAGCTCGACCGCCCATTCAAACGATGATCCGGTTCATAGAGGATCACCGCGCGGATCATGGGGTCGAGCCAATCTGCCGCGTCCTGCCGATTGCCCCAGCCACGTTTTATGACCATCTGGCCAAGCGCGCTGACCCGTCACGCCTTTCGGATCGCGCCAAGCGTGACGAAGACCTCAAGCCTGAGATCGAGCGTGTCTTTGAGGAAAACCTCAGCGTCTATGGTGTTCGCAAGGTGTGGCATCAGATGCGCCGGGAAGGATTTGATATCGCGCGCTGCACTGTCGCACGGTTGATGAAGGATTTGGGCCTTGAGGGCGTTGTGCGTGGCAAGAAGCCGAAGACAACGATCCCTGACAAGGCGCTGCCCTGCCCATTGGACAAGGTGAACCGCCAGTTCCACGCGCCAGCGCCAAACGTGCTCTGGGTCAGCGACTTCACCTACGTCGCGTTTGTCATTGATGTCTTCGCTCGTCGTATCGTTGGATGGCGTGTCAGCCGCACGGCCACTGCCGGGTTTGTTCTCGATGCTTTGGAGCAAGCCATCCATCAACGCAGACCTGCACAGGATCAACTGGTCCATCACTCGGATCGCGGGTCGCAATATCTATCGATCAAGTATACCGAACGACTGGCAGAGGCGAAGATTGCACCGTCTGTTGGCAGCGTCGGGGATTCCTATGACAATGCACTGGCTGAAACGATCAACGGCCTGTTCAAAGCCGAGGTCATCCACAGGCGTGGGCCATGGCGCAACTTTGAGGCCGTTGAATACGCCACTCTCGAATGGGTGGATTGGTTCAACAACCGACGCCTGCTGGAGCCTATCGGGTACATCCCACCGGCAGAGGCCGAGGCAAACTTCTACGCAGCTCTGGAAAGATCAGACATGGCCGCGTAACTAAGACAAATCAGCCTCCGGCAAACCCGGCGCGGTTCAGCCGTCGGCATCCCGGCTTCCTGTTCCTTGATCATCCCGAGGATCTGCGCTTCGGTAAAACGGCTCTTTCGCATCTGTTTGCTCCTTCAAAAAGTTGAGCAAACTCTACATCAGAACGAGGGAAGTTTCGGGGAGCAGGTCAACTCCTGAACGAAACCCTGTTGCCGTCATTGCACCATGCCCGCGCCACGCTGGCTGCCTGGCGCAGGGACTACAACACTGAACGCCCCCATTCGCGCCTCAGCTGGCAGACGCCTGCCACGTTCGCACAAACCTTCACCTCGCAACGGGGCCTGACACTGCGCAATCCGCAAAGCTCCGCGCCAGCCCCCGTTACCCAACCCGCCCAAATCGGCAAAACTCAAACTTGGAGTGTCGCTCACTCTGGATAAAAGTTGGGGGCAACGTCAGCGTTGCTGCAGGAAAGCGAACGCTGAAAAAAGATCTGCGGGCTGGAGCGCCGACTTCCTTCAGACGCTCATTGAAGGTTTTGAAGCGCGGTTGCTCTGAACATAAGATAGCCCACCTCTTTATCACCACAGAGTGATTTACTCTGGCGTCCCAACTTGGATCTAATCCGAATTGAACAGATCGCGGGTGAAGGTCAAATGGGCTACATCATCCAGTTCGGATGTAAGGCGGTTTGCGACAATCACATCTGAAACCTCTTTGAAATCGGATAGATCCCGTATGACTTGTGATCCGAAAAAACTATCTTCTTCCATACCGGGTTCAAAAACGACGACATTGATACCTTTGGCTTTGATCCGCTTCATGATCCCTTGAATCGAACTGAAGCGAAAATTATCCGAGCCTGTTTTCATCGCCAGACGGTAAATTCCAACAGTTTCCGGGTTCTTCGCAATGATGTGATCTGCGATGAAATCCTTGCGTGTACGGTTTGCCTGTACAATAGCCTGAATAAGGTTTTGAGGCACATTGGCGTAATTCGCTAACAGTTGTTTGCTGTCTTTTGGCAGGCAATAACCGCCATAGCCGAACGACGGATTGTTGTAGTGACTACCGATACGAGGGTCTAATCCAACGCCACTTATAATTTCGCGACTATCAAGTTGGTGGACCAATGAATACGTATCTAGTTCGTTGAAAAAGGCCACGCGCATCGCAAGGTATGTGTTCGAGAAAAGCTTGATCGCCTCTGCTTCGGTTGAATGTGTGAACAAAAGCGGGATGTCATCAATCAGCGCACATCCTTTCAACGCCTCGGCGAATTGTTTGGCTGCGTCAGAGGTATCACCTACCACAATTCTGGAGGGATAGAGGTTATCATAGAGCGCTTTACCCTCGCGCAGGAACTCGGGGGAGAAAATGATGTTCTGGGTGCCGTAACGGCTGCGAACGTGTTCCGTATAGCCAACGGGGACAGTGGACTTAATGATTACAGTCGCATCCGGATTATAGGTTTGCACCAAATCCAGAACGGCCTCTACGGAGGTTGTATCAAATTTGTTGGTTTCCGGATCATAATTTGTCGGAGTAGCAATGATGATATAGTCGGCACCCGCATAGGCTTCTTGCGGATCAGTGGTCGCTTTCAAATCCAGAGACCGATTGGAGAGGTAGTCCGATATCTCCTCATCAACAAGAGGGGACTGGCGGTTGTTCACCAGTTCGACCCGCTCTGCGGTAATGTCTACGGCAACGACATTGTGTTTCTGTGCCAGCAAAATAGCATTGGACAGACCGACATAGCCCAATCCGGCAACGGCAAATTTGGTTTTCACGTCTATATATCCTCGTGATTGCAGAACTTGCAGCCTTGAAGGGAGGCAACAGGCTGGTTTCAGGCCTCACTCGGGCCCTTACCTGCATGATTGCGACTATCCAAGCCTACCTTTGGTATGGAGGAGCCCTGCGCAACTAGCTGCGGGCGTAGATATCTTCGTAGCGAATGATATCATCTTCACCCAGATAGCTACCGGTTTGTACCTCAATCAACACCATCGGCACTTTGCCGGGGTTCACCATGCGGTGGACGGCCCCCAAGGGAATGTAGACCGACTGGTTCTCTGTCACCAGTTTGACCTTTTCGTCCACAGTCACCTCTGCCGTTCCCTCGACCACGATCCAGTGTTCGGAGCGGTGATGATGGCTTTGCAGGCTCAATGCAGCGCCAGGATGCACGACAATGCGCTTCACCTGAAACCGGTTCCCGACAACCAGGCTTTCGAACCAGCCCCAAGGCCGGTGATCTTTGGGGAAAGCGACTGCCTGTTTGGCGGATTTTTCTTTCAGCGCGGAAACCGCTAGCTTGACGTCCTGACCACGCGACGCATCCACAATCAAAACAGCATCCGGCATTGCGACAGCCACGATATTCTTAAGCCCGATCCCTACAACTTCGAGGTTAGGGTCCTCGGAGCGTAGGAGCACATCATCACAATCAATCGCTGTTGCTGCCCCTGACGTGGCCACACCGCGCGCGTCACGCTCTGTCTCGCGCCAAACCGCGTCCCACCCGCCCAGATCGGACCAGCCGGCCGCATAAGGAACGACAGCAAGGTTGTCGGCTTTTTCCATCACAGCATAATCAATGGAAATGTCTTGTGCCTGTGCCCACGCCTCAGGGGCAAGGCGCAAGAAACCCAGATCATGTTGGCCCTCATCAACTGCGGTCTGCACCGGGGCGATCAGTCCTGGTGCATGGGTGCGGAAAGCCTCGATGATAGCCTTTACTGAAAACAGGAAAATGCCCGCATTCCAGAGGAAATTGCCCGCCTCTACCATTTCATTGGCGCGTGCTAGATCGGGCTTTTCAATAAATTGGGTCAACTTGAGCGGTCGGGCAGAAAAATCGCCGGGGCCCTCGGCCAGTTCCAGATATCCATAACCGGTCTCGGGATGCACGGGTTTGATCCCGAAGGTCACAAGCTGGCCATTTTGCGCAGCAGGGAGCCCCGCCATTACCGCGGCCCGGAAAGCAGCCGGATCCGGCACAACATGGTCCGATGGTGCAATCAGCATAACACCGTCTGGATCGGTCTTCTCCAACCAGAGTGCCGCCGCCAATACAGGAGGGGCCGTATTACGCCCTTCTGGTTCAATCAGGATCGCGGCAGGATCAATGCCAACACCGCTCAACTGTTCGGTGACAATAAAGCGGAAGTCCGAGTTGGTCAGGACCATAGGCGCCGCAAACCCCTCCCCCGAAAGCCGCTTGGCCGAAGCCTGAAACAAGGTTTCTTCCCCCACAAGCTGGGCGAACTGCTTGGGGTAGGACTTGCGCGATAGCGGCCAAAGGCGTGTGCCGGAACCGCCGCATAGGAGGATGGGGTGGATCATAAAGTAAATGCTTTCGTTTTCGTTTAATCAGCAAAGTAATGGTTAGCGGGATATTACCTAGTGTGTGCAAAAAAGTGAACCTCCTGAGGGTCACTCCTCATAAAGGATGTGCGTGATACCACCACAGCGTGGTCCTGTATCCTTAACGCCTTTGAGCAATTCAATCTCCGGCAATTTTGCAGATTGTGCGACAATAAACTGATCTGTTTTTGTTTTTTTAAAGCTGCGGCCGCCAACGCGCTCATAATAGGCGTGTTGGTCAAAACATGGCAATATCTGGTTGCCGTCGCCGATCTTGAAAACCATATGGCTACTTTTCGGGCCGATCGCCACGATCAATGCTGTGACAGTAACTGCCTTGGGCAGGGTAACTGTAACATTTCCCCCCTCGGGGACTGCCAACATTGGGGCAACATAGCCGTGGCGGGAAAATTCACGCATATATCCGCCGTCTATGACAACATCGGAAACGCTAAACGCTCCAAATTTACGGGCGTTCTCGGCCTCCCCGAGCCGCGGCCGGGATTTTTTTGTTCTATCTAGAAGGTCTAACAATGCCATTGCGTAGAGCAATTTTCCCTCTTCTGTCGGGTGTACATTGTCCCAGAGTAGGTCACGGTCCAAATCAAGGGAAACGCGTGGCACACGGTGTTTTTTACAAAGTTCCGCATTTGTATCACCCACCCAATCATCATCGGGGTTTGCATCAGCCAGCGGTAAATCCAATACCCCTAAGCGCAGTTTAGATTCCTTGCACAAGCGAAGGATGCTCTGGAACGTCATCTGTTGCTCTTTGATGCGGTAGTCGGACGAAGCCTGCATCCGATATTGTGCCGTTGAAAATTCAAGGATCAGGGCGTCTGGTTTTTGTTCCTGCAGAAGGGTCTCCACGAGATGGCGTGCGTGATCCGGTTGAAGCCCACCGATCCCGATTTTCTGAATTTCATAATCTGGACGATCATCTTGACACATTTCAATACATTTTTCGACATAGCCAGGAGTCTCGCCGGTCACACTAAATCCAAAAACCAAAAATTTCATTTTATTGTCTCTTTTGTTAGGTATGTGAGTTTCTGTGAAAATATGGCCGATTGCGCCAAGCCGGGGACTTGTGTCCTTTTCGCCTTTTAACAGTTCCGTAGTGGGCAGTTCAGGGCTCTGTCTAACTAAAAGCTCAGTAGCAGGCGGCGATTTGGCCCCTTCATTTATAACGAAGGCTCCCATACGCTCATAATAACAGAACTGATCGTAGGTAGTTTGTCGACGCTTAATTGTCCCAGCCTCGACTTCCAGAACCCCAGTGCGCGGCCCCATCATAGCGGTGAAACCGCAGACGCGTTGCGGGGGATCCAGAGGGATGGTGAGTGTTTCACCAGCCGGTATTTCAACCAGATCAGTCGAGTAACCGCCCCGATCTACGGTGTGAATTTGTGAGTTTGGCGCAATATCGGCCACACGCACCGCACTGTAATAAGGCACGTCGTTAAAATAATCCGGATTTGGGTCGATTTGCTGCGCCAAAGGCACAACCTCCAGCAAGATATCGGCATAAAAGCGACTGCCGTATTCGGTGGTGTGGACTTCGTCGCGTAAAACACCATCCGTCAGGGGGACACGGCGATAGGGAATGCCCAATTCGGTACAGACCCGATCATGACAATCGCTTACCCAGTCGTTGCTGTAATCCACATCGGTGCGTGGAAAATCAATCATTGCCAGGCGAATACCTTGTTCACTGCATATTCTTAAGGTGCTGAGCAATGAGCGCAGATAGTCTTTTTGATCACTGTAGAAATTGCGAAAAGCGGGTGTGGCCTGATCCAGAATAAGGATGTCAGGCGCGTGATCCTCGATGATCTGGGGAAACAAATAGCGCGCGTGATAAGGCTGCAAACCACCCAAGCCAACTTTCTCAACCTCTGCATTATAGCGGAGCTCCAACGTGTCTTTGGCCAGCCCAACAAGGCCAGGTCGTTCGGCGGTCACACTATAGCCAAGGATTAAAATTTTAGTATCAGCCACGTAAATCGCCTATTTTATGCTCAATAAAAATACTTCCAACAGCTCCAAGGCGCGGCATTTCATTAACCGTACCCTTGCGTAGAGGGGTATTGGGTTGTTCTGGCAATTGCCGAAAGCTCATCCAGCTGGAATTGTAGCTTTCTATGGCATTAGGCCCTCCAAAAAGCACCGCACCCATACGGGGATAATAACAAAACTCATTATACATCTGGTGTTGGAAGGTTCTTCCCCCAAGGGAGATTTCGAACGCGCCACTACGTGGCCACATCAGCCCGCTGAAACCCTGAACAATGCAGGGCCTTTCAAACGGGAGGGTTAGGGTTAGATTTGACCCAACCAGAACCATCTTCTCATCATAACCGCCCCGCGACAACAAATAGCGCGGCATATGTTCTGGCACCAATCTTGTGACCATCAGCGCATCATAATGCGGTGCCGCCTCAAACCGGTCTGCGGTGCAGTTCAACGGTGCCAGCCGATCCAAAAGCGACAAAAGCGCTGTAGCGTAAACCTGTCGGCCTTTTTCGGTTGGGTGCACTTCGTCCCGCAACAAACCTTCGGCGCGCGATACCACAATATGAGGAACATCACACTCTTCGGCGAGTGCCGCATGAAGGCGCACGACCCAGTCATCCCCGAAGTCAACATCCGTCCGGGGAAGATCCAGAAAACCAAAGCGCAGCCCGGACAATTGGATATCTCTCAACAGGGCATGTAGCGTCTTAATGTATTCATGTGGTGATTTCAGGAATGTACGGTAGGCAGGGGTCGATTGATCCAGAACCACGGCATCCGGCTGGTGATGCCGCAGGATCTCCGGGAACAAATAGCGGGCATGATGGGGCTGAACCCCGCCAAGGCCTGCTTTGACTAATTGAATATCGGACCCGGCTTCGATGTCATCTCGTGCGATTTCTACAAAGCCTGGGCCCTCGGCGGTCACACTATAGCCTAGAACGAGGACCTTCATCGTTATATACGCAAATTATCTGAAGCTTTGAACCAGTCATAGGTTTCGGCGAGCCCGTCCTCCAAACGGATAGCCGCTTGCCACCCCATACCGGCCAAACGTTCGACATTCATCAACTTGCGCATCGTGCCGTCGGGTTTGCTTGGGTCTGTTCTGATCTCGCCCTCAAAACCTGTCACACGCGCAACCATCTGTGCAAGCTCCAAGATTGAAACATCGCTTCCGGTACCGACATTGATGTGGCTGAGCATGGGTTGCGTATTGGCTGCGTAGGTATCTGCATCCAGTTCCAGCACAAACAGGGACGCCTCGGCCATATCATCCACATGCAGGAATTCGCGGCGCGGGGCGCCCGACCCCCAGATTGTGACCTCCTTGTCACCTGCCAACGCGGCCTCATGAAAGCGGCGGATCAAGGCGGGCAGGACATGGGAGTTTTCGGGGTGGAAGTTATCTCCCGGTCCATAAAGGTTGGTCGGCATGACCGAGCGGTAATCGACACCGTGCTGACGGTTATAGCTTTCGCACAGCTTGATGCCCGCAATCTTTGCCACGGCGTAGGGCTCGTTTGTGGGTTCCAGCGTGCCGGTCAACAAGGCGTCCTCGGCCATCGGCTGAGGTGCTTCTTTGGGGTAGATGCAAGAGGATCCAAGCTGCAAAAGACGCTTCACACCAGCAGCAAATGCCTGATGGATTACGTTGCATTCGATCATCAGGTTTTCATAGATGAAATCCGCCGGATAGGTGTTGTTTGCATGGATGCCACCCACTTTGGCTGCGGCCAAAATAACGACATCGGGGCGCTCCGCCTGCATGAAATCCCGCACCGCGACCTGATCGGTGAGGTTCAATTCGGCACTGGTGCGGGTGATCAGCTCAATGGCTTCACCTGCATCCTTGCGCGCTTGCAAACGGCGGGTAATAGCACTTCCGACCATGCCGCGGTGGCCTGCGATATAGTATTTCATTTGTTTTCACCCTTTGAATTTAGTGATCAATGTCGTCTAAATGTTTTCTCGGTAACTTCATGATTGCTGTAAACAGAACTGATAACACGACCCAACATAGAGTGGTTGATAACCCGAAGCTGCTTCAATCGCTCATCTAGAAAATCGGGTTGATTGAATTTATCGTATAGCCTCTCAAGCCCAAGCTTGAGATGACCATGAAGCACGAAACAAGCGCCGCTTAGATAACCACCCATCGGGGTGCGAAAATTATAATTGTTTGGTAGCTTGAACACATCGGGCTTGAGTTCTGCGCAAGCTTTCTGAAACGACACTTGATCTCTTATTTTGTCTGGCTGACCGGCGTATTCTGGCAATCGTGATTCAAAATCGGAAATCCATGCATCTATTAAAGGGCCGGCATTTTTGCGGCGAAAAAAGAGAACGCCTGAATTTAACTGCCATGCGCGCTTCCGCTCTCGTCGCACTGCTATTTCTATGGTCTCAATATCTTCACGCCAAGGCGCGGCGGCACCTGCGATGTCAAACTCACCCATTTCGAATACGCGAGAGATATCAGCCAGAATTACTGTATCTGTATCCAGATAGCAAAAGCCCGGCCCGGTCTGTGTAGCTATGGCATGAAGCTTTTGTCGCTTCGGATGGCTGAAGCGATCAACGATGCTCTCAATTGTCGAAAAAGGGTTCCAAGCAAGCTCAGAAAACTGATCAGCTATATGAGGGGGATTGTTGACAAGTCTGATTGGCTTGTCAGTCATTTTCCGCAAGCTGAAGGCTGAAAACAATGCCTCCGCGTGGAAACGCGGTATGGTATCGGATGCATCAAAGGCACTGTAGACAAACATGTGACCTGCGCCTTCAGTTCTCCACACTCACCGGCAGATCCATCCCGTGCTCTTTCAGAAGCGCATGACGTTTGGCGGTACGCAAATCCTCGGCAACCATCTCAGCGCACATTTCCTGCGCGGTGATTTCCGGCGTCCAGCCCAGCACTTTCTTGGCTTTGGCAGGGTCACCCAACAGGGTTTCAACCTCGGCGGGGCGGAAGTATTTGGGATCGATGCGCATCACCACATCCCCCACCTTCAACGCTGGCGCATTATCGCCCTCGATCGCGGCAACGGTGGCGATTTCTTCGACTTCGGTACCGGTGAATTCCAGCGTGATGCCCAGCTCTGCGGCGGACCATGTGATGAATTCACGCACGGAGTATTGCACGCCTGTGGCGATCACAAAATCCTCGGGCGTGTCTTGCTGCAGCATCATCCACTGCATGCGCACGTAATCCTTGGCATGGCCCCAGTCGCGCAGGCTGTCGATGTTGCCCATATACAGGCACTGCTCGAGGCCCTGCGCAATGTTGGCCAACCCGCGGGTGACTTTACGGGTCACAAAGGTTTCGCCGCGGCGCGGGCTTTCGTGGTTAAACAAAATACCGTTGCACGCGTACATGCCATAAGCTTCGCGGTAGTTCACACAGATCCAATAGGCGTACATCTTGGCAACTGCATAGGGGCTGCGCGGGTGGAACGGGGTTGTCTCGGTTTGGGGAATTTCCTGTACCAGACCGTAAAGCTCCGAGGTCGACGCCTGATAAAAGCGGGTTGTTTTCTCCAAGCCCAGAAACCGGATTGCTTCGAGCAGACGCAATGTGCCCATTGCATCCACATCCGCAGTATATTCAGGAGAGTCAAAGGACACAGCAACGTGGCTTTGCGCACCAAGGTTATAGACCTCGTCCGGCTTCACCTCGGAGAGGATGCGCGTCAGGTTCGAGCTGTCCGTCAGATCGCCGTAGTGCAGCTTCAGCTTCGGGTTGGGTTGATGCGGGTCTTGATAAATATGGTCGATACGCTGGGTATTGAGGCTTGATGCGCGGCGTTTGATACCATGAACCTCATATCCCTTGGCGAGCAAAAACTCCGCAAGATACGATCCATCCTGTCCGGTAATGCCGGTGATCAAAGCTTTTTTAGTCATGAGATATCCTGAAATTCATATCGTAAAATCATTGGTACTGATCATTTTGAGCAACGCTCAGCACATTGTCTACATCTTATGTCGATTATCAAAAGGGTCCTTTCGATACAAGCAGGTCTTGCCTGATATCTGGGCTAAACTTACGGGTTCAGAAATACATTGATTTCACGCAAGACTTCCTCGGTGATGCGCTGCCGCTCAGCGGCCAATGCATTTGCCTGCATAAAACGGCCGCGCAATGCTGCAGCCGTTTCCAGCCAGCTCTCGGCGTTGGATATATCTGGCGTGTATTCACCTATCCATGCAGCGGCTGTTTCGGGGGATTGATCGTATGTATTGATCATCGCTCCAGGGGCAATCAACTCATGCAAGCGGTGGTCGGGTGACGCATAGCACACCGGCATCGCCCCGATAGCGAAAGCATCGAACGGCTTTTCGGTGATATAGCTGCGCATATGGGTGTTTTCATATGCGGCGCACAGTCTGACCTGCCCCTGTAGCCGTGTAATTTTGTCCAGATGCCAGTCGGGCAGGTCCTGGCGGCGGATCTCGGTTTCCGGCCAACCCAGCCCGATGCGCAATGTCTGAGGATCACGTGTGGCTTGGGCGACTTGGGTGCGGTATCGGCACAGCCCTCGAACCCCATTCGCAGGGTCTGAAAAATCAAAAACCGGATCATCCCGGTATTCGGCCACAAAGGCCGCAACCACTGGTGCCTGTTGCCATCTGCGCAGCAATTCGCTGGGGCGCATCTGTGCGTAGCGTCCCAACATGCTGATGTAGCGGGGCGCAAAATGTGCCGCAGTCAGTAGAAAATAGGGAACATGCTCAAACTCGAATACCTTCGAGTTCATATGATTGAGGTATCGATAGGAATGCAGTTTTCCCGCGCATTCAAAAGGCCGGTCCCGTGCTACGTAGCCACCGCTCCAGACCGTGTCCCAAAGCGGTTCTTCCGAAATCACCATACAGCGCAGATCGGGATTTTTCGCGAACCCCTGCGCCAGAAGCTCGGGGTTTTCTGCCAGATCACGGTTCCATCCCGTCAGAACAATATCCGCATCTGCAGGCGTTTTCGCGCGAATGATCCTGTTACCCGCCAACCGTTCAAAGGCGCTATACCCAAGCGGCGAGCGGGCGGCGCGCGGGCCCAGGTGATAGATGCGAATACGATTGGCAATCCGGCCGGGTGCGGCCAATCCCTGCTGTGCCAGCTGCGCGTCACACTGCGCGGCCATAAGCGCGTGAATAGGGTGACCAAAGCTCTCGGCTCCCGTCAATAGCCGCAATTGCGCGAGCGCCCTATGATGCTCTGCCATCGCGGTTGCATCCTGGCTTAGGGCATTCAAATGCGAAATCAGGGCTTGTCGTGTCATGCTGGAAGGGTTCCAGAGCACAACCGCAGCGCGCCACAGCTCGGCAGGGCCAGGCAGGACGTGTTCAGGCTCCGCTATGGGCAGAACCGGAATCGCGCCAGCGGCGATCGCCCGCCACAAATCGGGCTTGTTGGGCTGCTCTTTATCAGAGCAAAGAACAAACAGGCTTTCACACAGGGTCTGGGTGTCGTCGTCGGCGTCACTCAATAGCCGGTTTTTTGGTTTGTCCTCAGCCAAGGCTGGCACGTAATGCGGCAGCCGATGCAAGGAAATCCCCATCTGGGCAGCGTTCTGAATTCTTGCACGTGTGGCGTAAGGCCAGAAAATATCCGTGACCCTTGCTTGTTTGAAAATATCCAGATGTGCGATCAAATCAGGATGTTGACAGGTTGTGATCCGGTGTTCGGTATAGGGAAGCGTCGCGGTGAAAGCCTCGAAGTCCCGCTGGTATCGGGCAGCACCCTGTGATTGCGCAGCAATCAGTTGCCCCCAGGGGAATGCGATATAGTCGGTGCCATAGGGCACCTCCCCCATGTCCTGCACAGCACGCAAGGCCGCCCATTCCGTATCTTCGGACCGATCCCAGCTTTGATCCCATGCTCTGATACGGCTGGCTTGCCAGACCGGATGATGGCGCATGGCAGGGTGCGCTGCAATCAACGGGCCCCTTTGGGCCCACGCACGCGCGTTCACAGTGTCTTCTTCGGGCATGGCGTGCAGCAGCCTTCGATATGAAGGGATGTCCGCCAATGCCGGACCGCTATGGCGCCGGCGGGAAATCCTGTGATGGTACTGGCCTGTCTGGCTTTTGCCCGACGCCACAGTGTGCGGCGCAAGTGGCGGCCTGTCAGGCATGCCCTGCGGCCAAAGATTCTGCTGAACAGCCCATTCTTTCGCCTGCGTGGTGATATCTGTGGCCACGATCCGTATCGGCGCATCAAGCGTCGCATCAGGATCACTGTCAAAGGCGGCATCGACAATCTTGTGCTGTAAAATGGGGCCTTTTCGCAGGGTTTCTTTCCACAGATCTGATCGGTGTGCCACAGGCGAAGCATGTTCAATCTGGCGAAGCATGTTCGCCTGGCTGAGGGGCGACATAACAGAAGCCGGCGATGCGAAAACACCCATGACTTGCGGGCTCTGCACCAGGGATGCGTGCTGCGCCAACCGTTGCCACACGCGCCATTCACTCAAGGCTTCTTCTCCCTCAAACGCGATATGCGCCTGTGCAGCCCGCCATAGTCCTGTGCGAAAAAACATACCGCCCCAAAATACGGCAGGCCAATGCACTCCGTCACACAGCCCCCGCGCCACAAGCGCGGTTGGACTGTGCAGCAAAATGCCCGCAATCAGCTTTTCATCAGACAGCTGGCCCGCGGCCCCCTGAACCCAGCTCAGCTGTTGCGCCGAAAACTGCTGTGCAAGCTGTGCAACATGCGCCAATGCGCCTGGCAGAAAAACATCCCCCACCCGCAGCCAGCCCATAAAGTTGTCCGCGTTTCCAGATAACCTTTCCGACCCCTCACACAGAGCTGTATTAAACCCTGTGGCGGGAGAGTTTTCATACGAAAGCCAAACATCGCGACAGTATATGATCGTTTCAGGTGCCCCGAGCCGGGCCTGCCACTGCGCGAGAAATGGCGCCAATTTCAGTGCGTCCTGCCCTATATTCTGCACGTGGATGTGCAGGTGAAAATCCCCGGCTTGCGTCACCAGACTGAGCAAACTGCGCTCCAAAGTATCCTGATCGTCGCCGTCGCAAACGAGCAGGACAGAGATGGTTTCAGACATTGGCTCAAATCCTCTATTTCGTGCTTTATCAAACAAAATGCCCCTCCCGCACAAGCAGGCCACGCCAGCGCTGCGCGTAACGTGAAACACGGCAAATGACACCTCAGCAGAGCACTCGCCTGTTCCGGGTTTTCTTGTCGCAAAAGCGGGGGCTGTGTTGTGATGAAACCACCGGGATACGGCGGCTGATAGTTGAAACCAGACCCCACATAACTTAGACTGGAAATGGCCCTCCTGATCAAAGGCTGGGTAGCTTTCTATCAGGAATTTTTAATGACCAAACCTCTCGCAGCCGTGACCCCGAACACTTGGGAATTTTTGCGCGATCCAATGATCGCACCCACCGGATTTCGCGAATATGACGCACGCTGGCAATACCCCGAGGCAATCAATCTGCCCGGCATCACAGCGCTGGGGCTGGGGCTAGGAACGCAAATGATGCGCCGCGGGATCGACCCTGTCATCGCCGTAGGCAATGATTACCGTGATTATTCGCTGAGCATCAAAAACGCTCTTATGCTGGGTTTGATGCAGGCGGGTATTCACGTCAAAGACATCGGCCCCTGCCTGTCGCCTATGGCCTATTTTGCGCAATTCCATCTGGATGCGCCTGCTGTTGCCATGGTTACGGCCTCGCATAATCCAAACGGCTGGACGGGCGTGAAGATGGGGTTCGAGCGGCCTTTGACCCATGGTCCCGACGAAATGTCGGAATTGCGTGACATCGTACTGAACGGTGAAGGTGTCGCACGCGATGGCGGCAAATACGAATTTATAGAAGGCGTACGCGAAGCCTATCTGGACGATCTTGTCGGTGATTTCAAAATGACCCGCAAGCTCAAGGTTGTCTGCGCCACAGGCAACGGGACAGCGGCGGCTTTCGCGCCTGAACTGTTCAGGCGTCTGGGCGTCGAAGTCGTCGAGAGCCACAACGAGCTCGATTATACGTTCCCGCATTACAACCCCAACCCCGAAGCCATGGAGATGCTGCATGACATGAGCGCTTCTGTTAAGAATTCTGGTGCTGACTTTGCGCTGGGGTTTGATGGCGATGGCGACCGTTGCGGTGTGGTCGATGACGAAGGCGAAGAAATTTTTGCGGATAAGGTCGGCGTCATCATGGCCCGCGATCTTTCCAAAATTCATCCGAATGCGACTTTTGTGGCTGATGTAAAATCAACCGGTCTTTTCGCCTCTGATCCGGTATTGCGCGCCAATGGTGTCACGGCAGATTACTGGAAGACCGGTCATTCGCATATGAAACGGCGGGTAAAAGAGTTGGGCGCTCTGGCCGGCTTTGAAAAATCCGGTCACTACTTTTTGGCTGAACCCATCGGGCGTGGATATGACTGCGGCATGCGCGTTGCTGTCGAGATCTGTAAATTGATGGACCGCAATCCGGATAAATCAATGTCCGACCTGCGCCGTGACCTGCCTTTGACTTATGCCATGCCAACCCTGTCGCCCTATGCGGCGGATGAGGAAAAATACGACATCCTGGAGCGGATCGTGGAGAAGCTGGCAAAACTCACAGAGCTGGCCGGCCGCCCGGTCAAAGAGGTGGTTACCGTAAATGGCGCGCGCGTCATTCTCGATAATGGCAGTTGGGGTCTGGTGCGCGCATCTTCCAACACACCCAACCTTGTCGTCGTGTGCGAAAGCTCTGAGAGCGACGCAGAATTGCGGGCTATCTTCAAGGAAATCGATGACGTGATCCGTACAGAACCTGGTGTGGGCGACTACGACCAGACATTCTAACGGCTGCAATGCGATGCAAAAAGAGCAGTAATCCAGGAGGGTTACTGCTCTTTTTTATTGGAATAGCCACGAGACGCGTTTTGCTTAGACGACACTCAAGATTTCTTTCAACGCGGCATTGGCGACGCGCTGACGTTCTGCCTGAACCGCGTTGATATCACTAAAGAGCACCGCCAGCTGGGTGCAGGAGGCCAGCCAGGCTTCTGCCATTGCCAGATCCGGATTGAATGTGGCGATTTTGGCTGCAGCTTCGGCCGCATCCAGATCGCGGGTGTTCAGCATCGCCTCGCCGGAAACCAGATCGAAAACCCGGTGTTTCGGGCTGGCCCAATAGGTCGGGATCCCGCCGACAGCGAAAGAATCAAAAATCTTTTCGGAAATGTATGCGTACTGGTGAACGTTTTCATATGCGGTGGCGACCCGCACCTGCCCATCCAGCTGTGCCAGCTTGTCCAAATGCCAATCCGGCAAATCCTGGCGGCGCACTTTTGCTCCCCAGCCCTTGCCAACCCGCAGCACATCGTCGCCTGTGCTCAGTTCCGCGATTTCTGTTCGGTAAGAGCTGAGCCCGGCGACGTCGCGATCTGCAAAAATCTTGCCATAGTTATCGCCTTTGCGCTTTTCGGCGAAGAAAGCCGAACGGATCGGGGCCCTTTCCCAGCGCTCCAGCAGTGATTTTGCCGTCATGTTTTTAAATCGGGACATCAACGCGCTGTAGCGGACAGCGTAATCCACATTGGACAGGATGAAATAAGGGAGCTTGTCAAAATCGTAGATGTCAGAGGTTTCATGACCAAAAAAGTGATATGGAATCTCGACACCCTCAGCGGTGACCAGACCATTGCGCCCTGTAAATGGTCCGCTCCACGTGATATCCCACAAAGGCTCCTCAGACATTACGACGATCTGCGGCGCGTTTGCCTTGTCCATCAAGGGGGCCAGAGTTTTGACCCCCTCTTTCAGGTCGATATTAAAGCCTGTCAAAATCACATCGGCCTCGTCGGCCTGTGAAACCCAGTCAAGCCTGTCTGCCACAAGAGTGCGGATTGGATCATAACTGAGCGGCGTACGGTTTGCATGCCGTCCCATTGCATGGACCTTGGCAACAGCACCGGTGCTGATGACGGGCGTTGCCATGGGTTTTTTCGCTGCAATTTTGCGGGCATGTTCCAGCACAGCATCAAAATGCGTGCCCAGCGTAGAGCCCGCCTCCAGTGATGTGCGTGCAGCCTGAATATCTTGTCCTAACTGCTCGTCAGCCGACAATCTCTGTAATGTCTGTTGCGGATGTAGCAAGAGCGCACTCGCGCAAGTCCGCAGCAAAAGGGCATACGTCTTTTCAGGAGCAACCCGGTCAAGATATTGCACCATATTGCCCAGAAAGTCGTCCGTCTCCGGAGCCGTCTGCGAAGTCTCTGATTGCGCTTGTGTCAGCATCAGCGATTGCACATCGGTTACGAACCCCTGTGGACCATAGAGTATCCACAATTGTCGCATGGCATGACGCATCTGCGCCAACCGAACGGGATCAGCAGCGATCTCGGCCAGCCGGTCGGGCAGGGCCTTGATGTCTTCAGGAGTTTCTTTGCAGAAGACAGCTCCCATTTCCCAAAGGCGTGGATCCCCCGGAGGAGCCCATGTGTCAGCAAGGATCACGGGGATCGCCCCCGCCCCCATGGATTCCCAAAGGCGGATGGAATTTGGCCCCGAGCCTGCCGGGCAGAGTGAGAATGTTGTGTTCAGGAGCTGGGCGCGGAATTGATCTGCTGCGGATTGATCCTCAAGCCCTGTCGCGTCCCCTGTTTCGGTGCCACGAACCTGAAGATCATATACCACTTTCTGATAGTGCCAGCTGTCACGCCCGACCACGAGGCCGCGCGTGTCATCGGCCAATAAGTCCAGCACCCAGTTTCGCGCTTCGGTCAGATAATATTGATTTGCACGCGCCCCGATGAAAGAGAACAGATGCGGGCGTTTTTGATCGTCAAAACCCTTCCCCGCCTCTGGAAGAGCATCAACCACCTGCACAGGATAAAGAGGAAAGGGCCGCAAGCGCGGATCGGTCTCTTCCGCTTGGAGTTCTTCAACGTCATCATGGGTAGCATGGGTCCAGAACACATCGCTGATCCCGGCTTTACGGAACAGATCAAGAAAGACCCGCCCGTGGATATGCTGGCAAACAGTCACCTTTGGCACGTCTTTGGGCAGGCGCGCGCAAAACTGCTCAAACCGGTCGTAATGCAATTCCCTGTCAGCGGCCTTGTTTGCCATCTTATCGATCAAGGTCGCCCAAGGATAAGCAACATAGAGCACATTCGATGGAGCTGTTCCAAGACTTTCCCGCATCCGGTGAAACGCGTGTTTTTCAGTGATGGCGGGGAACTGCCAATCGGCATCAAGCGCGATCCAGCCCGGCCCCTGTGCGACCAAAGGGGTAATGTCAGGGAATTCGGGGACTAAATGATCGACGGCGGCATAGTCGATCTTTTTGCCAATTGCATGCACCCGGTCGGCCAAAGGTTTGCGCGCGCCCCATGGAGCGTTTTTGCCAAAGACCTCTGCAAAACGGTATTTTGCAAAACTGTCCTTGGTTTCCTCTATGATAACAAATCTGCTGCCTTCGTTCGCCTTTATCTTACGTCGCAAGACAGGTTCTGCAGCACAAAGTTTTTCAAAAGCATCACGCCGCTTATCCTCTGGAATGAGAGCATCAATCTCGGCCATATATTTATCACGGAGCCTTGCTGAAAGTTGTGCATCGCTGATACGGAAACCGCCCAAAGGCATATGGGTTTGGACCAAGCTGGCTTTGTGCGCCATCAGCCGCCAAAGATTCCAATCGCCTGCCAACTTCATCGGAGCAATCGTGTTCCTCGGGTCAATGGATTTCCACAACCAACGGCGAAAAAATGTGCCTTCCTGTTGCAGGACATCCCAATGGAGCCCATCGCACACCCCTGCCCGCAAACCCATGGTGGGAATAGGGCGATCAAAGTTAATTGTCGTGATGTCTTCCCGGATAATGTTCACCGCTCCGCCAAACCAGGAGAGTTGTGAGGGCGTAAACTGACGCCCCAAGGCGGAAGCCAGAGCGGCGGCGCCCGGCATCAATATGTCGTCGGCATTGATCCAGGTCATAAAGCCCTCGCTGGGCGCGTCTACCTTGTCAAACGCACGCACCAAGGCGTCATACATGCCTGTGTCTGGCTCCGAGCTATACGAAAAACGCACTGAATGGCACTGGATCGGAAAGGATTTGTCGTCCAGTCGCCGCTTCCATTCCGCCAGCTTGTGCAAGGTATCATCCGTCGATCCGCCATCCTGAATGTGGTAGCGTATGCGGACATCACCGGCTTGGGAAACAACGCTAAGGATTGTTCGGTCAATCGTCTCCCCACCGTTCATGCACGGTGTTACAACAAAAACACTTTTCGTCATTATAAATCCATAGGTCTATTTTGATGGTTTTGATCTTCAAAGAAGATTTAACAATTTACAACAACCGCGTAAAATAAACGCGACTACTGCAATCGCATGAAATAATTGTGCTCATCATATAGGCTCGGGTACTGCGTGCAATGCCTCTTTCCGAAAATTCCGAATGTCGTTGCTTGCCTCCGGCACAACTTGGCTTGGGGCACTGTTTTCTGAAGCAGATCATGGCATCGCCCCGAGCTTGTTGGAACGGTTGATGAAACCGACCGGGATATAAAGAGTGGCGCATGGAAAAGTGGTCAAAAGAACGTCTCCTGACGCGTTCGAGCCATGACCGCGTGACAAGGTGAACGGCGTGTTCCGGTCAGCCGGGATCTGATCGGTTGGCGGCATACCCGGGATGGCCCGCACTGCAGTATGCTCCAGTTTCCAATTGACCTGTCTGCCAATGCCTTCTATCGGCTGGAGTTCAGTTCCCAACGGCTTCCTGACGGGAAAAATGTAGATACCGGAGCACTTTTATGACACGTCCAAATTACCTCTTCACCTCGGAATCCGTTTCAGAGGGGCATCCCGACAAGCTGTGCGACCGTATTTCCGATGCCGTTCTCGATGCCTTTCTGACAGAAGACCCACACGCACGGGTTGCCGCGGAAACATTCGCGACCACCAACCGTGTTCTGATTGGCGGCGAGGTGTCGCTTAAAGACCGCTCCAGACTGGACGAACAGATGGGCCGGATCGAACAGATTGCGCGCGAGTGTGTCAGGGATATCGGTTACGAGCAGGAGAAGTTCCACTGGAAGACCATTGAGGTCTCCAATCTGCTGCACCGCCAGTCCGCCCATATCGCACAGGGCGTAGACGAGAACGGCGACAAGCCCGAAGGCGCTGGCGATCAGGGGATCATGTTTGGGTATGCCGTGGACGAGACACCTGAAATGATGCCCGCCCCTATCCATTATGCTCACGCGATCCTGCGCCGTCTTGCCGAAGTGCGCAAGAACGGCACCGAGCCGACCCTCGGCCCCGACGCCAAATCCCAGCTCACCGTGAAATATGTGGATGGCAAGCCCTGTGGCATTTCCTCCATCGTGCTGTCGACCCAGCATCTGGACGAGAGCATGACCAGTGCAGATGTGCGCGCGGTGGTTGAGCCCTATATTCTCGAGGTCCTGCCCGAAGGCTGGATCATGCCGGAAACCGAATGGTGGGTGAACCCCACGGGCAAGTTTGTCATCGGAGGCCCTGACGGCGATGCGGGCCTGACCGGGCGCAAGATCATCGTGGACACCTACGGTGGGGCGGCCCCGCACGGTGGGGGTGCGTTTTCGGGCAAGGATCCGACAAAGGTGGATCGCTCGGCCGCCTACGCCGCACGCTACCTGGCGAAAAACGTGGTTGCAGCCGGTCTGGCAACGCGGTGTACCTTGCAGCTGAGCTATGCAATCGGCGTGGCAAAGCCGCTGTCGATCTACTGCGATACGCATGGCACCGGCCAGGTCGCCGACGAAGCGATCGAGAAGGCCGTGGTGGAGACGATGGACCTCACCCCACGTGGCATCCGCGAGCACCTGGGGCTGAACCGTCCGATCTATTCACGCACCGCCGCCTACGGCCATTTCGGACGCGCGCCCGAGGCTGATGGAGGTTTCTCCTGGGAGAAAACGGACTTGGCGGACAAGCTGAAGAAAGCAGTCTGAGAGCTGGCATCTTCTGGCGCGTCTGGCAGAGTAAGTCAGGGCACAGAGGTGGTCCTGGGTTTTCGACGAGTATGCAGTCGCCTCCGTCTTTATGCCCCCAGCAATTTGGGTAGTCGGGCCAGGTTATTGGCCGCCATCGTCAGAATGAAGCGGGATCGCACCCGTTCGACGCCCCGATAGACGGTTTGCGCAATGCAGCCGACAGTCTTGGCCCAGCCGAAGGCCTCCTCGATCCGCTTTCGGTGCTTGATCGACAAGGCGTAACCCTGATGTCGGGTCGTGCGCCCGTCGATCCCTGAATATCGCGATTTCTGCGCGACATGCGGGGTGACGCAGGCTTTACGAAGGTCACAACGAACTCGGCGGCGTCATATCCCCTGTCGGCCCCAAGCGTCAGCTTACGGGGGAATCCAGGGGAGTGGCGGTGAGCCTTGTCGAGCGCGGCACGCCGTTCGGCGCGGCCGTCTGCCTGGGTCAGATCGCCCTGCACGATCAGGCCGCTGCGGTTCTCCATCAGCGCATGGCCCATGAAGCACAGCGCAGCACCGGTGCCGGGCGACTTTGTGTAAAGCCGGCCTTCCGGGTCTGTGGTTGAGGCATGCGTCGCATTGGAGCGCTTCTCGCCCTTGAAGTCGACCTCGGCGTTGCGGTTGCGGAGATTGGAGCGGGGCATCGGTTCGATCACAGGTTCGGATTGGGCGGGTTTATTGTCAGGGTTGATGGAGGGTGTTGGCGGGTCATCCGGTGCCTCATCGTCCTGCGGCGTGCCCTCCGTCTTCGGCTGGAAACTTTTCATCGACGCCCAAGCTTTGATCAATGTCCCATTTATGGGCCAGCGACTGGCTGCACGGGAACTTGGACCGTCAGGTTGCCCTGCTGGAAGGCTTCATCGCGCTCGGCATCACCGTCACCGAAGCCGTGGAATGTGTCTACCCAAGGAAAGGGTAAACCCGTCCATCACCCGATTTATACATCAGAGCTGGAGCCCGCAACTTGGCTATGTCAGTAAACTTAATAAGCTGTGAAGATCAACTTTTCCCTTATGTCGGAGGGTATTTTAATTGCACCACCACGGGGCTTAATACCAAGCTTTCGCGCATTATAAAGCAACCCCACGGTTATGCATGCTTGGTCGTAAACTTCGTCAAAGTTCTTGCATGGCCGGTCCGAAGGTGTGCCAAACACATCTGGTAAACCGTTCTGAACCTTCTTGAGAACAAAAACTGCAAACCAGCCATCGTCGTTGCGGTGGAAAACCAGAGACCGCAAATTTTTGATCTCTGCGTTCGGATGTTGAGGCGCAATTACCGGCGTCAAAAAGTCGATATATTCCCCGAAACCTGTCGCTGTTTCGCGTCCGTCAATAAGTACCTGTTTAAGGTTTTTCTTTCCGTCTGATATTTCTTCGCTGGTGAACCGTAATTTAAGGGTCATGAATTTTCCTTCCATGGAACTGAATTTGGCCAGATTTGAAAACTTTGGGGATCAAAGGCATCTGGGATTGATGTTGTAGAAATGATTTTTGTAAGCTTTTCTAAGTTTGCTGCTGTTCTCCTTTTTTCCTTCTCTGGATGAACTTGGGTTCGATAGAGGTTCGTGAAAAACGCGTTTCCTTAAAAACCTGCGCTTTTCTGAAAATCATATCGAGACCGGGCTGCGGCTGCCTTTAGAACGAGGTCGCGACTTATGACCTGAAGCCGCGGCACCAGATCGCTGGTGCGCGTGTAGAAGACGCGATGTCGGGCTTCGGTTAGAGGATTACCGATGGTTGTGACGACAGGGATCTTGCCAGCTGGGAGTTGGGGTAGCGCGCTGCGGCGATAGACACGCTGATTGGTACCGCCCCTAAGCGTGGCTCGCGGATGTCATTCGCCAGGATCTCTGACATGCCAATCTCATGACTACCGTAATGGTCGCCCTTGCAACTGGCGCGCTCAACAAAGCTGGGTCGATGCGGCATAACTGCGGTCTTGCCGTAGGGTTACGCCGTATTTATGCACTTAGGCGGACCAGCCACATATTAGAGGGCCATGTTTTGTGATGTCCGCGCGAAGCATCCTTATGATGGCCGGATAATAACAAAGTAGATCTTTTAAATCCTCGTCACGCGCGTCCATTTGATGGATCCGATCCGAAACTTCAGTCAGAGCACTCGAAGCTGGAATTTTGCAGTCGATAAATAGCTCTGCGAGCATGGCATCGACGAGATCTATTGTTTCCAGCGTGACGTAGAAATCATTGTATATATCGTTTACGCGACCGCCAATATCCTCATCGAATAGCGTAAGAAAATCTCTGTGGTTTCGAAGATAGAATATTTCCTCTTTGTTGCGATAGAAGCCAACGTCTAGTCCCATACAATATCCTTTCAGTGTGATGGTTAGTGTGACGACACCGGCGTTTGTCTGAAAATGCTACACAAGCATCCAGAGCATTTAGCTTGGGGAACGCTGTTAAATTTTCTGCCGGGTCTCAGTCCTGTGGCCCGGCAGAAAATCTTACCAGCTTTCCACCTGTAAGAACTCACCCTGTTCCAAGGAGCGCGCACATCCCAAGCAAAGGTGGGTATCTTCTATTAAAATACTTATAGGACACTCCCACACTTGGTTAGGCCCCACCGAAGCTAACGCAGCATTCAAACGCCTGAGATGTGCGCAGACATTAAACGCAGAACCAAAGGTGCCCTACTTCGATCTATTTTTGTGAAAAACGACTTTTTTACGAAAGGCGTTTTTCACAAAAATCAATCGAACCCACGTTCTTTCTATAATCAGCAACTCAAGGATAATTCATGACAACGACACAGACAGCTTCGCTCCCTATCATTTTCGCAGCTATCAAACCAAATTCGGAGGCCACCAACGAGTCATGTTCTCATTCCACGGGCTATACGAGTAGACTTTATAAATTCGTAGAATACGCTCTCCAAAAGAAGGGGCGTATGCCCTGCGCACGCCCCGAGTTCGTCTACGATCTTCATAACTATGAAGTAGCCAGTTTTCATCTCGAGGCGAGACCCGGAGGCTCGGTCGCCGTTATCATGTTTAAGGATGTGCCAGCAGGTTCGAAGAACGCAATTCTCATCACTGAGCCCGCCTCCCAGAAGGAGGCTTTTATGTTCGGGGCGGCAATCCTGTGCTACATCCTTACCGGATCCTGTAAGTTGCCCTTCATCGTTGCGGGGAACAGGTTGGTGATCGTTGGCTATGACACTGTCAAGAATTCGGGCCTCTTCGTTGAAAAGCAGCGGGTAAACTGGGATCTGATCTGAACAGGCGCCCTGTCATCTACTCAAGCTGATTGAGCCCGCCCATTTTCTTCGATCAACGGCAAGATGGCGTGCAAGTTGGATGACGCAAATTGAAGGAGTGCGGCCGAGTACCGTTTCAGGTCTCGGCCGACATCAATATCTGTTGCTACAAAGCCTCCAGAACGGCATTACCTTCGTTTCCGCTAACGCCGAAACCCTCAACCACCACGTGTTTATCAAAATCCGGCCAGAGGTCTTGTGATAATTGTTGTGCCTTTTCGGCTGCGGCGAACACGACAGCAGGTGTGGAATGGCCACCGCGGTTGCCGTTTGAGAGCCGAACGTATGTTGCGGGCAAGTCCATGTCGGCCGCAATTGTCATTGTCCATTTCAGAACTTTGGCTGACGGGAGGTCTTTTCTGAATTCTTTTGCCCCCGTTAACTTGGGAAACACTTTTGGTGCATCGCCAACCAACCCGCCAGCAGACAAACGTATTCCACGCACCCTATGTCCGTTTCCGTCACAAATTGCACGCTCCAGCTTTTGATACTTTTTAGAAACCTGAACATCAGTCCTGTCCTGAACGATGGCGTCGAATTTCAGCCATTCGTCGACTGGAAGACCAGGCAATGGTACGTTGCTGAGAACAAGAACCCGTTTAGGTACATTCGCGTCAAGCAGCCGCAACCGCGCAATGGCCTGCTCAGATTGCGCCTCGCGACTTTGCTGCAGTAGAGCTGTTCCACGAGGGTCTGGATGCCTCTGAACCTTCGTCTCAACACGTTCATCGTTTGCACGCAACACGCTGGTTGCGGAGCTGACCAGTCTATTATCCTCCACCAGATTAAGCGGCGAACCACTATCTCCAAACACTGCACGCAACTGGTCTTCGATTGTTACCACAGGAAGTTGCAAGCGGCCTACCAGAATAATTGTGGCAAATTCACTGTACGCGTTTACTCCCAGTAATTTCGGCCCAAAACGCCTGACAGTAGCGCCGTGAAGGATTTGACACTCGCTAGGCGTCTCTTTGAACTCTTTGCCGCAGTCTTTGTAAAATGCTTGCAGAACAGACGTCGTTCCAACAACAAGCACATCCTCGCTCTGAGCGCGTTCCACTTCACGCTTAATGATCCTGACAACATCGGCTCGCCGTTTTTGCTGCCCCTCCTCCTTGAGAGTAGAGGACGCAAGTGTCTTGTCGCTCACTTGAATGACATATGCTTTTGGGCGTACGAGTAATCGCTCAAACTGGGCATTGCCGCAAAATCTGCGGATGATGGTTTCATCAAGATCTGCATCCAGCAGGATCATCGGGGCATCGGCGGGTAGGTCTGCCAATTGATGCAATTTGATGAGGGCACGGTTGTTCTTTTCTATGGTGGGTTTCTCGAGGCTGAGGCGCTCAGTTCCGCGATGGTCTATTGTTTTTGCCAACAGCTCAAAAATCAGCGACCGGACCCGAATGCTGTTGGCCGCCACATGATCGAACGAGCTTACTTTCATCTTGGCATCTGCGTTCGGGGTCTGCGGATTGAGTTTCAAGACAGGCATAGCCGTTTCTTCTGCAGCAGCAAGTTCGCGCAGGGTTTCCGCTGATATCTTGCTGTCGCTCAATGCCAGATGTACCGGTTTTTCAGCTTCCAATGCATTTGAAACCAATTCGCGCACCTGTCTATAAGTTTCAGCCAGTTTGCTGCCATCAAAGTGATCTGGCGTGAGAAACCAGTTGTCATGTGGCAACGCCTGAAGGTCGATCATTGCTGCCCAGAATTTTTCATCGATGATCCGCAACGCAACATCACCTGACAAGGGCGGCGGGGATTTCAGATATGAGTGAGCCAGGAAAACAACGTGGGGCTCAATGATCGCTTCTTGTGCAAGATAGGGGCACCCCTTGGCGCATGCCGCTTCGACGATCTCGCCTTCAGCATTTTCTTCCCGACAAAGGGTACGCGTGACCGATTTGGCGCTTTTTGCCACTTCCTTAGCAAGGTCTGAGCGTGCACACATCGGGCTGGACGTTTCAAGGTTAATAGCGCTTCTACCGCGCATCACAAAACTTGGATGGCCCGACTTTAGATTCCTGAAGGTTTTCTCTGCCTCAACTGCCAGATCAAGCGTGGGGACATAGAACAGGATATGACCTTTTTTGAGAAAGTTATGTCCATGCTTAGCAACGCAATCCAAAGCCGTACGCGTCTTGCCAAGACCTGCAGAAACTTTGAGGCCGAGGACTGGAGGATGTTCATTATCGTCAAGCTTTTTCCATC
>TARA_R110002049_G_scaffold58385_2_pt1 | contig 26184 bp, 14 predicted proteins | sample TARA_R110002049 | Tara Oceans TARA_R110002049 (sample SAMEA4396941) | marine metagenome | biome: Polar Biome; feature: [SRF] surface water layer (ENVO:00010504); material: water (ENVO:00002006), including particulate matter (ENVO:01000060) such as... | depth 5 m
CACTGGGGTAAGTGCCTTTGATCTTATTGTCGGACTTCTTTTAGGGAACCTCTTGGCCGTGCTCAGCTGGCGTTTCCTGACAGCTGAAATTGCTGTGAAATACAGATTGACATTGTACTATCAATTAGAAAAGATCTGTGGCAAAAATCTGGTTACCGGCTATAATTTGGCCAATGGACTGCTGTTCTGTTTTTTGGCAGGTTCCATGATAACGGTTTCGGCCACGGCGGTGGGGATACCTTTTAATATGGAAATGCCTAAACTTACAGATACTATGCCAAATGGGATGACGTGGGTCATTATTGTTTTGGTCCTTGGAGCTGTAATCTCCTTGGTGGCCTCAAAAGGGTATGAAACTGTGTCCAAAGCGGCAAATTGGATGTCCCCTGTAATAGTACTGGCCTTCTTGGCCTGTGGTATAGTGGCCCTAAATCAGTTGGGAGTGAAAAGTCTATCGGAATTTTGGGATATATGGGGCGAAGGTTCGGAACCTTTTCCAGGACAGATCAAATACACTTTCTGGCATGTACTTATTTGGTCTTGGTTCGCCAATGCAGCAATGCATGTTGGGATGTCCGATCTATCGGTATTCCGTTTTGCGAAAAAGGCAAGTAGCGGATGGACCACGGCAGCCGGAATGTACGTAGGACATTATATGGCGTGGATAGCGGCAGCTTTACTATATGCCGTTTATTTAAAATCACCAGAGGCTCAGGGATTCCTTGCCAATGGAGAGGCTCCAACCGTGGCACCTGGGCCCTTGGCCCATAATGCCATAGGTGTTTTTGGGATAATTGCCGTAGTTTTAGCAGGTTGGACCACCGCGAACCCAACTATTTATAGGGCAGGTCTCGCTTTTCAGGCCATAATGCCAAAAGTTTCCACTTTTTGGGTAACCATAATTGCGGGGACTGTAGCAACCATTGCTGGACTTTTCCCAGCCTTCGCGATGAAATTACTGGGCTTTGTAGCACTCTACGGATTTATTCTAGCGCCTTTTGGGGCCATTATAGTGTTCGAACATTTTTTCCATAAACAAGCAGGAATCGTGAAGAATTATGCCGAAGTAGCAAACCTAAAATTCAACAGGGCGGTATTTTTCGCTTGGGCGATCAGCTTTGGACTGTTCTATTTTATATCCGTTCAATTTAACGTATTTCTATCTTTTGTAACCTTACCGGCTTGGTTACTTTGTGGAGTTTTGTTCTTGGTCTTTAGCAAATGGATTCAAAAGGGTTGAGTTGACCCTAATTTGTATTCGCCTAAACCTTGCAATCGTAGACCTAGGAATGTCCGATGTTTGAAGTTCTTGGTTTTTTTTAGGTTCACAATAAATTAAACAAGGCTTTCAAGAAATTGAAAGCCTTGTTTGTTCTCTCCAATTGCTGATTTAAGGATAAATATTATACTATTTCATTTCATTTTTAGCTCTTCAAAGGTTTGGGGAGCTTTTCCAATATTATGGGTGCTGCTCATTAATATTCCATGGATGGAAAAAAATTAACGTATTTTTCGAAAAAATTGAAATTTGGCGAAGTGTAGCTGAACAGACATAAATTTAATATTTATCTTTCCGATGGTGCAATAAAAAATAGTGGTAGCCGGGTGGATTGTTTAATTTGCACACTTCAGGATTATTACAAAAAATAAGATTAACTAATGCATTGTAAGAATTATGGGGCTACCAGAAAAATTTATTAGCTGCGATTGGGGTACCTCAAATTTTCGACTCCGTTTGGTGGATTCACATTCATTAAAGGTGCTTTCAGAAATCAGGACCGATTTAGGGATTAAAAGGTGCCATCAGTTATATAAACAGCAAAGTGAACAGACCCAACAATCCTATTTTGCATATTATTTGTTGGCACAGCTGGAAAAGTTGGACTTAAACGGATCCGAAAACAACTATCTAGTTGCTTCTGGAATGCTATCTTCCTCTATAGGGATGCAGGAATTGGAGTACTGCCAATTGCCCATTGCCTTTAGTGGAGAAGACCTAATAAGCAATTGGCTTCCGATCAATAATAAATTGGACCTTCTCTTAATTTCCGGGGCCAGAACCAATAGCGATGTAATGCGCGGAGAGGAAATTCAGGCCATTGGGCTTTCGGATTACCTGCCCAAGAACGAAAAGGGGATTCTATTGTTGCCCGGGACCCATAGTAAACATATCTATTTTGATGCTGGGAGATTTATAGATTTTACCACTTTCATGACAGGGGAATTGTTTGAAGTTATTGGGAAGCACACTATTTTGTCCGCCTCATTGGATGAAGAGGAATGGAATCCTTCCTTTAAGGACATTTTTGTTGAGGGCGTAAAAAAAGGAGTTGCCAACCAACAGATGGCCTCTCTTTTTTCCATTAGGGCAAATAGTTTAATACATAAAATCTCCAGTAACGAAAACTTTTATTATTTGTCGGGATTGTTGATAGGAGCGGAGTTGAGTCATCTGAAAGAAAAGAGCGAAACCGTGTACCTTGCAGTTACCGGAATACAGAACGAGTTGTACCAATTGGCTTTAAAATCCTTTCTGCCTATGGATCGTATCGTTTGTTTTGATCCACAATTTATAGAAACGGCCTTATTGGTTGGACAACGAAAAATTTTAGAACAACATGTCAAATAAAGAATTATTTTCATGGGAACTCTATAACAGGGCCCCTATCGTGGGTATTGTAAGAGGAGTATCCATGGATGTTATGCGGGATATTGTCAAGGCTTATTTAGGTGCGGGCCTGCACACTATAGAAATAACGATGAACACACCAAATGCTACCCAGATGATAAGCATGCTGCGGAGCGAATTTCAACAACTCAATGTGGGTGCAGGTACGGTCTGCAATATGCAGGACTATGAAAAGGCCGTTGCTGCCGGAGCCCAGTTTGTGGTGACCCCGATTATTGATGAGACCGTTATTAAAACTGCCGTAGCAAAGGAGATACCTATTTTTCCAGGAGCTTACTCCCCAACGGAGATATATAAGGCTTGGAGTTTAGGTGCCTCGGCTGTAAAAATATTCCCGGCCTCCCAGCTTGGGGTCCAATTTATAAAGGATATTTCGGCCCCACTTAACGACATTAAGCTTTTGCCGACAGGCGGAGTTTCTTTGGAAAATATCAAATCTTTTTTTGAGGCTGGTGTTGTGGGCGTTGGCATGGGTAGTTCCCTCTTCAACAAAAAGCTGATAGAGGAAGGAAATTTTGAAGGCCTTAAGGAGCATTTCGCCAAGATAAAAGAAGAAGTAAAGGGGTTTTAAATTCAATTGAATATATTTAACAAAATCAATTCCATTTTTATTATGAAACATATTTGTGGTTATATAGTGTTTTCAGTCCTTTTGTTGTTACTCGCAGGGTGTAAAAACGACTCTAAGAAGTCCCAAACGGGGATGGCAGAACAGTCAATTCAAAAAGAAAATCTAAAACTTTTGGTGGGTACTTTTGCCGAGGGGGATGAACAAGGTATTTATCAACTCGATTTCAATACAGAAACGGGGGAACTTTCCAATAGCAAGCGTGTGGCCAAAGAGAACAAGCCTGGCTATCTTTACCTTTCAAAGGATGGAAAAATGGTATACTCTTCCAATGGAACCAAACCAGGTAGCGTATCGGCATTCCAATGGAATGAGGATAAAACGGCCTTGAACAGAGTAGGCAATCTTCCTAGTAAAGGGGATGGAGCCTGTTATATTGGGTTAAGTCCCGATGAAAATCTTCTTGCAGCGGCAAATTATAGTTCGGGAGGAATCGTGCTATATCCCATGGATGAAAAGGGAGTTATGTTAGATGAGCCTCAAGAGATACAACATATTGGAAGTGGTCCACATCCCAACCAAAATTCGGCGCACGCACATTGTGTACATTTTTCACAAAACGGAAAATTTTTATATGCCGTAGATTTGGGCATTGATCAGATTTTGACGTATCCCATAAATTCAGAAAGAAAATTGGGTAAAGCGGAAGTCGGTCTACAATTGGATCCTGGCGATGGTCCCAGGCATCTTATTTTTCACCCAACTGAAGACATGGTATTTATTATAAATGAACTGTCCAGCACCGTTGTGTCGGCCACCCTGGATAAAGAAACTGGAGTTTTTACAAAAATCGATAAAAAGAGTACGCTTCCGGATGATTACCAAGGACCAAATGCGTGTGCCGATATTCATATAAGTAATGATGGGAAATTTCTATATGCATCCAACAGGGGGCATAATAGTATAGCTATTTATTCGGTATCTGCAAGTGGAGATTTAAAACTTCTGACCATAGAACCTATACAAGGGGATTGGCCACGGAATTTCACCTTATCGCCAGATGGTAATTTTCTTTTGGTAGCTAACCAGAAATCAGATGATATCACTGTTTTTAAGGTAGATAAGCAAACCGGACTAATGAAGTATACTGGATATCGGATAAGCCTTTCTCAACCAGTTTGTTTAAAGTTTTAGGTAAATTTCCTTAATAGTTTCCGCTTATTAGAAATGGTTAGGGCACTGTAAAAAGGATATGGAGAAATTTATTCGTAATACCTAACAGGTCAATCAAAAGTGAGAAATCAATTCTTAAAGCCATTAAATTTTTATGTTGCACATACATTGTTCAAAAGATAACTTTTTATACGTATATTTTACATTTAACAAAATTTTGTATATTTAGCTGCAATATTAGCAGATAAGCATATTGGTGTTTGTCTTATTCCTAATCTATAATGAAGAAAGCGCAGTTAAGTTTGGCAGATTTTAGGTTCCTACAATTTAAGGAAGGTGATCGGCGGGCTTTCGAGTATTATTTTAAAGCTTACAACAATAGTATTGTTGGGTTTGGTATTCAATTTATAAGGGACAAGGACAAAGCAAGGAGTATTGCCCAGGACGCTTTCATAAAACTATGGGAGAATAGGGAAAAGGTCCAAAAAATTAATGGAATTCAGTCCTTTTTATATACCTCGGTAAAAACCGATTGCTTAAATTTAATAAGGCATAACAAGGTTGTTAGGAAATATGAATCCAAAAAACTGCACGAAAGGGAGATTAGCTTGAATACGGAAATTTTGAACTCCTTAAATTTTGATCCCCTTACCTTTTCGGAATTACAAAGTCTTATTGAAAAGTCCATAGAGGAATTACCGGACAAATGTAAGTTGGTATTTGTTAAAAAGCGGTTTGAAAATAAGAAGAACAAAGAGATTGCAGACGAATTAGGGATTACTCTTAAGGCAGTAGAGGCAAATATTACGCGAGCAACGAAATTCCTTAAATTAAGGCTCTCCCATTACGTAATACAGATAATTATTTATTGTTTTTTGCAATTTTAGCAAAAAAATCACAATTCAATGTAGGGTAAAGGACTTCTAAGGTGTACTTAATTGGAACGCTAAATTCCAGTTAATGGACCACCATCTAATTACAAAGTATCTTTTAGGTAATGCCACAGAGGAAGAAGTGGAACAAATCTTCCAGTGGATAGATGATTCTCCAGAGAATAAAAAGGTCTTTATTCAATTTAAAAAGGCTTGGGCCTTGGGAGCTAAAAGTGATGAAGATAGCCAACTGGCCTGGGAGGAATTGGAGTCAAAACTTGATTATAGCAAGACGAAACCTAGATTCTCGGGACTCATAAAGTACGCTGCTATCCTAGTGCTTCTTGTGGGCTCAGGTTTTTTCTTAACACAACATAAATCAAATTCAAATTTACCGGTTATAGATAAGAACGCCATTACATTGCAATTGGGAAATGGCAATATCCAAATTATAACTGAAGACAGGGAAAGCACTATTGTCGACAAAAAAGGAAAGCTGGTTGGAACACAAAAAGGAAATGTCCTGAATTATAAGAGTGTGGTCAATGACCTTACTTCCTTTGAACCTATATATAACGAATTGACCATACCTTATGGAAAAACCTTTAAGCTGGTTTTGTCCGATGGCACAATTATCCACCTTAATGCAGGGAGTTCCATAAAATATCCGGTAAAATTTATTGAAGGCGCCCACAGGGAAGTATTCCTAAAAGGGGAAGCTTTTTTTGATGTTGTTAAAAATGCAAACCAACCTTTTATAGTAAATATAAACGAATTGAACGTCAGGGTTTTGGGAACAAAATTCAATGTTTCATCCTATCCGGAGGAGCAAAACATCAACACCGTCCTAGTTGAGGGATCTGTGGCACTGCACGATAAGGATGGTGAATACAATACTTCAACGGCATTTTTATTGGAACCGGGTTATAAAGGGGAATGGAACTCTGATTCCAAAGAAACCATCATGTCCAAAGTAGATACAGATGAATATACCAGCTGGATAGAAGGAAGGATGGTCTTTAGAAATGTCCCCTTCAAAATCATTAGAAAAAAACTGGAAAGAAAATATAACGTCTCAATTAAAAACAATAATAAAATACTGGAAGAGAGGACCTACAATGCAGTTTTCGATATTGAAAGTATTGAACAGGTATTGCGGACCTTAAATGAAATATATCCAATTGAATATTCTACATACAAAAATGAAATAATAATTAACTAACCCAAACTAAACCAATATGAACTGATTTTTAAAGACTAGGTCAATTCGCTTTACAAAAAAACCAGAAAATGCTTGCGACATTTTCTGGCAGATTAAAGTGATTAAAAATTTTTATTAACCACCAAACGTATTACTAAATTATGAAAAAATTTAACAAACCGCGGTATCGTGATGGTTCGCCATGGCGATTCGATTTAAAAATGAAATTAACAACCCTATTTTTATTAGTTGCACTTTTTCAAGTTAATGCAAGTACCTATTCCCAAAACACAAAAATAGACTTGAATCTTAACAATGTTAAGGTGTTTGACGTACTCAATGAAATTGAATCCCAGACGGAATTTAAGTTTTTTGTAGACACTAAGGAAGTGGATTTGGAAAGAATGATTTCCATAAAAGTGAAAAAGGAAACTATTTCCAAGATATTGGAGAAAGTGTTTAAAGGAACCAATATTGTTTATAAGGTTCTGGACAAACAAATAGCGTTAAAGCCTGGAGCCAAAGAAGTAAAAGATGACCAAAGTAGCACCGAGGTTAAGGGATTGCAACTACCTACCATTTTAGGTACCGTTGTGGACAATACAGGTACTCCATTACCTGGGGCCAATATTGTGGAAAAAGGAACCACAAATGGAGTAACCGCCGATTTTGACGGTAATTTTTCTATTGAGTTAGCAGATGCCAACGCCATTCTGATAGTTTCCTATATTGGTTTTTCAACTATTGAAGTGCCTTTAGATGGGCAAACCAGCCTTAGTATTACCCTTCAAGAAAGTGCGGCAGGATTGGATGAGGTTGTAGTAGTGGGTTATGGAACCCAGAAGAAGATCAATGTAATTGGCTCCATATCACAAGTATCTTCCAAGGATATTGAAAATAGGCCTGTAACACAGGCTTCCCAAGCAATAACGGGACAGATGCCAGGAGTTACGGTAATTCAGAGATCGGGAAGACCCGGACAAAGTGGAGGGGAGATCCGCGTTAGGGGAGTCGGTTCATTTGGAGCTGATGCCAATGCCCTTGTTTTGATCGATGGTATAGCGGGCACCATGAATGACATTAATCCGGACGACATTGCTTCCATCTCGGTTCTTAAAGATGCTTCTTCGGCGGCAATCTATGGGGCCAGATCGGCCAATGGGGTAATTTTAATTACCACCAAAAGCGGAAGCAATAAGAAATTTTCAGTGAGCTACAATAGCTATATTGGTGTTAATGGGGCCACCGAACTTCCTGAATTCGCCAACTCTTGGGAGTATGCGGAAATGTACAATTTAGCTTCGGGGAGCACTAGTTTTACTGCTGATGACATTGACAAATACAGGGCGCAAAGCGATCCTGACAATTATCCGAATACTAGATTCTTGGAAGACCTGTTCTCTAGAAATGGAATACAGACCTCCCACACCCTTACCGTAAATGGTGGTGATGAAAATAACAAGTATTATGTATCTGCCGGTATTTTGGATCAACAGGGGATAGTACCTAAAAATAGCTTTAACCGCTATAACTTTCGTATGAACCTCAATAATAAGTTAGGTGAAAAATTTGAATTGAACTCTAGATTTTTTGGAGCCTTGGAAGAGCGAAAAGAACCCCAGGCCACTGCAAATAAAGGAGGTGGATTCTTAGATCAACTTGTTCAAAATGCAGTGCGTTATCCAGCGACTTTCTTGGGGCAGGATTCCCAAGGAAATTACGGGATAGGACCGGAAAGTGGAGGAACGCCAGTTGCATGGTTAGATTCCAAGTCCTATTTGACCAATCCTACAACTAGGGTCGGAGTAAATGTAAAATTGGACTGGAAACCCAATGATGATCTAGTTTTTTCTGCTATAGGAGGTTATAACTTTACGCTTTATGAGGAACGCTCCTATTTGGCGTCCCAAAGACTTAATGAGGATGTGTTCTTAGGACAATCCTATTTAAATCAACAGAGCAACAAAACTATTTTTAAGACCATGCAGTTTACCGGGGAGTATTCCAAGGAATTTGGGTCGCACGATTTTAGCTTATTGGCTGGATATTCCTTTGAAAATGAAGAGCTATCCCTTTTCAATGGTTACCGTCAAGATTTTGCGAGCAATGACTACACCGTAATGGATCTTGGAAGTGCCGAAAATCAGCAATCTGGGGGCTATGACGCGGAATGGGCCTTACAATCCTTTTTCTCCCGTCTTAAATACAGTATAGACCAAAAATATCTTTTTGAGGCTACTATGCGGTATGATGGATCATCGCGTTTTCCGGAGAACAATAAGTATGCATTTTTTCCCTCTGCAGCTGTGGGATGGCGTATTTCCCAAGAAGACTTTATGCAAGGGGTATCATGGATGTCCAATTTAAAAGCAAAGGCTTCATGGGGGATATTAGGAAACCAAAATATAGGTAATTACCCTTATCAAACGGTTTTGGCCTCAGGAAGGGATTATTCCTTGGGGGGAGGACTGGCAACAGGGGCAGCATATGCCAATTACAAGGATGCCAATATTAAATGGGAATCTACTGAAACTATTGACATAGGAATCGAATCCGGTTTTTTTGACGGACAGTTAACCTTTAACGCTACCTATTTCAATAGAAATACAACAGATGTGTTGTTTAAGCCTTCCGCAAGTGTATCCTCGGTCTTAGGAGTAGGTATTAGTGAGACCAATACCGGTGAGGTAAAAAATACGGGATGGGAATTTGACCTAGGTCACCGTGGAAAAGCTGGGGATTTTGGATATTCCATCAACGCTAATTTTTCGATCATTAATAATGAGGTAATTACTTTAGGACTTGGTAATGTGGAGCAGCCCAATGGGCTTGTAGGAAATGGTTCCGACTTGTTTATAGGTTATCCCATGCAAATGTACTATGGCTATAAAGCCGATGGTGTTTTTTTAAACGATGGTGAGGTAGGTAGCTGGCCAGATATGTCAGCAGTGAATCCTACCGCACAAGCCGGTGATTTTAGATATAAGGATATTAGTGGCCCGGACGGAGTTCCAGATGGTAAGGTAGACCCTACTTATGACCGGACCTATTTGGGAAGCCGGATACCCAAATATACTTTTGGCGCCAATCTAGGTTTTAACTATAAAAACTTCGACCTATCCGTTCTATTACAAGGAACCGCGGGTGTAAGAGGCCAATTGAACGGTTATGCAGGTTATGCTTTCTTTAATCTAGGGAACATACAACGCTGGCAGATGGATGGTAGGTTCGATCCCAACAACCCTGTTCGTTATCCTGATTATCCTAGGTTGGAAGTATTGACCAATAGTGGATCGGCCAATACGGAAACATCGGACTTTTGGGTCATCAATTCTGGTTATTTGCGTATCAAGAATATTCAGATGGGATATAATTTTCCTGATGCGGTCAATGAAATTCTAGGGATAGATAATTTAAGGTGTTATGTGGGCGCAGAGAATTTGCATTCCTTTAATTCCTATAGAAAGGGATGGGACCCAGAAATAACCGGTGGCGGAGCATATTATCCCATATTAACTACCTACACTTTTGGTATAAACCTAAAATTTTAAAATCATGATCAAAATATATAATAAACATTCATCTAAATTAAAGGTCCTTGGGTTGCTTCTTCTAGGAATCGTCTCCATGGGAACTTTGGTTTCCTGCGATAAGGAATTGGAGCAATTTCCCAGTAATGCCTTTGCAGCCGATAATTTCTGGACTTCGGAGTCCAATGCCAACATTGCGCTGACGGGAGCCTATAGAGGGTCCGTGGAATATAGTACACAGGTGGTGCCTTCGGATTGGTGGACCTATTGTGGTATTGTTTTTATGGAATTTGCCACGGATAACGCCTATGACCGAAGAGGTGATAATTCCACCCAGAACCGATTGACAAATGGTACTTTGCTACCAAATAACAACGTTGTTAATGGATATTGGCAAGGGTCTTATAAGCGTATCGCCATTTGCAATGATTTCCTGGAAAATATTGAAAAGGTAGATATGGAACAGGCCAAGATTGATAGAATGAAGGCCGAAGTACAGTTTCTAAGGGCCACACAGTATTTTTATCTTTCACAGTTTTGGGGTAGCGCTCCTTTAGTTACGGCTACTTTAACACCTGATGAGGCCAATAATGTGGACAAGGCATCCAAAGCAGAATTGGTGACCTTTGTTGAGAATGAACTTAAAGCTGCCGCAGCAGCACTTCCAGCATTCGGCGATTTGAGTGCAGGGGAAGCTGGTAGGGCCAGTAAACAAGCAGCATTGGCTTTTTTAGGAAGATTGTATCTTGGTGAGAAGAAATTTCCTGAAGCCTCTGTAGCCTATAAGCAAATTATAGATATGGGCGATAATATTATTGATCCGGATTATAGTTCACTTTTTATCCCTTCCAATGAGAATAGTAGTGAAAACATTTTTAGTGCCCAATATTTTGGTGGTCAGGCAGGTAATTCATTACCCCAGCACGCCTATCCGGCAGTTGCTTCGGGCTGGCATATCGTAAACCCTTTGGGTAGTCTTGCCGATGCCTATGGTTTTGATGATGGTACCCCTTTGTCCTATGATGACCCTAGATTTGATTATAACGACATGGGTGCAAATAGAGATCCAAGGTTTAGGTACAATTTTATTTGGGATGGAGCAACATTTGCAGGCAGGAGCTATGATTGTAATCCGGATTCAACTGGATCTGTAGATCAATTGACCTATTCCAAGCAGGCTACCAGAACAGGATATGGTTTAAGAAAATTCTTTGATGAATCCTTTAGCGGGAATCTAAGGACCGATTATGGAGGGAATATTCCAATAATAAGATATGCCGAGGTGTTGTTGAGTTATTTGGAAGCAGAACTGGAGGCTGGGAATGCAATTACGCAGGAGCTTTTAGATCTAACCATTAACGCCGTAAGAGGAAGGGCCTCTGTAGGCTTACCACCTATAACGGAAACCAATGCTGCTGCATTAAGACCTATTTTAAGAAACGAAAGAAGAATTGAGTTGGCCTTGGAAGGTCAGCGCTTATGGGATATCTTTAGATGGGGAATAGGTGACGAGGTATTGGTGGGCGATTTTTGGGGCGCCCCATTCCCAAATTCAACATTGTACCCAACTACATCGAAAAAATTGGATCCGCAATCAAGATGGTATGTTACCACCAAGAATTTCCGGGACGGGGTAGATGATGTTTGGCCAATTCCAGAGTCTGAGGTCAACGTAAATCCTAAATTGGGAAATTAATGAAACTACTATAATGGTTTTAAAGAGAAGAAATTTTATTCAAAAAGTAGGGTTGGCGATTCCAATAATTGCCAACCCTTTCTCAAATATATTTGCTCAGGGTGGCAATGAATATATTGCAGTAAAGGACACCGTTGCACCATTTATTCAATTTGCGTTTGATAAGCAAAACGATAGGGTCTGGATTGGTAAGGATTTTTGGAGTATTCCCATGGAAGATTGGGAAATAGGAAATAAGAGGTTGGAGTTTAAAGGGACTATGCGGAATGCCCGCTTACATCTACTGACCTATGTGCTCAAAAAGGGCATGGGAGATTTTCGCATCAAAAGTAGAATTGGGCTTTTAAAAAATAATAATAATAATAAAGGGAGTATCGGGTTTTCCATAGGAATAAAGGATACTACCGATCCCAAGAGTGTAAAAGCGGCCTGTTATTTTGGTGAGGGTTTATCTACAGGCATTTCCTTGGAAGGCAAATTGTTTGTGGCCGAAAAAGAAGCTAAGCTTCCGGAAAATTTTGATTTTAGCGATTTTACTCTGGAATTGGAGGTGACTCCAAAAAATGGAGATTACGAATGTAACTTGATCGCTGTGGATAAGGATGATCAAAAAACGGAATTGGCCTATCGTCATGCTGGAGAAATTGAAGGCCTGGTGGCTTTGGAGCAGAACATGAACGAAAAGGATGGGAGTACCTTTTGGTCTCGGTCAATTGCCCTTGATGGTACAAAGGTTGAATATGTTCCGGACAATAGTTTTGGGCCTATCCTTTGGGCCATGTACACACTTTCGAAGGGAAAACTCAAATTAACGGCACAACTACCTCCTGTAAGCAATAAGGATTCACAAATGGTGGAGCTTCAATTTTTTAAAAAGGGTAAATGGGTCAAGGAAGAAAAAGGGGAAATTGATCCTGTATCCCATAGTACCATTTTTTCAATAGAAAATTGGAATTCAGCCCAAGATACACCTTATCGTTTGGTCTATTCCATAGACAAGGAAAAGCATTATTATAAAGGTGCTATAAGACAAGAACCAAATGACCGGCCATTGCGATTTGGTGGTTTAACCTGTCAGGAATGGGCAGGATATCCATATCGCCCCTTGGTGGAGAATCTTGAAAAATCCAACCCCGATATGCTTTATTTTTCGGGGGATCAATTGTACGAGGGCAATGGAGGATATCCTATAAAAAGACAGCCAGAGGACAGTGCAATTCTAAACTATTTGGGAAAATGGTATATGTTCGGTTGGGCTTTTGGAAATATTATGCGCGACCGGCCTACGATTTGCACGCCCGATGACCACGATGTTTACCAAGGTAATCTTTGGGGAGAAGGAGGTGAAGGCATTTCATTTGAAGCATGGGAAAAGGTAAGGGATGCCCATGGCGGACTTGTGCAGACACCCAATATGGTCAATGTGGTTTTTCGCACCCAATGTGGTCACCTTCCAGATCCATATGATCCATTACCTTTACCATCAGGCATTACAAATTGGTTTACCCAAATGGTTTACGGGAAGGTTAGTTTCGCTATTGTGAGTGATAGATTATTTAAATCCGGTCCAGAGATGCTTAGGAGTGGGGAAGGTAGGATAGATCATCTTACCGCACCGGCCAAACCGGAAGAACTTGATTCCAATGACCTGGATTTCATTGGAAATCGTCAAATGGAGTTTTTGAATGGCTGGATCGAAGATTGGCAGGGAGCGAATATGAAGGTGCTGTTAAGTCAGACTTTATTTTCCAATGTAGGTACCCACCATGGCCCTAAAAAAGAGTTTCTATTTGGGGACTTGGATTCCGGGGGCTGGCCAAAATCGAAACGGGATGAGGTAATACGGACCATTAGAAAAGCTTCTGTTTTTCATATCAACGGAGATCAGCACCTGCCTTTTATGGTACAATATAGTGTTGATGAAGTACGGGATGGCGGCTGGACCTTTTGTACCCCGGCCATTTCAACAGGTTACCCAAGATGGGGACAGCCGGACTCTGTCAATGTACCTTTTACGGATAGACCAGCTCATGGCTTGCCCAATACGGGTAGCTATCGGGATGGATTTGGAAATACTAATTATATCTATGCCGTTGGGAATCCGACAGATGATTTTGACCTAGAGAAAAACAGGTATTTGAAGGCACAGAAAAAGGCATCTGGTTTTGGGATAATTACTTTTGATACCTCGGCTAGGACTATAAAGATGGAAGCAATTCGATTTTTGGCAAACCTTGATGTGGATTCTGAAGACAATACTTACCCAGGTTGGCCATTGACCATTGACCAAGATGACAACGATGGCAGAAGGGCCTTGGGCTACCTGCCTAGATTACAGCTTAAGGAATCTAACCAAGTTGTTAAGATTATTAATGAAGAGACCAATGAAATGGTAAAATCGTTGAGGGTCAAAGGAAAGGAGTTTGTACCAGAAGTATACTCTTTGGCCAAATATACCTTGATCATAGGGGAAGGACAAAATGAAAAAGTTATTAAATCGGTTGCAATAAGTACGGACCCAAAGAAGGTTATGGAGGCCTAAGCAATTCAAAAAAAATATGAGGAAAGGGGCATATCAAAAATATATGGGTTGTACCTTATTAGCTTCTAAAACCTAAATCATTAAAATTAACTAGATAGAAAAATGAAAATTAATAAAAGGAATTTGTTCCGGACTGCCATAATTGTGTTGCTTTTGGTGGGATGTAAATCCAAGGAAGAGAAGGTAGTCGTTACTGATGATACTACGAAAAAGCCCAATATTGTATTTATTTATATGGATGATCTGGGGTATGGCGATATGAGTGCCTATGGTGCAACGGAGATCAGTACTCCTAATATGGATGCACTGGCAACGGGCGGTGTACAGTTTACCAATGGTTATGCCTCGTCTGCCACTTGTACGCCCAGTAGATATGCCATATTAACGGGTAGGTACCCCTGGCGTAACAAAGATGCCAAAATATTACCGGGAACTGCCCCTTTGATAATTGATACGGCGCAAATGACTGTGCCCAGAATGTTGCAAGGGGAAGGTTATGCCACCGGTATTGTGGGTAAATGGCACTTGGGACTTGGTAGCGGAAATGTGAATTGGAATGAAAGGGTATCACCTGGCCCCAATGAAGTTGGTTTTGATTATTCCTATATTCTTGCTGCAACCCAGGATAGGGTGCCAACGGTGTATATTGCCGACGGTCACGTTGACGGATTGGATACCAATGACCCCATTGAAGTGAGCTATGATAAAAATTTCGAAGGTGAACCCACGGGATTGGACAACCCTGAACTAACTACTATGAAATGGCATCACGGTCATAACAACAGTATAGTGAATGGAGTTCCGAGAATTGGTTTTATGAAAGGTGGGGAGTCTGCCAAATGGAGTGATGTTGATATGGCGGACCATTTTCTGGCCAGAGCCCAACAGTATGTAAAAGATCACAAAGACAAACCTTTCTTTTTGTATTATGCCTTGCAACAACCACATGTACCACGTACACCACACCCGCGTTTTGCCGGAAAATCTGGAATGGGTCCAAGGGGCGATGTTATTTTGGAGGCCGATTGGATGATAGGGGAGTTTATGAAAACCCTGGAAGATGAAGGAATCCTCGAGAATACACTAATCGTCTTCTCAAGTGATAATGGCCCAGTAGTAAACGATGGTTATTATGACGACTCCGAAGAAAAATTGGGCAATCATACCCCTGCAGGAATTTTAAGGGGAGGTAAATATAGTTTGTTCGATGCTGGCACCAGGGTTCCATTTATTACCTATTGGAAAGGTACCATAACTCCTAGTAAATCTGATGCCTTGGTATGTCAGTTAGACTTGTTGACCTCTATGGCCGCCTTGGTGGGAAGTGATAAGATAGGTGAGGATAGTGAGAATCTTTTGGATGCATTCATGGGTAAATCCAAAGACGGAAGGGAAGAGTTGGTTTTGGAAGCAACCTCTAGAACAGCCTTTAGAAAAGGGAACTTGGCTATGATTCCTCCATATAAAGGACAAGCGATAAACAAAATGGTGAACATTGAGTTGGGCAATGCAGAAGACTATCAACTATATAATCTGAAAAACGATCCAAGTCAAAAGGAGAATCTGGCTAAATCCAATCCTGAAAAACTTCAGGAATTAATTGCGGACTTTGAAAAAATTAGAGGCAATTCAAATGACGGTATCCAAAACTTGGAACTCAAATAATGCGTGTTAATTACCCATAGCCTAAATCTTGATATATGAAAAAATCTGCCCTACATGCCCTGGTAATTGGATGCTTGTTCCTGACTCTAGTAACGAACGCTCAAAAAAGTACGGAAAGGCCCAATATCCTATTTTGCATTGCAGATGATGCATCCATGAAGAGTTTTGGAGCCTATGGGGATTCTTTTGTAAATACACCTTCTATAGACAGCCTGGCCAAAGAAGGGGTTGTTTTTAATAATGCGTATAACGGTAATCCAAAATGTTCCCCGGCACGGGCATGCATTCTTACAGGAAAATACAGTTGGCAACTCAAGGAGGCGGCGGATCACAATGGCCGTTTTCCTTCCGAGTTTAGGACCTATCCGCAATTATTGGCAAATGAGGGGTATAATGTAGGTTTTTCTGGTAAAGGATGGGGTCCCGGGGTGTATGATACTGCCGATAATCCGGCCGGACCGGAATACAACAGTATAAAAATAACACCCCCGTACGAGAATATAAGTAATATAGATTATGCCGCCAACTTTGGTGCATTTTTGAACCTAAAGGGAGAGGAAAAACCTTTCTGTTTTTGGTTGGGGGCCAAGGAGCCTCATAGGGCCTATGAACTGGATTCTTGGAAAAAGGCAGGGCGCGAATTGAAAGAAGCAGTTGTGCCCCCCTTTTATCCGGATAAGGACATAGTTCGTGGAGACCTACTGGATTATGCCAATGAGGTGGAATGGTACGATACCCAAGTAGGTAGGGCCATACAAATATTGAGGGAAAAAGGTTTGTTGGAAAATACCATGATAGTGGTTACCTCAGATCATGGGATGCCATTCCCTAGGGTAAAAGGACAAATATATGAGGAAGGCTTTCACATTCCATTGATCGTTTATTGGAAAGGTAAAATTTACCATGGTCGTACCGTGAACGATTTTGTAAGTTTTTCTGATTTGGCACCAACATTTATGGAGGTAACGGGGAGTAAACCACACCGGCAAATGACTGGAGGAAGTCTTATGAAACAGTTGATCTCTCCAAAATCTGGACAAATAGACCCTTCCCGTGACCATGTATTATTGGGCAAGGAACGTCATGATGTTGGTCGTTCCGATCAGGATGGGACAGATTTGGCCTACCCGGTCCGTGCCATTCGGAATGATTCGTTACTCTACGTTCATAATATAAAACCAAAAAGATGGCCTGTTGGAAATCCCGAATACGGGTTTTTAAACTGCGATGGATCTCCAACCAAAACTTATCTTACAGATTTAAAACCTGGGGATAAGGAATACTTCTTTTTTGAGATGAATTTTGATAAAAGGCCAGAGCATGAGCTGTATAACATTCAAGAAGATCCACATTGTATAAATAATTTAGCCGATCTTCCCGAATATGCTGTGCACATAAAAAAACTTCGCACTCAAATGGAAACAGAGCTTTTGGCTCAGGGAGACCCACGAACCTTAGGTAATGGCGATATTTTTGATAATTATATCTACTACGGCAAGCGGTTGGATTATAATACAGGGGAGCGTATATCTCCTTTGAACTATGTGAAACAGGGTGAATAATTTAGCACGGTGAAAGAAATTGTTATGTCCCTATTCACACCAATACTGCTGGCTCTCCCTGAATTAGGTTAGAACCAATAATTGCATAAACCCAATGTGGTTTTGATTAACAACTGGATAGGGAGCCATAGAAATTATAACTTTTGGTTATTCTATTTAAAACGATAATTTATGAATTTTAGGCTAATTATTATTTCCGCTTATTTTGGTTTAATATTGACAGGCTGTAGTGAAAAAAAGGAAGAACAGATAGTTTTACAGAAGCAGGTAGAGAGGCCCAATATAATACTCTTTGTTGCTGATGACCATGGAACCGATGCCCTCGGGGCCTATGGGAATAAGGTGATAAAAACCCCAAATCTGGATAAATTGGCCTCTGAAGGAGTACGTTTCAATAACGCCTATTGTACCACTGCCAGTTGTGCTGCCAGTAGATCGGTAATTCTTACCGGGCTCTATGGTCATGCCACCGGTTCTTATGGACATGTACATGACTATCATCATTTTAGTACCTATGACATCGTAAAATCCCTGCCCGTGCTGCTTGAAAAAGAGGGTTATGCCACAGCTAGGATCGGAAAATATCACGTTGCTCCGGAATCGGTTTACCATTTTCAGGAGGAGTTAAAGGCCAACCCTAGAAGTACTGTGGCCATGGCAGAAGAATGCAAAGATGTTTTGACATCCGACAAACCATTTTTTTTGTATTTCTGTACGGATGATCCGCATAGGGCAAATTCTACAGATCCCGAACAATGGAATGCCCCAAACAGTTTTGGGAACAAGTTGGAAGGCTATCCAGGGGTAGAGCCTATTGTTTACGATCCGGCCAAGGTTGTGGTACCTGATTTTTTACCGGATACCAAGGAAAGTAGGGAGGAAATTGCCCAGTACTACCAAAGTGTTTCCAGAATAGATCAGGGTTTTGGTAAGTTGATGCAGATGCTTAAGGAATCGGGCAAGGCTGATAATACCATAGTTATTTATATATCTGATAATGGCATGGCATTTCCTGGTGCCAAAACCACCTTATATGAGCCAGGGATGAAACTGCCCTGTATTATTAAGGACCCTTTCTCCCAATTGAAGAATACCACTTCGGATGCTATGATTTCTTGGGTAGACCTTACGCCCACCATTTTGGATATGGCGCAAGTGGAAACAAAAGGATACTCGTTTCATGGGCGTTCTTTTAAGGATGTATTGAATGCCAAGGAACCTGAAGGCTGGGATGAAATATACGCCTCCCACACCTTTCATGAAATCACAATGTATTATCCAATGCGAGTGGTAAGGGAAAAAAACTTCAAGTTGATCAGAAATATAGCATGGCGCTTGGAATATCCCTTCGCCTCAGACTTATGGGCGGCTTCTACCTGGCAGGAAGTGCATAGAAGCCAAAAGGAGTTTTTCGGAAAAAGAAAGGTACAGGATTACCTATTTCGCCCTGAATTTGAGTTGTTCGATCTGGAAAAAGATCCCGATGAAATCGTGAACCTGGCCAACGAGCCTGGCTATAAGGAAGTCATGGATGCTATGATCAAAAAAATGAAAGCTTTTCAAATTAAAACCCGTGATCCCTGGCTGATTACATGGGATCATGATGATTCTCTTCAGGGTACAGGGCTTAATTTATAGACCTCAATTGTAATGTTGAATAGTACTTGTACTTTTATAGCTAGTAATGTAAATAACAACCAAATAATTTATGGACAATGTTTTACTTTAAAATAATAAATAACTACTCGCTACAAATTGTTGTTTTAATTATAATGGGATTAGGTGGAAAAATAGCTTGTGCCCAAGAGGCACGGACTATGGCCAATGATCAAAAACCAAACATTATATATATCCTTACCGATGACTTAGGGTATGGCGATGTGGGGGTGTTTTTTCAGAATCAAAGGCAGAGGGTCAATGACCGTAGTGAACCTTGGGTCTTGACGCCGAACTTGGACAAAATGGCTTCAGATGGAGCATTAATGCCCCAACACTATGCAGCTGCACCCGTTTGTGCCCCTTCTAGAGCTTCCTTATTGTCCGGTCTAAGTCAAGGACACGCCAATGTTAGGAATAATCAATTCGATAAGGCCTTGGCGGATAACCACACTATGGGCAACGTACTTCAGAAATTGGGTTATAACACCGCAGCCATTGGAAAATGGGGTCTAATGGGTTCCAATAAATGGTCAGAAGATGGCGATAGTTGGCCTGCTCATCCCATAAATAGGGGGTTCGACTATTATTACGGCTATATGCGACACAGGGACGGACATGAGCATTACCCGAAGGAAGGTCTTTATAGAGGAACAAAGGAAGTCTATGAAAACAAAAATGAAGTAAGCAATGATCTCGACAAATGTTATACCGGTGACCTATGGACCGCAGTAGCCAAAAAATGGATTGTAGAACAAACAAATGGTAAAGGGGGAAAACAACCTTTCTTTATGTTTTTGGCCTTTGATACCCCACATGCCGTTTTGGAACTGCCCACTCAGGCCTATCCCGATGGGGGAGGTTTAAATGGCGGGGTACAATGGACCGGGAAGCCTGGTCAAATGATAAACACAGCATCCGGAACCATAGATTCTTGGGTACATCCAGATTATAGTAATGCCACCTATGATCATGATAACAATGAAGCTACGCCCGAAGTGGCCTGGCCTAATGTCTATAAGCGATATGCCACGACTACCCGGAGAATCGATGATCAGGTAGGTGATATTTTGAAATTGTTATCCGATCTAAATATTGATCAAAACACCTTGGTAGTATTTAGTTCTGACAACGGGCCATCTATTGAATCCTACCTGGATAATGAGCCTTATAAAGCAAATTTCTTCAACAGTTTTGGGCCTTTTGACGGGATTAAAAGGGATCTCCTGGAAGGGGGTGAGCGCATGCCCACTATTGCCAGATGGCCGGCAAGAATTAAGGCAGGGAATGTCGTAAATTCTCCGTCAATATCATATGATTGGTTGCCAACCTTTACTGCTGCTGCGGGTAGTCCGGCACCGATAAACGCTGACGGGGTTTCATTGTTGCCTTCTTTGACCGGACTAGGGGAACTACAACAGAGTCTTATCTATGTGGAATATTCTCAAGGAAACCACACTCCAAATTATGATGAATTTGCATCGAACAACCGCGGTAGACTTCGGAAGGAAATGCAGATGATGCGAATCGGGGACCTGGTGGGACTCCGTTATGATATTAAAAATGAGGCTGATGATTTTGAAATATACAATGTTATAAGCGATACCCAGCAGGCTAAGAACTTAGGAGGCAATGACTATATGAAGGAGTTGCAGCAAACTTTTAAAGAACGGGTATTGCAGGTACGTATGCCAAATGCTACCGCACAAAGACCGTATGACAATGCGGCCATTGCTGCAAGTTCTGGGGAAGGACTGATCAACGGACTTAGTTGGAAAGCCTACGAAAATTCGGCTCCTTGGTTACCGCAATTAAATTCATTGCCGGCTACCGCAATGGGTAAGGTTACTTCCCTGGATTTATCAGAAATAAAGTTGAATAAAGGGAAGTTGTTGCTTTTTGAGGGATATATTAATATTCCAGTGGATGGGGAATATACTTTCTCTTTGAATTCCGAAACAAAAAGCTTTTTAAAAATTCATGGGGCAAGTGTTATTGATGCCGATTATGGATATGAAGCTGGTACAACAAGAGAAGGGAGCATTACCCTAAAAGCAGGTTATCACCCCATCAAGATTTACTGCGGCATAAATACCATGAGTTCCAATACTTTGGAATTAAGTTGGGAAGGTCCAACTTTTTCGAGGACGAAAGTCCCTCAAAATGTATATTTTACCAAGGGAAAATTAAATGGACAATAAATAACCTAAAAGTCATTTAATAGGAAGAATAGTTTAGAATTGCTCTCCTTCTTGTTATTAACCTTTTCTTTGGTAACACAAGAGCGTCCCATTATTATTTTGCAGGAATTTCAGCGAATTAAATACGTATTTTTCGTAAGTTGCTGATGGAGTTCTTTAACTTCCTAAGTTTACGTCATAAACTCAATTTATATGAGTCCCAAAAGAATCAACTTTTTATTGTTGTTAATTTTGAATTTTCTTTTTTTCTCGTGTTCAAAACAGACTGAAAAAGAAGAGGTGCGGATTGGTTTCTCCCAAGCCATGTTGAATGATGAGTGGCGGCAATCCATGAACAATGCTATGGAATTACAGGCATTATTGTATCCAAATGTTGCCTTAAGTATTTCAAACGCAAACTACAATGTTCAGCAACAAATAGAACAGTTAAAGGAATTCATATCGGATAGTGTGGATATTATTATTGTTTCCCCTATTCAATCCAAACCTATTACGCCCATTGTGGAAGAAGCCATGAATGCTGGAATTCCTGTTCTGGTAGTAGATAGGAAAACGGACAATCAAAAGTACACGGCCTATGTAGGCGCGGACAATATTGAAGTTGGCCGTAATGCTGGAAATATTATTGTTTCCAATGTACAGGATGCTTTAAGCGTTATTGAAATAAGGGGACTAGCTGGATCGTCTCCTGCCGAGGAAAGGAGTCTAGGTTTTCATCAGATTTTAGATAAATTTCCCAAAATAAAATTTGTAGGAACCATAGAAGGTGATTGGGAGAAGGAATCAATCACTGAAAGTTTACGAGAATTGTTGTCAAGAACCGGACCGGTAGATTATGTTTTTGCGCACAATGATAGAATGGCCAGGGAGGCTTGGGAAGTTGCCAGGAACTTGGGTATGGAGGACAAAATAAAAATAATTGGAGTTGATGGGCTAAACGGACCTAACGGTGGTATACAATTGGTAAAGGACGGAGTTCTAAACGCTACAATATTATATCCTACGGGGGGTGCTGAGGCAATAAAGATAGCCTTGAAAATTTTAAACGCTGAGGTGGTGCCTACCAATAATATTCTGAGTACAACTGTAATTGATCAGTTTAATGCTGATATAATGCAGAATCAATTTAGTAAAATCAATGAGCAGCAAGGTCTCATTGAATCTCAGATTTCTGCTATTAAAAGACAGGAGCAACTCTATTATTCACAAAATAATATCTTGAAAATCATTATAATATTTTCGGTAATTATATTTGGACTAGCCGTTTATAGCATATATTCCAAAATTGCGATATCCAAGAAAAATAGGCAACTGGAGCTGATCAATAAAAAGATTACTGTCCAAAGAAATCAAATCGAGAGAATCGCTAATGAGGTCAAGGAAAGTAATGATGCTAAATTAAATTTTTTCACAGGGCTATCCCACGAGTTTAAGACTCCTATCACTTTAATTTTGAGTTCTATAGAATCACTAAGGCAATGGGATAAACAAAAGGGATATAAAACTGGATTTGAGGTGGAACTAATTCAAAACAACTCCAATCGTTTACTAAGGCTGATTAATAATTTATTGGATTTTAGAAAAGTTGAGGACCAGAATTTCAATATTAGGGCTTCCGAAACCAATGTTTTTATGTTCTCCAACAATATATTCAAAGAGTTTAAGGGGGAGGCGAAAAAGAGAGGTATCAAATTTAATATTAGTACCAATAATGAGGATCTGGACTTGTTTATAGACAGAAACTTAATGGACAAAGTCTATTTTAATCTTTTGTCCAATGCCTTTAAATTTACTCCTGATAATGGAAGGATCGATATTATTATTCACGATAATTTAGAAGAAAGTACTGTTACCATTCACTTTAAGGACAATGGAATAGGAATTCCTGAAAACGAATTAAAAAATGTATTCACGCCATTTTTTAAGGGGTCCAATAATAGGAAAAATAGTTCAGGCGTAGGTTTGCATCTTAGTAAACAATTTGTGGAACTTCATCTTGGTAAAATTGAAGTGAAATCCTATCATGGAACGGAATTTATTATTACGCTCTTTAAAGGGGATACCCATTTTAATGAAGACCAAATTGTAATGGACCCAGAATTGGTGGATACAACACTAATTGCCTTTTCTGAAGAAGTTACGTTGGATGAGAGTTATTTGGAGCCTGTTGCCAATAATGGGGATGAGAGGTACTCCATACTCTTAATAGAGGATAATAGGGATTTGAGTTTTTTCCTAAAGAATAAACTAAGTGGGGAGTATGACATGATATTGTCCGATGGTACCGATGGTATCGAGTTGGCATTTGATCATATTCCAGATGTTATTTTATGTGATGTGAACTTACCCGATAAAAATGGATTTGAAATTTGTGAAATTTTAAAGAACGATTTACGTACCTCACATATTCCAGTAATTTTATTAACAGCCTTAAGTAATAAGGAATCTTTTATAAAAGGTCTCGAATGTGGTGCAGATCTCTATTTGACTAAACCATTTAATTATTCAATCTTAACTCAATCCATAAAGTCACTTCTTTACAATAGGGAAAAGTTAAGGTATTATTATACTAATAACATCCATAAAATTGATCAGGCGCAAGCGTTTGGGGGGACTGAGCAATTATTTGTACGTCAACTAAATCAACAAATAAAAGCAAATTTGGACAATACCAATTTCTCCGTTGAGAATTTAGCCGATGCTCTGAGTATATCTAGGGTTCAACTGTATAGAAAGGTCAAGGCCATGCTGGGAATAAGTGTGAGCGATTATATTTCCAATTATAGATTGGAAAATGCAAAAACTATGCTTGAAAACACAGATCTATCCATGTCCGAAATAGGGTATAGTACAGGATTTTCTTCTCCAAATTACTTTTCTACTGCCTTTAAAAGCAAGTATGGTGTTACTCCAGGGGCCTATAAAAAATCACTTTAAGGCATATTGGTCTTTTGACCTGAATTATATGTATCAATTTTAAACTTTTGGGTTACACCAGTGTAATAGGCCAAAATTCCCCTTGTTAAAAAATATTATTTAATACATTGTTTATCAGGGTATTAAGTGTTTTTGAAAGTATGTTAACGAAATCACAACAGATTGTAACATTGTCAAAATAACTACCAAATTATTTGTAATAATATAGTCTTCGTATTTAATAATTGCGATATGAAGAAAATATTGGTTTGGTCTATTACTGCAGCCTTGGCTGGATTTTTGTTCGGTTTTGACACAGTAGTGATTTCAGGAGCGGACAAAAAATTACAGATGTTATGGGGTTCTTCTGATGTTTTCCATGGAACAATAGTAATGGCCATGGCTTTGTGGGGAACTGTTGTTGGAGCATTATTGGGTGGAATACCTACCAATAGGTTGGGGAGAAAAAAAACACTGTTCTGGATAGGAATTTTTTATACCGTATCCGCTGTGGGTTCTGCATTCGCAAACGACCCGGTTACCTTTGCCTTTTTTAGATTTTTAGGTGGATTGGGAGTGGGTGCATCCACTATTGCCGCTCCTGCATATATTTCTGAAATAGCCCCGGCCAAGGATAGGGGTAAATTAGTTGGTTTGTACCAATTTAATATAGTCTTCGGAATATTGGTCGCCTTTTTTTCCAACTACTTGTTAAGTGGTATTGGTGAAAATGCCTGGCGATGGATGGTTGGGGTAGAGGCAATTCCTGCTGTAATTTATACCTTATTTGTCTTGACTGTTCCGCAGAGTCCAAGGTGGCTACTGACCAAGCTTCGTACCCAAGAGGCGCTAAATGTACTTAAAGTGATTAATCCTGGTCAGGATGTTGAAAAATTGATGTTGGAAATAAATCAGGAAAATGAAAATAAGGTTCCGGGTGAAAACATCTTTATGAAGAAATACCGCTTCCCTTTAATTCTTGCCTTTTGTATGGCCTTTTTTAATCAAGCTTCCGGTATTAATGCCTTTCTGTACTATGCCCCTAGAATATTGCAGGAGGCAGGACTGGGTGAAAGCACGGCCTTATTGAGCAGTATTGGAATAGGGGTCATTAACCTACTTTTTACCCTCTTGGGTATATTTCTGATCGATAGGCTTGGTCGCAAGCAATTAATGTACATAGGTTCCTTTGGATATATCATATCACTCACCTTGGTGTCCTGTGCTTTCTTCTTTGATTGGGAAGGAATGTCCGTGGCCATATTTCTGTTCCTTTTCATTGCCGCACATGCCGTAGGACAGGGTACCGTTATCTGGGTGTTTATATCCGAAATTTTCCCCAATCATTTAAGAGGTTCAGGACAATCCTTTGGAAGTTCGGTCCATTGGATCTTGGCGGCGGTAATCCCTTCCTTGATTCCTGTGTTGTTTTCTTCTATTGGAGCAGGAACAGTATTTGCCTTCTTTGCTTTTATGATGTTTTTACAATTGCTCTTTGTGGCCTTTATTATGCCAGAAACAAAGGGGGTTTCTTTGGAAGCCTTAAGTAAATTTTTAAGTAAATCCAATGGGCCAGATGCAAATAAGTAAAGGTAATTATAGAGAATAAGTAGCTAAAATTTTAAACCCAATTTTTTGAAAGTATGAAAAAACATAGATTAAAATTAGTTGTTGCCATTGCAGGCCTGTGCATAGTTTTCGCATGCAAGGAACACGGGCAGAAGGAGAACAAGGACATTATAGTTCAGCAGGAAAGTACCTTGGATTCGGAAGAGGAATTATATCGTCCAAATTACCATTTTACTCCTAAGGTAGGATGGATGAACGATCCCAACGGGATGTTCCATTACAACGGGTATTATCACTTGTATTTTCAACATTATCCAGATGGTAATAAGTGGGGCCCCATGCAT
>TARA_R110002049_G_scaffold285233_1_pt1 | contig 26078 bp, 30 predicted proteins | sample TARA_R110002049 | Tara Oceans TARA_R110002049 (sample SAMEA4396941) | marine metagenome | biome: Polar Biome; feature: [SRF] surface water layer (ENVO:00010504); material: water (ENVO:00002006), including particulate matter (ENVO:01000060) such as... | depth 5 m
TCATCCGCCATATGTAACTAACTGTTTTTATTAACCTTATTGACGGCGCTCGTTGCTGATTCTGTCGGAAAAGGTATAACAAAGTCGTACTGATGTCGGAAAATTGTCGGAAATTTTGGGCAACCCAAAACAACCTGGTTCACGCCCAATTAGTCGGCGAATTTCCGCCTCTGATGGAGAGGAGATGACTGGAATTTTCCGGTTTGCATACTCAGAGGGCCAGATTTACGGACACACATTAGTCAGTTGAGGGCTCAGAGAAAATTGTATGCCACTCGGGCATTTCACTGGTTATCGCTAGTTGCAAATTGGCAACCGGCCCATCCAAGTAGGTATCAAGTTCACTTAACAGATCTAGCAGGTCATCCCTCGTGAACCTTTCTAATGCCGCCAGTTTTCCTTGATTACGAAGTGTCGCATTCTTGGCTTCCAGAGATTGATATTGCTTAGTTAAAAATTCTAGTTCGTCCAGATAAGCCGCGCGATCGACCTTATCTCGAGCGGTATATTGAGCGTGGACAAGCCGGTTTATGCTGATGGGATGTGTCTCGGATCTGTGGGAGAGCATAGTTTCCATAGCAAAATGAGGCCCCAATGCCCCCCTCAGCCAAAACATATGAATGGCACGATAATCCTCAACCATTGCTTGTCGTGCAAAGTTATCGGCCTCAAACTCTTGTGTTTTGTAGGTCGAAAAATCCTCTGGAATCTGGAATGGCAGATCAGTAAATCGTATGTTCTGGTCGTATTTGCCATGGTGTCCCAGAATCAAGTGACCTAGTTCGTGAAGAAGCACAAAAGTGAGCGATCCAGCCAGCGAGTCTTGTACCTGTTCATCTAGGTTCTGTCCTAGAAGTGCCCGATAGTTTGGCAGAGGGTCTCCGTTTTCGAGGTATAAATGAAGCAGTGCGAGGAGGAGAACGGGAATGAGATCACGGATAGACTCATTGGGGAATTTCGGGTGCCTGATCTCAGACAGGTTCTCGGGTAGCAAGTGGGTTACCGCGCCCCAGTATAGATTTGCGGTTAAAAAGTCTAGAAATCCGCTCCCAATAACGATGGTCTGGGGACCTTCCGAGAAAGCTCCACAAAACGGTACTGGTACGACAAACACTTCACTGCGAGCAAGTTGAGCTTGCGTTTCAGGTGTAACGAGCTTCCGGATGTTACGGTGGACTAATCGAGCCAATAGCTTAGTCGGCTCTAAAGCGTCGTCATTCCATTCATCAATTGCCCGCAATCTATCGATGTGTTTATCAAGTAAATCCCCGCTCACCTGATTTGGTGTTAGGTGTCGGCCTTTGTCGATATCGTCCGCCAGTTTCAGGGGAGATATCGCCTGCATTTTAAAAATCACGATCGGTATTCACAAATGGTATCTTCACCTTTGCTTAGAGAGGTGGGGCTGAAACTCAGCTGCCATCAAGCTACCAACATATTCTATCCCATGTTCGATTAGCTGTTTCTTCACTGAATCTGGATTTGCGGCCCCACAATCGCAATGCATAATATTGGAAAAATTTCACCAACATCGGAATTTGAAAACTATCTAGAAGTGCTTTGCAACGGACGGTGAGCTATTTAGTGGCTCGCTCAGGCAGGAGCACCCGTCCTGCAGAGATTGAGATCATTGCGCCAAGTGCCTGTCTAGCACTGTTGTGGCTATAAGATGCAAACACTGTATATATACTCAGTAATTTGCGATAATCAACCAAAACCACTATCGGGTTGCCAGGAGGGCCTGTCGCGGTGCGTAAATTCGAGATTTCACCCTTCCTAGGTTTGAGTAGCTATTCAGATCTGGAGCAGCAACCAGGCTTCCGCATAAATGTGAAGTTAGATGAGGCCCTAACGCGGTCCGCCGTTATTATCGCGCCATATACCATCGGTCCTGATCTGATCCCTTGTGGACTAACTTGCCACCAAGGCCATAATCGGGGTTATCTTGTGCGGCTTGCCGATGGCTCGCATACGAATGTGGGTAGAAACTGCGGCAGCAATCACTTTGGGGCTTCAAATTTTGACGACCAGGAAAAGATAGCAAAAGCTACTGAAAAAACGGAAAAGCACAAGCAGAGCGTAAATAAGTTAATCGATGAGATTTCCAGCTATCGAAAACGGGCACACGATCTCTGGCATCAATCCGGACCACTGGGAGAGGCACTCGACGCCTTCAAGTCACTATACCCAGATGGCTTGTATCAAGATCTTCGAAATCGTGCCCAAAGGAAAAATGCGCTCGTATTGGTCACCCGCAAGCTCGATGAAACAGAAAAGGCTGCTCTAGAGCAGGAGCCACAATCCAACAATCGAGGTGGTCGAAACGGCAAAAAGAGCGATTTTGTTCAAAAACGGGTCGGTGATTTACGAGGGCTTCCCATATTTTTAGTAAGACCTCGTTCATGCCTTAAATCGGTGCAAAAGCTCATAGCTGACGTAGAGAACCAGGACAATGAGTCTGTAACTCCCGTAATGCTGGCGAAGTATGCAAAGTACTCATCCCTAATCGAGGAGCAGCTCAAACATGCTGAGGGCTTACTGAAGGCCGGGACACAGTTCTTCGAAGCCGAAAACTTCAAGCTCTTAACCTACGTCGCTGAAGGACAGTATGCGAATCAAGTCGAGGGAATAGCCTGGGACTTTGAAGAAAATGTGGGGCGCAGACTCAGTTACGGTCAATTGAAGCGGTTACGTAAGCGAAATGCCTCATAACTGTCTGCTATTTCTCTGAAGTTAGTAGATTAAGGAACTGAAGATGAGTGTAGAGCAAATATACGAAGCAATTTCTGGCTGGGCAGGCGTACCAACCTGGTATACCTCTCATCCTCTTGATGAAAAACGGTTTAACTCGGCGATTCACACGCTGATCGAAACAGTTGGCACCGATATAACGCACGCGCAATTTGAAGAAGCTTTGAGAAGGCATGTGTCCAATAATCCACCCACGCTTGGCGAGCCCACCGAATGGGACAAACTTATCGATCAGTATTCCGATAAGGCCATGGCGATTATTAGCTATGAAAGTAGCCAGTAGATCAGCCGAGCACTGACACAGAGTGACGCGACAGATAACACGGCAACCTGTCTGCGAAGTTATCGTTAGGTCTTCGATGGAAAACATTCAAAGATTTCGTGTTCGCTCGTGAAACAGATCGTTGCCACAGATGACGGTTTGTTACTTGCTAGACAAATTGCTGAAAAGCTAGATATCCCGTTTGACGAGGAAGAAACACGCTCAAACACTCGATATTTACTCGACCACTATTATCAAGATATTCACCGTGTTCTTGAAAAAGAGACGGATAAATTCGTCTTCCATAATCTCGCTATGAAACAGATTGAGGCGTTTTCCGACTACACCAAGAATGGCACCCCAGTCGTATTTGTTGACCAGTTCTTTGGCCCTTACTTTTTCGGGCTGAACGCTCTACTTTGCTTCGTCGCATTTTATCCTCATGATTTCGAGAGCCTAAAGGAAATTTCTGACATCTTCCGTGACTCTCTGGAGACTTTTTCCGATCCAACCAAAGATGTCGTCGTCAGAGAACGTCTCAAACCACTTCTCATCAAATACGTCGATGCGCTTCCAGTCGCCAATGCACTAGCTTATAGCAGTATCGCCCACATCATTTGCCACGAAATTGCTCATCACAATCTCGGTCACCTCCAGCAGCCTCCGAAGCGCCATCAGGAGTTATCTGCCGATAAGTTGGGCTATCAGTATTTTCTAAAGCTAATTGAACACCAGGAGCTCATGTCTCACCTGAAAATCGGTGAAAACATGGCCTGCGCCCCTATCGTATCACTTGATATTTTTGCTCTTATGGAAGATCGCGGCCATTTGACTATCGATAACAACACCCACCCAAGTGCTTCCTCTAGAGCAGCGGATTTAGGAGCAATTTTCGACCGTAAATCAAATGAAGAAGCTAAGAATCTCTACACGGGATTACGTTTGAGCCTCGAAGAGTTACACAATATGCTTACAGATCAACTCTAAGCCCAGTGGTCGCATGCCTCAGATATCCACAGATGAACTCATATCCGGCATTCTGAATGGTCAGCCGGTCACGCCCTATCCAATTGATGAAGAAGTTATCGATCGCCATATTAAGCTTATCCAACAGAAGAGAATTCGACTAAACACGGATTCCGCTCATGCGAAAGCCCTAAAGCTGCTAACCGAAGAAGCGATGCTATTCGTGTTACCTGAGAGGAAAGAGCTCTTGGCGATTTGTGAGCTATATGTACTTCCCATGCCGATTTGCGTCGCTTACTGCGAGGTGATTAACGGAAAAAAAAGAATAGTCATTGGAAGCGGTATTTTAGATCTAATCTGTCACTCCCTATTTCTGGCTCATTTCGGAAATGCGGTTCCTCAAAAGTATGAGGACTACTTTCTACTGAAGTTTCCTGAAAAGCTGCCGTTCATTGATCTATTTATAAATGCGCTGTTTCTCCTCGAGTATCGGTTCTATTGTTTTGCCGAGCCACTGCCGAATTTAAGGCCTTTCGTCGGTGAAAGCACGCTTAAATCCATTCGAACATCGATGAGCGGCGCGGCTGCTTTTATTCTCCTGCACGAACTAGGCCATCTTCAGCTTGGTCATGTCACGAGTAATGTAGTCCGGCCGGTGACATTTCGACCCGCTATTCCGGAGCAGCTCAACGTAATGCAACAACAAGAACTCGAAGCTGACCAATTCGTCACACACTCGCTCTACGAACAGGCCAGGGCACTTGCCACTTTCTGGCAACACCAGGATGTCGCATTCTATTCGCAACTAGAGCTCCTCTCAGGGAAGCGCAGCGAAGACCATCCTCTCGCAATCAATCGAAGTGCAGTTTCTGATACTGCACGAGGGAACATCGGGAAAGAATTTGGGCTAAAGTCCAATCCTCAACACTTCGAAACGTTGCGAGAACGGTTTTTGGCGACAGAGGTAGAAACTCAGAGCAAAAGGAATATGATGATACAAACCACCCGAGCGGGCTGTATGAGAGTTATAGAGTAAGTCGAACAAGTGCTCTGTGATGATGGTATCTTGATCGACGATTTAGTGAACACCGAACATCCGTCTTGGGTTGGCATTTTCACGGAAGCTTAAGTGGCGTCATTTGAGTCAGGCCAAGTACCATAGGCGAGCCTTGGTTATTCCCTGGCATTGCGACCAGAACGGTTGGTATTACCTAGAGCGCTCTTTCGACGACTGTCTCGGTGGCTCTCTGAAGCCTGACACCACCATGTCAGCCGTCGATGTCTCTCGACTTCTTGGCCTAACACTGGGGCTTTCTATATCCATCTCCAGATTTTCTCTCTGGATATCATGCCTGGTAGAAAGGTTCTGTTTAACCGTAAAGGCACGGCTATCAAACGCGTCAGATCGTTCGCCGATTCTTTCATCAATGCTCCGCATAGTTTCCCTACTTCGGTCTAACTGTTTACGGTCTCGGCTACCGTAAAGGCGTCTATAGATCGCGGCCTTGACACCCTTTTCCGTTAGCCTGTCATTCAAGTTATCGATCTCCGCTTGAAGCGCCTCCCTGTGCGGTCCGTAGAACTCATCGATAGTGCCTCTCTCACGGCTCTGGGCAATGGCGATTCTACGTTCAAGTGACATCGACTCTTCTAGCTGACGACTCTGCATTTCCGCTCGCCGTTTATTACTTCGCTCGTCATATTTGGGCATATTCATAGCCTCTAGTGCTGTGCCTTACTTCCGCCTCTTTCCAGATTTCCCGTGTTTCGGGTTCTTTCGAGGCGCGCTTCGATCGATAGATCTATCCGGGCTATCCTTGAGCTGATCGGTGGGTACTTGATCCGAACTTTCCTTAAAGGCCTCTCCCATGTTTTCTGTCGTTTCTTCGTCACGTTCCGTCGCATTCGCCTTGAACTGGTCTTTGGAATCAGGTGCCGTCTCCCGTGCCAGGAGCGTTTTCCCTCCGCGCTCATGTATTTTCGAGAGCTGTTCTTTCACCTTATGCTTCGTCTTCGCCTTTGCAAGATTAGGCTTGCGACCCCAGGGGGAAAGCTCTAGCACCGCCGTAGGAATGTGTACCTGGCCTTTGCGCTGATGTATCCGTCCATCTTTAGTTGCTGCTGTTCTGAGTGACAGCGTCTCTCTGCGATCAAGTTTATCTAGTGCAGCCATTTTTCGTTGTGTGTCATGATCATGAGCATCCAGCCGGTACTGCATATCCAGCATCTGTCTCTTCTGCGTCAGTTCTAGATCTTGAATCTCCGCTGCATGTTCTTTTGCTTTCCGGCGATCCTGCCGACGATATACAGCCCGTTCTATAGCATCCAGCCCCGACGCCTTGGCCAGGAAAGCCGTGAGCCCTGTTCGCTCTCGCTCCTGCCTGGCAGACAGCATTCGATCAGCTTCCTCTTGCTGGACCCGCTCTGCTTCTTGTCTCTCGGCGTCATGCGCGATAGAGAGACCGGTGATTTCCGCCTGCCTCTTTCTCTTTTCTGATTCTGCTGAGGATACGACGTCCGCGCGCCGCCTCTTCTGAGCGGTGGCAAGTTGTTCCAAACGGTGCTGATGCTCTTGAGAGCGCCTATGCTCCTCAAAGCGCTTTCGATGCTCACCGATGTTTTCTCGAGTCTCATCAACGTCCGGTAAATTCTCGAGACGAAATTCCTCGTTAAGGAACTCCCTGATCTGTTGCGTACGAATTTCCTTGTCGTCAATGAGCCTGGGTAGTGCGTTTACATTACCGTAATAGTCCACCAATACGTAGTCTCTTCGTCCGGTACAAAGTACATAGCCGTGGTCCTGAAGACCGGCTACGAAGGCGGCTGGACTATCAGAGCTACGCCAGATATCAGTAACAACCGCCGTACGCTCTTCTTTAGAGATACCCGTCGTGTCCTGTTGTGATTTCTCATGCAGCAAAAGCTGCCCTTTTCCTTCATGCTGTCCTCGCTCTTTGGAATATCCTTCGGGAAGATGTAATCCATAGTCTCTGGCGAACTTTCGCGTGATCATCACTAACTTGTCATGATCGAATGGCATATGGACGGCCTTCTCATTTTCTACGTCGATCCGGGAGTAGACTGCATGAAGATGCTCGCGTCCGTCTTTTACGTGAAACACCAGTGCTCTGGGCTGGTGTTCTAATCCTAGGGTATCTTCGACGCGCTGCAGGAAATCTAGATACTGTTCTTTGTTCAATTCACCCTGCCGTTGATCCGGGTTTACCGACAAGCTGTATAGGTAGTTCTTACATTTCGTAAGATTGTCTGCTTGTGCCTTCCATTCAGCAAACGCGCCATCAAGATCGTCAGCCACGCTTCCGCGAAGGTCATATATTTCAACTTTTTCGTTGTCGATTTCATTCTGGAGGTGTGTGGCCAAATCTTGCCCGCTACCCCTTTGGCTTGCGAACGGAATCATCCACGCCTGCCCATAGTACGAAACACCTGCGTACGAATATCAGTCAGGCGCTCCTTACAGTCTTCAAGCAGCTCGTGCTTATTCCCATCTATCGCTGCTTGAGTTCTGTGGGTCTTGAGTGCATCGGCAACCGCAGCCATTTCGCCAAGAATCCTGGCGAGTATTGCCTTCTCGACCGGAGCAGTGCGTACTTTGCGAGGTATTTCAGCTGATGACCAAAGGCTTGTAATGTAGGCATTGGTGGATAGCCCAGAACGTTCGACTCGGTGCGCGAAGTCCGCTTCCATACCCTTGGGCGGACGATATGAAATGGGAGCGGTGCGTTTTTTCTTCTCAGATACCATTTTCACACTTTACGAAATTGTTCTGCCGGGTCGCCTCGAAGTCGCCTCGTTGCAATCGCTGTCCAGGAAGCCTTCCTGGTCGAGGGTTCCAGGGCAATCGAAATGCCCAGGTCGAAGGTTTTAAGGGGTATGAAATCCCCTTAACGGTTCCTCAGGTGCCGGTTACCTGACCGGGATACAACAGCGGGATGTTGTTGGCGTGGCCCTTGCTGCAAGAAAGCAAGGTGCATGACACATTTCATTAGCGTCCAACGCCACGGCAGTGGTGATGGACGTTTAGGAAATACACTGGGGGGTCAGCGGGGGATGTGAAATCCCCCCCAAGGTGGGCGCGGTACTACCGTGCACACCTTGTGGTGTTATGTATTGTCATAACGGCGTTCAATTTTCAATTTATCGTGAAAACGTTAATAGGAGGTTAATAGAACCGATAGTTGCCAGAGGCAAGCAATGAATTCGTGTCGTGCGAAACCGAGGTGCTTCCGAGGCGGCTGCGCAGGGCTACTAAGGATACTAAGTTCCACGTGGGCCATCATTTCGATAGGGTCTAGATGGAATGTGCATTCCAGCACCCCACGTCAATGTGGAGTGTGCATTACAGTGAACAATGCAGATGATCAGGACTACGGACTGAAGCCAACCCCAGAGCTCTATGACGCGCTACAGGAGGCTTACGAGTTTCTAAATGTCGCGCTCTTCGATGGGTCACTGCTGAATTGTGTCATCACGCTACAGCGCAGGAATCGCGCCTACGGCTACTTCTCTCCCATGCGCTTTGAGCGCCGAAACGGACCATCTCGGGACGAAATCGCGCTGAATCCTTCCTATTTCCCGACGCGTTCATTGGCAGATACGCTAGCAACGCTTGCCCACGAGATGGTTCATCTCTGGCAGTCCCACTATGGAAAGCCGGGGCGTCGCGGCTATCACAATCGTGAGTGGGCGGACAAAATGCGCGTGATCGGGTTACAGCCCAGTAGTAACGGCGCGGTTGGCGGGCGTGAAACAGGCGACACGATGTCTCACTATATTTTGCCAGATGGTCAGTTCATCACGGCCATTGAGACGCTCAAGCGCCAAGGTTTTCGCCTGGAGTGGTCCGAAAGCATTCACTACCGCAGCGCTGCAGCCGAACCCGATTCTGGGGAATCTGCTGGCGAAAGCGAGAATAAGAGTGGAAAGCGCGTTAAGTATACGTGTCCTGGCTGCGGGCTAAACGCCTGGGCTCGGCACAATGCACAAATCAAGTGCATGGCAGATGACGCGCAGCTTCTTCCTGAAGCGAGTGTCACAGAACCACCTAGCCGTTGACCATACTCAGTTCGAGAACCGTCCGTCTAGGAGCTTAACAAGCTCCTCGGGAAGATAGGTCCTGGGATTGTCATAGCCGATTCTATGGCCATTCGCGCCTACCGGCATCAGCTCTATCCCTCCTTTCGAGATGGAAGTGATCACGGTATTGTGGATACCCCAAGGCGTGACTTCAACGGCATATCCAGCCAGTTCTAGGGCATCGGCCACGAGCCCAGTTTGCACGGGATCATCGCCATCGTTGAAGCCGAACTTGTCGAAGGCTTCTTCCCATTCCCAAAGTTCTTCATCGCTAAATCGACCGTAGAAATTGTTCATGTCATTGCTCCTTTTTCTGGAATTCGCAGATACTTAGGTTGGGGGGGCAAAGCCCCCCCAATTGACTAGCTAGAAGCGGGCTCGTTTGGATAGAGATAAACATCTCCATCAACGAGCTGCTTTCCGTGGAGGCGTACACCGATTCCGCCGTCGTCTCGATTCCAGGCGGCACCGATCCGTTCCAGATGGGAATTTTTGTAGTGGCCGCGTGCCGCTTTCACAATCCAGTCAGGTGAGTTAGTCGGCGTATCGGTGCCTTCAGCTTGAGCTTCGTTTTTCAGATTTTGGTCAGTCATGGATTTCTCCTTGGTAGATCGGTTTGCTTGATTGCATCCCGATGGCCAGGTATTCGCACAGCGACAAAGTTCTGTCGGCCACACGTTTAAGCGGGCCAGCCACAGACAGGTCTTTGTCGCTGTGCGATACCTAATCGGGGCCGGGATGCAACTATTAGGCAAGCGGGGTGAACCCAAGGAGTTTTGACGGACCGTATTTTCGGAGCCACATGTAGCAACGAGGCCAACTTCGCTGTTTCGGTGTGGATAGTGAAGCAGTGGCCAAATTGGTATTGAACGTAGTCAAGGACTAAAGATATCGCGCGAATTCGGCTCAAGCTTCCTGGACACATGCAGGGATGTTTGGGCCTCTTTGATCTAAACTAAGCGCTAGCTGAAGAATTAGGGCTTCAGCTCCCAAAAAATTCAGGATGACATGTATGGACAAGAAGAGTTCCGCTGGCCAGACCTTGATGAGGGATATACCTCGTGGAGTGGCAAGCCGAAGAATCAGTGATCAAGTCGCTCCGCAATCGAGGTTTTTAGATCCCGAAGATATCGTCGATTTTCCAGGTCTGGCCTATAACCCAAAAGACCCCGGAGCAAAGATCATGCTCGGTGCGATTGGTGAACATTTGGTCGGTATCGATGACAACCGGCATATTCTGACGGTTGCAGGATCTAGGGCGGGCAAATCAGTCACGGTCATAGGGAACTTGTTTTTCTACCAGGGGAGCGTGCTGTGCACGGACCCAAAAGGAGAGCTTGCACAAATATCAGCATCCAAGCGCGCTGAACTCGGGCAGTCGGTCTATTTGCTCGATCCGTTCGAGATCGTCACAGGCGATGCTGCTAAGCATCGCGCGAGCTTCAATCCGATGAGGCGACTAACGCTCGATAACCCTTACCTAATCGAAGACGCCCTGCAGATCATCGATGCTCTCATCGTGACTACGGGTGATGAGAAGGACCCGCACTGGAACGAGTCTGCGGGCAGCTTCATTTTGGGAGTGATTCTCTTTGTCGCGCTTAGCTCGACAATCGCTGAAGAAGAACGGAATCTCGTAACCGTTAGAAAGATCATTAACCGCGTGCTCGATCACCGGATCGAGGACAAAACAGTGACCTTCGTGTTTGAACAGGACGCCATCATGTGTGCGGAGCAGCTCGTCAACTCGGGACATCGGGACTTTGCCGACACAATGCTCTCTGCGGTTAAAGGGTTTTACGATATAGGGTCTGAGGAAAGAGGTAGCGTTCTCTCAACAGCCAGGCGAAATACCCAGTTTCTGGAATTTCGTTCAATGAAATCTGTTCTACGTGGACATGATTTTGACCTTGAGGATCTAAAAAAAGACCCTCAAGGTATCTCGGTTTATCTTGTACTCCCCGCAACGCGGATGAGCTCCTGTAATCGATGGCTACGCCTGTTTGTCAATCAGCTATTCGATGCTATGGAACGAGAGAGAACGGTTCCGAAAGTACCCGTACTGACCGTGCTGGATGAGTTCCCCGTTCTGGGCTTCATGAAGCAACTGCAAGACGCTGCCGGTCAGATCGCAAGTTTCGGAGTTCGCTTGTGGGTAATCATGCAAGACTGGGGGCAAGGGAAAGCCCTATATGGAGAACGGTTCGAGAGTTTTGCGGCGAACGCCGGAATTTTCCAGTGTTTCGGCAATGTCGATGTAACGACGACCGAATACATTTCGAAGCGCCTCGGACATACGCTGGTTACTGATACAAAACTTGGGGAAACTAGCGAGTCTCAACGCTCTTCTGGCATCATAGGAGAGCAGGAATCCCGGCAGCAATTTCCACTCCTCACTCCCGATGAAGTAAGCCGCTATTTCTCTCGAAGCGATCCACAAAAGCGTCAGCTCGTTTTTTGGGCTGGATACAACCCGATGATCCTTCAAAGAGTCGAATACTACAGCTCTACCTTAATATGACTTTCTGCCGGGAATCTCGATGCGGCTAGAAATCGGCATACTTTGCCAAGGCTCACTCGCGCACTACTAAGTCGATCTCCATTGATGAGGCTTATTGCGTCGTAAGGGTCAAACTCGGCAGGCCCTATGTCGGATCGAGCTTTGACGCTGGTATAATGTATACATTCGGCTCCAACGACGGCCCTGCTGGATAGTTCTCGATGCCATGTTTCCTAGCGTAATCAATCTGCTTTTGAGTAAGCTCACGGGAAAGTTTCCAGTGATAACTCATAGCCGCCAAGTCAGCAGGTAAATTTCCCTCATAATCCCACACGCAATAATTTAGATCTTCTCGCTTCTCTAGTTCGCGCAGAAGCTCGGTTAGGTTTCGCTCTGCCGCTAGATGCAACGCCGTGACTTTCCGCATGCGATCAGTGACGTTGATGTCCCGGACACCTGGAAGCAGCCTAAGAGCTTCTTCGTAATCTCCATATCTGAGCACCATAATGAAATTAAAATCTGGGTTGTCAAAATCCCAGCGTGCCGCTTTCTTGCTCTTTGGGCGCGTCATTTTCTTATTCTTTCATTGTTCAGTCTTCATTGGTGAAGCCTATTGCGTCGTAACGGTCGAACTCGCAGGCCCTATGTCGGATCGAGCTTTGACGCAGGCATAATGTATACATTCGGCTCCAACGGCGGCCCTGCTGGATAGTTCTCGATGCCATGTTTCCTGGCATATTCCAATTCCTTGTCACCAAGCTCGCGAGACAATTTCCAGTGGTAATTCATAGCCGCCAAGTCGGCAGGCAAATTTCCCTCATAATCCCACACGCAATAATTTAGATCTTCTCGCTTCTCGAGTTCGCGAAGAAGCTCGGTAAGGTTTCGCTCTGCCGCAAGATGTAATGCCGTGACTTTCCGCATGCGATCAGTGACGTTAATGTCCCGGACACCTGGAAGCAGCCTAAGAGCTTCTTCGTGATCTCCAGATCTGAGGACCATAATGAAATTAAAATCCGGATTATCAAAATCCCAGCGTGCCGCCTTCTTGCTCTTTGGGCGCGTCATTTTCTTATTCTTTCGTTGTTCAGTACCTACAGATGGCGCGAAGAACCTACGTTTTTTGGGGCCGCTTTGACCATCGTCTTCTTCCATAATCGTTTTTCCACGTCGAGTCAAGAAAATTGGAACTTGGGGCGACTCTGTGTCCAATTCAATGTTACTAATCTTAAAGGCTTCGACGCTCCTTTCATCATCACCAGGTCCTAGCGCCGTTGTTGTCTTCTTCAACGTTCCTGAAAGAACTCCGCAATAGCGTTGAAGCGCTATGTCTGCGATTTCTAACTCATCAGGCTTTTCAAATCGACTTTGAAGCAAGGTATAGCATCGCGGCGGACTTGAACCACTGTGCCGCACTAACATGACGGCAAAGTTCATCGAGGCAACGCACCAGCCATAATACTGCTCTTCCTCTTTAAAGCCCGCGAGAGAACCCTGATATTCAACCAGGCAATCAATTCTCGCGTACCCCTTGCCGGATGCGTATGAAATCTCCAATGTGATGCTCTCATCACTATCGTGGCCGCCTACTGGCTCTTCAAAGACCCCATCTAGTTGTTGAAGCAGTCTTTCGCCCGAATTTCCTTGCGCGCCGAGCAGAAAATCTCTTACAGCCACAGGGCCTACTCCCATAGGCTCTTTTGAATCCTCTGGTAGCTCCAGAATCTCACCAACTTCGATAAGAAACGCCTTCAATACCTGCCAGCGCTCGTCTTTCTTAATCTCACGGGGCGGCAGGCTTTCTGCTTGGTTTTGGGTATCAATGTTTTGTCGCAAAGAATCGTAGGGATAGGAATACCCCGTTACGTCCTTGATTTCAGCCGCGACCTTCGTCCAAGGCATACGCTTGTGGCTTGCGGGCATAGCCGCTTTCACATAGTTGTACATCCGCCTCAGAATTTTGGACTTCTCCGATTCTCTGACACTTACCAGTTCATACATCTGCTAGCGCGCTCCTTACTCCAAATCTTCCAATACTCGCCAACGACCAAAACAATGGCGACAAATCCAGTCTAGCACCGAGGTAACTCCGAGGCGAAGGCCCGTGATTGAGTGGCATCTTTGGCAAAACACAGCGCTTACGGACACGGTGAATGTGAAATGATCAAGCCTTTATCCAGTGGAATCACCATCTCTGCCTCCACACCAGTACGGGCAAAGTTGCGGGATATTCTTGTTTCTGGACTTAGTCTCGCCGGTATCGCGGTGGGTACTACGGAACTCTATTCACAGCAATATTCGATCATCGACTGGATCTACTATGAGACCAGCTACGAGGTCAGCGAACTTGCGTTGTGGGCTATCGCGCTCACCGGGTACGCAGCGACGATCCCTGTAACTTTCTTCCTGCTTGGAAAGGCACTAGCCAAACGCAAAAAGGTGCTCATCACCCCCGACAAGATCAAATTTCGCCGCTGGGGCCAGATCAGGGCTTTCGATCGCACGCTTCCATCACGCTTCGTGCTGCGCGCACATGACCGCGCGGAGGCTGAGCGCGACAGACATCAGCACCTGCAAGAGAAAGCCCGCCTGAAAGGTAAGGCTCGTAAACCCCGCAAATACTATCAAGTCAGTCACATTCTCTCGCTGGAGCATGTGGGCGAGGCGCACGACATCATGCCGATCCACGGTGAACGCGCGGCCAAGAATATTCTGGCACGTCTTAACGCTGTCATGGCCCAAATGGATGGCGCAGCCCGCAGTGGCAAGGGTGTCTCCATTACGCCGCAGGATGAATGGCACAACGCCGCTGGCGGACTCCCGAACTCAACCCGTTCCTAATCAGTTACAGCAGGAGAACTGCACATGTCAGACACAGGCACAAAACCAGGCTCGCTCTCACCCACCGAGGTGGCTCAAATCGAGATTGAGCTCGGCCAAACCCGCGATGCTGAATTCGACGCGCTGGATCAGGAGTGGAAGCGCGAGCGCGACAAAATCGCCGCGAGCCCTGCATCTACGCCCAGGCTGGATATGGTCGGTCAATCACCGTCATCCCTCGCCGAGGAGTACGATCAGCGTCGCACCGTTCATCGGTTCAAAGAATCCATGGTCGAGAACCGTTGGAGCAGCGCACGCGATAGCGTGCGCGCCGATGGCACCACACTCAGCGATGCGTTTCGGGACACGAGCGCCAACATCCCCGCAGTGAAACATGATTTCGCTGCCTCCAGCGCCAATGAGAACGAGCAGCAGGAAACGGAGCGAACAGTGCATGTAGAGCGAACGCTGACGCGCGAGGTCAACACCCGAACCGCGCCGCGTGACACCTCACAAGCAAGACATCGATGACTGGCGGTCAATCCGCCGGAGGGACAGGACATGGAAAACACACCTTTACATATCGACTACGCGCGCGGCAAAGATGGTCAGCTACGCTATTTTCGCAACGCGACCGATATCGCATCTGCGGGATCAGGCTTCTTTAATACCATTGGTGTATTGGGCTACGGCGAAGGGTTTCGCGCTGCCTCGGTAGCCGTCCTCCTGGGTATCTTGGTGGCCGTACTGTTCGCCGCTCTGTGGAGAACTGCCCTCAGACTTGTTGCAGATAATCTGCATTACAAGACGAGGCTGATGGTGCTGATCACGGCGCTGGCTGTTGCTCCCTTCCTGTTTTCTGTGAGCACCACCTATAACGTCAAGGCGATTGCAGAGGGCCATGCGGTCGAGCTGTACATGCAAAAGCACATTACCAATGGCGAGGCCGTAACTTCGGCTCTGGTGGAGCATGCAGAGCGCCTGCAAGGTGTCTTGCCCGATCTTCGCAGTTCGATTTCGACGTTCGAGAAGGCCGCAAAAGACGAGCTTGAAGGCGGGGTGTTCAGCGGCTCTAAGGGCGCTGGCGGTGTCAGCACCGCACTCAGCCGCATTGCGGGGAACCTGCGCGGGATGGAGAAATCCATTATGGAGGCAGGGGCTTCCGGTGCGAATGATGCCATCGAGGCTGGCAAGTATCTCGAGCACATGCGCGCAGCAATGCGCTCGAAAAAATCCCTGCCCGAGAAGATTGATGCGATAGCGGCAAGCGACGTTAAACTCAAAACCGTACATTCGCGCATGGATATTTCAAGTATCGCGCAGTCTACTCTGCGGCTGTTGAACAATCTCCCTCACGAGACGAGCGTCGTATCGGATTTCTCGCGCAATGCAGCGGTAAGATCCAGCCAGCGCGACGCGCTTACCAAGCTCGGGGGCTACCTCGAAGAAACCAGCCAGGCGCTGCAGCAGTCTCTGGAGATGTACTCCGAACATGACATTCCCGCGCTAGCGCCCTTCGAGCGAATCTCGGGGAACCGCGCCATTATGGTCATGTGGCGAGAAATTCCGGCAGCCTGGGCTGCCGGAATAACCATCGATTTTCTGCCTTATTTTCTGCTGTTTTACCTTTTCATCTCTGCCAGCGGCATGACCCCGGAGCAACATCGCGCCGCTCGCGCACGGTCGATGACCATTGACGAGTATATCGATCACACCGATATAGCATCCGGCATCAAACAATACCGGACTCACCCGGATGACGTCGAAATCCTGATGCGCAAGAACAAGAGACGTGAGGAAGATCGAGACGCAGCCGATCGGGAGGACGAATGATGGAGACTCTCAGGCAAGCACTTGAGCTATGGGAAAAGTACGCGGAAAGCCTGAATAAGGCGCTGATCAAGCTTCTGATCGTCGTATTCGTGCTCATCAATGTCTGCCTGGCATTGTTTTCCTCGGATGAAAGCGCTGGTCAACACGCAGCAACCTCGCCGCCCGATTGCATTCACAAGAAGGACGGCATCCAGATTTGTAACTCAGTACAGAGGTAGATAGAGATGAAACTCATAGACATTGTGGTGGGCATATCACTGGTATCCCTCATGCAGCTAGTCCCGGAACCTGCCATCGCTGGCGAACAGGAGAGTATTCATTTCTCCGGGAGTGACATCGTGTGCACTTTCGCAGCCAGGCCCAAGTTTGATAAAGAGGTCAGACTCACCAAACCTAGCCGCGAAGCGCGCAAGTCTGTGGAGTGGCTCTCGGATCACGTAGGTATCCACCCAAACTTCCAGGTCATGGCGGGCAAGTTTGAAGCAGGTGCCAGTCCCGTCGCATTTGCCGCTATCCACGATAAGGCGCGCTTCATTGTCTATGACGTGGACACTATGTACCAATCCGCCAAGAACACGGTGACTTGGCGAGATCTGGGCGTGATGGCGCATGAAATGGGCCATCACATCAGCGGTGCTACGACGCTTGGCACCAAGACTCCACACGATGGTGAGCTTGAGGCCGATCGCGCCGCCGGTCATCTTCTTCGCCTGCTGGGCGCAAGTGTCGAGCAGGCACTGAGCATGGCTAGTGTGTTTTCCAGTGAGGGCTCTTTCACGCATCCGCCCAGGGATGAGCGCGAAGACGCCATCATTGACGGGTGGGAGAATGCCGAGGCGCTGCTCCAAGCCACTCGCTGATTGGATAGCGCGGATTGTAGAGTTAAGAGCTCTTTCGATTCACTAGAAATGCAGACACTACTATTGAGTACGTAAGGTGCGTCTCACTTCTAGCGTGTGCACCGACGTGAATGGTAAGCTCGAGGGAGGCCTACAATACCAAATGTACACAGTTTTATTCGGAGCGATAACCTCAGAATTTCAACGCACATCTTTGGACTTTGTAGGTTCGACTTTAATGGTTCAAGAAAGGCCACACATTTATGGATTTCGAGCTACCCTCTATTAGAAGAATCTTGGACAAGATTCAGCGTGATTCATATGCACTCTACGGAATAGACGCAAATGAGCTGCTAAAAATTGGTGGTATAAAGACCCGATTGTCTGACCACGGAATTTCGTATGATGATTTCGTAAAATGCTATCTCATAAAGAATATTGACCGCAGCACTTACGAAGATGGTTTTGATAGTCTCCTCGCATATTATGGTAGGTCGGCAGACTTTGACGACGAAGATATGAACTCGTTTGGCGCAGCGCTCCATATAGACAAGACATGGCAACGTTTCGCCGAAATCATTGAAGTACTCCCGCACTATCCAAGAAGTTTGGAGACGCCCACTCTATATTTGAGATCTGCACCGATAGGCGATCTATCAAGCAGGATAATCATTTCGCATGATAGGAGTGAGGTGGCGATTGTCGGCGACTCGTCGCTCTACGATCTCGCGAAGTGTCTCTGTGATATGTTCTCAGTCGTTACCGTAGAAAATCAAGACAATGCGTTCTCGATAATACCTGATCCAGATAGAGGGTCACGTTTTAGGGATATGTATATCGGTTTTTCGCCAACGCCCGACGTAGTAATGCCAATTTTTTCAGCAACTACTTGGCAGACACTCCAGGTAGATTATGCACGAATTCCTAAAGGTAAGTATCAGAACTCTGCTTCAAATATCATGATGGATGGGCTCTACGCTTTTGTAGTTGGTCATGAGTATGCTCATTTTATTCAGTCTGCCAAGAATTACACTGATTCAGAACTTGAAGAGATCGCGTTAAAGAACAAGGCATTTCTAAAAGGCAAGTGGCAGGAAAAGTACGCAGAAAAGTTTTTATGGCCAGACGACGAGAAAATTGTTAGTCGCTTTAAGAATCAAGCCATGGAGTTTTTCGCCGATTTTACCAGTATAGACTTGATTATTGGGTTGAACCATATTGAAAAGCCCAGTAATAGATACAGCATTGATATGGACTCATATACATATTTGTATTTTTTGGGAGTCTGGATTGGGTTTTACATCGTGCTCTATCGCGATAGGTTGACTTATTTATTTGAAACTGGAGATCACTGGGATGAGGAGAACATGCCCTTCCTCGCTAGAGATTACGCGCTTCATAATCTACTTTCTGAAAGTGATCACCCATGCATATATAGTCGGATCGACTCAATCGTTAAACAAGCGAGTAAATCGAGTTTTTTACAGCAACTGAACGTTTCCGATAGCATTTACGTGGCTATGGGGCAATCCATCGAGACAGTAAGTTCTTATTTCGACTTTTGCTGGGCGATGGGCGACTATGCGAAAGGAAAAATGAAGCCAACACCGCATAACCTGTCACCAAGAATCCGGTACTTACGTTCGCAAAACAACCAGGTAAACTACTAGTTTGGTTGTGGCTGGTAGTTTGCACGGTGAAAATCCACGAATGATTCGTAACCCGCTTCGCGGGCTTGTCGATCAGTCTTGTCAAGAATGTCCCTTGCCAATTCCCTTTCGTTCGAAAATTCGGAGGCCATGCTATAGGCAAGCCTTCGGTGTTTATCATAAATTAGGTAATCAACTTCTCCGGTATCGTCAAGCATCTGAACGAACGCTTTGTCCCCGCAGGCGGCAAAATGCATCGCCGTCATACCAGTTCGAGGATCTTGAAAATTGACATCAATGCCTTGAGCCAAGGCTTCCCTTGCATAATCGATAGCGTGTTGTTCCGCCATCTTTAAAAACTCGGTCTGCAGATGAAAGAGTCTTTTCTCATCACCCTCATTTTTATCTAGTTCATTCATCGCGTCCATGCTTTCTAATATTTTTGCCTGCGTGCCTGTAAGGTTTTCAAAATACTGATCAACCAAGATATCAGTGATGTGCGATCCACCTCCGGAATCAAAATTCTCTTCCGTGACGAATTCTTGATCCTTGAGCGCTCTAAAAATCCGACTTACCAAACCCTGTCTTAGGGAGGCGCGCTTCCCAAGCCTTACGAGGCCGATATGCAGTTTCCACGAAACCACATCGAATCTCATTAGCAGGCCTCCAAAATTAAAGCAACAAAAATCATACGCGAAGCAACTTCACGAGATACAATTCATCAAGTAGGGACGATGTTTGGATGTGGGTAGATAGTTGTTCCAGTGACCAATCAGCGCTAGCAGGTATGGGTATACCCGCAGGCTTGGTCACGTGTGCGAGAACAACCGATCTTATCGAAACTAAGTCTTTGTCAGGATAGTGAACGGCGATGGACATAAAGTAATGTTTAGTCCGCTTTTTGCTGTTTTTTGCCAGGAACAACAACCCTTCGCCTTCTGTTACGATAATCCAGCCCTCATAAGTAGTAGCTTCCACTCCAGGCGTTTCGCTTTTTTTGGATAAAACTGCGCTAAAAACTGTGCCATTTAGACGTCTCACAACATGCAACTCTGCTACCTGGGCGGCATAATCTTCCTTCATCTCACCCACGTAAGTACCAACAAAAGACAATTCGTTGAAGACATCGGATGTCGGCTTCGAATTGAAGTAAGTGGAGAGCACCAATGGCACATGATCGTCGAACGCAGCGAGGCCGAGCTCCTCCCTCGTGACCACAACCTCCCATTTCGACTGAGTGGTAGGGTGAGTAAGATAAATGGCAATCGCCATCCGGCTATTGTCGTTATTGAACGTAGATGAAGTTGTGTTGTCTCCATCTCGATCTGCGAACCTCCTGAAAGTTTCCGGCGAGGTGCCCACAGATCTTATCCCTTGGAATCCCTCGGGAATTGATGAACGCTCGTTATTGCTTAGTTTGAAGAGGAGTTTGTCAACTTCGGATAGCAGGTAGTCTTGCGCCTTTTTCCTTCCGCCATACTTCTGCTCATACTGATCAAATATCTTGCCCATGCACTTGCGCATGCGATCAATTTGTTCATCGGAAAATTTGAAAGAACTGTCGGCCATTAGGCTCCCTCAGTGGCGATTCGGAGCGCGTTAAACATGCAGCGATCTGCCTCGTAGTTTAGTCTGCATCCACACATAACCATATCAAAATTGGCCTCGTTCCGAATTAATTTAGTTCGCAAGAGCTGGCTCTGTCAGAAAGCTCAGGCGCTACTCCAGGCCTCACGCTGAGGAGTGCTACAACGCGCCGGTATAGAGATGCTCGATCTCGGTGGGTTGGATGCATAGATAGTCCATGGTCTGGCGCTCGCTGGAATGTCCAAAGGCGACGCTCAAAAGCGCGGTTGGCTGTTTAAAGGTCTTACGCTGATGATAGCCCCAGGTTTTGCGGAGTGTGTGGGAGCCGTAATTTCCATCCAGATCGGCCTTGGCACACCAATCCTTGACCATGGCGGTGAGCGTCGTAGCGGTGAGCGCCTCGCGGGTCTTGAATGAACGAAATAACGGTGCCTCGGGCTCAGGCTCGGGGTGGACGCGCAGCCAGTCTCTCAGCGCCTTAATCACATTCTCATTCAGCGTTGCGGCGCGATACTTCCCATTCTTGCTCTGCTTGATCTCCAGCCGGTCCCCGGCATTCAGGTGGGCAACCTGCCCCACCTTGATTGACACCAACTCGTTAGCTCTATAGGCCGTATTGATTCCGAAAGTGAATAGGCAGAGATCACGCAGGTTTTCACGCAGAGTGTATTTGATCTTTTCGATGGCTTGAAGGTCGGTTATTGGGGCGACCTTGATGGAGGAGCCTTTCTTGGGGTGGTTGGGGTTGCGGATGGAGATATTCGTTTTGCTCATGATCCTATCTTTTCTCTAGAAGTTAATATTATATGTAAAGCCCTTTGTATTCAACGGGTTCTAGACCCTAGCGAGTCCAGCAGAGAGACAAAACCCTCCCCAACAACCCCGGCCACTCGAGGCCCCCTAACTTCTAGAGAAAAGTTAAGTGGTTTTGCCCTCTTTTTTGACGGGCAATCCGGGGAGCAAATTATTGAGAGCGTGGCGGATTCAAAGGGAACTGGCCCTGTGTATGGCCTTAACCGCGCTGCACGCAGCCGTAACTCACGCCGATCTGACGACTGACATTGATGGCGCAATCCTGGCCGGACTTCGCCACGACACGAGCCTCACCAAGAAAGAGAAGCTCTTTACTTATCGCTGCGAGAGCATCGAGCGAACGATTGGTTTTTCCGAAACACCTACCGGACAAGCCACCAAATACTCCTGTGATGTGGCCGGTGTCGGAATTGCCCTGTATGCGGGCAATGATCTGGGCAAGCACTCTCCCGAGAAGGTAGGGCGGTATTTTGTGGATGCGCTGGCCAAAGATGGGGTCAGGGCAAAAGTCTTCATCAAGCCCGACCATGAATTCGGCTCAAGCATGGCGTTCTATATCAATGGCGATAGTTGGCGAGATGAGCCTGTTGATCCACTGAAGGGTGTCGACCTTATTGAATTTCTTGCAGCGGAATCGAAATTGATCCTGTTTGCCGATGGCCGGACCAAGACAATTTCAACCGAGCCTATCCGATAGGGAATTCCTGCTTCTCGAAAAGGGCACCGAAACCACTCTCGAGATCATCCCGATCAGCATTATCATGAGAACTCTCTGCCTGGTGTTTGTCTGAGAGAGAGGCTTCCCCATGATCGAGGGATTGCCGATAATCGCGTACCTCGGCATGCTTATCCAGCCATTCCTTGAAGTCCGGATTTTGGTGGGCCTTGGGCGCGTCTATACTGCCGTCCTTAAGACCATCCCAGACAGATAGCGCTATCGCCTTCCTGCGTTCCTCGGGGTCCTGGATCAGCATGAGTTTCTCGAAGGTCTCCTTATCCAGGAGCTCGGCAGCAAACTGCTCGGCAAAATCCTCGCCATATTTTTGGATCATCGCAAGCTCGATTTGCTGTAACTGGCGCTCGAGCGCGGCCATCAAGAGCATTTCCGCTGTGGCCTTTTTCTCCTTCTTCTTCGAAGACGTTGACGTATCGCTTCTGCCGCTGGGATTGATTTGAAGGCCACCGATAGATGGAGAATCATCGCCGCTCATACTCGCGGCAATATAGTAGTTGTAGCGAATCCATTCGAGCGTTTCCCCTGTTACTTCGCGGCGCTTATCATCAAATAGCGCGCTTAGCTCACCGGCTTTGGGGAGGGTCGGATCAACCATGATCCACCTGAACTCGCGCCGCGCGATGGCTTACTACGTGAAGCCATAGATCGCCAACACGAATAGTGTTGGCGACTTTTTCATATTCACTGTTAAGTCTAGAGCAGCCCATTTGTCCCACCATCCCCTGTTACAACTTTTCCATAAACAGTCTAAGGTAAAAACGTTAAGAAGTTCTTAATGAGCCAGCGTGGCTCAAAACAACATGAGCTGATTGCGCACGCAATCACCCTCCCGCCAGCAGCCCGACGATTCCAGCGCGTCATCCAGCCACATCTCAGCTAAAGCGAGTATTTCGGCGTCCTCAAAGGGACGCTCTAGCGAAGCGAGCCAGCGCATAATGTAATCATCGCCGCCCGTATGAAATGGCTGTTTCGCCTTGATATAGAAGCGATCAAGGTCACGGCCCCACAATTTGTGATCATAGAAAATTGTTATCGAAAGGCCGCGCCAATCCAGTTGGCTTTTCGTTGTGTGTCCGTGCATCGGGTTGCCCCTCCCTGGGCATCGCAATTCCTAGTGATTCCAGAATATGTGCACTTCGTCGTGCGCAGTTTCTATTGTGTAGATGTCTCCGCTCATTTCCATGTCACGGCCCATCTTCTCATAGTCAATGTAATACTCCAGATGCGCGGGTACTTCGCTGGTGTCCTCGGACAGTTGCTGAGCGTAATCCGCCAGGCTTTCGTAAACACCAGCATAGCTATCCTCCAGGGCTTTTCGGGCATCTTCAAGATCTTCGCACCAATGACTTAGGACCTGCGCCCCGAGCTCGCCGTGTTCTTCGATGAATAGCGCTTTCTCGCGAGCGCTTTCGAGTCCTTCATACTCACTGAGCCGGACTGATCCAAACCCCTCGTAATCGTGAATGGCGTATTCTTCTGCCATCTCTTCGGGGCTGGTTTTCAGCATCTTGTTTACAGCGTTCCAGATTTCATCCATCTCGCCGCAGGCGTCAACCCAGACACCGTGTAACTTGCCATTGTTGTAGGCTGCCAAATCCGCCACATATATTCTGATCTCGTCCATTGTCACTCTCCTTAATCGTTCCTGAGGTTCAAAAAGCGCCTCTCGCGCTGCGCATGAAGCTCTGGCGACTAGGCCGACTAGGCGGGAGTGAAAAAATCCAGAAAAATTGCGGAGGGTCCGCCCTGCCGAAGGCAAACAAGGGTGGAAACCGTCATTCTTCTTGATTTTGAGAGGATGCAATGCCTCTCGACATTTTGTCCTTCTATAAGACCGGGGAGTTGCGGGGTGTCCCCGCTCGAATGGGGTGTCTGAAAACGCATCAAAGCGGTTGAAGCAGGGGAAAGGCCTTTCCCCCAATGAAGTCACTCCTCTTCTTTACCAAAATCCTCAGTCTTCAAAGAAACGATGCGTTTCGTATCAAAAAGTACGGATGTCCCCGTCTCGTGTGAGCCGCCCGCTATACGGGAGACCTTTCGTTCGATGTGTGTGGGGCATCGAAAGGTTCCGATAGCCGGAGCCTCCTTACAAAGGGACTAGAAGTATGAAACTCATAACGAATTACGAACTCGCAAATCTTTCACTAGAAGAATTACACGGCGTGTATCGAGAGGTATTCAATGCTCTGGCTAAGAGCCCTTCAAATTCGCTCGAGCGTGCGAATGCACTTGCTTCACTTCAGAATGTAAACCGCGAGATCGGTCAAAGACTCGCCCACTAAGAAAGATGCCCCGAAACCGCCGAGTTCTAACATTAAGGCTTAGGTTGCCTTTCCTTTCGAGAGTGTTTGCAATATGCCGCAATCCTCTACAGTCCGGTTATCAGCGCAGCTGCTACGCAACGCGACAAGCTGGCTGCGTAACCGTTTGAGCTCACTCATTCGCTGCTCTACCTGCTCGATATGCGTATCGATCATCTGATTTACATCGTCACAATGCGTCTTGGGCGAGCCGTTCACGCTCAGCAGATGGCGTATCTCGGCTACCGACAAGTCCAAACTCCGGCACTGCTTGATAAACATGACCTTCTGGAGAGCGCTCTGGTCATACAGGCGAAAATTTCCCTCACTGCGCTGCGCGGAAGGCAATAGCTGTTCGCTTTCATAGTAGCGAATGGCCTGGACAGAGCAGCCCGAGCGCCGCGCCAATTCTCCGATTTTCATGCCTGTCTCATCCTCTTGACTCTATAGTAACTATAGATATTACGGTGTGGGTACTTATCGTAGCAAGGCGCGAATGATGCCCGAACACGACAAATCATCAGACGTGGATGCAAATGCCTCAAGGGCATTCTCATCCAGCGCGGAAGGAGCGGACAAGCCCGGTCTTGTGAGCGAATTTGCGGTGCCAAAAATGGACTGCCCGTCTGAAGAGCAGATGATCCGGATGGCCCTGAACGATATTTCCCCACCGCTCATATTGGATTTCGACACGCCAAACCGGCGCGTGAGCGTTTTTCACTCAGCAGATGATTCCACCATCGAGGAGCGTCTATCGCCCCTCGGGCTGGGGGCAAAGCTCATAGAAACACGTCAGGCACACCGTGACGTTGTAGATCAAGCTGCACTGGCAGAACAAGAGGCCGATTTAAAACAAGGCCGTATTTTGAAGTGGTTGCTCGCAATAAATGCGGTGATGTTCGGCTTGGAATTCTTCGTGGGCGTAATGGCCCAGTCTACCGGGCTCATCGCGGATTCTCTCGATATGTTTGCTGACGCCGCAGTATATGGCGTTGCACTGTATGCAGTTGGCCGCAGCGGTAGCATGAAGGTCCGCGCGGCTCATTTGGCGGGTTGGTTGCAAGTACTTCTCGCGCTCGGAGCCTTAAGCGAGGTCATAAGACGCTTCGTTTTTGGCAGCGAGCCAGAGTCAATACTGATGATGTCCTTCGGCGTCCTCGCGCTCATTGCCAATGTAGTGTGCCTCCTGCTCATCGCAAAGAGTAAAGATGAGGGCGCGCACATGAAAGCAAGCTGGATTTTTTCCGCCAACGATGTCATTGCGAATGTTGGCGTCATTGTAGCCGGAGCTCTCGTGGCTTGGAGCGGATCAAATACGCCGGACCTTGTCATAGGCCTGATCATCGCAGTGATCGTTTTGAATGGCGGACGGCGGATTTTGAAACTTCAGTCGTAAGTTATCGGCTTTTTCACGAAAAACCAGAGTAGCGAATGTGTTAGTTAAAATAGATCCGAGACCGGAACCATGACAGAAGAGAAAGAATTTACGCCCGCGCTCGGGCATTCCGCTCTCATGCCATTGTACGACTTTGCGATCGCAGCTCTCACAAGGGAGAACACCTGGAGAACGGAGCTATTGCGAGAACTTTGCCCTTCGGACAATGACCGCATCCTGGATGTCGGGTGTGGAACCGGTTCTTTGGCTATAAGGACAAAAGCCCTAAACGAATTCTGCGAAGTCCATGGGATCGATCCCGATCTCGATGTACTGGCTATCGCGCGCAACAAGGCGAAAGCTGCTTCCGCCGATATCACCTTTCACAAAGGTTTCATTCGACCAAATATGTGCGAAGAACTGGGCAGCTTCACGAAAATAGTATCGAGCCTTGTATTCCACCAAACACCGCTCGAGGTAAAAAAGGATATTCTTGAATCGATGACTACCTGTTAGTTGCATAAATTCAGCGGCTATCAGCAATGAAAGT
>TARA_R110002049_G_scaffold25557_3_pt1 | contig 26030 bp, 15 predicted proteins | sample TARA_R110002049 | Tara Oceans TARA_R110002049 (sample SAMEA4396941) | marine metagenome | biome: Polar Biome; feature: [SRF] surface water layer (ENVO:00010504); material: water (ENVO:00002006), including particulate matter (ENVO:01000060) such as... | depth 5 m
GAAACAGGAGAGCTTTTTCTCCAGGTCCTTCATCTTCCAAAACGGCACATGATCGAGGTATTCGCGCCGGATTGTCCCGATCAATCGTTCCACGAAAGTATAGGGTCTCAAGACCCCGGTGACAGGTCAGCTCGAGATTTTTCGATCAGGCGTTCATACGGGGTCCGACCCTGCAGTGCCCCGTGTGGACGATGATAGTTGTAGTAGTCCTCCCATTCACGCGGTTTCTCGTTGAACAGGTGGATATTGTCAGAGATGCCGTTCTGGTCGAGCATCTGGTAGAACTCCTGTTCCTCATAGCGCTTTTTCCAACGGTAGAAAGCGGTCCGTGATATCGCGAAGTATCGAAAGGTCTGGGCTACGTATCGAGGCTCATCCTCCGCATGCTTGAGGATTCTCAGCCGTCAGGCTACAAGTCTGGCTTGTTCTGCTTTTGTCATACCGCTCTCCCTCAAAAGGATCCAGAGTAAAGGGCTGAATGTGTCACGCATCTGTTGAGATTCTACAATGCAGGGCCTTTAGGCCCTATATGCTAATTCCGCGCCCGAAACTTACGATATGGTCGGGTCAGCCTGGTACATGCAATTCAATTGGGCAGCCGAATGGATTTAACCCAGTAACAGATAAGAATCGACATTACAGCATGAGGGGCCGCACTGAAGCGCCTCAATTTACAACAGATGAACTCTTGGGTAAGAAAGATAACTAAGTAAACATCGTTGACTCGGCTTCTCGCTTGACCGTATGATCTAGAACTGGGTGAGACGTTGCTTAAGGCTAGTGCCATGCTCAAAGCCGGCCGTATCAAGCTTGGCTCGCTCGCTACCTGTTAGTGACGAGAGGAGCAATCAATGCAGAACAGCTTTCGAATAAGAGTTGCCGCGCTTGCGTGCGCTGCAATCCTGCTTGGTGCCGAGGCGTTAGCCGGCGGCGTTCGAATTCCCGAGTCGCGTGACCGCTCGGACGAATTCGTCGGCTTCGTGCAGCCTGATACCCTGCACTTGCGACCTCTGGTACTGCAAGGACTGGATACGGTGGAGTTCAAGCAGCTGAGCTTCGATGAGGAAACCGGGGCGAGAACGCTGCTTGTAGAATTGCCGCCAGGTTGGACGCAACCCCCGGGTTATCATTCGGCGGATCTCGAGATGTTCGTCGTAGAAGGCGGCATTCGAATCGGTGACCGGCCGGTTGGCAGGTACTCCTATGCGTACTATCCGGCGGGTTTTTCACACAGCTTTGGAACCGTTGGAGGCGCTACAGTGCTGCAGTTCTGGAGTGGTGAGCCAGACTACGTGGCAAGCGCGGAATCGAAGCCGGGTATCGACCCCAATGCCGCCGTCGATGGCTTGCTCTATAACGATGTGCCGACGAAGGGCCCGGCGAGTTTGCCGAAATACCGAGACGAGCCCGTAATGGAAAACTCTCCTGTGCATGTCAAGTTGCTGCGTTTGGATGAAGACACTGGGCAGAAGACCTGGATTGCGACGTCGCCCGGCGGATACCCGGTGATGAGTGGCGAAGGAGACCTCCCGCTCTGGTCGTCCAGCGAGAGCTGGCAGGAGGGTTTCCTGATCGCTGGTGACCTGACGATCGCCGAGTGTCTGCCCGAAGGTCAGGTAGCGGGCAAATACGAGGCAAACGATTATTTCTTCAGGCCTGCGGGAATCAGGCATGGAGGTTTGAGCCAATACTCGGACACTTTCTCAGTGTGGTTGTACCGGACGGGACCCGACCACTGGGTTACCTACGATGACCGTTGTGCGGAACCTGCTGCTGCGGCAAAGAAAGGGAGCTAGTCATGATCTCAAAGACCTGGATAGGTGTCTCTTTACTTGTTGCGGCAGCGATTGCGGTTGTCCTGACGTCAATGACTGCGCAGGGAGAGTATGGCCCTCCGACGGTCAGTCAGGCGCCGCCGTTTCCTGTACCGGAATCCGGCTATGAGGTGGAGGGGCGTACGGGACTGATGCACAACATTCCTAATATCGAATTCGTGGACTGGGAATCCTTCGAGGCCCCGGGCTTACCGGGCGGCTTGCAAAGAAGGCTGCTCAGCGTCTCGCCGAGCATGGATGCGGTGGCGCAGGTTACCTATGTGCCCGCCGGCTGGAGCCAGCCAGCAGGGTACGACGAAGTGGACAATGAGATTGTTATTCTGGAAGGTGATCTGACGATTGGTGAGGGGGCCGATGCTGAGATTCTCAGCAAGTATTCCTACAGCTACATTCCAGCCGGTATGTGGCGCGGACCGACAAAGTCTCGCCAGGGTGCCGTACTGTTGCAGTGGTACAAGGGCGCACCGAGTTTCGTTGCAGCCACGACAGGCAAGCCCGATGCAAGAACGCATGCGCGCGTTCGTGACTGGAATCGATATGAGAACGAGTGGTATGTGGATGAGCCATTTCCTGCTTATCGCACGGGCGGAAACTTCCCCGGCTACCTGCACAACCTGATGCGCAAGGATCCGGATACCGGGGAGATGACCTGGATGACGTTCGTCTCGAGTATTCCTGCGCCACCAGGAGACTCAGTCGGAAACTTTGGCGGTGGCGCTGAAGTTCACCCCAGCTTCGAGGAATACTACTTTCCTGAGTGCAATCAGTTTGCAGAGCTCGATGAAAGAGGGCCTAAACCCGCTGTCTATGGTGGAGAATGTGTGGAACCGGGGATTTCGAGTTACGCCAGAGGTACACGAGGGTATTTTTGGCGTGCTGCTGGCGTCGCACACGGCAGCGTAGCAAAGAGGCCGCCGGCTCCCCGTGACGCCGACGGAAATATCAAAGGTGGCAAAGGTGAACCTATGTGGGGATGGACACTCGTTCGTACTGGCACCGCGTTGTGGGCATCCTATGTGACAGATTGCAGTTACGAGACAGGACTCGAATACCTGGGTGAAGACGGTTGGCGCAAATACGATTACGATGTACCGCGGTATGTGCCACGGAACCATGAGCCACATTGAGGGCCGCGCGGCGGCAATGCAGGATCAAGGTATCTTAGACCTTTGACGCTCTCGGAGGCCGCCAGGTTGCTTCTGGCGATTCAAATAGAGCGTTTTCAACATACCTCGTTGGCCCATTAGTTTGCGTGCGTCATTTGAACTACGGTGGTTTCATGAAGCTCAAACCGCTCGCAATTCCCGGCCGATAGTTCAAAACGTGGTCTTAACGCTCAGGATCAAACGGCGGAAGCGGGTACTGCAGGAATCCTCGATCACACGGAGCGCACCGCTCATCGTCGTACCGTTAAATCGCTGGCGCTGCATACATCGATAGTCGTCGAGGGTATCGTCGGAATCCAGGCGCACAGTAATGCCGTCAAAAAAGACCTTGGAAACGAAAAGGTTCAGGTACGGCGCTAGGTCATTGCGCGTGATCGTGGTGATGTCGATCTCATCGTAGCCGCCGTCAAACGGGTAATGGTATGCCAGGCCATAGCTCAGTCCCAGCCTTGGAATGTCATGGCGGAACTCGAGATCGGCCTGGCCGCGGCCGGTGACACGTTGCCGGGTGCCGAGGAAAGGGTCGGTGGCACTGGAGTCGGATAAAATGACGCCCAGCGTGGCAATGGCATCTGGCATATTCCAGTAGCCAAGGCGTGTGCTGGCATTGATGGTCATGCCGCGGCGCTCGGCCCGCCCGATATTGCCAACTGCGGAAAGCGGGTTGTCCGGGTCGACCGTGGCATCGATCCTACCGATAAAATCTTCGATGTCGGCATGAAACACGCTGACGCTGAGCACGGCTGCATCGTTGGGCAGGCGGTATTCGGCTTTGACCGAGTAGTTCCATTCTTTTTCGGGCACGAGCTCCGGATTCCCGGCATCGGCGTTTTGGTCGCGATCATCCTCGTTGGCTGTGGCGGCAAAGTTAGCGAAACTGAGCTGGGATATATAGTGGCGAATGGAGGCACGCAACTGAAAGTTGTCGGTGATATTGAATCGGTAATCCACTGCTGGGCGCAAGAAATTGAAGTCACGCGTTTTGCGAACAGCGCCATGTTGCGATATCTCCGAAGTCTCATAAACCAGGTTACTTTCAAGACTCATGCGCTCGTTCATTGACCAGTTGTGAAAAGCAAAAGCCTCGTAGCGGATTTCTTTGACTTCGGTACCCGGGTTGTTCAGCCCGGGTAATGGCGAAAGGCCGCCAAATCGGTCCGACGGGGGCTCGGAGCCCGTATCGCTGGCAACGAACAGGCTGGAGTCAAGTCGTGTGTCGGCGCGCTCCAAGCCGAGACGAAGATTCTGGTTCGGCCCGAGCGCAAAACTGTAGTTGCCCTGCGCAATACGCTCGGTCGTGTTTTGATTGGATTCGATAAACAGGTTCTTACGAAGCCCGGCATTGAGATTACCCGGGTTCGACACAAAACGTTCCCGCACACTATCGAGCACGTTTTCGTTGGCGATAAACAAAAGCTGGAGGCGTGAGTCATTGTTGAAGCGATACTCGTAATCGCCACCCACTTCCCAATTCTTGTCAGTGTTGTCGACAAGTTCTTCCTCGACACGAGTGAAGGTATCGCCATCCAAGAGATCGACGAATTCACGGTGGATTGGACGAGGATAGCTCTGGTCGCTTAACTGCATGTTGAGCTGCATACGATGCGGCCCCGCGCTGTAGCTCATATTGTTGGAGAATCGGAATTTATCCTGGTCCCGGATGTTGGTCTCGACCAGTGTGCCGATGACATCGCCGTTGGGGGCGAACCGCGTTTCCCAGGTGCCACGGTTTTCGTAGTTCGGGATTGCCTCCAGATTAAACAGGGCTTGCAGCCTGCCAATTTGACGACTGTGGGAAAGGGAGGCGCCAGTCTCGAACGTATCGTCGTGGTTCAATCGCATTATTAGCTCAGCTTGCGTACTGGAACGAGAGGCAGAATCGCTGAGCACGATGTTGATCACCTGGCTGGCACCGCGCACGTCCAGATCTCCGGAGGTGTCGCGAATAATCTCGATACGTTTCACGTCACGGGCGCTGATGCGGTCGAGTTGATCGCGCGGCGAGTTCTCTTTGCCAGCAATACGCTGTCCGTCAATCAACACGTTGCCGCCAGTGCCAAGTCCCCGGCTATTGCTGCTGTCGTCCGCATCGTCAAGTGACAAGCCGGGAATTCGATCCAGCATGTCATTGGCTGTGATCGGATTGTACGGCGCGAAATACTCTGCATTGTAGACAACCGTGGAATCGGCTTCGTTTTCGCGTGTAGCGGTCCCTGACTTGTTGACATCGAACGTTTCCATGTCTGGAAATTTGGCCTGAGGCTGCGCTACGGCTGTCGATACGCTTAGAAGTAGCGTACTCAATGCCTGTTTGCGGCATACACGAGTCATGACGATCTGCAAGATTTTCATCGTTGGCGGTATCTTGGTTTTCAGAGCTTTACGAGCCAAACGGGCCCGGTGCAACGGGGCGCGCCCTTGAAACTCTACCGGTTTTGTAAGTCCGGTTGTACCGTTGGTGATCCGCCCGTTAGACTCGACTACCAGTGTAGATCCACAAAGCGGGATGCAACAAATGGTGAACAGGACGATCTTGACTGGGGTAGCCACTGCAATTCTTGCGCTCGCTAACGTTCAAGTAAGCAAAGCTGATGCAGTAGACCTGATCATAAAAAACGGCATCGTTTTGACGATGAACGCTGAGAAAGACGTATTCAACGACGGCGTCGTGGTTATCAATGGGAATAGAATTATTGCCGTTGGTGAGGCGGATATCCTCCGAGAATATTCTGCTAACAATGCAATAGACGCAAACGGCGGCATTATTATGCCGGGAATGATAAATACTCATACCCATGCGTCGATGAGTGTATTCAGAAGCCTGGCCGACGATGTTCCCGACAGACTGAACAGATATATCTTTCCCCTGGAAAATAAAATGGTTTCCGAGGAGATGGTCTATATCGGAGCCTTTCATGCCGCAATTGAGATGGCCAAGGCGGGTGTCACTACGATGGTGGACATGTATCTATTTGAAGAAAGTGCCGCCCGAGCTGTAAAGGATATCGGGCTTCGCGGCGTAATGACGCAAAACATTATCAAATACCCCACGGCAGACGGGGAAGATGGAAGTGCCAAACTCAAGCTGGCAGTCAGGTTTATCCAAAAATACAGTAATGACGAGTTGATAACACCGGGGTTTGGGCCACACGCTCCGCATACTGTTACGAAGGAAAACCTGGAGAAAATAGCCAAGTTATCTGAAGAACTTGATGCGCCAGTGTCCATGCATGTCGCGGAAACACAGGAGGAATTTGACAGGTTTCAAACTGAGTTTGGAATGACCCCCGTCGAATACTTGGATTCCGTAGGGCTACTAAACAATAGACTCATCGCAGCGCATAGCATTTTCGTGACCGACAGTGATATTGAGCTTATGAAACGACGAGGTGTAGGGGTTGCTCACAATATGGTGGCTAATATCAAGTCTGCCAAAGGGGTTTCTCCGGCACTCAAGATGTTTGACGATGGCCTTAATATCGGGCTTGGCACGGACGGTCCAATGAGCGGTAATACTCTGGATATTATTGGACAGATGGGATACGTCGCGAAGTTGCACAAGTTGGTAAACAAAGACAGATCAGCGATGCCGCCATACAAAGTGGTCGAAATGGCCACGATAGGCGGTGCAAGAGCTATTCACAGGGACGACGAATTGGGCTCGTTAGAGCCTGGCAAGCTGGCAGATGTCGTAATTGTTGAAACTGAATCGACCAATATGCAACCCATTTATGATCCTTATTCGGTTTTGGTCTATTCGGCCAATGCCGCAAACGTGAATACGGTAATTGTTAATGGAAAGATAATTGTGGCGGACAAAACATTGCTGACTCAAGACGAGCGCAAGAGCAGCATTGCAATTAGAGAATTCTCGAAGAGAGTCAAAGAAGTCGCGGACACGTTGTGAGTGCGAAGCAGTCCCCCATAACCAGGCCAGAAATAACCGTGTTCCCCATTTGCCGCTTAACCGGTTTTCTCCTAGGGCACCTACAGTGACGATGCGCTGAAGTTACCCGTGGACGAAGTGGCGCGTTCCACGAGGGTTGCCTTAGTCGAAACAGCGTAAACCAACGCTTAAAAAAGCGGTCTGAAACAAAAAAGTGGCGTTGCTCGGCCAATAGTGATAGAAACTGCTGCAGGGGATCCAAGTTGATGAGATGTGTTTGTTTGCAAATGCCCTGCATGTGTAAATGGTAGCGCTAACATTTACTGGCCCCGGGGGAGGTGCCGACGTCAAGATGGCACCAGAGCGTAAAACCGGGATAACCGGAACGAGGTACTGAAATGGGTGAATTCAAAACTACGGTAAAAAAGACTAGATTGGCTATCGCAATATCGGCAGCTCTTGCCATTGCCGCTGGCCATGTGAGTGCGCAGGAGTCCACTGACGACGCAATCGAGGAGGTTGTGGTTAAGGGTATTCGCGGCAGTTTGCAGGCAGCTCTTGATGTTAAGCGTAACTCGACAGGCGTGATGGACGCCATTTCAGCGGAAGATATCGGCAAATTTCCGGATACCAACCTGGCGGAATCGCTGCAACGCATTACTGGTGTTTCCGTTAACCGCGTCGAGGGCGAGGGCTCCGAGGTTACGATTCGCGGTTTCGGCGGTCAGTTTAACCTGGTGACGCTTAACGGCCGCCAGATGCCCGCAGCCGATTCCCGGGCGCTGTTTTTTGGCGTCAATGTCAACACGAATTCTGGCGATTCGCGCTCCTTCGATTTCTCGAATTTAGCATCTGAGGGCGTATCTGGCTTGCAGGTGTACAAATCGGGCAGGGCCGGGGTCCCGTCTGGTGGCATCGGCGGCACAATCAATGTTCAAACCATCCGACCGCTGGAAGTGGGTAATCAGCTTTCCTTTGGTGCCAAAGCTGTTGACGACGGCGGTGGCGACAGCGTTACGCCGGAACTTAGCGGTGTAGGCAGTTGGACGAATGACCAGGGTACATTCGGTGTGAGCGCCTTCGCCTCTTACCAGGAACGCGAATATTCGAATCGCACGGCGATCGGGCAAGGCTTCTTCGTCTGGGAAACTCCTTTCGATCCGAACACCCCGGCATTCTCGAACGCCACCATCATTAATCCACCGGGGCCCGATCAACTTGCCGGTTTTCGACCAAATGCCGCTATGGTGTACTCCGAAGGTGAACGCGAACGCACGAACGCTTCCGTAACCCTGCAATATGCCCCCAGCGACCGCATGACCTTCACGCTGGACGGGATGTATGCGCGGAACGACAAGAGCGAAAAGACTGTTGGCGATATGGCTTTCTTTGTTCGCCAGTTTGATTTTGCCCGTTTCGACAACAATCCTGTTGTCAGCATGCCTGACTTGCTCGGCGAGCCACTTGTGGCGGGTGGCGGCAGCGACTTCACCCAAGCGGGTAAGGAGCTTCCGTACCGGAACGGCCTCATCAACATTAGAGACGAGTTGTCTTCGATCGGCGCCAATTTTGACTTTGTGGTCAATGACTCGTGGTCAATGAACGTTGACCTGTCTCATGCTGAAGCGACAGCCGGCGGTAATGGCCCTGGTGGCTCTATCTATGATTCGCATTCCCTTGGCGGTCAGGCAGTCGCCTTCCAGTTCATTGACGGCCGATCCGACATCACGCAGTACGTCCAGGCCATCGCGGACGGCTCCGGCCCGACCAGCACGGTGGTCAATGGGCAGGTGGTTAACTTCGCAGGTGGTAATGCGAATGGCATCATGGAAAAGTCAGATCTTGGTTCTCAGTGGATCTTTAAGAATTTCAGCGACCAGGAAAGCACCATCGACCAGCTCCAGTTAAAGGGCTCATGGGACAATGGCGGCGCAATCACAGCCAATTTCGGTGTGGGCTATTACGATAACTCGATTCAGCAGCAGACTCTCAACACGTCAGAGGAACTCGGTGGCTGGAATACGGGCTTCATTGGCGATGTCGTCGCGTTGATGGGAGAAGATGCTATCGAGACCATCTGCGTCTCCTGCCAGTTTAACGACAACGACAATCTCATACTGTCCGAGCAGCAACTGGTCGCGGATTACACGGCCGCCGGCGGAACAATAGCCCCGGGCGCCAGCCTGAGAGTTGGGGGACAGGAAGTGTTCTACGTGGACCCGATAGCATTTGCCCAGGCCTTTGACGGCTTCACCAGCGGCAGCGGGGCAGTTTACGACTTCGATAATCGCAAAGTGACAGGCTCAAACGATCGTAGGATCGACGAAGATGTTACGTCAGTGTACGGCGAAATTGTCCTCGATGGCGACGTCGGCGGCATGCCGTTGCAGGTTGTGGCCGGGCTGCGCTATGAAGACACGAACGTCAATTCCACGTCGATTCAGTCGATCCCGGTTGCCAAGGCCTGGGCATCGGATAACGACTTCGTCACGATATTTGGTCCTGAAGCAGCGGCAGTGTCACAGAAATTCAGCTATGACAACCTTCTGCCGAATCTCGATATCTCGTTGGAGCCCACAGACAACATAAAATTGCGTGCCTCGATGAGCACAACCATCGCGCGTCCGGAATTGTCCAGTATGTTCGTCGACACCAGTGCCGGTAACCCGACCACTGCGACGGCACTGGGTGGTGTTGCCAGCGGTAGCAGGGGTAACGCACAACTGGTGCCGCTCGAGTCCGATAACCTCGACTTGTCGTTCGAGTATTACTACGGTGAAGGTAGTGCGGTTACTGTCGCTTACTTCGATAAGTCGATATCGAACTTCATCGGCAACGAGCAGGTAACTACAAACCTGTTCGGTCTGACCGACGTCTCCAGCGGCCTGCCGGGCACGGTCTCGGGTGACGCGCTCGCGGCATTGCAGGCGCAAGGCTGGGAGGCGACCGAGACGAACCTGTTCACGATGACGGCTATCCTTGCTAATCCGCAGGATTTCCCGAATGGTGCTGCTGAATTCATCGACCCCAGTCAGCCGGGAGGTGCTGCGCTGTCATCGAATATAGCCACGGCGTACGACATACCCCCTCAGGCAGGCGATCCGTTGATGAGTTTTCTCGTCCAACAACCCACGAACGCAGAAAATGCCAATATCGATGGTTGGGAAGTCGCCCTGGTGCACTTCTTCACCGGTCGTCTTAACGGCTTCGGTATCCAGGCTAACGCGACCTTTGTCAACGGCGACGTCTCATACGACAATTCGCTTCCTCAGTCTGAAGATCAGTTCGCGCTGACGGGCTTGTCGGATTCGTGGAATTTCATCGCTTTTTACGAGAACGACACGTGGAGTGCGCGTATTCTGTTCAACCATCGTGATGAGTTCCTGGACAACACCAACGTCGGTGACCGCATACCTCGGTATGTTAAAGAGTACGAGCAGCTTGACTTCAATGTTGGCTTCCATGCCACCGACAATCTGACGATTACTCTCGAAGGCATCAATATGTTTGATGAGCCAATCATCTATCGTGGCCGCACGGAAAATATGGTACAGGCCTATATAGAAGGCGATCGACGCCTGATGTTGGGTGCGCGGTATACATTCTAGAGGCCGATATCGGCGAGGCTAGAAGCAGGACCCCGAGGTACCCACCGGCATGCATGCCGGTGGGTGCTTCCGGCCCTTCTTCTTCAGGTAGCCAACCGCCAGGGTTCTTAGTGCTGACGCGGCTATGTCTTGATCTGTGCTTACCGGGCATGGGGCCGGTCGCGCAAGAAGGTAAGAAGGTCAGTGCGTGGTCTGAAATGTGGCACGAGGCGGCTCAGCGGCCTACTCGCGGTTTATAGCTCAGGTTTTCGCGAATAGAATGACCTCCTGCAGAATAACACCGCAAATACCACCTGCCCCTAAAGGAAAGTGTCTATGCGTACGGAATCTACAATGAATGTTGACCGGGATAATGACCGGGATAAATTGTTTTTGGGTATCTGTATGGCTTTGCTGCCAACAGCTTTTTCTTTTGTATTGGTAAGCAATATTCTCGGTCAACTGAAAACCGAGTTCATCCTTACTAATGCGAACGTCGGATACATAGGTGGGGCAGCACTGTGGGGAATGTCGATTTCGCTGCTTACGATCGGTCCATTCCTCGAAAAGATTGGTTTGAAAAATGCGACCAAATGTGCGTTTTTCGGCCACCTTTCCGGCGTAACGCTTTTCCTCGTTGGATATTTCTTTGCCGGAGACCCTTCTGCATTCTGGATATTGTTTATGGGCGCCATTGGCATGGGGTTCGGCAATGGAATGATTGAAGTTGCCGGAAACCCGCTAACAGCCGCGCTGTACCCTGACAGAAAAACGACAAAGCTGAATCACTTCCACGGTTTCTATATGGGCGGTCTCGTCCTTGGGGGGTTGATTGGTTGGGCTATGTCCCAAATTGGCTCGATAGGGCCTGTCAATATCGGTCATTGGACCGCGCAAATGGCAATTGTCTACATTCCCATATTCATTTACGGGTGGCTGCTTTTTCCAAGAAAATTTCCAAAGACGGAAATTGCGGAAGCAGGTATCCCTGTCAGAGAGATGTTTCGTTATACCTTTTCCAGCCCCAAGGTGCTCGGTCTTATCGGGTTGATGATATTGACCCTCGGCATGGAAATGGGGCCAATGCGTTGGATTCCCGATGTCCTGCAAGCGGCCGGGTTACATGGAATCCTCGTGCTCGTCTGGATCAGTGGCTTGATGTTCCTCTTGCGGATGTACGCAGAGCCGCTGGTCAAGCGGTTTTCGCCGACAGGAATGCTCTTGGGGGCATCGGCGCTTACCTTTATTAGCCTTCTGCTATTTAGTTATGTGGAAGCAAACATTCTCCCATTAATGTTTGCGGGTGCCATTTTTGCCGCTGGCATTGCGTTCTTTGTGCCCAACATGATTGGACTCATGACTGAGCGATTCCCAAAAGCGGGGTCTCTGGGCATCGTATTGCTGATCGGTATGGGCTTTGTGGGAGGCGGGATCTCCAATGCTGTGATGGGAGAGATCGCTGATAGTTATCTACCTGAAGCGTTGGACGAGCAATCTACAGTCCAGATTCTGGAGCAGATCGAACGGAAGTTTCCAGCATACCTGAATGATGCGCGGCAAGCGCAAGATAATCCTGAGGCGCTCGCGCGACTGGGGTATCGAGAGGTTGATGTTCAGAACATTCTCGACAGAACAAGAATCGCTCTTGATTACTATCGACAAAACGATCAATTCCAGGGAGCTGCGACCGGGAATGCACTTCGGGCGCTGATTGATACCGGGATCCCGCAGGAAGCCGAACTCACCCAGGAGGCTTCCGCAACATTGCGGCCTGCAGATAACTACGGTGGTCGTATGGCGTTTCGATGGGTGTCGCCAATTCCGGTTGTAGTTGGAATTATATTCCTGATTTGGTTTATCAGAGACTACCGAAAGGGTGGGTATCGAGTAGAGCACTTGGAAAAAAGGCAGGCAGCTGACGGGTCGCTCTAAGGTTTGATGATGATTCTGGTGTTGGTTCTGAACCTTCGTATTCTTGAGTCAACAACACGGTCAAAATTCTAGGACTAGGAAACAGAAAGTGAATATTGCAATTGTAGGATTAGGATTCGGAGCTGAGTTCATTCCGATTTATCAAAAGCACCCGCATGCGAATTTGTACGCAATCTGTCAGCGTTCTGAAGCGGAGCTTAATAAAGTAGGGGATGCTTTTAACATCGATCCGGCTCAACGATATCGCTCGTACGAAAAGCTCTTGGAAGATCCAAATGTTGACGCCGTGCATATTAATACCCCCATTCAGTTCCATGCGGAGCACACGCTCATGGCGCTGCGTGCTGGCAAGCATGTTTCATGTACTGTACCGATGGCCACAACGGTTGAAGATTGCAAGGAAATCGTAGAGACGGTCGCAGAAACGGGTCTCAAGTACACAATGGCGGAAACAGTTGTGTATAGCCGTGAGTATCTCTTTGTGAAAGAGCTCTACGAGAAAGGTGAGTTGGGCAAGATCCAGTATTTGCAGGCTAGCCACCCCCAGGATATGGAAGGTTGGCCCGACTACTGGCAGTACATGAAGCCCATGCATTACGCGACTCATGTTGTCAGTCCCGTCCTGGGACTCACCGACAAAGAAGCGGAATACGTATCGTGTTTCGGTTCGGGAACTATCAGCGATGACCTTATCGAAAAGTCAGGCTCCCCATTTGCGGTAGAAACTTGCCACATCAAGTTGAAAGACTCTGACTTGTCCGCTCACATTTATCGCTCTTTGTTTGATACGGCACGTCAGTATCGAGAAAGCTTTGATGTCTACGGTACCAAGAAGTCTTTTGAATGGCCGCTTATTGAAGGGGAGGATCCGGTTATTCATACGGCCAAGAAACCAGAACCGGAAATACCCGAGCGCGTAAAGGTGCCGGACTACGGGCATCTTTTGCCGGAAGAGATTCGCGAGTTTACATTGGAAGGAGTGTATGACTCGGATGAACATGCTCACCTGTCCTTTATTCAGGGCGGTGGTCACGGGGGATCTCACCCGCACCTGGTACATGAGTTTGTCGACTCAATTGTTAACGATCGTGATCCTTATCCCAATGCGGTCCAGGCTGCCAACTGGACCTGTGTTGGCTTGTTGGCCCATGAGTCAGCGATGGAGGGAGGAGTCATAAAACGACTTCCTGACTTCACGTTATCGGCAAAATAGAAGTATTGAAATTTCTGTTATTTAAATATAAACGGAACGAGGCCACGAACTGATGAAAAAACAACTCTATCTATGCTCCCCCCTGATCTTTCTTTTAGCCCTGACGGCGTGTGGCGGCGGGAGTAATGGGACCTCGGAGCAGGCAAGTGCCGCTGTTCAAACTACCGGAAGCGCTGCTCAGACAACCGGGACAGCGGCTCGGAAATCTTCTGCTACCGGCAAAAAGAGCCGACTCAATAATTTCGTTGATTGGGCGACCTATCGTGGCGACCAGGAAGGAACTGCGTACTCGAGTCTAAGCCAGATTACGCCGGAAAATGTTCAGTTGCTGGAAGAGGTTTGGCACTACGATACGAGAAACCTCGTCGGGCCGGGCATGGAGTCTAACCCCATCGTCATAAATGGCGTCATGTACTTTGCCGACCCTGAACTAAACCTGGTGGCACTCGATGCGGCAACCGGTGAAGAGTTGTGGCTGTTCGATCCCTCTTTGCATGATCCTCGAGGCGACGACTTTCCCTCCGGGATTCAACGTGCAGAGGTGTACTGGGAAGATGAAAATGGGGAAAACGCCAGGATCTTCCACCTGGCTAAAGACATTATCTGGGCAGTGAACCCCGAAGATGGATCCCTGATCGAGTCCTTCGGCGATGGTGGGAAGCTTGATCTGGCAGAGAACCATGTCTGGCCGGCTCACCTGGTGCGCAACAAGTTGTCAAACAACTCGCCACCGGCAGTGTACAAAGATATTCTGATTGTCGATTCCAATGTTTTCGAAAACCGGGAAGAGCCGCCGGGAAATGTCCGGGCGTTTAGCGCACTAACCGGAGAATTTAAATGGCGGTTTCACACCATTCCTCTGGAAGGCCAGCCCGGGTATGAGACCACGGAGTGGGAAGAGAAGATGAACTACGGCGCCGCCAATTCCTGGGGTGGCTTTACCATAGATGAAAAAAGAGGCTGGGTATTCGGTGCTACGGGTGCAATGTCCGGAGGAATCCATGGCAATGGCGGCGCGAGGCCTGGCAAGAATCTCTATGCAAATTCCGTAATTGCACTTGATGCTGAGACAGGCGAACTGCAATGGCATTTCCAGACAATTCACCACGATATATGGGATTACGATATCGCTCCCGCGCCGATGCTGGCGACGATTACTCAAGAAGATGGTAGTGAACGAGATGTTGTTGTTCAAACGGGTAAGCAGGGTGCATTTTTCGTATTTGATCGGGACACCGGCGAATCACTGTTCCCAATCGTGGAAAAACCTGTACCGACGGAAGCCGCGCCTGGCGAAGTTCCGTATCCAACGCAGCCCTGGCCGTTAAAGCCAGATCCGCTGGTACGTACTTCATTCTATGAGTCCGATTTAACGAACATCACGCCCGAGTCTCATGCGTCGGCGTTGGAGAAGTTCAAGAAACTGAAGGCTGGACCGATGTACACGCCGCCGAGTATTGAGGGAACCATCGTACAACCAGGTATACATGGCGGTAATGAGTGGGGCGGACCTGCTTTTGATCCAGAGACGAATATTGCCTACGTAAACGTGAACGACTTTCCGTTCATTTTGACGCTGGACCCAATGCAGCCTGATCAATTTTCCGATATGTCAGATCTGCAGCGAGGAAACACGATCTACAGCGGGCAATGTGCGGTTTGTCATGGAACTGAAAGGCAAGGTGGCATTGGCTTGCCTCTGGATAACTTGTCATACAGTGCAGACGAACTGAAAGACATCATCACGCATGGCCGAAATGCAATGCCTGCATTCCAGTATTTCGAAGATGATGAATTGGATTACCTGGTCTCCTATTTGCTTAGTGATCCGAGTGAAACAGCTACTGCAGCTATTGATCTTAGCGATACAAGTTTGACGTGGAGTGGTGGTGAAGGCGAATTGGCCTGGACCACGTCCACGCCGCAGTACGCTGCTCAATTGGACTACTTTACGGACCATATGGGTTACCACGCTATTAAGCCACCATGGGGCAAGCTCATTGCAGTCGATGTTGCGAAAGGTGACATCAAATGGTCGATCCCGCTCGGTGAATACCCGGAATTGGTGAAGATGGGGATTCGCAATACCGGTGTTGAAAACTTTGGTGGCATGGCTGTTACGAAAGGTGGCCTGATTTTCATCGGAGCAACAGAAGACAGCCGTTTCAGAGCATTTGATAAGGAGACGGGCGAGCTCTTGTGGGAGTTTGTAATGGATGCACCTGGCTTTTCGAGCCCCTCAGTTTACGAGCTCGACGGGAGGCAATACGTTGCGATCGTAGCTGGCGGCGGAGGCGGTCGTTATCGCTCACCTGTAACAGGGCCTATTGGCAGGAGGCTGCACGTATTTGCCCTGCCAGAATCTGAGATTCAATAGGTTCGGCCTGTTGCTTGGTTAGTAATTATTTAGTCACGCCAAAACAAACGTGCGCTGGCCTGTTCACAGGTTTCCGGTTCAGGCCAGCGTAGTTTGTAAGCTTTGAATTGACAAAGATGTGACTCAATTTAAGAGATAGAACGAAGGGTCCAAAAGATGAACATTATTAGAAGAATTCTACTTTCTACATTGCTGTTAACATTTGCTGGCAGTCTCCCTCTATACGCCCAAGAGAAGGGCGCCGATCCGTTGAAAATCCTGATGATTACCGGTGGCGGCCCCTGGCATGACTATGCAACTCAAAAGGATCAGATTAGAGATGGTTTACTAGAGCGCCTTTCGAACGTTGAAATAACAACTGACTTTGAAGGCCGTGATACGAACACCATGGAATCAACTGATTTCTTTTTCTCCCGTCATCTGCAAGATGACTGGGCGGCGGACTTCGACGTTGTTATCTATAACCATTGCAACTTACAGGTAAAAGATGAGGGCTATGTAAAAGGAATCATCGCCGAGCATGTCAAGCATCAAGTACCTGCCGTAATGCTTCACTGCCCCATTCATCTCTATCAGTATGCAGAAGGTGATGCAGCCGCGGCCTGGTGGGACTTTACCGGTGCAGTTTCCTACGTCCACGAGAAAGAGAATCACCCAAATACCTCGCCCTACACGATCGAAGTCCTTGAGCCTCAACATCCGATCATGCAGAACTATCCTCGTTCCTGGCGGACACCAGCCGGTGAGTTATATCTCATTGTTGACTTAGACGACGATGTTACTCCGTTATCTCATGCCTACTCAGTAGAGACTGACTCTTACACTGAAACAGCATGGACACACGAGTACGAAGGCGTTCGGGTTTTTACGAGTTCACTAGGGCATCACAATGTATCAATGGGCTCGGATGTAAATTTGAATCTAGTCGCGTCGGGCGTGCTTTGGGCGGCCGGAAAGCTTGAAAAAGATGGTTCGCCAGCGTCAGGGTATGAAGGGAAGCGCGGACTCGGATGGGTATCTCTCCTGGGAGATTCACTCAACGGTTGGATTGAGAGTGGCGGTGTTGTCGATTGGACAGCCCCTTCCTGGTATGGAAGAAAAACAGTCTGGCCAACCAACGACAACGCTACGTCCGGAGAATCATTCCGTATTGACGACGGCGCGCTGATTGTTGAAGGCGACAAGAGAAACCTGTTCTATGACGGCCGACTCGCCGGAGGGTACTTCAAGAATTTCGAATTCAAGGTGGATGTCTACACGCATCCGGGATCCGCGTCAGGTGTCTTTTTTCATACGCATTACGAAGAGGATGGAACACCTGCCTTCGGGTATGAGGCCCAGATCAATGCGAGCCGCAGCGGTGAAAGTAAGACCGGGAGCCTGGTTGGGGTAAGCGAGGTCAAGAAGGCCGCGCACGCTGACAATGAATGGTTCACTTATTACATCAAGGTTGATGGCAATAAAGTAACGATAAAAGTGAACGGCGAGACCGTGAACGAGTTTACCGAACCAGCAGGTGTCGAAGGGCCGGCCGGTCTTGGCCGGGGTACGATCGGCTTCGAGTCTGTAGGACCTGATAGCCGTGTGCAGTTTCGGAATCCGATGATTCGTCTGTTGCCAGATTAGTATTTGTACGGTCGATCTCGCTCGGAGAATCGTCCGGCACGGCGGAAGTGAGGAGTCGACACTACGGTGCGCTGATCCTTTCGAGTTTACCGGCGAGGAAAGTGAGATCGATGCTTGTGACTTTAACAGGAGAGGTCAGGTTCGGAGAACTCGAACAGACCAGTGGCGAGCTATTGAAACATGGGTGGGCGCGCCGGTCTGTCGAGTCTCTGGGCTTACAAAACGGATAACAGACGGTATGTCATGGGTCAGTGCAGGCGAGGGGCGTTTCTGCTTGCGTGAAGCTGTGGATATTGCAAGAGGCACTCCGTGTCAGTTCAGGTCTGTGCGAATTTTGAATCAGAACTTGGGCAATGATGCGCACCAATTAATGTGACAAGAATCAAGGGTCCAATTAATGGATACAGTTAGAAAAATACCCCTTTGTATTTCGATGCTGGTTTTTGCCGGCAGCCTTCCGCTGCACGCCGAAGAGAAGAGCGCGGATCCGTTGCAGATCTTGATGATTACCGGCGGGGGCCCCTGGCACGACTATGCAACTCAAAAGGACCAGATAAGAGATGGTTTGTTAGAGCGTCTGTCAAATATCGAAATTACGACAGACTATGAAGGTGGGGACACGGAGACCTTTGAATCAACTGATTTTTTTTTCTCGCGTCATCTACAGGATGACTGGGCGGCGGAGTTTGACGTTGTTATCTACAATCACTGCAATCTCAAAGTGCAAGATGAGGCCTATGTAAAAGGGATTATTGCTCAGCACGTCAAGCACCAGGTGCCTGCCGTAATGCTGCACTGCCCGATTCATCTCTATCAATATGCAGAAGGGGATGCAGCGGCGGCATGGTGGGATTTTACCGGTGCTGTTTCCTACGTCCACGAGAGAGAAAACCATCCGAATACGTCTCCTTACACTATCGAGGTGCTTGAGCCGCAACATCCCATCATGAAGAACTATCCTCGTTCCTGGAGGACGCCCGCAGGGGAGTTGTACCTGATCATCGATCTCCATAATGATGTCATTCCTCTCTCTCACGCCTATTCGGTAGAGACACACACTTATACCGAAACGGCCTGGACACACGAGTACGAAGGTGTTCGGGTCTTCACGAGTTCACTCGGTCATCACAATGTTTCGATGGGCTCGGATGTGAATTTGAATCTTGTCGCATCGGGTGTGCTCTGGGCGGCCGGAAAACTTGAGGATGATGGTTCGCCGGCAGCCGGGTATGAAGGAGAGCGAGGTCTTGGGTGGATATCTCTCTTGGGTGATTCGCTTAATGGTTGGGTTGAAAGTGGCGGTGTCGTGGATTGGACGGCTGCTTCCTGGTCTGGCTCGCAAGGCAAGCCGAAGCTGATCTGGCCGACTATAGATAACGCCACTAGTGGAGAATCGTTCCGACTGGATGGCGACACCCTGATTGTCGAGGGCGATCAGCGGAGCTTGTTCTATGACGGTGAAATTGCGGGCGGATCATTCCGCAATTTCGAATTCAAGGTTGATGTCTATACCCACCCTGGGTCCGCCTCAGGGATCTTCTTTCATACTCATTACGAAGAAGAAGGGAAACCGGCTTTCGGCTATGAAGCCCAGATCAATGCGAGTCGGGCAGGTGAGAGCAAGACCGGAAGCCTGGTTGGAGTAAGCGAGGTGAAGACGGCTGCTCACGCTGATAACGAGTGGTTTACCTACTACATCAAGGTCGACGGCAAGAAGGTAACGGTCAAGGTGAATGGTGAGACAGTCAACGAGTTCACCGAGCCTGCAGATGCCAAAGGACCGGCCAGTCTGCGCCGGGGCACGATCGGCCTGGAGTCGGTGGGCTCTGATAGCCGTGTGCACTTTCGCAATCCGATGATTCGTCTGTTGTCGGACTAATAATTAGAGAAGGGCAGTTATGAAAAAGTTCGCGCAAACAGGAAAGAGAGCAACTCTTGCTATTTTGGTGGCATTGGGTTCCGCCAGTTTTTTGGCTGATTATTCAATCGCGGCTCCGCAGGATTCTGCTCCGCTGAAAGTCTTGATGATCACAGGTGGCGGACCTTTTCATGATTACTACACGCAAAAACAACAGCTTGCAGAAGGGCTAACCGATCGGATAGGAAATGTTGAGTTCACCATTGATCATAATGAGGGTGAAAGCAAAGAGGACATGCACTTCAAGTTTGAGAGCCAGCTCACTGATGAGTGGGCGAAGAAATTTGATCTGGTGCTATACAACAACTGCAATCTTGACATGGGTGATGCCAAACACGTTAAAAAAATCATGGCTGCCCATGCCCGGTATCAGGTGCCTGCTGTGCTGTTGCACTGCCCGATGCATTTGCACCGCACTACCACGCCGGATTGGTACAACTTTACAGGCGCTGTTTCGCATCAGCATGAAGTAGTTCGTGTTCCTTTCACAGTAGAGGTGCTTGAACCAGGCCATCCGATTATGGCGAATTTCCCAGGAACCTGGCGGACGCCAGAAGGCGAGCTGTACATGCCTATCGAGCTTAATGATAGCGCTACCCCACTGGCACGGGCGTATGCGGCGGAAGCAGCCGAATTCTTTCCTATAGCCTGGACCCACGAATACGAAGGGGTTCGCGTGTTTAGTAGCACATTGGGTCATCACAATGTGACGATGGGTTCGGATGTCAATTTGAACCTGGTAGCGGCCGGATTGTTGTGGGCGGCTGGCAAGCTCGATGATAACGGGCACCCGTCGGATGGCTACTCCGGTGAACGTGGGCTTGGTTGGAACGCCCTGTGGGGAGGAGGCACCCTTAACGGATGGCGCGCCAGCAAGACGACGAATTGGGCGGAGCTCAAATGGTGGGAACTGGAAGACGTCTGGCCGACGAAACTGAACATGGGTACCGGGTCCTTTAAGCTTGTCCCTGATGAGGCCGAACGTTTGCTGCATCTGCCAAAGCACGGTCCGTTACTTGATGTGGATTCCAACACCATTGTTGTCGAAGGTCCGCAGAGCAACCTGTTCTACGCAGGCCCCATTGACGGCGGTGACTTCAAGAATTTTGAATTCAAGGTTGATGTCTATACCTATCCCGGCTCCGCTTCAGGAATCTATTTTCATACGCGTTACAAGGAGGACGGAGCTCCCACATTTGGTTATGAAGCTCAAATTAATGCGAGCCGAGCCGGTGAGAGCAAGACCGGGAGCCTGGTTGGGGTAAGTGAGGTGAAGTCGGCTACCCACGCTGATAACGAATGGTTCACCTATTACATCAAGGTCGAGGGCAAACAGGTCACGATCAAAGTGAATGGTGAGACAGTCACCGAGTTCACCGAACCCGCAAATGTCAAAGGGCCAGCCAGTCTTAACCGGGGCACGATCGGTTTGGAGTCGGTGGGTTCCGACAGCCGTGTCTACTTTCGTAACCCGATGATTCGTCAATTGCCGGATCAATCCTCGGGTCAATAGCACGAAGTATACGACCGGTATAAGGGAGTAATAAGTAACACGATGGACACGACACTTGGCATTGATCTCGGTACGCAAAGCCTGAAAGTTGTCTTCTACGACTATAACGCTCGCGAAGTTGTAGCTTCGGCATCCGCACCGCTTGACGTGATGCGCGATGCAAGCGGTCGTGCGGAGCAGGAAGCGAGCTGGTGGCTGGTGGCGCTGAAACAGGCGCTGCAGCAAGTCAGCAAAAGCATCCGCATGTCGGTGCGTTCAGTTGCAGTTTCCGGGCAACAGCATGGCTTTGTGCCGTTGGACAGCAATGGAGAGGTGCTGCACTCGGTGAAACTGTGGTGCGATACGTCGACGCAGCAGGAAGCGGACGAGATCATGGAAGCTTGCGGCGGACCCGCCAGTTGCATAGAGCTGGCCGGAAACCCCGTACTGACGGGCTACACGGCGCCGAAGATTCGCTGGTTACGCAAACAACATCCAAGCAAGTATCAGGCAATGGCAAAGGTGCTGCTGCCGCACGACTACCTGAATTTCGTAATGACGGGCCGCGCGACGATGGAGTGCGGTGATGCATCAGGCACGGCGTTACTCGACGTACGGACTCGCCGCTGGAGCCCTGAGCTATTGCGAGCTGTCGATCCGTCACGGGACCTGCTTAACTGCCTCCCGGAACTTGTTGCAGCCGATGAATTTATCGGTCATACGACGGCGCAGTTTGCGACAGACTTCGGTCTTCCAGCCGGAATACCCGTGGCGCCGGGCGGCGGCGACAACATGATGGCGGCAATTGGCACCGGCAACGTCGTGCCGGGTCAGTTGACAATGAGCCTTGGCACCTCAGGCACCTTGTTTGCCTACGCAGATCGACCAATTGTTGACCCAAAAGGCAATATCGCGGCTTTTTGCAGCTCGACCGGCGGATGGTTGCCCCTTCTTTGTACGATGAATTGCACGCTCGCCACTGAGCTAATGAAGCAGCCGCTGGCTATCGACAACGAAGGCTTTGACGCGGCTATCGATGCCGTGCCGGCCGCTTGCGACGGTCTGATCGTCTTACCCTTTTTTACCGGCGAACGTACGCCGAATTTACCGCGTGCGACTGCGAGCGTACTGGGACTTACCCCGGAGAATTGTGCGAAAGGACACCTGTTGCGGGCGACTGTCGAAGGTGCAACCTACGGGCTGCGCTTCGGTCTCGACGAACTACAGGGACTTGGCATCGAAGCAACAGAAATTGTTCTGACCGGCGGGGGCGCGAACAGTCGTGCCTGGCGCCAGATCGTCGCTGATATCTGCGGGCTGCCAGTTATAAGGCTCGCACAGGATGAAGGCGCTTCATTTGGAGCTGCGCTGCAAGCACTGTGGGTGCTCGAACGCCAGTCTGATTCCGAGCGCCGTATCGGTGATGTAACTCGCGAGCACATTGTGCGGCGGCCGGATCTCGCCTGCACACCTGACGAAACCAAGTCCGATCGTTACGCTGACGGCTACGCGGCCTACGGGCGCGCGGTAGCCAGCGTGGCACCCTTATTCAAAACAAACGGAGCAAGATCATGAGTGCGCGACCCTGGATTGGCAACCGCGAATACTTTCCCGGCATTTCACGTATTGAATACGAAGGACCGGAGTCCGATAACCCCCTGGCGTTTAAAGCCTATGATGCTGATCGTGTGGTCGGTGATAAGACCATGCGCGAACATTTGCGTTTTTCAATCTGCTACTGGCACACGTTTTGCGCCGACGGTGCCGATCCTTTTGGTCCGGGAACACGCCAACATCCCTGGAGTAACAGGAGCGACAAGCTCGAGGCGGCGGAAGAAAAACTTGATGCTGCGTTTGAGTTCTTCAGCAAGATGACGGTGCCTTATTTTTGCTTTCACGATCGCGATATGGCTCCCGAAGGTGCGAGTGTTAGCGAAAGCGAGAAAAATCTGCAGCACCTGGTCGGGCTTGCCAAAGCACGGCAAGAGGAGACAGGCGTTCGGCTATTGTGGGGAACGGCAAACCTTTTCTCGCATCCGCGTTATATGAACGGTGGATCGACGAACCCGGATTTTGACGTCGTGGCTCAGGCAGGGGCCCAGGTCAAGGCGGCGCTGGATGCGACGGTGGAATTAGGCGGCGAGAGTTATGTGTTCTGGGGCGGTCGCGAGGGGTATTCGTCGCTGTTCAACACCGATACCGGTCGCGAGCTGGAACACATGGCGAGGTTTCTGGGCATGGCCCGTGACTACGGTCGTTCGATTGGCTTTAAAGGTCCGTTCCTTATCGAGCCTAAACCGATGGAGCCTATGTACCACCAGTATGACGTTGATGCCCAGACTGTTATTGGCTTTCTCCGTCACTACGGACTGGCCGACGATTTTAAGGTGAACGTCGAAGCGAACCATGCAACGCTGGCGGGCCACTCATTTGCACACGAGCTCAGAATGTGTACGGATGCCGGTATGCTGGGTTCAATCGATGCCAATCGCGGTAATCCGCAAAACGGCTGGGACACGGACCAGTTTCCAGCGGATCTCTACGATACGGTGCACGCGATGCTTATCCTGCTTGAAGACGGTGGGTTCAAAGCCGGTGGACTGAACTTTGATGCGAAAGTCAGGCGTGAATCGACCGACCTGGAAGATATGTTTATCGCACACATTGGCGGCATGGACTCTTTTGCACGCGGCCTGCTGATTGCGCACGAAATACTTGAGAATTCCTCACTGGCCAAGTTTCGTCGCGAGCGCTATGCCAGCTTCGACAGCGGGCAGGGCGAGGCGTTTGCCAAGGGCCGGTTATCTCTTGAGGATCTGCGCGACTATGCCGCTGAACAGGGCGAACCACGCCAGCGAAGCGGTCGGCAGGAATGGGTGGAGAATGTCATCAACGAGTTCATGTATCGGGTGAAACCCTGAACAGTCCTATGAGTAATTGTATAAGCGTATGGCAGTTCCGATGATGGATAGCAGTACGGACAGGCTTGAAGAGCGGGTATTGGAAAATGCCTGCGGTGACCGCGCCACATTGCTGAATTTCGGTGCCCGGCTGGCAAGTATTGAACTGCAACTCGATGACGGCGTTCGCAACGTAATTCTCGGCTATGAGGATCGCGCCAGGTACCTGACCGACCCTTATTTCATGGGCGCGACCGTTGGGCGTACCTGCAATCGCATCGCCGGTGCGCGCTTCGAGATCGGCGGTGTTGATTATTCGCTCGATGCCAACGAAGGAGACAACCACCTTCACGGCGGCGCGGGAGGATTTCATCAGAGGTACTGGTCGATTGACCCGGAGGTTCAGAGCGATACCGTAAGGTTTCGGCTTCGGTCAGTGGATGGTGACCAAGGATACCCGGGAACGGTTGCGGCGAGCGTTACGTACAGCTGGACGGATGAACGTGAACTTGTGATGCAGCTGGAAGCCGAAACCGACCGGCCTACGCATGTAAACATGACGAATCACGCCTACTTCAATCTTGAAGGTGACGCCGCCGACATCCTCGAGCATCGCCTGCAAGTCGCCAGCGGGCGGATCTTGCAGGTTAACGGTGAACTGCTGCCAACGGGCGATATGCTTGACGTCAGGGGTTCCGAACTGGATCTGCGCGATAGAGTGGTGTTGCGTGATGTTGTCGAGTCGCAGCACCCACTAATCGCTTGGGCCGACGGCATAGACTTTAACTACGTTCTCGACGAATCCAGCTGCCATGCCAAGCTTGAAAGCCGGAGTGGTGACCTTTGCTTGCAGATGACCACAACTTGTCCCGGGTTGCAGGTATATGGGGGGCAGAAGCTGGGGCCACCGTTCACGCCGAACCGCGGCATGTGCCTTGAGCCCCAGCATTATCCGGATACACCGAATCAGCCCACCTTTCCAGGCACGTTACTTGCGCCGGGAGAACGCTATGCACAGACAACGCGCTACCGCTTCATAGAGGGCAGCTAAGCTTTATTTACTGGCGTAGGGCTCGATTAATGGTGCAGAGCTTTCGCGTTCGATCAGGCTGTAGTCCAGAGTAAGATGTTGGCACTCGATGTCGCCACCCATACGATTGGCGCGGATACTGCGTGTCAACAGGTCGATGGCGGCATGTGACATGTCGCTGATCGGTTGGCGGATCGTCGTGATCGTCGGCCAAACCGTGGTTGCGAGCAATGTGTCGTCGAAGCCGGTGACTGTCAATTCGTCGGGTACATTGATGTGGTGGCGACGGGCGACGGAAATCGTCGCTGCGGCCATTTCGTCATTGCTGGCGGAGATGGCCGTCGGAATCTCTGGTAGCGTGAGCAGTCGGTCGGCCGCCTCCAGTCCGGAGCGATACGAAAAGCGGCCGGTTACAACCAGCTCCGGACGCCACTCAATACCTGCAGCTTCCAGAGCGTCGCGATAACCGCTCTTGCGTACTTCGCTGACGAGGTACTTCGGATTGCCAGTGATGTATCCGATTCGGCGGTGACCAAGCCCAATAAGGTATTCCGTCATTGTGCGTGCGGCACTTCTGTCGTCGATCATTACTGACGAAATACGTTCGCCAACAAGCTGCGGGCCCATTGTGACCGTTGGTACATTGCGCTGTTTAAGCAGATCCAACAAATGAAGCGAGTCGGCGAGCGGCGGCACGAGCAAAACGCCACTGATGCCACCCTTGAGTTGCTCTTTAATGATCCGCTCCGCATCTGCCTCTCCATCGCATTCGGCAACAACTAGCTGCGTATCGTTTTCGCGGGCCTGTTCCAGCGCACCAAGCAGTGTTGCACTCAAATACGTGCTACTCGGGTTCGCGTACATCAGGCAGACTTGAATTTGGCTTCCGCTGGCCAGGCTACGGGCCGCACGGTTGGGTGAATAGCCGAGTTCACGAATGGCCGCGTCAACTGCTGCGCGGGTGCTCTCTCGAACGTTGCCTTCACTATTTATGACTCGGGAAACGGTCATCGGCGAAACGCCGGCGCGCACGGCAACTTCATTGATGGTTACTCGCGCGTGATGGCG
>TARA_R110002049_G_scaffold29972_3_pt1 | contig 26011 bp, 26 predicted proteins | sample TARA_R110002049 | Tara Oceans TARA_R110002049 (sample SAMEA4396941) | marine metagenome | biome: Polar Biome; feature: [SRF] surface water layer (ENVO:00010504); material: water (ENVO:00002006), including particulate matter (ENVO:01000060) such as... | depth 5 m
AATCTTCGGCAAAAACCCGTTACAAACCGGGCCTGCAAGAGCGGCACCATTGCACCCGGCACCAGACCTGATAGCTTGAACAAAAGCGATATGAGGCGGTTTGCATGTTTCGGAATGTCCTGAGTTATACCAGTGCTGCGGTGCTGTGCCTGTCCCTTGCAGTGCCCGCCGGTGCGCAATCGGTTGCAGGGGCCTATCTGGCAGGGCGCCATGCAGCGGTGAACAGCGACTATTCCGAGGCCGCGCGCTATTACACCGAAGCACTGGCGCGTGATCCCGGCAATCTGGAGCTGCTCGAAAGCGCGGTGCTGTCCTATCTGTCGTTGGGCCGCATTGATCAGGCCATGCCGCTGGCCGAGGCAATGTTGAAAAGTGGCACCAAAAGCCAGGTGGCCGAAATGACCGTCGTGGCCGGGTTGGCCAAGGACGGCGACTATACCGCACTGCTGAGCCGTGAAGGCGATACATCGGGCATCGGCCCCTGGGTGGGCGGGCTGCTGCATGCCTGGGCGCAGATGGGCGCGGGGGATGTCACCGCCGCCATGGCTGAATTCGACGCGCTGAGTAAAGAAGCCGGAATGCAGGGCTTTGTGATGTATCACAAGGCCTTGGCCCTGGCGAGCGTAGGCGACTTTGAAGGGGCGGAGGCGATTTTCTCCAGCGACAAGGCGGGCTCTGCCGGGCAGACGAGGCGCGGCGTGATGGCCCATGCGGAAATCCTTGGTCAGTTGGACCGGAACGAAGACGCGCTCAAGGTGCTGCGCGACAGTTTCGCCAACGACACCGATCCCGAACTTGACCAGTTGATCGCAGCACTGGAAACCGGCGAGCCCAAGCCGTTTGGCCATGTCCCTGATGCGCAGGCCGGCATGGCCGAGGTATTTTTTACCTTTGCTGCTGTGCTCAAGAGTGAAGCTGCGGGGGATTACTACGTGCTGCTTTATTCCCGCGTGGCGCGCTATCTGCGGCCCGACCATATCGACGCGCTGTTGCTGACGGCGAACCTGCTGGAGAATCTTGGGCAATACGATCTGGCGATTGCAGAATATAAGGACGTGCCTGCCAACAACCCGGCCTATCACGCCGCGGAACTGGGCCGCGCCGATGCGTTGCGCCGGTCGGGCAAGACCGAACAGGCAGTCGAAGTGTTGGAACAACTGGCGCGCAGCCACGGCGATCTGGCGGTGGTGCATTCCACGCTGGGTGATATTCTGCGCGGGCAGGACGATTTCAAAGGTGCGATCAATGCCTACGACCGCGCCCTGGAGCGCACAACAGAATCGACGCGTGTGCGCTGGGTCCTCTACTATTCCCGCGCCATCGCCCATGAACGCAGCGGTGACTGGGAGGCGTCCGAGGCCGATTTTCGGGCCGCGCTGGCGCTGAACCCTGAACAGCCACAGGTGCTGAACTATCTGGGATACTCGCTGGTCGAACAGCAGCGCAATCTGGACGAGGCGCTGGACATGATCGAACGCGCGGTCGCGGCCAGCCCCGACAGTGGCTATATCGTCGACAGCCTGGGCTGGGTGCTTTACCGCCTTGGCCGCTACGACGAGGCGGTGGACCATATGGAGCGCGCGGTTGAACTGGTCGCGGTCGACCCGGTGGTCAATGATCACTTGGGCGACGTTTACTGGGCCGTTGGCCGCAAGCGTGAGGCAGAGTTCCAGTGGCGGCGGGCGCTGTCCTTTGTCGATAAGGACGATGCTGAATCCGAAGCCGATCCTGACCGGATGCGCCGCAAGTTGGAAGTGGGCCTAGATGCCGTTCTGGCCAAAGAAGGTGCCCCGGCGCTAAAGCTCACGGCGGAAAAATGACAGCAGAAGTTTCGGGCGACCCCGGCAAGGTCGGTCTGCCCGCAACCCAGACTGCCTGGGCCAAGGTCAATCTGACGCTCCATGTCACCGGGCAGCGGCCCGACGGGTATCACCTGCTTGATTCGCTGGTGGTGCGGCTGGGCATTGGTGACCGGTTGCAGGTTCACGCCGATCCTGTGCTGAAGCTTGAGGTCGATGGCCCGCGTGCGGCCGGCGTGCCAACGGACGCGCGCAATCTCGTGGTGCGGGCGGCGCAGCTGCTGGATGGCGGCACCGGGCGTGGAGCGCTTGTGCATCTGACCAAACATCTGCCCGCCGCCGCAGGCATTGGCGGCGGATCGGCGGACGCGGCCGCGACCCTGCTCGCCCTGGCCCGGCATTGGGGGCTGCCGCTGCCCGATGATGCAACTGTCTTGGGGGCTGACGTGCCTGTCTGCCTGTCGCAGGGGCCGCAGAGGATGCAGGGGGTCGGCGAGATTCTGTCGCCCCTGCCTGCGTTGCCCGCGTGTCATATGGTACTGGTCAACCCTGGCGTATCGCTGCCGACTCCACAGGTCTTTGCCGCGCTGGCGGACAAGGTTAATCCGCCGATGCCGGACGCCATTCCCACATTTGCCGATGCGGCCCGGCTGGCCGATTGGTTGGCAACGCAGCGCAACGATTTACAGGAACCTGCGGTACAACTGATGCCTGTGATCGCGCAGGTTCTGGCAGGGTTGGAAGACGCCCTGCTGGCGCGCATGTCGGGATCAGGGGCGACGTGTTTCGGGCTGTACCCCAGTGTCGCGGCGGCGCAGGCAGCCGCCGCAAGGATCAGCGCCAAACATCCCGACTGGTGGGTGGCGGCGGCGCCCGTGCTTAGCTGATCCGGCTGACCACGTAGTCGGCCAGGTCAACCAACATATCCTTGAGATCATGATCAGGCAGTGGTGCCAGCGCGGCCTTGGCGCGGTCAGCCCAAGAGCGGGCGTCCGATTGCGTGGCCGTCAGCGTGCCGTGTTTGTGCAGCAGCGTCAGCGCATGATCGAGATCGCCCTCATCCTGTTGACCTTTTTCGATGGTGCGGGTCCAGAACGCGCGCTCTTCGGCATCCGCGCGTGCCACCGCCTTGATCACCGGCAGCGTCAGTTTGCGTTCGCGGAAATCGTCGCCGACGTTCTTGCCAGTGGCGCTGGCCTGGCCCTGATAGTCGAGCAGGTCATCGACGATCTGGAATGCAATCCCCAAGGCATCACCGTAGTCAAACAGCGCTTTGACATGCGCCTGGGGGGCATCGGCAATTACGCCGCCCACTTCGGTCGCGGCCGAAAACAGGGCAGCAGTCTTGCCGCGCACAACCTGTAGATAGACCGCCTCGTCCGTGGCGAGGTTCTGGGCGGCAGTGAGCTGCAGCACTTCGCCCTCTGCGATGGTCGCCGCCGCATTCGACAGGATGCGCATCACGGACATCGAACCGGGTTCGGTCATCAACTGGAAACTGCGGGCAAAGAGGTAATCGCCGACCAGCACGGATGATTTATTATCCCACAACAGGTTCGCCGTAGGCCGCCCCCGTCGCTGGGCGCTTTCGTCGACCACATCATCGTGCAGCAGGGTGGCGGTGTGGATGAATTCGACCGTTGCAGCCAGATGCACGTGATAGGGACCCGCATAGCCGCACATCCGCGCCGCAGCCAGCGTCAGCATCGGGCGCAGGCGTTTGCCGCCGGCCTCGACCAGATGCGCGGTAACCTCGGGGATGCGCGGCGCGTGTTGCGACGCCATACGCGCGCGGATCAGATCGCTGACCGCGTTCATGTCCTCGGTCAGATAAGCCGCAAGGCGGTCATGAGGTTTTAGGGTCGCGTCCGTTTTCATCACTATTTCCCACCGCAGGCTCGACAAACTGTCTGATTTAGCCCTACATCCCTGATATGAAGGAACTTTTGCGCAGCACCGACGTCACCATCATCGCCTTTGCCACCGCCCTTCTTCGGGGGGACGATATAGACTGCTTTGAAATGGACGTAAACATGAGCGTGCTCGAAGGCGGCATCGGAATTTTCCCACGCCGGGTGATGGTCCGCGAAGATGACCACGACGCTGCCCTGCGGGTTCTGCGTGACAATGATATTCCCACCGGGCTGTGAGCGACGCAGGCGCGCCTGAGCTGACCCATGACGCATTTCTGGGGGGGTTGCTGTACCTGTGGCAACCGCGCCGGGGGTACCGCGCGGGCGTTGACCCGGTGTTGCTGGCGGCCAGCGTGCAGGCAGAGGCGGGGCAAACTGTGCTGGAGCTGGGCTGCGGCGTGGGCGCGGCGATCCTGTGTCTGGGCGCGCGGGTGCCGGGGCTGGATCTGACCGGGATTGAAATGATGCCAACCTATGCCGCGCTGGCCCGGCGCAATGGCGGCGACAGTCTGAGGGTGGTTGAGGCCGATATCACCGCAATGCCGCTGGACCTGCGGCAGCAACAATTCGACCATGTGCTTGCCAATCCTCCCTATTTTGATCGCGGCGCGTCGATCCGGTCGACTGATGATACGCGTGAGGCGGCCCTGGGCGAAGCGACACCGCTGGGCGACTGGGTGCGTATTGCGGCAAAGCGGCTGAAACCCAAGGGGCAAGCGTATTTCATCCACCGCGCCGAGCGGTTGCCGGAACTGCTGCAAGCGTTGCCGCATGACCTGGGATCGGTCGAGGTGCTGCCCATCGCGCCGCGCGCGGGACGATTGCCGGAACTGATTCTCTTGCGGGCGCGCAAGAACGGGCGCGGGGCATTCCGGCTGCATCTGCCGCTGGTGATGCATGGGGGTGCCCACCACGGTGCGCAAGGGGACAGCTATGTGCCGCAGGTTGTTGCGGTCTTGCGTGGCGGAGCGCCGCTTATTTTCCCGGCGGGTTAAGCATTTTTTTACCAGATTTGGATTTATGCTGCGGTGCTGCGTGACTTGTTACGCGGCTTGTGGTCCACTCGAAATACGAACTTTCACCATGGAGGATTATATGGCTTTGACTGCACATCTGGACACACTGAAGCGCAAACATCAGGCGATGAGCGACGCAGTAGAACATGCCCAGCGGGCACCCGGCGTGGATGATCTAGAAGTGGCTTCCATGAAGAAGCAGAAACTGCGGCTGAAAGAGGAAATCAACCGACTGTCGAGCTGATTTCCGAGATATTATACGATAGTGCTTTGGGGGGGCAGCCCCACCAAGCCCGAGCGAATAAATTGGGGGGCCAGCCCCCCAAACCCCCCGAGGGTATTTGAGACCCGAAAAAGAAGCGACGTGTGGCGCTGCGTGTCAGCGTGGTTTGGAGAAGCTGGCGCGCGCGGCAATGTAAGCCCCGCCAGTGATCAAAAGCGTGGCCCAGAGCAGTGTCATGCTGGGGGCGGTTACGCCGCTGGAAACAAGCACAAGGGTAGACAGCAGAGGGGCCGCATAGGAGGCGGTGCCAAGTAACTGGATATCGCCCTGCTTCACCCCAATGTCCCAAACAAAAAAGGCGAGGCCCACAGGGCCGAGACCAAGGCCGACGATGGCGGCCCATCCCAGGGCGGTGTCGGGCAGGTGGGTATTTTCGAACATCAGGTGCAGGGGCAACGACAGCGCGGCACTGGCGAGGCAGAACACCGCAACACTGGCGGTTGGCGCCGTGCCGATGCGGCGTGACAGTACCGAATAGCTGGCCCATGTCAGCGCGCAGAGCAATGCCAGGCCGTAACCGGGCAGATAGGCCGTGCTGAACCCGCCCGCGCCGCCCGTGATGATCAGTGCCGCACCGACAAATCCGATCAGCGCGCCAATGATATGCCCACGGCGCAGCACTTCGCCCGGCAGAAGGCCGGAAAATATCACGATCAGCAGCGGCCAGAGGTAGGCGATCAATCCGGCTTCGGCGGCGGGGGCCAGCCGCAGGGCCGAGAAGTAAAGCGCGTGGTACCCAAATAGGCCAAGAGTGCCAAAGACATAGACCCGTAGCGGCACGCTGCGCAGCCGGTGCAGCGTGCCGCTGGCCGCAGCCCAGATCAGGCCCAACGTGCCGCCAATGGCAAAGCACAGCGTGTTGAGCAGCAAGGGCGGTGTGGGTGCGGAGCCAACAGTGAACAGCGCGAGCAGCGCCCAGAGCAGGACGGCAATAAAGCCGGTGGCGGTAGCCGTTTGGCGGGTCATTATGTGACCTCAAGCATGGTGATCTGCGCGGCTATGGGGGCGGTTTTGGCGATTTCGGATAGTATCCAGGCCCTGAACGCAGCGATCTGAGGGCGGTCTTCCATCCCTTCCGGGCAGATGAACCGAAACCGCGCCCCGGTTGGGAGGGCAAGGGGGAAAGGCGCGACCAGGCGGCCATCTGCGAGATCCTTAATGACCAAAGCGCGGCGGCCCAGCACGACGCCGACACCCGTTTGTGCTGCATCAATGGCGTGATCCGCCTGGCTGAACTTGGGGCCAAAGCGGGTCGGTTCGGGCAGTTTCATTGCGCGAAACCATGCGGGCCAATCAACGGGTGGGTCAAGAAAAGCGATGGATTCGTCGCTGATCAGCACTGCATCTTGCAAACTTTGGGGCGTTGGATACCGGCGGGCAAGTTCGGGTGTCATGACCGGGACAACCCATTCATCGGCCAGTGGCAGACTGTAAAGCCCCGGATCGGGCCCAACGCCAAAACGGATGGCGACATCAATGTTGTCGCGGGCAAAATCCATCATCTTGAGGGCCGCAGAAAACCGCAGCTCAATCTCGGGGTGGGCCTGCGCAAACTCATACAGTCGGGGTGCCAGCCATTTCGCGGTAAAGGCGGGGCCGGCGGTGACCGTAAGCGTGGTATTGTCCTGCAATCGCTGGGCCGCGCGCCATGCGGTTGCGAGGGTTTGGAATGCGTCAACGGCGCCGGGGGCCAGCGCCTGACCCGCATCTGTCAGGGTAACGGCGCGATTGAGGCGGTGAAACAGCGGCGCGCCCAGGTGATCCTCAAGCGATTTGATCTGAAAGCTCAGCGCGGCAGGGGTGACGTTCAGCTCGTCCGCCGCTTTGGCGAAAGACATGTGTCGCGCGGCGGCATCAAAGGCGCGCAGGGCGGTAAGAGGGGGAAGCCGTGTAACCATGTTCAGTTAAGTACAGCTTAACTGATAGGTTGGAAAGTCTCGTTTGTAGCTTTTCTGTAGGGGGATCATATTGGGTTCAGTTCAGGAACACTGATGTAGATAGGAATGATCTCATGTTCGAGGCCACAACAAATCCCGCGGTCCGTAACGCGATGCAAAAGGCCCATGCCGAGCGGGGCGCCGCGATGGCGGCACTTTGGGGCTGGCTGCGGCACCCGACTTTCCGCTGAGCCGGTACCAGCTCTTACGGAATGAAAAAGGCCGGTTCGCGTGAACCGGCCTTTTGTTTTTGATCTGATGTCATCGGTTAGACGAAAAACTGTGCACCGTTGGCCGAGATGGTCGAACCGTTGATGAAACCCGCGTCATCGGACACCAGGAATGTCACCGCGCGGGCAATTTCGCTGGGTTCGCCCAGACGGCCTGCGGGGATTTGCGCGATGATGCTTTCGCGGACCTTTTCCGGCACAGCCATGACCATATCGGTGCCGATGTAGCCGGGGCAGATGGCGTTGGCTGTGATGCCTGCGCGCGCGCCTTCTTGGGCCAAGGATTTCACGATCCCCAAATCGCCGGCTTTGGTTGCGGCGTAGTTTACCTGGGCAAACTGGCCTTTCTGGCCATTGATCGACGAGATCACGACGATGCGTCCAAACTTGCGTTCGCGCATACCGGGCCAGATCGGGTGGATGGTGTTAAAGACGCCAGTGAGGTTGGTGCCGATTACTTCGTTCCACTGATCCGGGGTCATCTTGTGAAAAGGCGCGTCGCGGGTGATGCCCGCGTTTGCGACGACCACTTCGATCGGGCCGAGGTCCGCTTCGACCTGTGCAATGCCCGCTTTGGAGCTGTCATAATCGGCCACGTTCCATTTGTAGGTTTTGATGCCGGTTTCGGCGGTGAATTTCGCAGCGGCTTCGTCATTGCCAGCATAAGTCGCGGCAACGGTATAGCCCTTGTCCTTCAACGCGGTCGAAATGGCGGCGCCGATGCCACGGCTGCCTCCGGTGACCAAAGCGATACGTGACATAATGCTCCTCCCTCAAGGTAACGTTATTGCAAATGCATGTATTGGCGCGCAACAAAATTGCGCGCCAAATTTAGTTTTAGGGGCGCTCAAGGCACATGGCAACACCCATACCGCCGCCAATGCACAAAGTTGCGAGACCCTTTTTGGCACCGCGACGCTGCATTTCGAACAGCAGCGTGTTGAGGATACGTGCACCAGAGGCGCCGATGGGGTGACCGATGGCGATGGCACCGCCATTGACGTTCACGATCGACGGGTCCCACCCCATGTCCTTGTTGACGGCGCAGGCCTGTGCGGCAAAGGCTTCGTTGGCTTCGACCAGGTCTAGATCTTCAGGCTTCCAGCCCGCTTTCTCCAGCGCCTTGCGCGAGGCATAGATCGGGCCCACACCCATGATCGACGGGTCCAGCCCGGCGGTGGCATATGATGCGATGCGCGCCAGCGGCTCGATGCCGCGCTTTTCGGCCTCGTCGGCGGACATCAGCAGGGCACCGGCGGCACCGTCATTAAGGCCCGATGCGTTGGCGGCAGTGACCGAACCGTCCTTGGTAAAGGCGGGGCGCAGTTTCTGCATCAGTTCGATGGTGGCGCCGTGGCGGATATATTCGTCCTGATCCACGGTAATGTCGCCTTTGCGGTTCTTGACCGTATAGGCCACGATTTCATCGGCAAACTTGCCCGCCTTTTGCGCGGCTTCAGCCTTGTTCTGCGAGGCGAGGGCAAATTCGTCCTGCTGTTCGCGGGTGATCTGCCATTTGTTGGCGACGTTTTCGGCGGTCTGGCCCATGTGGTAGCCGTTGAACGCATCCCACAAGCCATCGCGGATCATTGTGTCGATGAATTGCAGATCGCCCATTTTCTGACCCGCGCGCAGGTTTTGCGCATGGGGGGACATGGTCATGTTTTCCTGGCCACCGGCGGCAACAATGGCGGCATCGCCCAGTTGAATATGCTGTGCGGCCAGTGCCACGGCGCGCAGGCCGGAGCCACAGACCTGGTTGATCGACCAAGCCGCAGATTCCTGTGGCAGGCCTGCGTTGATGTGGGCCTGACGGGCAGGGTTCTGACCCTGGGCGGCGGTCAGCACCTGACCCAGAATGGTTTCGGACACTTCGGAGGCGTCGATACCGGCGCGCGCCACGATTTCCTTGAGCACGGCGGCACCCAGATCATGGGCAGGCGTGTTGGCAAATGCGCCCCCGAAGCTGCCAACGGCAGTACGGGCGGCGGATGCGATGACGACATTGGTCATTAATTATAATTCCTCTACCTAAATGGCGGGAATTGACCGGCACGCATAAAGTTGGGCATCCGGCGACTCCCACCCATTACGATAGTGATAACGGATGCGCTGCACCGCGGCAACTGAACAGGCGCGTGTCAGCCAGTCGCACTTTGCTTGGCGATATGCATCCACGCGGGGCGCGTGGTGGGGGCATCGAAGTAATAGCCTTGCAGGCAATCGACGCCCATTTGGGTCAGCAGCGCGGCGTCTTCGGCGTTTTCGACACATTCGGCAACCGTCAGCATGTCGAAATGCGAAGCAATGGAGATCAGCGCCGCAGTCAGGGCGCGGTTGTCGGGATTGCGCGCAATACCTTTGATGAACTGGCCATCGATTTTGAGGATATCAAAATAGAAGTCTTTGAAATATCGGATGGCAGTATGGCCTGCGCCGAAATCATCCATGGCAAAGCAAATACCATGCGGTTGCAGCTGGTCCATGAAATCGGCCACCAATTCCGGCACCAGCATCGCAGAGGCTTCGGTAATTTCGAGGATCAGCCTTTCACCGATGGTGCTGTCACGGTCCAGCCAGCGGCGCAGCATCTGGCCCCAGCCCTTGTATCCGATGGACCGGGCGGACATGTTGATCGACAGGCGCAGACCGGGGTTGTCGTGCAATGCGCTAAGGCCCATGCGCAGGGCTAGAACGTCAATTTCGCGCCCGGTTGGCGTGTCTTCGATGACATGCATGAAGTCGCGGGCGGGAATCACGCGGCCTGTGTCATCAAGCACACGGATCAATCCCTCGTAAAAGGCGATCTTGGTCTGGTCGCTGGCGCGCATCACCGGCTGGAACGCCAGCAGCGTCTGTTTGTGGGTGATCGCATCGCGAACCATGTCGAGCGTATTGGCATCACGGCGGGTTACGGCATGGTTCAGCGGGTTGTCTGACCCCGGCGGGACGTCTGCAAATCTGCGCTTGAAGCGGTTGACCACGGCTTTACTCTTTTGATTGTCTCCGGGATTGTATGGTCGATGAGGTGATAACGTCGGCTTAACCCGCTGCATTTTTGCCAAAGAGGTTAACGAGAAGAGGGGCCAGGATGCAGCGCTGTGGGTGGGCAGGAGACGAGCCGATATACCAGCAATACCACGATACGGAGTGGGGTGTGCCGGAGTATGACAGCAGGGCGCTGTGGGAAAAACTGATCCTGGATGGGTTTCAGGCGGGGTTGAGCTGGATCACGATCCTTAAAAAACGCGACAACTTTCGCGCCGCATTTGCGGGTTTCGATCCGCATGTGACCGCGGGTTGGCACGAGGCGGATGTGGCACGGCTGTTGGGCGATGCAGGCATCATCCGGCATCGAGGCAAGATTGAAGCGGCGATCACCAATGCCCGCGCCTGGCAGGAGGTCGAGGCGAAAGGTGGCTTTGACGCGTTCATGTGGCGGTATGTAGATGGGACGCCGTTGCAAAACCGCTTTGCGACCCAGTCCGATGTCCCGCCCAAGACCCCACTGTCCGAGCAGGTATCGAAAGATTTGAAAAAGGCGGGGTTCAAGTTTTGCGGCCCGACGATTGTCTATGCCTGGATGGAGGCGTGCGGGCTGGTCAATGATCATGTCGTAAGCTGCCATCGGCATGAAGTTTGCGCGGCAATGACGCGGTAACCTGTGATTGCGGATGAGGCCCGTCGGCTGCCCGGCGGCCGCCCGTCTGGCGCGGGGGTGATATGGCTAGGCTGGGTAGGATTGTGGCAGGACACATCGTAGTTAGGGGGTAACGTGGGACGGATCGGTGTTTGGATCGTGACCCCACGGGCGGGCGACGACCCGTTCTTCACTTCCCCCGTTGACTCCCCCCATCACACCCGTATAAGCGCCCCTTCATTGGTGTTGGTGGCCCCTGCGAGGGGATGCCTGTCGGGCGCAAGCCAGAGGACAACGCCCTTTACCGCCCGAGAGGGCCTTATAAAGGAGAACAGCCGTGACCAAACGCACGTCTGCCAAGCATAAACTAGACCGCCGCATGGGTGAAAACATCTGGGGCCGTCCTAAATCCCCAGTGAACCGCCGCGAATACGGCCCCGGCCAGCACGGCCAGCGCCGCAAGGGCAAAATCTCTGATTTCGGTATTCAGCTGCGCGCCAAGCAGAAGCTCAAGGGCTACTACGGCGACCTGACCGAAAAGCAATTCCGCCGCATCTATGGCGAAGCTGAGCGTGTAAAAGGCGATACCGGTGAAAACCTGATTGGCCTGCTGGAACGTCGTCTGGACGCCGTTGTGTACCGCGCCAAGTTCGTGGCTACAGTCTTTGCTGCGCGCCAGTTCGTGAACCACGGCCACGTCCGTGTGAACGGCAAAAAGGTCAACATCCCCTCCTACCGCGTAAAAGAGGGTGACGTGATCGAAGTACGTGATCGTTCCAAGCAGATGGCCGCCCTTCTGGAAGCGACCCAACTGGCCGAACGTGACGTGCCTGATTACCTTGAGGTCGATCACTCCAAGATGACAGCGACATTCGTGCGCACCCCACATCTGGGGGATGTGCCTTATCCGGTTGTAATGGAACCAAACCTGGTCGTGGAATTCTACGCCAAGAACTAAGGTTCTTAGGGTTTCAGGAAATTGGAAAAGGCCTCGTCAGATTGACGGGGCCTTTTTTGCATGTGGGACGGGCGCAGGACAGGACGGATAGGGCGGTGGGCGATGCCGGTTGCGATTCAGGCCGATTTGTAACCTGCCAGCGGGTTGACCGCGTGGCGGTTGTGACAAGTTGGCAGTGGCGCAGCGCCGGCGGCCCCGCTAGAAGGTCATTCACGACACCAAGGAAGAGCGCACAATGACAGCGATCACACCGCAACCGGGCATTATGGACATCGACCTGTATCAGGGCGGTGCCGCACATGTGGCCGGGCTTGAGAATGTGGTAAAGCTCAGTTCGAACGAAAATCCGCTGGGGCCTAGCCCGGCGGCCGTTGAGGCCTACCGCCGCGCGGCGTTTGATCTGCACCGGTATCCATCCTCTGACCACGGCCCTCTGCGCGCCGCGATTGCCGACGTACATGGGTTGGACGCGGATCGTATCATCTGCGGTGCCGGCTCGGACGAGGTGATTGCCTTTCTCTGTCAGGCCTATGCCGGACCGGGGACTGAGGTGATTCACACCGAACACGGATTTGCGATGTACCGCATTTCAGCGCTGGCCGCTGGGGCCACCCCGGTTGAAGTGGCCGAACGCGAGCGCGTGACCGACGTTGACGCGATCCTTGCAGCCTGCACTGATGCCACGCGTCTGGTGTTTATCGCCAACCCCAACAACCCCACCGGCACGATGATCGGCCTGGCCGAGATCGCGCGACTGGCCGACAAACTGCCCAAGCAGGCGTTGTTGGTGCTGGACGGGGCCTATGCCGAATTCGTCGATGGCTATGACGGTGGCGCCGCGCTGGTCGACAGCCGAGAGAACGTCGTGATGACACGTACCTTTTCCAAGCTTTACGGCCTGGGCGGGCTGCGGGTCGGCTGGGGATATGGCCCGGCACAGGTGATTGACGTACTCAACCGGGTTCGCGGACCTTTCAATCTGTCACAAGCAGGACTGAACGCCGCCGAAGCTGCCATCCGTGACCGCGCCTATGCCGAACACTGCCGCGCGGAAAATGCCCGCTGGCGGGTCTGGCTGTCGGATGCGCTGGCCGAGATCGGCGTGCCTTCGGATGTTTCCTGCGCCAATTTCGTGCTGGCGCGTTTTGCCAATCAGGCCGAAGCCGAGGCCTGTGACGACTATCTGAAAACCCAAGGCCTGATCGTACGCCGGGTGGCGGGCTATAACCTGCCGCAGTGCCTGCGCATCACAGTCGGGGACGAAAGTGCCTGCCGCCGCGTAGTACATGCCATTCGCCAGTTTAAAGGGGGCGCAAATGGCTCAGGTATATGATCGCGTCGCCCTGATCGGGCTCGGGCTTATCGCGTCGTCGATGTTCTGGGCGATCAAACGCAAAGGGTTGGCGGGCGAGGTCACAGGCTATGCCCGCAGTGCGGAAACCCGCGAGACGGCGCGCGAGATTGGCCTGTGCGACCGGGTTTGCGACACGATTGCCGATGCGGTCTCGGGTGCGGATCTGGTGGTGCTTTGCGTTCCGGTGGGCGTCATGGGCGCTGTCGCCGCAGAAATCGCGCCCCATCTTGCCCCCGGCGCCACAGTCACCGATGTGGGGTCGGTCAAAGGTGACGTGATCACCCAAGTAGGCCCGCATATACCCCAAGGCGTACATTTCATCCCCGGTCACCCCTTGGCGGGCACCGAACATTCCGGGCCGCGCAGTGGCTTTGCCGAATTGTTCGACAGTCGCTGGACTTTGCTTGTTCCGGTCGAGGGGTCTGATCCGGCGGCGGTAGCGCGGCTGCGCAGTCTTTGGGAAGGGATGGGCGCCAATGTCGAGGAAATGGACGCCGATCACCACGATCTTGTTCTGGCAGTGACCAGTCACGCGCCGCATTTGATTGCCTATACGATGGTTGGCGTCGCTGACGATCTGCGGCGGGTGACCGACAGTGAAGTGATTAAATACTCAGCCGCGGGTTTCCGCGACTTTACCCGCATCGCAGCGAGCGACCCAACAATGTGGCGCGACGTGTTCCTGACGAACAAGGACGCCACGCTGGAAATTCTGGGCCGCTTTACCGAAGAGTTGTTTGCGCTGCAGCGGGCCATTCGGCAGGGCGACGGTGAACATCTGCACGCCTATTTCACCCATACCCGTGCAATCCGCCGCGGGATCATCGAAGCCGGGCAAGATACTGACGCGCCGGATTTTGGCCGTGGCGGGCGCAAGTCGTGAGAGTCTGGGCCACAGCAAGTCTTGTGGTCCTGGGTCAAATGGCCATCGCCGCCGGGCCTGACGCCTCGAAACGCCCGGTGCCGCGTGGTGGCGATGCGGTTCAGCCGGTGACACTCGCACCGTCGGGTGCGATCCAGCCGACGCCGCGTGACGCGCCTGCCCAGAAGGCGGCATCCGGCAACGGTCTGCGGTTTTCGCTGCGCCCCTTTAAACGCACTCCCAAGGTGGAAAAAACTGCCCGCGCGCAGCGCCAGCTTTTGACCAAGGGGGCAGTCTGCGGCGATCTTGCGATCCAGGGCGAAGAGATCGGGCGCGTTCAGGCCAAGCTAAAGGGCTGCGGCGTCGACAATGCGGTGCGCATCCGGTCCGTTTCGGGGGTGAGCCTCAGCCAGACCGCAGTGATGGATTGCACAACTGCCAAGGCCCTGAACACCTGGGTGCGCAAATCGGCGGGTCCGGCCCTCGCGCGCAAGGGCGGTGGCCTGAAAAGTCTGCGCGTGGCGGCGCATTACGCCTGCCGCCCCCGCAACAACAAGAAGGGCGCGAAAATCTCTGAACATGGCCGTGGCCGCGCGATCGATATTTCTGCCTTTCGCCTAGCGGATGGCAGCGAAGTGACCGTGCTTGACGGCTGGGGCGCGCGCAAAACCAGCAAGGCCATGCGACAGATGCACCGTGGCGCCTGCGGCCCCTTTGGCACCGTACTCGGTCCCGAAGCAAACAGGTATCACCGCGATCACTTCCATTTTGACACCGCCCGATATCGCAGTGGCAGCTACTGCCAGTAACGCCGCTTCAGCTTTTTGGGACAGGAAATACCCTCGGGGGTTTGGGGGCTGGCCCCCGGCTTTAGCGCGGTATCAGGCGCGGTGCGGCACCCAGTGGAATACCAGCAAGCGTCATCATCCCGCCGTCAAAGACCAGATCCAGATCAAGGTTATCAGGGTCGTCGCCCCGGTTGGCCAGTGCCCGCAGCACGGGCTCGACCGTACTTTCGGCAGGTCCGACCAGCACGCCAAGCCGCTTTGTCATTTCCAGCAGGATCGGCCAATGGGTGACCTTCAGCGTGACGTGACCCTGCATCACACCTGCCGCGTCGACACGCAGCGCCCCGGTGGCCGTCAACGCAACCTTGCCCCAAGCCATCTCGATGCCCGACAGGTTGATCTCTCGGGGTAGGGGCGTGATGCCTGATGCCACGTGGCGGTCGATGGGGCGGTCCAGCAGGATGTCGATGTCTGCCGAGACCTGTGAAAACGCGGGCGGCCATTCACCGTCAAGGGCAAGCGCCTTGCGTAGTTCCGCACCGGGGGTCACGCGCTCCGGCGTCAGGCTGATATGGTACAAAGCCGGGGTCACGGCATCTTGGTGCACCGAAAATGCCAGGCCTTGAACGTCCAGCCAATCGCCCTCGGGGCCAGCGACCTGCGCGCTGGCGGCGGCGCCCTGAAGGCTTTGCATCTCCAGCGCGGCGCCGGGGTGCAGTCGCAGATCAGCGGATGTGTCAGCGGCGGTAAGCGTTACGTTCCCGAAACGACCGGGCAGGTCCAAGGTAAACCCGGATAGGCGCAGATCGACATAGCCGGGCCACCATGCCGGGGCGGACAGATCGACAACTGGCGCGGTCAGCGCTGCGCCGCTGACGGGGGCGGCCAGCGCGACGTTTGTCACCCGACTGTGCAATCTTGCGGGGAACCCGGAGAGTGCGATTTCGTCCACCTCGGCCTGCCAACCCGCATCGCGACGGGTGTCGAGCCAGCCGTACATTGCGGTCTGCACACCAACGCTGGCCGCCGCCCACCACGCAGACCACAGTGCACCCATCACCAAAAGCCACCAAAGCACCCTGCGCATTTCAAAAGCCCTTTAATTCGCACCGCAGATGCGGTTTACCCAAGGCAATCAAAAAGGACCAGCGCGATGGCAATGTGGGTATTCGGATATGGCAGTCTGTTGTGGAATCCGGGATTTGAGGTTGCAGAAAGCGTGATCGCCACGCTGCCGGGCTATGCGCGGTCGTTTTGTATGCGCTCTATCCACCACCGTGGCACTGAAGCGGAGCCGGGACTGGTGCTGGCGCTGGACGCGGTGCCGGGCAGTGCCTGCGAGGGCGTCGCCCTGCGGGTCGCCGAGGGCCATGAGGCGTCCACATTGGCCTATCTGCGCGAGCGCGAGTTGATTTCCTCCGCCTATCTGGAAGAGACCCTCACGGCGCATCTCACCGATGGCCGCGATGTTGATGCGCTGGTCTATGTGATTGACGCGGCGCATGTGCAGTATTGCGGTGCGCTGCCGTTGGAAGAGCAGGCCCAGATCATCGCCCGCGCTGTGGGCGACCGGGGGCCGAACACCGAATATCTGTTCAACACCGCCAATCATCTGGCAGAGGTCGGCCTGCACGATCCCGCCTTGGAATGGTTGAATGACCGGGTAAAGACTTTGGCATCATAAACCCTTGGCACTTGGTCGCAGTTTCAGTGTAGGCTGCGACGAGAGCAGGACAAAGGGTCAGGAGCAAGGCCGCATGGCGCAGCCAGACCGAGAGACAAAACTACAGTTTTCGCAGCCCGTACGACAGATTTCGCTGATGTTGATCGTACTGGCGCTGTCAGGGTTCGGCGCCTTCTTGGCGCTGCCCAGTGTGCTGCCGATTTTCGCCGCAAACCCCTATTTGAACGGCGTCATCATCTTTGTATTTTTCGTCGGCGTGCTGGCCTGTTTCTATCAGGTACTTCAGCTGATAGGCTCGGTCCGCTGGATTGAGAACTTTGCCGCTGACAGTCCCGACCCCGAAACCGTTGCGCCGCAGCTTTTGGCGCCGCTTGCGTCCTTGCTGCGCCAACGCGGTGCGCGGATGCAGGTCAGTGCCACCTCGACACGGTCGATCCTTGATTCCGTGGCATCGCGTATCGACGAAGCGCGCGAGATCACCCGCTACATCGTCAACATGCTGATTTTCCTCGGCCTGCTCGGCACCTTTTATGGTCTCGCCACGACGGTGCCCGCAGTGGTCGATACCATCCGTTCGCTTGCGCCGGTCGAAGGCGAGGGCGGCGTTGATGTCTTTGGTCGCTTGATGACGGGGCTTGAGGCGCAGCTTGGCGGCATGGGGGTGGCGTTTGGGTCGTCCCTGCTGGGTCTCGCAGGATCGCTGGTCGTGGGCCTGCTGGAGCTTTTTGCGGGCCATGGGCAGAACCGTTTCTATCAAGAGCTTGAGGATTGGCTAAGCTCGATCACGCGCGTCGGTTTCACCTCGGGCGAAGAAGGTGGTGATCACAACGTCATGGCCAGTGTGGTGGATCACATGGTAGAACAGATGGGTGAATTGCAGCAGATGTTCACCCAGTCTGACATCAGCCGGTCGATGGTGGATGACAAGCTGGGCAAGCTGGCCGATGCGGTTGACCGAATGACCACGCGCATGGAAAAACCTGACAGTGCAAATGACGCCCTCACGCGTCTGGCCGAAGGTCAGGAACGCTTTGCCGATGGTCAGGAGCGCCTGATCGCTGTGATGGAAGGTCAGCTCAGCGGCGAAGGCATTGATGCTGAAAGCCGGATGCGCCTGCGGTCTATTGACGTCCAGATGCTGCGGATTCTCGAAGAAATTTCGGCCGGGCGGCAGGAAACCATGGCGGAGTTCCGCAAGGATATTTCCCTGCTCGCCAAGGCGCTGTCGGGCGGGCGTGCCACAGAGGCGCGCCGCCTGCGCGACCCCGACAAACCCGGTGGCGGGGAGCGCTAGGATGGCGCTTTCACGGCGGACAGGCACACGGTTTCAGGCCTCAATCTGGCCCGGTTTTGTCGACGCCATGACCGGACTGTTGCTGGTATTGATGTTTGTGCTGACCATTTTCATGGTCGTGCAGTTCGTACTCACTGAACGCATCTCGGGACAGGAAACTGAACTTGATGCGCTGGCCGGTGAAGTGGCGGCATTGGCGCAGGCGCTGGGGCTTGAAGAACGCAGCAACGCGCAGTTGCAGGCCCGATTGGGGGCGCTCAATTCCTCGCTTAACGAAGCGCGCGAAGAAGTATCGCAGCAGGCCGCGTTGATTGCGGGGCTGACGGCAGAACGTGATCAGCAGGCGACGGCATTGCAGGCCGCTGAGACCAAGATCACTGGGTTCGAGGCGCGCGTCGCGGCTTTGCTTGCGGCGCGGGACGCGGCGGAAGAACAGATTGGCACGCTGGAAACGCAGGCTGCTGAATTGCTGAGTGAACAAGAGGCGCTGAATGTCGCGCTGGCCAGCGCCCGTGACGAAGTGGATGCCCAGGCCGAGGCGGCGCGGCTGGCAGCGGCACGGCGCGAGGCGCTGGATGCGCTGGTGGCGGATTTGCGGGCGCGCAATGCCGAGGCTGAGGCGCAAGTGGCTGAACTGACCGGCGACGTGACTGCGGCCCAAGAGGCGCTAAGCGCGGAGGAGGCGGCGCGTCTCGTCGAAGCAGCCGCAGCAGAAGCGCTGCGGGCGCGGTTGGAAACTGCCGATGCGGAACTGACCGCGATGACACTGGCCTTGGAAGCACAGCGCAAGAACGCCGAGGACACCCTTACCCTGCTGGCCGCGGCGCGTGCCGCCGAAAACGATCTGGATGCGCGCCTGTCCGAGGCACTGGTGCGGATGCAGCAGTTGGAAGAAACTGGTGAAGATTTGACCGTCGACCGCGAGGCCCTGCGCGCGCAATTATCCGAGGCGCTGGCGGCCAAGCTGGCGGCTGAAGCGCAGGCTGCCGACACCAGTACCGCCGCCGAGCGTCGCGCGGCACTGCTGGCAGAGGCGCAAAAAACCTTGGCGGCGGAAAAGGCCACCAGCGCAGCGGCGCAACGCCAGACCGAGTTGTTGAACCAGCAGGTGGCCGCCCTGCGCGCGCAATTGGGCAGCTTGCAGGCGCTGCTGGACGATGCCGTGGCGCGCGATGCGGCAAAGTCGATCGAGCTGCAATCGCTTGGGTCTGAATTGAATACGGCACTTGCCCGTGTGGCGGCGGAACAAAGCCGCCGCGCCGATCTCGAAGCAGCAGAGCGTGCGCGGCTGGAAGCGGAAACCAAGGATCTGGCGCAGTATCGGTCGGAGTTTTTTGGCCGGTTGCGTAACCTGCTGGGCAATCAGGAAGGCGTACGCATCGAGGGCGACCGCTTTGTGTTTTCTTCAGAGGTGCTGTTTCCACCCGGCGGTGCCGTATTGTCTGAGGATGGCAAAGCCGAGATTGCTAAGGTCGCGGGCATTCTGCGGGGCATCGTCGATGAAATCCCGCCCGAGATTGATTGGGTGATCCGGGTCGACGGCCACACCGACAATGTGCCGCTGTCGGGGTTTGGAGCGTTCTCTGACAACTGGGAGCTGAGCCAGGCGCGGGCCCTGTCGGTGGTGAAATACATGGTTGGTTCCCTCGGTATTGCGCCGGATCGGCTGGCGGCCAATGGTTTTGGCCAGTATCAGCCGGTGGTGGCGGGCGATAGCGAAGAGGCGCGGGCGCAGAACCGGCGGATCGAACTGAAATTTACCGAAAAGTGATTGGCAGGGTGGCTGTGGGGCAGCGGCGTTGCTTCGTGCACCATGCGCCTCCGGCGGAGGGTATTTCGGGTCCGAAAACCGCTTAAGGAGTGTTCACCGTCATCGTGGCGGATTTTTCGTCAATGACGGTTGCGCCGCGCATCAAGGTGACGGTGCCGTTGTAGGTACCGGTCGGCCAGAGCGCGGCATTGCGTTTTTTTCCGATTGCGCGAAAGGACTGTGCCTGCGGTTTGTCCAGTCGGACGTCCTTTGAGATCGTTACGCCATCCGGGCCGGTAAGAACGAGCCGCAGCATATCCCCGGCTAAAGTTCCGTAGCTGTATCCGTAGATCACCAGGGCAGGGGCGGTGGGGGGCAGGCTGCTGCTGCTGGCTGTACCCGCCTTGATCGCGGCGTAGTCAGGAATTTGATCGGAAAATCCAAGGTTGATAAGGCCGCCTGGCTGATATGCAGGGGGCGTTTTCCATAGGGTGCTGTCACCGGGGGCGCTGCATGTGATTATGCCGTCGGGATCAAACGGGTCGACCGGCGTGCCATCATGGCGGACGGACAGGTGCAGATGCGGAAAGGCCGCGAGCCCGGATTGGCCAACCTGCCCCAGCGGGGTGCCGGTCGCGACCGCATCGCCGCTGGTGACGGCGATCGACCCGTTTTTGAGGTGGCAGTACTGCGTCTCCCACCCGTTGCCGTGGTCGATCAGCACGCCGTTGCCGCATTCTCGGTTCGTGATCTCTTGGGTGTCGGGGGCAGCATCCGCCATACCGTCGCGCGCGCCTTTGACCGTTCCTGCTGCGGCGGCAAAGACAGTCACGCCTGCCTGCATGGCGGCAAGGCTGGGCAGGGCGAAATCGGTTCCTTTGTGACCATCATAGCTGAGGGCTGCGCAGGTATAGTCACGCACACCGGGGCCCGCATCGCGGTCCATATATTGTTGGATATGGCAGGTGTCACCCAGGGTGCAATCAACGGGCAGGTCTAATTGCAAACCCTCCGCCAGCGCGGGGCTGGCGAAGGGCAGGATCAGGGCCAGCGTGGCCCGGTAGATCATTCCGCTGTCAGCAGCGGGGGCTTGTCGCCGGAAAGACGCTTGTTCTCAAGGCCAAGTACCTCGATCGTCAGCTCGCCCTTCTTGGCACCGACCTTGACCACACCACCCTTGGCAAGTTTGCCAAAGAGTAATTCCTCGGCCAGAGGTTTCTTGATGTGCTCTTGGATCACGCGGCCCAGTGGGCGCGCGCCCATCTTGTCGTCATAGCCCTTGTCGGCCAGCCACTCGGCGGCTTTTTTACTGAGTTCGATGGTTACGTTGCGGTCCATCAGCTGTGCTTCAAGCTGGAGCACGAACTTTTCGACCACTTGCAGGATCACCGATTTTGGTAGCGGCGCAAAGCTGATCACCGCGTCGAGACGGTTGCGGAACTCCGGTGTGAAGGTCCGTTCAATCGCTGCGGTGTCTTCACCTGTGCGACGGTCACGGCCAAATCCGATGGCTTCCTTGGCCTGCTCGGCGGCACCGGCGTTGGAGGTCATGATCAGCACGACGTTGCGGAAATCAACGGTACGCCCGTTGTGATCCGTCAGCTTGCCGTGATCCATCACCTGCAGCAGGATGTTATAGACGTCAGGGTGCGCCTTTTCCATTTCGTCAAGCAGCAGCACACAGTGCGGGTGCTGATCGACGCCATCGGTCAACATGCCGCCTTGGTCAAAGCCGACATAGCCCGGAGGCGCACCAATCAGGCGCGATACGGCGTGTTTCTCCATGTATTCCGACATATCGAAGCGCAGTAATTCCACGCCCAGCGTATCGGCCAGCTGTTTGGCGACCTCAGTTTTACCCACACCAGTTGGCCCGGCAAACAGGTAATTGCCGATGGGCTTTTCAGGTTCGCGCAGTCCGGCGCGCGCCAGCTTGATGGCAGACGACAGCGCCTCGATCGCGTTGTCCTGACCAAACACCACCCGCTTAAGCGAGTTTTCAAGGTCCTTGAGCACCACAACATCGTCCTTGGAGACGTTTTTCGGCGGAATGCGGGCGATCTTGGCCACCACGGCCTCAACCTCTTTGGTGCCGATGGTCTTGCGGCGTTTGGAGGCGGCAACCAGATGTTGGGCGGCGCCTGCTTCGTCGATGACGTCAATTGCCGAGTCAGGCAGCTTGCGGTCATTGATATAGCGGTGCGCGAGTTCCACGGAAGTCTTGATCGCATCGGCGGTGTATTTGACGCTGTGATGCTCTTCGAAATAGGGCTTCAGGCCGCGCAGGATCTTGGTTGCATCCTCGACCGAGGGTTCATTCACATCGACTTTCTGAAAACGGCGTGCAAGCGCGCGGTCCTTTTCAAAGTGCTGACGGAACTCTTTATAGGTGGTGGAGCCCATGGTGCGCAGCTTGCCGCCCTGCAATGCAGGTTTCAGCAGGTTGGACGCATCCATCGCGCCGCCGGACGTGGCACCGGCACCAATCACGGTGTGGATTTCGTCAATGAACAGAACTGCGTCCTTGTGCGCCTCAAGTTCGGTCACCACAGCCTTGAGCCGTTCCTCAAAATCACCGCGATAGCGCGTACCTGCGAGCAATGCGCCCATGTCGAGCGAATAGATCGTGGTCTTGGCCAGCACTTCGGGCGTTTCGCCTGCGACGATCTTGCGTGCAAGGCCCTCGGCAATGGCGGTTTTGCCGACACCGGGGTCGCCCACCAGCAGGGGGTTGTTCTTGCGGCGGCGGCAGAGCACTTGAATGCAGCGCTCAACCTCACCCTCGCGGCCGATCAGCGGATCGATATCGCCCTCGCGGGATTTGGCGTTCAAGTCCACGCAGTATTTCGCCAGCGCAGATTCCTTTTTCTCGCCCTCGGTCACGACTTGTGGTTCGTCTTCGTGTTCGGGGGCGCCGGCGACCGGACGGGCCTCGCCAAAGGCGGGGTCCTTGGCGACACCGTGGGCGATGTAGTTGACCGCGTCGTAGCGGGTCATATCCTGTTCTTGCAGGAAATAGGCGGCGTTTGATTCACGTTCGGCAAAGATCGCGACCAGAACATTGGCCCCGGTCACTTCGGTGCGGCCGGACGATTGCACATGGATCGCAGCGCGTTGGATCACGCGCTGGAAGGCGGCCGTTGGCACGGCTTCGGAACCGTCAACATCGGTGACCAGATTGCTGAGGTCGTCGTCCACAAATTCAACCAGCGTATCGCGCAGATCAGAGACATCGACCGAACAGGCTTTCATCACCTGAACCGCGTCAGGCTCATCAAGCAGCGCCAACAACAGGTGTTCCAGCGTGGCGAATTCGTGGCGGCGGGCATTGGCCAACGCAAGGGCTGCGTGGATTGCCTGCTCTAGTGTAGTCGAGAATGAAGGCACGGGCGTGCTCCTTTTCGATCGGGGTCGGTAAAGCGCTGAGATGTTTCAGGGCCTCGGTCCGACCATGGCCTCATAGTATTAGAGTTTGGTTGATCATGGCGCATCTTCAAGAGATTTCTTGCAAATTTCGGTCACTTTTGCCGTGAGCGAGGATTTTTAGCCATGATTGCAGGCAGTCAGAATGAATCCTTACGCTTGCGGATTTCGGTAAACACTTCTGTGTCGGTGGCGTCTGGCATCCCCAATGTGGCGCGGATGGCCGGGTCGGCGGCGCGCAGAAAGGGATTGGTCTGAAGTTCCAGTGAAAGTTGCGACGGGACGGTGGGCTGGCCCGCGGCGCGGGCTGTTTCGATGTCCTTGGACCTTGATATAAGTGCCGCATTGTCGGGATCAACTGTCAGAGCGAATTTTGCGTTCGCGGCGGTGTATTCGTGGCCGGAACACAGCGTGGTATCAGACGGCAGCACCATCAGCTTTTGCAGGCTTTCCCACATCTGTTCCGGTGTGCCCTCAAACAGACGGCCGCAGCCCAGTGCCATCAGGCTGTCGGCGGTAAAGGCGGCCTTGGCCGCGGGCACGTGAAAAGCGATGTGGCCGACGGTGTGGCCCGGTACTTCGATTACCTCGGCCTCCAGCGCGCCGAGGTCGATCATGTCGCCGCCGTCGACCTTGCGGTCAAGCTCGGGCAGGCGGGCGCTGTCGGCCTTGGCACCGATAACGCGTGCCGGAAAGGCGGCCAGCACCTCGGCCAGCCCCTGCACATGGTCGGGATGGTGGTGGGTCAGCCAGATCTGGCTCAGTTCCCATCCGCGCGTTTTGAGTTCGGCAATAATCGGCGCCGCCTCGGGCACGTCGACCAGCGCCACCTTGCCGCTGTCGTGGTCGCGCAGCAGGTAGGCGTAATTGTCGGACAGGCAGGGAATGGTGACCAGATCGAAACTCATGGTGGCGTACCTCAACTCAGTTGTTATGGTTGGGGTCAGAGTGACATCCACCGGGGCGGGCTGCAATGCATCTTGATGTGCAAGACTTGCGCAATTTCTATTATCGAAGCGCATTGGGCCGTGCGGCGCAGAAATCAATGCGCAGCCGGATGCTTGAGCTTTGGCCTGAAGCCAAGGGGCAGACGGTGGTCGGATTTGGCTTTGCCGCGCCCCTGTTGCGGCCCTATCTGGCGCATGCGCGGCGCGTCATGACGTTGATGCCCGGGCCGCAGGGCGTGATGCCTTGGCCCGCAGGTATGCCGAACACATCCGTCTTGACCGAAGAAACCTTATGGCCTGTCGAAACCGGACATGTCGACAAGCTGGTGCTGCTACACGGTTTGGAAACCTCTGAATGTCCCGGTGAACTGCTGGAAGAATGTTGGCGCGTCCTGGGCCCAGGGGGGCGGGCGTTGTTCATCGTGCCGAACCGGGCGGGCATGTGGGCGCGGCGGGACCGCACGCCGTTCGGCTATGGCCGCCCTTATTCACCGGGCCAGTTGGAAACCCAGCTGCGCAAACATCAGTTTCTGCCCGAACGGCACCTTGGCGCGCTCTATCAGTTTCCGTCGCAGCAACGGGTGTGGATGAAATCAGCGGGTCTTTTTGAACGGGTGGGGCGCCACGTTCCCACTATGATGGCCGGCGGCGCATTCATGGTCGAAGCCACCAAACTGGTCTACCCGCCCAAAGGCCGCGCCGCGCGCACGGCGTCGCGCCGTGCGATCAGCGTACTGGAGGGCATAACAGAGCCGGTGGCAAAGCCGGTGTAGGTTATTCTTGTTCCGCATGAGGATGGGTAAGATTCGCCCATTCACGTGACCGAGGCTACAGGATGCGATTTTTTTTCGGGTCAAACCGCCGCACCTCGCTGATCGTGTTGAAATAATGGCTCTGGCGGGAACCATTACCTCACTATACTGTGTTGCGGGACGGGGGGCTGTCTGCTACATCGCCCCTGATTTAGACGTCTTGGGTAACTTCAAGCCGCGCCAACTGCTGGTGACGCGACATGTTTCGCATATCCGGCGCTTTTTGAACGAGAGGATGGACGTGTCCGAACCAGCTTCCATTTCGACCGGCATCGCGACCCGCTATGCGACCGCCGTTTATGAACTGGCCAAGGAGGCCAACAAGGTCAAAGCCGTTGAGGGTGACCTTGATGCGCTGCGATCTGCGCTGGATGACAGCGACGATTTCCGCAGCCTGATCCATTCGCCGATCTATACGCGTGATGAACAGGCAGGGACCATCGACGCCCTCGCCAAAAAGATGTCACTCACGCCGATGATGACGCATACGCTGGCGCTTATGGCGCAAAAGCGGCGTCTGTTCGTGCTGCCGCAACTTGTTGCCGCACTGCGCGAGATCATCGCCGTTGATAAGGGCGAGATCACGGCAGACGTGGTTTCGGCCAAGGCCCTGACGAAAACGCAGGCCGACAAGCTGACCAAGTCGCTGAACGCGACCACAGGTAAGACCGTAACACTTCATGCGACCGTTGATGAAAGCCTCATCGGCGGTCTTGTTGTCAAAGTGGGCTCGAAAATGATCGACACGTCGATTCGTTCCAAGCTCAATTCCCTCCAGAATGTAATGAAAGAGGTCGGATAAATGGGTATCCAAGCAGCAGAAATTTCTGCGATCCTTAAGGACCAGATCAAGAATTTCGGTCAAGAGACAGAAGTAGCCGAAGTTGGCCGCGTTCTGTCCGTCGGTGATGGTATCGCCCGCGTTTATGGTCTGGACAATGTTCAGGCCGGCGAAATGGTCGAATTCCCCGGTGGTATTCAGGGTATGGCCCTGAACCTCGAAGCCGACAACGTCGGCGTCGTGATCTTTGGTTCTGACCGGGACATCAAAGAAGGCGATATCGTCAAGCGCACGAATTCCATCGTGGACGTGCCAATCGGTGACGCACTGCTGGGCCGTGTTGTAGACGGTCTGGGCAACCCGATCGACGGCAAAGGCCCTATCGCAACAACCGCGCGCGGCGTTGCTGATGTAAAAGCCCCCGGCATTATCCCACGCAAATCGGTGCATGAGCCGATGGCAACCGGCCTGAAATCGGTCGATGCGATGATCCCAATCGGCCGTGGCCAGCGCGAGCTGATCATTGGTGACCGTCAGACC
>TARA_R110002049_G_scaffold25956_3_pt1 | contig 25952 bp, 11 predicted proteins | sample TARA_R110002049 | Tara Oceans TARA_R110002049 (sample SAMEA4396941) | marine metagenome | biome: Polar Biome; feature: [SRF] surface water layer (ENVO:00010504); material: water (ENVO:00002006), including particulate matter (ENVO:01000060) such as... | depth 5 m
GGCAATGAAGTGAATCAAGAGGCCGTCCACGCCCAGGGCAATACGAAAAGTAATGCTGAGGATGAAAAGGCCATTGCTTTGGTAAATGGATATTTATCCCTTAAGGAAGCACTTGTATCAGACGACAACGAGTTAGCTAGCCAGTCGAGCATAAAGTTGATGGAAACAATGGAGAATTTTGAAATGTCCCACTATTCCAATACGGAAAAGGCAGAATTACAAGAAATTTTGGAAGAGGCCATGGAACATGTGGACCAAATTTCAGAAAGCTCAATAGATATTCAACGCGAGCATTTTAAAGCTTTGAGCAAGGGCGTTACGGATATGTTGGCCATTACAGGAACCAATACAAAATTATATAAGCAGTTCTGCCCTATGTACAATAATGGAAGTACTTGGCTAAGTGCTAGCAAAGAAATAAAAAATCCATATTACGGTAGTAAAATGTTGGCTTGTGGAAAAGTTCAGCAAGAGATAAACTAAGTGAAAGATATTTTGATATAGCAATAAATTAATAGACATCGTTTATAGGCTTCCCATTTTTCCCTACACAGCGCATACAATTAGAACGAGTTACCATATGAGCATTTATACTGAAAAATACGATGACAGAAACAAACTAAGGAACAGTCTTCAACATGAAAGAATCGATTTATATTAAAAACATGGTATGTAACCGTTGCATAGCATCGGTCTTATCTATTTTTAATGCTGAAAATTATATCGTCGAGTCCGTAGAATTGGGAAAAGTAGTAGCGGCCAAAGGACAAAATAGTACGGTTGAAAGATTAAGAAATGCACTTTCAAAAGTAGGTTTTGAAATTATTGATAATGATGTAGATACTTTGGTGGAGCTTATTAAAGTAAAGCTTATTCATAAAATTGAATTGGGCGAAACTACAGATTTGTTTAAAACTTTGGCTGAAGAATTGGGCAAAACAGAAACAGCTATAAGTAAACTATTCAGTAAAAATGAAGGAGTTACATTGGAGAAATACACCATCAATCTAAAAATAGAAAAGGTGAAAGAACTTATACAATTGGGCCGATTAAATTTTTCTGAAATAGCGTATAGTCTCAATTATAAAAATAGTAGTCATTTGTCCAAACAATTTAAAAGTAGTACCGGCATGTCCATGTCTGAATATAAAAGCCTTCAAGACTGGGATAGAAAAGCATTGGACCAAATTGTATAAATAAGAATCAGAATTATGAAAAGGAAACATACCACCGATGGTTAACTTTGATTAATAAAAATAAATAATAATGAAACATACCTATCATATTCATGGAATGACTTGTAACGGATGTAGAAGTCACGTAGAAGAAATACTTTCTGAAATAGAAAGCGTCTCACAAGTAACGGTCAATTTAGAAAGGTCAGAGGCCACAATTGAAATGGAAGATCATATTCCTATCCAGAAGTTGCAAGAAGCTTTAAAAAAAGATGGGGGTCATTATTCCATTCATATGCCAGGAGACCATCACGCACATGAGTTGGCAGAAGGGAAACTAAAGGACAAGGGCAAAGGAACGGGAACATTCTATTGTCCAATGCATTGTGAGGGAGACAAGACCTATGACCAAGCGGGTGACTGTCCCGTATGTGGTATGGATCTAGTTGAGGAGCAGAAACTAACTGCAAGTTCGGGTACACAATTTACTTGTCCTATGCATCCTGAAATTATTAGGGACGAACCCGGTAGCTGCCCAATTTGTGGGATGGATTTGGTTCCCATGGCAGCCGACATATCCGCCGAGGAAAAGTCCTATAAAAAATTATTGAAGAAATTTTGGATCGCAACTGTCTTTACGCTTCCCATATTCATAATTGCCATGGGGGAGATGTGGCACAATAATCCACTATATGATATACTTGAAATGAAATATTGGAACTGGATACAGTTCGCCTTATCCTTACCCGTGGTTTTTTATGCCACTTGGATGTTTTTTGAAAGGGCATATAGAAGTATCAAAACGTGGAATCTGAATATGTTTACCCTTATTGGTATAGGTGCCGGCGTAGCCTGGTTGTTCAGTGTATTCGGAATGCTGGTGCCCGATTTTTTCCCTGCACAATTTAAGACAGGGGCAGGTACTGTACATGTTTATTTTGAAGCTGCTACAGTTATCCTTACGCTAGTGCTGATGGGTCAAATGCTGGAAGCCCGTGCCCATAGTAAGACAAATTCGGCAGTAAAGGAGCTTTTAAAACTTGCTCCCAATAAGGCCATTAAAGTTGTTGAAGGGGAAGATCAGGTAGTTTCCATAGATAAAATTCAAATAGGCGATATCCTCAGGGTAAAACCAGGGGATAAAATACCTGTTGATGGAATAATTGCAGAGGGACAAACTTCCATTGATGAATCCATGATTACCGGGGAACCAATTCCAGTCAATAAAGAGGAAGGGGATAAGATTAGTAGTGGAACCATTAACGGTAATCAATCATTTTTGATGAAGGCCGAAAAAGTGGGATCGGATACTTTATTATCACAAATAATCCAAATGGTCAACAATGCCAGTAGAAGTAGAGCACCTATACAAAAATTGGCCGATACCGTTTCTGGGTATTTTGTACCTATAGTTGTTGTAATTTCCCTTATAACTTTTGTCGTCTGGGCCATATGGGGCCCTGAACCCGCCTATGTTTATGCTTTGGTAAATGCAATTGCAGTTCTAATAATTGCATGTCCCTGTGCTTTGGGCTTGGCCACACCAATGTCCGTAATGGTAGGTGTAGGTAAAGGCGCCCAAAACGGTGTACTTATAAAGAATGCCGAGGCCCTGGAAAAGATGGACAAGGTAGATGTCCTTATTGTAGACAAAACAGGAACCATCACAGAAGGAAAGCCCACCGTTGAAAAAGTAGGTGCCTTTGGTGATTCGCATTCCGAGAAGGAAGTGCTTAAATACATCGTTTCACTCAATAGTCTTAGTGAACACCCACTTGCCGAAGCCACAGTAAAGTATGGTAAGGAGCAGAAAACTGAATTTCTAAAAGCGGATAGTTTCAATGCCGTTACCGGTAAGGGAGTGGAAGGTAATGTAAACGGTAAAAATACGGCTTTGGGCAATGCTAAAATGATGGAAAAAGCCAATGCCAACCTTTCGGACGATATGGTGAACGAAGTGCTGGCCTACCAAAAGCAGGGCAAAACAGTGTCGTATCTAGCCATAGAAGGAGAAACCGTGGGATATGTAGTAATAAGCGATAAAATTAAAGCAACCAGTGCCAATACCATAAAGGAATTACAGGATAGGGGCATTGCGGTCATAATGCTTACAGGGGACAACCACGATACAGCCCAGGCGGTGGCCAGCGAACTTAATTTGGCTGATTTTAAGGCAGGGATGTTACCTGAGAATAAATTGCAGGAAGTAGAGAAATTACAGAAACAGGGCAAGGTGGTTGCCATGGCGGGCGATGGTATCAACGATGCCCCTGCCTTGGCCAAAAGTGATGTGGGTATTGCCATGGGAACGGGTACGGATGTGGCCATTGAAAGTGCTGCCATAACATTGGTAAAAGGAGATTTACATGGAATCGTAAAGGCACGTAACCTAAGTGATGCCGTAATGAAGAACATTAAACAAAATTTGTTCTTTGCCCTTATTTATAACACTTTGGGAATCCCTATTGCGGCCGGAGTCCTTTATCCCTTCTTTGGAATTCTGTTATCTCCTATGATAGCGGCACTGGCCATGAGTTTTAGCTCCGTTTCCGTAATTGCCAATGCTCTGCGGCTGAGAACGAAATCTATTTCATAGATGATATTAAATATTTGAAAAAATATAGACAATAATGACAAGGTGATAAGCAAAATGGAAAGCAATACATAATACCTGAATTAAATATCATGAATAAAAATGTTTTATATATAGGGATAGCACTAATTGTAGGTTTACTTGCAGGTTACCTCATTTTTGGGGGATCTACAGAAAAAACAAGTACAGAGAATTCCATTATTTCGAACGATCACGATCATACCAGAGAATCACTTGCCCAAATGTGGACCTGTGCCATGCACCCTCAAATTATGCTTCCTGAACCAGGGGATTGCCCAATTTGTGGCATGGAACTGATTCCTTCGGAAACAGGTGCTGACGGTCTGGCTATGAACCAAATAAAAATGACCAAGAATGCTTTGGCCCTGGCCAATATTCAAACAGTAAAAGTTGGCAATACCAATACAGATACCAAAAATGTGATTTCCTTGTCAGGAAAAATAAAAATAAACGAGGAGGCCACCTCCATTCAGGCCAGTTATTTTGATGGCAGGATAGAACGTCTCAATATAGATTTTGTTGGACAAGAGGTGAAAAAAGGGCAGTTGTTGGCTACCATTTATGCACCCAATCTTGTTGCAGCACAACAAGAATTGATTACAGCAGCCTCGTTAAAAGCATCACAGCCTCAACTATATAAGGCCGTGCGTAATAAGATGCAGCTTTGGAAGTTAACAGAAAGCCAAATCAACGGTATTGAGAATTCTGGAAAAGTACTTGAAAACTTCCCCATTTATACAACCGTTTCAGGAACTGTCTCTGAGAAACTGTCTTCGGAAGGAGACTATGTAAAACAAGGACAGCCTATTTTAAAGGTGAGCAACTTGAATTCGGTTTGGGCCGAATTTGACGTATATGAGAATCAAATAGGGCAATTCAGGATAGGGCAAAATATAGAAATAATCTCCACCGCTTATCCCAATAATGCGTTTAATGCCATTATATCATTTATAGACCCTGTTCTAAATACAAGGACCAGAACAGTTGCCATTCGTGCCGTATTAAAAAATAATGAGGGATTGTTTAAACCCGGAATGTTTATATCCGGTAAAATTGAAGGTTCGGAAAGAAGTTCATCTGGACAATTAACTATCCCTGCCACTGCCGTTATGTGGACTGGGGAACGCTCTTTGGTCTACATTAAGACCAATCCCAATGAACCTGTTTTTGAAATGAGGGAAATTACCCTAGGCAAAAGAAATGGAGACACTTTTACAGTTGTTGCCGGGTTGGAGAATGGGGATGAAATTGTAACCAATGGAACATTTACCGTAGATGCAGCTGCACAGTTACAGGGTAAAAAATCCATGATGAATAAAGATAAGCGAACTACCGAGGCAGCAGCGCCTGTAATGAAAATGGTACTGCCCCAACAATTTCAGGTATCTTTTAAAGCTGCAATTGATCACTATATTGAACTGAAGGACGCTTTTGTAGATAATAATACAAAACAAATTTCCGTTTTAGCAAAATCCACTTCCCAAAAATTAAAATCTATAGATCTAGATGGGTTGGGTAAAATGGAAAAATCCCACCTCTCCAAAAGTATTGAAATGCTGGATGCCATAGGGAATAACCCCAATTTGGAGAACCAACGTTCGCACTTTGTTATACTTAATGAGAATTTTGTGCCTTTGGCCAAAAATACAGAAGGTTTAACAGAAAAATTATATATTCAAAAGTGCCCAATGGCCGACAATAATAAGGGGGCATTTTGGCTTAGCAACCAAAAGGAAATTAGCAACCCTTACTATGGTAAGGAAATGATAACTTGTGGAAGTATAATAGATTCAGTTCAATAACAGTATCTGTTATATAAATGAATCATATGTGCAACAGCAGTTTAGTGCTACAAATATTCCTCAACAACAAACATTACCTGCTTCACTTTACATTCCTAATGTCTGTTAATTCTATAGGTAATTTTACGATTGGTAATAACCGTTGTTGGCTTTATCAGGTTTACCAATACATTTGTTGAAGGACTATCCAAAGTGTAATCGCTGTCTATCTGATCCTGACTTTTTGTGATAGTGTTGGTATGGGTTTCTGAAGTAACATTAGTGCTGGTCAACATAGCCTTTGCCCTAATGGTCATCGTTTCGAGCTTGCCAGGAGCTATAGTGCCAATATTCCAGTTGGGATAAGTAAAGGAGCCTTTTGAGAGGCTAGCGGAGATAAACTCAAGACCTGGTGGTAAATTATCTGTGATGATGGCACCTGTTATGGAATTACGCCACAAATTTTCAACTGTTATGGTAAAAGTTACTATTTGCCCTTGATTTACAATGGGTTGGTCCACTGTTTTGTTTACCACAACATCTGGGGTACAATAATAAGCTGCCAAGGTATTGGAATCATATGTACAAGGTCCTTTTGTAACCCTTACATAATAATCTCCAGCAACGGTCGGGTTGTACGTATCCGTTGTTGCTCCTAAAATAGGGTTCCCATCATAAAACCATTGATAAGCGTCAAAGACCTCACCAACCACTATTAAGTCCGCACCTGGAAGGCATTGCGTACCTGTTATTTGTAAATCTACATTAGGGGCCACATCAAAACCTGAAAAGTAGCCAGCAATGCCACGGTTGCCATTAGCACCGAAAAATCCCACAGCTATAGGTCCTGTGGATTGTACATCTACGTTCCCTGTTAAACCACTTATATAGAATGTTTTCCAATCCGTGTTTCCGGAAATTGACAAAGAAGCCGGTTTGGTGACTATACCCGAACCATCGGTTACCACAATATTGGCATCTGGGGTGGTCGCAGACGCAATAATTGTGATACCTCCTGTCAAAGTGGTGCCCGCCGCGTCGGTAATATCCGGTATATTGTCAACGGTGTCAGGAATCAAACAATTTAAGGGAGCCACAAAGTTTAAGCCTACAGTCTGAACCCCATTGCTACCGGCCAAGTTTTGATAGGCATAGGCGTCTTTCGAAGTACGTACATACATGTTGGCTCCTGGACCGGAGCTGGAATAATTGGTGCCTGGAACTATAAAATAATCGCCTTCGTTTATTGTAGCCATTGGTGTTGCAGAACCGTTTACAAAAATTTGCGTATTGTTCTGGGTTGCAATAATTATGGGAAATTCTGTACTGTCCTGTCCGCCTCCACGAATAAACACGTAATCTTTACCAAGGTTATCCTCCGGTACCGGCTGATCAATTCCTGCATCCCGACTTGAACTTGATGAGGCAACCACACCATAGTTCAACCCTCCATTACTAATAACTATATTTTTATCCGCTATAATGGATGCACCCAACCAGCCGTCTATATTAGCAGTAGTCTCATTGGTATAAGCTTCCAAGACAAAACTTTCGCCCGCATCAAGCACCACCTGTATAGCATCGTCCAAAATACCATCCGGGTCATTCCCCAAACGAAACTCGCAACCGGAATCGTATCCAAATATATCCACGGTAGTGTCATCTTCGGTAGCCATGATGCCCAAGGATGTAGAGATATCATTAGTGGTAGCGTAATTTGGAGCGCCACCCCATTTAAAGCTGGTACCCATAGCTTGTCTCCCTTTGGATGTAAGTGAGGTGGATTGTGCACTGCTACTGCCCCTATAGTTTACATAGAATTTTTGACCACCTGGAGCTTCAAAACGTAAACCTCCGGTAGAGATAACCTTGCCAGTATCGTTGTTTTGAAGCATGGTAATGCCATTGTCTCCATTGGCCAAATTATATTTGGCGGGACTTATATTGGATATGGAAAAAGTAGCGATAGCCGATGTAGCCGTTCCCCTATATGCATTTACCGTAAAGGCAGTAGTCTCAGGGGTGGACAAATATATGGCCTGATCTTTAACGGAAGAATTATTGCTGCCCTGTTTTAAGGGAGGTAGGTAATGCAAATCACTAAGCTGACCATAGCCCATTAAAGAACCTAAAAACAATACAATAATTATAAGTTTGTGTGTTCGGTAAAACATAGGAAATCTCTGTTCAGCTATTTTTAAGTTGGGTAAAAAAAATTAAAGAAATGATTCTTTACAATATTTTGTTGTGAATTAGTTTGTAGCCGTTGTTAACTGAAATAAGTCATTTTTGTTTGGTAAAAATTGATTGTGGTGGGCCAATAGAAAGGCCTTCCCTACAGGAAGGCCTTTTTTTATATTTGCAATATTTATCTGTACAAGGTGAAATGGCCTACAAACTCTCTCTTGTCTTCCTCACCATTCAATTTAATTATGTACCAATAGTCTCCCGTTGGCATATCTACCTCTGCGTAAAGGCCATTCCAGCCTTGATCATTGTCTTTAATCATATAAACCTGTCTACCATAACGATCAAAGATTTTAATAAAGATGTTTGGAAATTGCTCAATATTCCTTGGAATCCAATAATCATTTTGTCCGTCACCATCCGGGGTAAAGAAATTTGGAATTTCAATATCAATGAATTCCATAAATATAGACCCAGTTGCCTCACAACCGTTGGCATCCACTACTCGTACCGTATAAGTATCCGTTCTTCGAATGTTAAAGATAGGGTCATCACCATTATTCTGTCCATCAAAATAGTAAGTATAGCCTTCTTTGCCGCCGGTTGCCAAAGCACTAATCTCATTCAGGTTGCTTTGTTCCAACATAAGTTCCAAAGGTTCAAACCCCTCTACCTCAAAGGTAACGGTATTGATACATCCATTTACGTGGGCCAGGGTAATATAATGACTACCCGGTGCCAAATCATTAAAGTTGGCCTCCAATGTTAAATCGTCCGGATCTGTTGAATCCAAAGAATACATAACATCTGTCGCAACAGAATCGTCCTCTAAAGTCAGGTCGATTAGGTTGTTAGGAGTATCCCCCGTACATTCATAAATCACTTGTACCTCGGCATTAAGATTGGCTCCTCCTTCAACAGTAATGGCCTCACTACTAATACAACCATTGGAATCCTTTACAAATAATAGATAGGTATCACCCGACAAATTTTCATAGACCGTTTTTCCTTCCCTAAAATCGGAATCATTGTTGGAATTTAATGCGGTACTGTAAGGTGCGGTTCCACCGCTAATGTTCACCGTTATTGTTCCGTCCAATCCACCAACACAAATTTCGGGAGTAGTGGTCAGTTCAATTTCCAGCAGGGGAGGCTCAATAATGTTGAATTCGATTAACTCAAAGCAACCCTTGCTATCCTGAACAATTACCCTATACTCGCCAGGGGCGAGTTCATCAAATGTATTATTATCATCAAACTGGTTTAAATTGGGAGAAATAGCGTATTGATAAATACCAGTTCCTCCCTCCACATCTAGGACAATACTACCGTTATCCTCTCCGGCACACTTAACATCAATTATAGTTGGGATGACAATGAGTGCTTCAGGTTCCGTAATCTGTATTTCTTCCGAAGTTTCCTGACAGTCCTCACTAAGAACACTTACATAATAAGTTCCCTGCGGTAGATTGTCGAACAGACCATTTGCCTGATATGGTCTTATTTCATTGACCAAGCCTGAATCCGAGAATAAACCATATTGATAATTGCCCAGACCTCCATCGGCTTTGGCTACGATCAAGGCTGAACTATCTCCACTACAGTTTATTAAAGCAGCGGATTTATCCAAAGTGAGCGACAAGGTTTCTATTGGATTAATAGTTATCTCATTGGAAATAATGGAGGTACAATTAAAACTGTCCCTTACATAATATTGGTACTTCCCATCAATAACATTTTGGAATACCTGTGTATTGGAGCCATTAAGTGCGTTCATGGCATTAAAAACAATTCCATCCGTACTCCATGTATAAGGGCCAGTACCTCCGGTCGCCTTTAGTTCCAGTTCGGCTCCATTGCCACAGCTTAAAGTGGCCGTAGTCAACAACATTCCATTAGGCTCCTCAGGTTCTACGATTTCTACAATGGATGACATAAACGTGCAGCCCATAGCGTCCAATACACTAATGCTATAATAACCTGCTCCTAAATTTATAAAGCTAGGTGAGGTTTGGGTGGCAGTACTTTGTACCAAAGAAATACCTGCCGCATCCTTGTAGGTGTTTAACTTATACCAATAGTTCGAAGTTATATTTCTAGGGTTTAAACTAACGGACAATGAAGCATCCTTGTCCCCTGAACATACTAAACCAGTTGAGGTTATAGTTCCGGAAATAGGGTCTGGCAACAATAGTTCAAATGCATTCACGAACGAATTTGAACAACCTAAGGCATCTTCTACCGTTACTGTATATTGGCCAGCCGTCAAACCTTGAAAAAGACTTGAATTAACACTGTATACAGCAGTGGATACTCCTGTTGTATTGTTGATAATAGTAATATTAAAGGGTGCCGATCCACCAGTTGGTGTAATACTTGCAGAGCCTTGATCATTACTACAGCCAACATCTTCCAAGGCAATTAGGTTAAGACCCAAGGCCGCCTCTGGCGTTGCTATACTAAATATTCTATTTTGACTACAATTAGGGAAATCATCCTGAATAACCTCAACTCTATAGTTCCCCGCTGGTACATTAATTGGCAGGGTAGGTCCAAAATCAGGAGAAGTACCATTTCGAATAGCGGCACCGTCATCTGCCGTGTCTACCGTACCTTTGGTCTCATAAATAAAGTAACTGAAACCACTGGAATATATGGCATCGCTCATTGTTAGCCTAATTTGGCCTTCATCACCAAAGCAGACCACATCGGTTAATATTTCAACAGTAACGTCAAACGTATTAGGTTCTTTTACAACATGGTTAAACGTGATTTCACAACCTGTTACCACATTTTCTACTAAAATAGTGTGTGTCCCCGCCTGTAGATCCGGAAATAGGTTGGATGCTTGTGGAGTACCAGATGGTAATAGGGTAAACGTATAATCTCCAGGATTGGTGGCATAGCTGGATATACTTCCTGTAACATCTATACTAATGTCTTCCCCGGCATTGGCACAACTTATGGGGTCCAGTACATTTGTCACCACAGATAACAGTTGATCGTATGGAGGAACGTTAACTATTGTCTCCCCATTACAACCTTTGTCATCAAAAACCCTTACAATAACATTTCCCCCTGCATACTGCGTATATGTATAACTGGAAGCAGTTCCATTTTGTAATATATTTCCTGATGCAACATCTTCAAACTCAAATCGCACAAAATTGTTGGTGCCACCAGCAATGCTGGGCACATTAATTACAATACTTGCATTATTGGTAGTATTATTACTTGTACAGCCAAATGGATTTACCAAGGGCAGATCAAATGTAATACCGTTAGGTTCACCTACTACAATTGTACTTCTAATGGTAACACAACCGTTAGGTGATGATGCGGTTATTGTATAAGTATCGGCCGGAAGATTTTCATATGTACTGGTCAATGGATTGTAATTGCCGAAATTAGGTACTAAACTATATGATAATGGGTTGTTCCCATTATTTACTTCTGAAATGACGATAGTCCCATCTGCGGCATTATTACAACTAACATCCGTTGGGGTTACAGTAAAATTAGGTTGAACAGGAGCAGGTACCTCCACAATAAATACTCTTGAGCATTCAGGACCAGACGTATTGTTATCAAATACTGTGATGGTATAGGTATCTGCTACATTTAGCAATTCTGTTGTGGGCGAAACTAATGCTTGTCTGGCTACAACGGTACCCGATGTATTGGTTATCTGATAGTCATAACTACTAGAACCTGATGTTGCTTTAATTGAAATTTCCGCTTCCTCACCAGCACCACATCCTAAACTTTTCTCCAAGATAGCAGTAGCTTGCAGCACAGGATAAACATCCACAAGCCCTGAAGCAATACATCCATTGCCATCTTTAATAAATACAGTATAATTACCAACCGCAACATTGGTAAATACTCCTGCATTATCCAAATAAGTAGAACCGCCATCAATGGAATAAAATACAGTTGCAGAACTACTAGCTGCATTAATGGTCAATGTTGGTGTTGTACTACAGTTATCAACAGTTGTGGTAAAAGTAGGATTTGCAGGCAATGTCATTGTTATGGAACCCAATGGATAAGCACAACCATATTGATCACTAATCGCGACATGATAATCCCCGGAAGGAGAGCCTGCAGGTATCTCTACGGGGTTATTGGTCGTCCCTGTTACAATTACATTTGCCGAATCATCTGTTAATGTAAAGGTATAGGTGCCACCACCCCCGTTAATACCGCTTATGGTAATAAGACCAGGATTAACACATGACATATCCTGTAATTTGTTTAGGGTTGCCGTTATAGGGTCCAACTCCTCCAAAATAAGGTTTTCAGAAGCAGAGATACAGGTGTCTAAACCACCACTTACCTCTGTTACAACAATATAATATTGGTCTGCTGGCAAATTATCTAATGTGATTTGCGAATCATAAGAAATTATGGCTCCGGGAATACCGGAAGTAAACGCATTTCCACTGGAACGAACAATACTGCCACTTAGATTATATAACTCCCACCGCATATCATCCTCGGTCGGAGCCTGGTTATCTGTGAGTGTATAGACCAATTTACCATTATCCACTCCTGAACAGGATGGTGTATAGACCACCGTTATATCTATTGGATTCGGATTTAAGGTTGCTACGTTTTTATCGCTTTGCCTAATACATCCACTGGCATCCTTTACGTAGAAAACATAAGTCCTTCCTGGTATTAATCCGGTAAACACTTCCGGGTCGGCCAATCCTTTGGCCAATGTCCAGCCATTTTCGGGAGTCAGAGCATTAAAGTTTGCAGGGTCATCGGTATAGGTATATTGATATGGGGCCGTACCTAAATTTCCTTGTACAGAAACTTCCAATTCATTACAATTTTTAATTACCGTTGAAACAGTGATGTTCAAGTCGTCCAGAGGGTAACTTATAATATATTGGGGTAAATCTACCCTACATAGTGTATTGTTTGAGCCATCTACCGTTCTTATTGATGGATTAACCGCATTTCCTGAAGTTAGGGTATAGGTAGGTGCATCAAAAGTATCCGATGTTTGCCAAGATGTACCACCATCATAGCTAAACTCCAAGGTGCCGTTTAACGTTGAGGGATAATTAATAAATCTAAACCCTGTTGCCGGATTACAATCACCGGATAATAAAGATTCTAAATCAGCAGTTAGCTCATCAGGATTGGTTATCGTTATTGGTGTAGTTTCAACCGTACAACCAGATGCATCCGTAACATTAATGGTATAGTTTCCTGCCGATAAATTATAGAAAGTTTTATTAGTGTTTATAATCTTGGTAGTGTTTTCATTGGAAGCACCTGCATTGTCCAGATCTATAATTTCATAGGTGTAGGGCGCAATTCCGGAGCTAACGGTTATAGCAATGTTCCCTGGGCCATTATGACAATTGGGGTCCGTTGGTATTGCCGAATACGTCAAAGGAGTTGGAGGATTAACGGTTACCGTTTCCATATACACACAATGAGGGTTCAATGCTCCATTATCCCAAACATAGACATCATAGGAGCCGGCATCAGCCATTGCCACGGTAAATGCATTAGTTCCACTAAAATCTGTTGCCATAACAGCTGTACCAGTCGTTACAAAGGCATATGCCAAATTCCCATCACCCCCACTGGCATTGACGGTGATTCCTCCATCTGCGCAAGAACTAACATGTACAACATCGACCGTTGCTGTTAAATTAGGTTGCACGCTAATCGTTTTTAATGCAGATACACAGCCAAATGCATCCGTTACTTCAACATCATAACTTCCGTTGGATAGACCCGAAAAAGTATAGTTGGAAGCTGTAATTGGGGTAGGGGATATCCAAGCACCACTATTCAACCTATACTTATAATTCCCGTTCCCTGAGGTTACCGAAACTGCTATGGTTGCATTATTAGAACCATCATAACAAGCTGTTGGGGAAAGATCAAAGTCTATATCCTGGTAGCGATCTATGGTTACGGCTGTAGCTGATACTACCTCGCAACCTTTTGCATCTTTCACACGAACAAAATAGTCCCCTTCCGTAACATTTGCAAAGGTAGTATTGGTTTGATAAGCCCTGACAATTACATTTCCAGCTTCCTCCAACTGGTAGGTATAACCTGGAGAGCCACCTGTAGCCGAAGCCTTTAAGGTTCCTCCCGTATTAAAACAAGTAAAATCTACGGTCTGGCTTAAAGATGGAACAATTGATGAGGGTTCCTTTATTGTTGCATCAAAATTTGCTGTACAACTTGTATCACTAACCTTTCTCACCAAAACATTATAGGTACCATCAACTAGAGTTGCGGGAGTTGTAACCGGAGAAATTAATGAAGTTGACCAATTAACTCCACTGTCTTTAGAGTATTCAAATCCAGTTAGGCTGTCATAATTTGAAACCTCAAAACGGATGGCACCATCACTCCCAGCATTACAACTGGGATCTATAGTGCCCAAAAGGTTTGCTTTAAATTCTTTGTTATCCTCTACAATTACAATTATTTCAGCTGTTTTTTCACATAACTCCGGTGTTTGTAAGGCTTGTATATCATCAATTACTAGATCATTACCATAATCGCTATTTAGGTTGCTGCGCAATACAATGTCTACGGTTGTATTTGTGCCCGGGTTAAAACTAACCAATCGATTGTGCCAATCATCTGCACTGGTATTTTTAGGAATTTCTGCAGTGGCAATACTATTGATTACCGTTCCGGAACCATCTACCAATTCTATCAGTATTTCCGGATTATTTCCACTACCACTTGGTGTCAACAAATTGAATGCCCATAGCGAAATGGTTATATCACGATTTGGCAATACCTCAATCCCACGTCTTGCCCAAAGGATCCCTTTGTCGCCAGCAGTAGTACTAACGTCTATAGCTAAAAATCTACCATCGACAAGCCCACTATGATCATTGGGGTTTCTGGATATAATTGGATTGCTAACGAAATTGGTAACCGTATATTCCCCATTTACAAGAATACCTGCAGGACCCAGGTTACAGTTAGTTGTACTACCATCTTGCGGTTCATAACAATAACCTGGCCCAATTTCACCAATCTGTGTACTGGGGCCAGCTCCGAAATTTTCTTCAAAGAGTGTACTTTGGCCTGGCAACAATGAGCGTGAATAACCTACGGTAATGGTGTGCGTACCATTGGACACACCAGTAAATATATTATTGTCCACTGGTGTATTATTTGTGCCATTTAATTTATAGGTATAGGTAAAGTCTGTAGTATTGGATGTACTTATACTTATTGTCCCGTCTCCGTCACAATTATAATCCATTGCGCTGGTAAAACTTGGATTAGCAGTAGCCGCTGGCACCGATAAATCCATGTTATAGAAACAACCTAAAGCATCCTTAACCACCAATTGGTAGACTCCTGGGGCAAGGTAGATGCTGTCTACACCACTAAAATTGGTTCCTCCATCAAAACTATAGATGTACGGCAGCTGTCCGCCATTTGGGTTCAATATTTTAACCAAAGCTCCTGCTGGATTACAAGAAGCATCTTCTATTATGGTGGCAGAAGCCGTTAACCTAAAGGGTTGGTCAATTTCATAATCCAAGGTCTCAATACAGCCAATACCGCCATTGTTACTGGAATCCATAACGGTGATGGTATATAAACCGGCCGAAAGGTTATAAAATGAATTGCCCGTTTGGTAGTTGGCACCACCGTCCAAACTATAGCGGTAGGGAGCAGTACCTCCAGTTACGGTAACACTGAGCGTTGACGTTGAAGAATCCGCACACACAATTTCAGTATGCGAAGCTGTCATGGATGGCGTACCTAAATCTTCAATTGTAACTATATTGGAAATGGCACTACATCCACTATTATCAAATACAATAAACTCGTATTCCCCTGCTTCGCTACTGGTTCGAAATAAAAAGTTTGTAGTATTTTGCAGTGCTGTGGAAGGTATATCCGAAGTATTTGCGTAAAGATCGACACCATTTTTACTCCAAATGGCCATTTTATAATCAGGACTTGGATTTCCACCACTTGGTGTTAAGGTAGCCATACCTGAAGTACAACTAATATTTTGTGAAGTAACACCGGTCAATTTCAGCTCAGGTGTTTTTTCTACGGTTATTCGTTGTAAATCATAACATCCGTCCTGAGTGCGGGTCACTATAATATAATCTTCTGGATTTATGTTAAAGAAGGTATGGGTATTATCATTAACACTGGGAATAGAGCTTACTAAAGAGCCCAACCCACCATTACTACCGTCATCTAAACGCAGCTCATAAGAGTAATTCGGCAGGACATTTAGGACTTGGACCCCTATGCTTCCCAAATCACTGCACGCTGCCGGGGTTGTACTAAGGTTTACGGTGAAGTCACGTTCCTGAATACCAATATCCTCTGTTTCAAAAATACAACTACCTTGTATAGGGGTATTGTCACTTGGGTCCAACTGTGTAATTTGCACCTTATAAGTACCACTGGTAGCAATGTTAAAGTTAGGACCATTGTTATCCGAAAAGGGAACAATAATATTATCTGTAGCACCATCCACCAACTGAAATCCATAGCCGGAAGCTACATTGGTAATTCTAATGTTTCCAGGCGTAGTACAAAGAATATCGGAAGCGTTATAGGTAAGATCTATATTGTTTTTAAATACATTGAAATAGAATCGGCTAAAACAACCGTATTGATAATTGATGACTACTCTATATTCACCACTTTCCGTAAGGGTAAAGTTATTTTGTTCCACCAATGTATTCCAAGTGCAAGTACCATTTTTATTGGCACAATCGTCACCATTGTCACTACAACTTGTTTCGTCCAATTTCTGCCAAATAATACTTTGGGCATCGGTTATGCCCAATTGAATAAGAGCCTCATCATTTGCCCCACATAAAAAAATCTTGGGTAGTAAACTACCGTCAATGGAGCAAGTAACGATTTCTCCCTGCAAATCATTATCGGGATTATTATCGGTATTTACCTGATTAAAAAAATTTACGATAGGATTGGTCTGGGTAGAGCCAAATCGTTCTACAACAATTCGTTCATTCCGATCTGGACAGCTGCCTCCAGAAGATTTCTGTACTATATATTGTCCAACAACTGCAACTACAAGGGTGCTCGGATTATTATCGGGATCATTATCGGATAATACCGTGTCGCCTGCATCAACCAGCCCATTCCCGTTATTGTCCAAAACCCAGTTGTAGGTTGTAAATCCTTGTCCTGCCTGCAAAAGTACATTCTCACCACAAAGTTGTACTGTCCTTGCCTCACTACAGTTGACAAGGGCGTTTAATATAGAATTACTGGCAACTTCGAGAGTTCTTGTACAACCTGAAATGGAGATGGAGCCGTTCTCGTCCGTAAAGACCTGTGTATTTGTTGCTCCATTATAGGTTGAATAAGCATTGTTTTCCAGCAATGACGAACAAGCATCAAGATACTCTGAACAGTTTGAATCCGTCGTGAATCCAATTCTAATACTATATTCGGGATCACCAACCTCTACCAAATTATTAGGTATACTAAAGTTTAAAATGTTACCTATGGCATCATAGGTATAAGTTACCCCTGGAGCATCCGATATATCCACATTATCGAAGGTGACATTTTTTGGCAGAACATCCCTAATGGTATAGTTTACTGCATTATCATCACCAGTATTTTGAAATCTAAGCACATATTCCAAGGATGCTCCTAAAGCTATTTCTTGTCCATTAATGTCCGTTCCTCCCAAATTTTCGGTAGTATTGCCCAAAAGAATTTCAGGGGCCCTTGCTTTTGTGTATGAAGCGCCGACAACCGTACCATAAATTGGATCTACAACTGGTGTTCCGGTCCCATATTCGCCACCATCAGTACCATCGGCATTTTGATCCCTATAATATTCATTGGCATCACTACAGCCATCACCATCACTATCCAAATCTAAATTATCAGGCAATCCATCATTGTCATTATCACTACAGGATTGAACGGAGACAACATTTATTTGAATATCATCTATAAAATTCCCAACGGATAAACCACCATTAGCGGTAGAAACGGCCTCGAAAACAAATACGGTATTGGTCTGATCACTGGGTACGGTATAGCTGCCCGTATAGTAGCCCCACGCAGAAGTACCATCACTCATGGTCTGTTGCACAGTAGCTGTGGCAAGGTCTGCACCTATCCTTACCTGCATAACATCAACTCCCGCACGCCCCCTATGCCTTAAGGACCAATTCATAACGGTACCTGGTGTTAAACAAAGGTTTTGGTACAAGGCAGAATTTTGGGTAGCGTTTAGTTCGGCAAATTGGTTGCCATCAAATGCAGGTACACTAAGAAACCCGCTGGACCATATTTCTATACGCCCATCAGTTGATGTAGTAGACCAGCCTTCTACGCTATTTTCATTAAGCTGTCTGTAAGAAGTGTTAGGAATTACGGGCTTTTCAAAACTTTCGTTTAGGATAGGTTCAAAACAGATGGTGGTAGCACATTCAACTTCATCATAAATACCATCATTATCATCATCCAAATCCGTAATATCCCTTACACCATCCTTGTCAAAATCATTATGAACTGTTATACGTGCAGAGGGTATATCCTCCGTTATATTATTATCTATTTGGTCCTGGGTGTTGGTTGCCGTATTTACCAGAGTTCTCAAAGGTTCGATACCGACAATTTCATCCCCTCTAACCAGAATTTCAAGAGTAGCAGTTACTCCACCGTTTAGTGTACCAATGTTCCATGTATTTCCCGCCCATGTACCTGAAGTGGTATAACTTGATACAAATGTAAGCCCTGCAGGTATATTGTCCGTGACCTGAAGATTTGTTAAAGGACTGGAACTGTTATTTTTAACTTTAATGGTAAAGGTTGCTGTTTCGCCTTCCAATATTTCGGCCTTGTCCACTGTTTTGTACAAAGCCACATCTTCCTCACAGTAGAATGCCGTAATGGACTGGGAATCATAGGTACAGGGCCCTTTAGTTCCCCTGCAATAATAATCTCCTGCTTTGGATGGACTAAAGCTGGATTCATTTGCACCAACCACGAGAACACCGTCCTCGAACCACTGATAAGCATCAAAATTTCCGGTGGCTTCCAGAATGTTTGCATCGGGCAGACATCCTTCTCCTCCTCTAATTTCCAAGGTTACAATCGGAACAGTATCAAAGCCTGAAAAGTATCCGGCAACACCCCTGGCACCATTATAACCAAAAAATCCAACCGCCATTGGTCCAGTAGATTGGACGCTGACATCGCCATTTAGATTGGGTATGAAAAAGGTCTTCCAATCCGATGAACCTGTAACGGGAATCGAGGGTGGCAATGTAACGGTACCATTACTATCACTTACTACAATATTTGCATCTGGGGTATTTACAGCAGCAATAATGGTTACTCCTCCAGAAACCTGCAATCCTGCTATATTTCTGATATCCGGAATATTATCCATCACATCTGGTAATAGGCAGTTAACGGGAGCAACAAAGTTAAGGCCTTGGGTGTAAACATTACTGGAACCCGCCAAACACTGATAGGCATAAACATCTTTAGAGGTTTGTACAAGCATGTTTGCGCCAACAGTGTTCGAAGAATAATAGCTGCTGGGCACTTCAAAATATTCTCCATTATTAAGCGTAGCTATAGGAGTGGCCGATCCATTGACGAATATTTGGGTATTGTTTGCAATAGCAATCAATAAAGGAAATTCCGTAGAACCATTAACATTTCCGTTGCCCCTAACAAACACATATTCCTTACCCAAACGGTTTTCTGGTACGGGCTGATCAATACCTGCATCACGGTTTGAAGAATTTTCTTCCCTTCCAAAATTCATTGAACCATTACTTATTACAATGTCCTTATCGGAAACTATTGAGGCTCCGATCCATCCATCACGATGTGCTGCTGTTGGTGTTGTTCCAATATAAGTTTCAAAAACAAAGGATTCATTCTTATCCAAGGTAATTTGGTATGTATCTGCCGTAATCCCTGCCCTATTATTGCCCACCCTGAACTCGCAACCTGGATCGTATCCAAAAAGGTTTATGGTGGTATTATCCTCGGTAGCCATAATCCCCAAAGTGTTTGATTTGGACACTTCCGCTCCTAGATTGGGAACTCCGCCCCATTTAAAGTGTGTTCCCATGGCAACCCTCCCTTTTGAAGTCAAAGATGCAGCTTGTGCTGAGGAATATCCACGGTAGTTTACGTAAAATTTGTTACCACTGGGAGATTCAAACCTAAGTCCACTATTGGCCAAGACCACCCCAGTATTCGCATTATTTACCAATGTAATATTGTTATCTCCGTTGGCTAAGGTATAAACCGCTGGATTTACATTGGAAATAGAAAATGTGGCAATTGGTGTTGTATTGGTCCCTCTATAGGCATTTACAGTAAAGGTGGTTGGTTCGGGCGTAGAAAGATAAACTGCCTGTTGTTGTACAGCCTCGTTATTTTTGCCTTGTTTTAAGGGTGGTAGATAATGAAGATCACTTAATTGACCTTTTACTGTAATGATAAACCCAAAGATAAAAAAGAAAGGAAGTAATTTTCGGAACATTAGGAGTGCTATAAATATGTGTTTCAATCAATATGACTAGGATCAAAAAAACAACAAGCCTTTCTCAATGCCAATATTATGTTGTGAAACACTCCTATATTGTTGGAAATATTGATGAAAATGATTTTTCTAAAGTGCCTATGTAAGTTGGTTGGCAATTATTTTCACTAGTCACTGAATCTTTAATTAGCGAAGCATGATCTATGTTACTTGATCACAAGGATATAAAATACAGTATTCAATATCCCTCCTCAACCTAGAAATGCTATTCCCAAATATTTTGGTTTTTTGTCGGGAAAATAGAAAATCATTCAGAAAATAAGCTTTACATAAGCCAGAAATTGTGAAGTTTTTTATTAAATATAGGAAGTACAAAGCTCAGAATATCCTAGAAATATCACATTTTATATTGCTGTAAACTAAAGAGCCACATCCAATACTTTTAAATGATATCAAAGCTGTATGACCCGGGTAGAACCGAACCTAGGGACGGTAAATTCTAAATCCGATAACGTATAGAATAGGTCATGTTACGGTACAATATGAAATAATACCAGCTACATAAAATAATACCAGTTACTGACTTCCAATCAAATTAATATTAATCCGTTAAGGCTTCAATATTAAAGCCTTTAATTTTAACCAAGTCGATCACATCCTCTTCCAATAAATTTGATGTTGCTTCAATTCTAAGTACATTGTCAATGTCCTCGAGGTCAATGGACCAATGAATAATATCCGAGTGACTATTTAATACGGGTTTTAGGGATTTTACTTTTTTCTTTGATTTTATATCTGTTTGAAATATTAGTAATTCCATAATACTAGGTTGTGTTACTCCAAATTCGATTTTGGGTCGTTATCCTGCAAAGGATTTGCTTTACGGTTTAAATAATCTTTAAAATGTTCATCACCTTCCTCTTTCCAAAATTTATCGTAGTGTTTCCATTTTGAAAAATCGGTTTTGGATTCATTTTTACAGGCTCTGTTTGAATGTTTGGAGGATTTTTTCTTACCGCTATGGCTACCGCTACCGCCGCACCCGCCAAGAAGTATTTTTAAAAGAATGAACAGTCCAACAGCTTGCCAGTATGTGATTGTGGTCAATCCAAAAATATCGGGCATTAACCAGTTCCATAACCACATTAAAACAAAACCAAATAAAATGGCCAATCCAACTATGGCAATGGTGCCAAAAATAATCATGCCAATGATTTTAATAGGGGACTTTTTTCTGAATTTATGAGTGAAAAAATTTGTCATAGTTCAATGATTTAATATTTATCTATTTATTTTCTGTTCAATTTTAGTGTATAATAGCCCAATTGCCCTATGTCTTCTGGACATCAGTGTTCCTATTGAAATTCCTGTTTCTGCGGAAATCTCTCTATAGGAATAACCTTCAAAGTCTACAGCTATGATAATATTTTTATACGCTGGTTTTAAATCTTCAACGCATTTTTTTAGCACCAATATCATTTCATCCGAAGTGTATCTATTGGGTGATTGATGAAGTACATCCATCAATTCCAATAAATCTTTATCGAGGTCTACAGCTTTCATTTTTTTTGTCGTCCTCATCACATCAATAATTTTGTTGCGTATAGATTTGTAAACAAAGCCAGCAACATTATTTATTGGAGCATATCTATCTGCGCCCATAAATAATTTCAAGGCAACATCTTGGATAATATCCTCTGCTTCACGATTTACAGTGTCACTTATTTTTGTGCTCACATACATCTTGAGAGAGTCATATTCATTTCCGAAAAAATCCTTAAGCTTTTTGCTGTTTTCTGATTCCAAAATCGTTAAAACCTTTTATTAAAGGGTATTTTTATATAAAGACGATACTTTTTTAATTTATTGCATTATTTACCATTTTCTTTTGAAAAAAAGATTGAATTTAAATTTAACAGCAATCTTTAGGTAAACAAAAGCAAGGAATCCAGCTAGGATATATCTTTATCTCAGTCCCTTTTGAAAATATAGTTACATATATAGTCGTGGATTCTATCCCTTTGTTACTTATTGCGGCTGTTTTTTAAGAGCAACAGCGGAAAAGAATAACTACTCCCTTTGGGTTTCAAAGCAGTGATATTTAATTATTTGTAAATCTATCTATTCAAGTTAAATTAATTGTTTTACGCCTATTTTATATAACCAGTGACCAATAGGCCAAATCCCACAGGCTTTCCTGAAATAATAGTTTGGCAACTGGGCAAATCATGAAACCTAAATACGCCAATTCTTAAATTCCTCTGAATAATGGTAGAAGACATTTATGCCAATTTTATCGGAATTATTAGGACCAGGCCAATAGTTAATTTAAGTACATTTGCGCCATGAAATTCAGTATGGGAACACTTCACAAAATGGCATTTTGGGCCAGTTTACTAGGTATACTGGTTTTTTTTATTGATTTTGGATTTCCGCAGTCAGAGATTATACAGCAAGCCATAGACGGTTTTTACTTCTTAGTAATTGTTTTGGGACTCTTATCCACATTTTGGCGTTACTATTTAAAACCGTCCCTCCCGGTTAGGAAGGTATTTGTTTTCGATCTTGCCTCTATTGCTTATTCCATGTATGTTTTTTATATGTACATATTTGTAGGTGAAGCCTTCAAAACGGATCTGCTCCTAGAAAACCCTGTTTGGTTGGTCGTAGCGGTGATTTTATCCTTCATTAGGGAATTTTCAGAAGTTCGGATAAATTATAATAGAGCCTATCTTAACCCTGCACAACTCTTTATACTTAGTTTTCTACTGGTTATACTTTTCGGTTCACTAATGCTAATGCTCCCTAGGGCCACCCATGAAGGTATTACGTTTCTCGATGCGCTTTTCACATCTACCAGTGCAGTTTGTGTCACCGGCCTTATCGTGGTGGATACGGGTACTTACTTTACGGGATTCGGTCAATACATTATTTTGTTCTTGATCCAGGTAGGTGGATTGGGCATACTTACCTTTGCCAGTTATTTTGGATATTTTTTTAAAGGAGGCTCTACCTACGAAAATCAATTAACCCTCTCCGAAATGAACAATGCTAAAAAAATTGGTGAAGTGTTCAAAACGCTTAAGCAGATACTGGTAATTACCGTCAGCGTTGAATTTGGAGCAGCAATTTTATTATACTTCACCCTTGGCCGGGAATATTTTTCCACATTTTCCGAAAGGGCTTTTTTTTCGGTTTTCCACGCTATTTCCGCTTTTTGTAACGCTGGTTTCTCCACACTTGGCAACAGTATCTATGAAACAGGTTTCCGTTATAATTATGGCCTGCAATTGGTCCTTATAGCTACCTTTGCCTTGGGCGGGCTGGGTTTCCCGATAGTAGTTAACCTACTTTACTACTTAAAAAATAAATTGTTTAACCTGTTCCCTTTTGGTCCCGATCGAAAATCGTATCGCCCCTGGGTACTTAATATAAATAGTAGGATTACATTGGTCACTACCCTTACCCTTTCGGCCATAGCCTTTATATGTTTCTTTATTTTGGAGTACAGTAATACCTTGGCGGAACATTCGCTCTTTGGGAAGGTAGTAAATGCGCTTTTTGGAGCTACCACACCAAGGACGGCAGGATTTAATTCGGTAGATATGACGGCATTGGCGTTTCCTACAATTATGATAACCTTTCTACTTATGTGGATAGGTGCTTCCCCAGCCTCCACGGGAGGGGGCATAAAAACCAGTACTTTTGCCATTGCCACATTGAACATACTGAGTTTGGCCAAAGGAAAGAGCCGGGTAGAGGTCTATAGAAGGGAAATATCAGATATATCCATAAAAAGGGCATTTGCAACAATAGCTCTTTCCCTTATGGTAATTGGTATAGGCATAGTGCTAATTTCTATTTTCGATCCTGAAATGGGCTTGTTGAATATTGCCTTTGAGAGCTTTTCCGCTTACAGTACAGTAGGCTTGAGCCTTGGGGTTACAGGAAGCCTTAGTCCTGCGAGCAAAGCAGTGTTGATAACTATCATGTTCGTGGGAAGGGTTGGTATGTTATCCATAATGGTGGCTCTATTCCGGAAGATAAAGCATAAGAACTATCGCTATCCTAGTGAGGAAATAACTATTAATTAACAATCTATGAAATATATTATCGTGGGACTTGGCAATTTTGGGGCCTCCCTAGCGCAAAAGTTGACTCAGAAGGGCAATGAGGTCATTGCTATTGACAAAAGTATGTCCAAGGTTGACATGTTCAAGGAAAAAATCTCCCATACCATTTGTATGGATTCAACAGATGAGTATACCGTTTCAGGACTACCTCTGAACGATACGGATGTCGTTATAATCGCCATTGGAGAAGACCAAGGAGCCAATGTAATGACAACAGCACTATTTAAAAACCTACAAGTAAAACGTTTGATCAGCAGAGCTATTAATCCATTGCATGAGAAAGTACTGGTGGCAATTGGTGTGGATGAAATAGTGCACCCTGAAGAGGAGACTGCTGAACGTTGGGCCAAGAAGTTATGTTTAAAAAACGTGGTAGACTCCTTTGAACTTAGCGATGATTTCAGCATCTTGGAAATTACGGTACCAAGTCAATATTTCGGAAAGACCATTAGAGAAATCCAACTTCGCAGAAGGTATAATATTCTAGCCCTTACCACCATAAAGAAAACTGAGATAAAAAGTATAGTAGGCAAAACTAGAAATGAAAATAGGGTACAGGGGGTAGCATCACCCGACACTGTTCTAGAGGAAAATGACCTACTTGTAATATATGGATCCATCAAGGATCTAATGGGCTTCACCAACCAATAGGATGGGCTAAAAAAAATTGGATTGTCAATCAATCTTACGCGACATAAACATTTTGTCAACGGCACTTTTATCCAACGGCTTATCAAAATAGCCCTTTACCAAAGCATGGTCATTGGCACGCTTGCGGTCCGTTGAATTGGAAAATGCGGAAACGATATATATCTCGAAAGGGCCAATACTCCCTCTAATTTTTTCCAGCTCCTGTAGGAAGTGCCATCCACTCAAGACCGGCAAGCCAAGGTCCAATAATATCTTATCGGGAAATCCTACTTTGTTTTCCATACACTCTCTTATCCCGTCCAAAGCCTCTTGAACGGTATAAAAGGTAAATACCCTATTGTTGGGATATGATTGCCCTATCTTATATTTAATGGCGAATTGTGATACCATATCATCATCAATAATCCACAAGGTTTCTCCTTCCATATTTACGAACAATAAGAGTTTAATTTTACCAGACCCACTGTTAACCTCCTTTTATAATTTATTGACCACTAAACAAATAGTAGTAGATCCAAGAATATAGGGTGCCGATTTTATAGATTTATCAATTTCATATAGGAATCCCATATCTAGATAAAAAAGAGAGGCTACCTAGCAACTCATTAAAATGACCTACACTACCATATTGAACTAAAGATCTTACTACCTAATTTTATATATTAACTAATATCAATAATTAGCTAACATTTTATATTAGATGGGATGTGAATTTATACACTCCAATTGATTTCTCAATACATATTCGCCCAACGGTTTTAGTATATGGTTTAGTGGACAATACGGGGCAAACATGGAAACCACAATCCGCTTCGCGTGTCAGATTTTTTGGTTTTCTTCCCATTAAAGGGATTCACTGCGTGCATCCCAAATGAA